>Ga0247779_1000160_pt1 | contig 52411 bp, 50 predicted proteins | sample UWRJL221509R5_FD_179925 | JGI IMG/M metagenome (GOLD analysis project Ga0247779, IMG submission 179925) | Plant litter microbial communities from Arlington Agricultural Research Station in Wisconsin, United States - UWRJ-L221-509R-5 | ecosystem: Environmental > Terrestrial > Plant litter >...
GATTCGCTATTCTCCGGAGTTCGCCAAACGCCAGCAGATCGAATTTGCGCCGGCGGCCGAGGGCAGCCTGAAGCCCATGATCAGCGTAACCGGCACGGTCACGTTCGATCCGGACCGCGTGGCGGCGATCGGTTCGCGCATCTCTGGCCGCGTCAGCCGGCTATTCAAGATCGAAGGCGATGTGGTGAAGGCCGGCGATCTGCTGGCTGAAATCGAGAGCGCAGATCTGGGACAGGCGCAGGCCTCGGTGATCGCCGCGCGCGCCCACGCCGAAGCGGCGACGACCAACGAAAAGCGCGAAGCCGAATTGGCAGAGGCCAAAATCTCTTCGCACCGAGACGCCGAGGTTGCCAAGGCTCAGGCCGTGTCCGCGCGCGCCGATCTGGCGGCTGCCGAGCAGCGCGTGCGCGCGCTGGGCGGCACGCTCGACGGCGCAACCGGTGTCTTGCGGCTGACCACGCCGATCGCCGGCCGCGTGGTCGAGCGCAACGTGAGCCGCGGCCAATCCGTGGAAGCGACGCTGACCGCGTTCCGCGTCGCGGATCTCACTCGCGTCTGGGTCGAGTTGGCGGTGTTCGAGGGCCAACTCAGCGCGATTCACAACGGCGATACGGTCGACGTGGTGGCCACCACCGCGGGTGACCCACCGGTGCATGGCAGCGTGGCCTACGTCGGCGACGTGATCGATCTGGCCACGCGCACCGCGCCCGTACGCATCGTGGTCGAGCACCCCGACTCACGGCTCCGCCCCGGCCAATCGGTGTCCGCGACCATCCACACCTCGGCGCCAGTCTCGGGCGCGATTTCGATTCCGCTCGCAGCCGTGAGCAGTGTCGACGGCAAGCCCACCGTATTCGTTGCTCACGACGAGCTGTCCGTCGAACCGCGCGCGATCGTGCTCGGTGCACAGGACGGCGACCGCGTGGAAGTCGCGCGTGGCATCGAGCGCAGCGATCGCATCGCGATCAGCGGCGTGTTCGCGCTCAAATCGGAGATCTTTCGCTGAATGCTGAAGTATTGCGTCGAGACGTCGATCCGTCTCAAATGGGTGATGCTGGTGCTGCTGATCGCGCTGCTGGCCGCGGGCGGCTTTGCGCTGAAGACCTTGCCGATCGACGCCGTGCCCGACGTTTCGACGGTGCAGGTGGCGGTCTTGACGGATGCGCCCGGCCTGTCGCCGGTAGAGGTGGAACGCGGGCTGACCTTCCCGCTGGAGACCGCCTTGAACGGCATGCCCAAGCTGGTCGAGCTGCGCTCCGTGTCGCGCTCGGGCTTGTCCGCCGTCACCGCCATCTTCAAGGACGACGTAGACATCTGGCTGGCCCGGCAAATGGTGCTCGAACGCGTGCGTTCGGTGGAAGGAGACCTGCCGAAGCTCGCGGGTAAGCCGCAGCTGTCGCCGGTATCCGGCGGGCTCGGGGAAATTTTCCAGTTCGTGGTGCGTTCGGCGACGCACTCGCCGATGCAGCTGCGTACCCTGCTCGATTGGGAAATCGCGCCCAAGCTGAGGCAAAGCCCGGGCATCGTCGAGATCAACACCATGGGCGGTGATCTGAAGGAATATCAGGTCCTGATCGATCCGACTCGACTGCACTCGTACAAGCTCACGCTGGCGGACGTGACCGAGGCGCTCACGCGCGCCAACGTGAACGTGGGCGGTGGCTACATCGAGCGCAAAGGCGAGGCCTTGACCTTGCGCGGCGTCGGCCTGCTCGCCAGTGAAGAGGAGATCGGCGCGGTCGTGATTCGCACGTCCGAAGACGGCACGCCGATCTTGGTTCGTAACGTCAGCCGCGTGCAGATTGGCTCGGCCATGCGCTTCGGGACGATCACGCGTGACGGTGAAGGCGAGGCCGTCACTGGCATCACCATGATGCTGATCGGTGCGAACGGTCGAGAGGTCGTGCAAGGCGTCAAAAAGCGCATCGCCGAAATCCAAGAACAGCTGCCCCCGGGCGTAATCATCGAACCGATCTACGATCGCTCGGAGTTTCTCGGTCGTACCCTGGGCGCCGTGACCAAGAACTTGATCGAGGGCGCGCTGGTCGTCACGTTGGTGCTGGCCTTGTTCCTGGGCTCGCTGCGCGGCGCATTCGTGGTCGTGCTGGGCATCCCAGCGTCGATGGCGATCGCTCTGTTCGGCATGCACTACTTCAACATCACGGGCGACCTGATGAGCCTGGGGGCGATCGACTTCGGGTTCTTGGTCGACGGTCCGATCGTGATCTTGGAGTCGATCATCGCCGCGCTCGCCGGCAAAACCCTGATCAAGCGTGCGCGCGATGGCGCCTACGCAGAAGTCGCGGGGGCCGTGTCACGCCCCGTCGCCTTCTCCGTCGCGATCATCATGCTCGTGTACTTGCCGCTGCTTTCACTGGAAGGCATCGAGGGCAAGATGTTCAAGCCCATGGCCGTGACCATGGCCTGCGCGTTGTTCGGCGCGCTGGTGTATTCCGTATTGTTTTTCCCGGCTCTGTTGGCCATCTTCGTGCCGCCATCGAAGGGCCATGGCCCGCGTTGGATCGGCTTTTTGGGCAAGCAATACGCGCGCGCCTTGCCCTGGGCCGTCGAGCATCGCGTGTGGCTGCTCAGCGCGGGTGGGGTGTCGTTGCTGGGGGCGTTCCTGGTCTTGGCCAACAGTGGTGCGGATTTCGTGCCGCGCATCGCCGAGGGCGACGCGGTGGTCACGGTTCGGCGAGCGCCGTCGATCGGGCTCGCGCAAGCCAAAGAGTTCGACTTGGCAGCGGAGCGCGTGCTGCGTCGCTTTCCCGAGGTGGTCACTTCGCTGGGCATGACGGGCCGCGCGGAGGTGGCGATCGATCCGGTGGGCAACGACAACACCGACATCTTCGTGCACTTGAAGCCCGAGAAGGAATGGACCAGCGCGCATGATCTGGACGAGCTGTCCGAGTTGTTCAAGCATGCCATCGAGAGCGAGGTCGCGGGCACGTTCGTGTCGGTGTCCCAGCCGATCGAAGACAAAACCAACGAGCTTATCAGCGGCTCGCGCGCGGACGTGCAAATTGCGCTGTTCGGTGAGTCGCTCACGGAGCTGAAGCGGCTGAGTGAGGAGACCGCGGCGCTGGTGCGCGACGTACCGGGCTCGGGTGACGTCCGCGTCGAACGCTTGCTGGGCGCGCCGGAGCTCACGGTGACTCCGGATCGCGCGCGGCTGGCGCGCTACGGCATCAAGACCGAAGACGCCTTGGAAGTGGTGCGCGCCGCGCGCCTGGGGGTGCCGGTCGGTCAGATCTACGAAGGCCAACGTCGTTTCGACATGAAGGTATTGATGCCGCCGAGCTCGCCGAGCCCTGCGGCTTTGGGCGGCCTGTTCGTCGAAGCGTCCAACGGTACTTCGGTGCCGCTGTCCGAGGTCGCGACGATCAAGGAATCGGAGGGCCCCTCACAAGTTCGGCGTGAAGATCTGACGCGCACCGTGCGCGTCGAGGTCAACCTACGCGGCCGCGATCTCGTGTCGTGGGTCAACGAAGCGCGCAGCAAGGTCCTTGCCAAGCTGCAATTGCCGGCGGGCTACAGCGTCACTTGGGGCGGCCAGTTCGAGAATTTCGAGCGCGCCAAGAAGCGCCTGGCCTTGGTCGTGCCCATGGCGCTGGCAATCATCTTCGCCATGCTGCTGTGGATGTTCCAAAACGCGCGCTACGCCGTGGCGGTGTTTGCGGTCGTGCCGCTGGCGCTGATCGGCGGGATCTTGGCGCTCGCGGCGCGCGGACTGCCATTCAGCATTCCAGCTGCGGTCGGCTTCATCGCTCTGGCAGGCGTCTCCGTGTTGAACGGTGTGGTGCTCGCCAGCGAGGTGAAAACGAAGATTTTCGGCGGTTGGCCGTTGCGTGAGGCGATCCTCGAAGGCTCGACGCACACCATGCGCGCGGTCTTGACCACGGGCGGGGTGGCCGCCTTCGGCTTCCTACCGATGGCGCTGGCGCACGGCGCAGGCGCCGAGGTTCAGCGCCCGCTAGCCACGGCGGTGATCGGTGGCATCGCGTTTTCGACGCTGCTCACGATGTTCCTGTTGCCGGGCCTGCTGGCCATGCTCGTGAAAGATCCGAGCCGGCGCGTCAGCTACGCACCGTTACCGCGCTTGGCCGGCGGGGGTGTGGAGCCCGAGCGCGAAGCCGGCTGACGCGCGGACGGCGGACGCGAAGAGGCGCGCGCGGCGGGCAGAGTGCCCGTCGCAGGCGCGCGCACCGCAGCCATGGTGCCTGCGGAATCGAGCCGGCGTGCGCCGCTGCCTCGCCCGGGCGGGATCGAGCGCGTCCGATACACCTCACCGTCGACCAGCACTTCTACGCCCAGGGCGCGGCAGCGCCGCGCCACACGCTCGAGATCGACGCCGACCGCCAGCAGCAGCCCTGAGGGCGGTGACGGATCGACGAACAGATCCGCGCTTTGGCGACGCGTGCGCAGCAGCTCGCGAACTTCGGGATCTTCGACCCATAGAAAGCCCTGCGTCAGCACGAACTCAGCGCGGCCAATCACGGTGCTGGCTTGGGTGAGGGTGCGCGCGATCGGGTCGGGTAGGGAGGCCAAGACCTCGAGCCGGGTGCGCATGACCTCGCCGTCGAAACCGGCGCTCAAGGCGTGGGCCAGCGACTGGGGAGTGATCAGCACATCGAGCGCAGCGCCTGTCACGCCGCCGATTTCGACGAATGGAGCCAAGGAGATCACGCTGCCCACGCTGGCAGAAGTCCCGATGCGCAGCGCTTGGGTGTCCAAGAAACGGCTGGCCTGGGTGCTCGCGGGAGCGCGCGATTCAAGCACACCGTCCGCCAGAAAGGCGCGACCGCGCGGGGTAATACGCAGCGTCGGGCCGATCGATTCGATGTCGTCCGTTTCGGGATCGCCCAAATCCACGATGCCGAGCACGTGTAGGGTTTCGAGCGCGATGCGGCGCGCGACTTCGGCCGGCGTCATCGGCTCGACGCCTGCGCGTTGCGCCCAGCGCTCGATCAAGCGAGCCACACCCGGAGCTCGCGCATCCGAACGCACGTAGGCCGCGATCGCCTCCCAGGGGGCCCAGCGTCCGTCGCCCAGCTCTTGCAAGGCCTCCAACACCAGCTCGCGCACGACGCCCACCGCGCTCGTCTCGCGCGCGTCCGCGGTCACGCGCAGCGCTTCGCCGTCTGGGCGCGCTTCATCCCAGGCGCCACCGCGGCGCCAAGCGTCGAACAGCGCTCGCCCGAGCTCGCTGACGCTGTGCGAGCCAGGAGGAGAAGCCAGGCTCACCGCGGACGGATCCCATAGCCCGATCGCGCGGCTGAGCGAGGCGACCAGGGCCACGACCTCTGGCTCGCGCCCGAAGCGCGCGGCAAACTTGGTAATCAGTGAGCGAGGGGTGCCGACGCCCGCCCGCACTTCGACCGAGGGATCGCGCACGGCGAGCGCCATGGCCAGAGCAATGGGCGCGGGATCTTCCGCGAAGCGCGCGCGCCGCGGCGCGTGATCCTCGGCCAGCACGAAGCTGCGAATCTCGCGCCGCTGCAACTCGCGTTCGACGCGGCGCTGGGTGCCGACAATGGCCACGACTTCACTGGGAATCACATGGCGATTCGGATGCACCGGAATCAAGAAGCCGCGCCGCTCGAGGGCAAATCCGACTCCGCGTCGGGACGGGGTGGCACCGGTGGCACCACGCAAGCGCATCGGCTCGCGCTCGAGATCGAGCAGCTCTTCGGTGTCGACTTCGCCGCCGACCTTTTCGATCGCGTTGAGCAGCTTGCGCTCGAGAGGCGCCAGCTCCTCGACCTCGCGCTCCAGACGCCGCTGGTCCGCAAACACTTCCCAGGCGGGCTCGAGACACAACGCGACGGGCGGGGTGGCGGGGCGACCCAAGTAGTGACCCGCAATGCTGCTGGCCACGTCTGGGTGCAGCTGCGCCAGAAGCGCACGCGCACCACGCGGATCCTCTCCCTCCCAGCTGCGCAGCTGGATCATGTGGGCGATCGGCAGCAAGAGCTCCACGCCTTTGTCGCGGCCTCGGATGAAAACGATGCCTCGGGCGACCAGCGGTTCGACGGCCGGCGGCAGAGTTTGCGCGTAAAGCACGCCGTGCGCCTCGGCCACGCGGTACAAAAGCTCGCGCGTGGGACCGGGCAAGACGCCCGCGTCGCGCATTTCCGGCAGCTGAAGCAACATGCGCGCGACCTGCGAAGGCACGTCGATGCGCTTGGCCTCGTCGATCCGAATCTTGAGCCGCGCGATCAGCGAGCCGAGCTCGCGCTCGGGAAGCTGCCGCAGCACGTCCACCAGGCGGATCGCCCCCACGCTTGATGACTCTTGGTCTTTACGAGAGGGCATGGGATCTCACTAGCAAACCGCGAAATACGCCCGTTGTCCAGGCGAGCGCGCACGGTTTTTGGGGCATTGGGAAAATGTTTGTTGCTCGAGCTCGGAACCACTCCGTTGTCACGGTCACGGTCACGGAGCGCGTTCGGTCACGGAGCGCGTTCGGTGTCCCTTGAGCGTCTCCCTCGAGACGCGCGTCTCCCTCGAAACGCGCTGCATCCCTCACCAGAATGATCCTCGGCGCCGCGTTCGCGTTGCCGCGGGCAGTCTGTCCCCGCATTCTCACAAATAGTTGTCTCCAATTTTTCAATTGCTGTCCAGCGTCACTTGCGCGAAGGCGCCGTTATTTTTCGATTCGACGCTGGGTGGCGTTTTTCCGCAATCATCGTGCCGAACGCGGGACTTTTCGCGTCGAGCCCGTCCCGCGAGCCCGTCTAAGCCCATTGGGGCCCCGTCTGAGCCCATTGGGGCCCCGTTTGAGCCCGTCCGAGCGCGCGAAAGTTTCGCGAATTGTCCGGCGTTCGGGGCATGCCGGTAGCGTGAGCGGAATGCGGGCGTCCAATCTTGGTACAGTGCGCCGCCCATGATCTTGAGAGACCCAGTCCACGGCCTCGTCTCCTTCGAGACGCCGGAGGAAGCCATCGTCCCTGCGCTGCTCGAAACCGCCGAGGTGCAGCGGCTCAGGCGGATTAGGCAAACAGGGCTGGCCTCGCTCGCGTATCCAGGCGCAGACCACACCCGATTCGCGCACGCCATCGGCGCCGCGTGCGTCATGACGCGTCTGATCAGGCGCCTGCGGGGCTTGCACGAGGCCTTGCCGTTTTGGCAGCGCTTGACCACCGAGCGCGCTCGCGACGCTCTCGCTGCCTCGCTGCTGCACGACGTGGGACACGGTCCGTTCTCGCACCTGTTCGAGCAAGCCCTGCCCGATTCGAAGAAGCACGAGGACTGGACCACGCGCATCGTGCTCGATCCGAGCACCGAGGTGAATGCGGTATTGCAGCGCTTCGATCCGGGGTTACCGGAGCGCGTCGTGGATCTGGTGCACGGTCGCCATGAGCTCACGTTCTTGGCGCGCGCCGTGAGCGGGACCTTCGACGTCGATCGTTGTGATTATCTGTTGCGCGACGCGCACGCGACCGGGGTCACCTACGGTTCATTCGATTTGGACTGGCTGCTGCGAAGTCTTTGCTTCGGGGTGGCCGAAGAAGGCCAAGCTCCACCGCTGGCGATCGACGGCGCGAAGGGCATTCCCGCCATCGAATCTTTCGTGCTGGCGCGCTTGTTCATGTTCCAGCAGGTGTATTTTCACAAGACCGAACGTGCCAGCGAGTGGATGCTCGGGCGCATCTTCAACGAGGTCGCGAAGCTGCTTTCGAACGGCGACCGCTTGCCGTCGACCCCGACCGCGATCGTGTCACTGGCGCAGGGCGGCGACGCCGAGCTGGCTGACTACCTGGAGTTGGACGACGCTTCGCTGTGGGTGGCGCTGAGCGCCTGGCGCAGCAGCAAAAACCCGATCCTCAAGGACCTCACGCGCCGCTTCCACGCACGAAAGCTGTTCAAGACGTACGAGCTGTTCGACGAAGGGGCGACGCCCGACGCTCGCGTCAGGGCGCTCGACATCGCGCGCGACGTCGCGCAAAAGGCGGGCCTCGATCCGCAAATCTACGTCGGCTTGGACGCGGCTTCGACGACCGCGTTCGACGATTTGCACGATCCGTTGACCGTCGTGTTTCCGGGCGGGCAGACGCGCGCGCTGGCCGACGTGTCGTTCCTGCTCGGTCGCCTGCGGGGCGAGAAAATGTCGCGCATTCGCTTGATTTTCGCGCCCGAGCTGCGGGAGGAAATCATTCGTCGGCTGGCTGCGGACTGACTGATGATCGGATCTTCGCGCCTCTCGAGTCGTGCATTGCGAGCCCTCTTCAGCGCTCTGCCGTGGCTGCTTCTGGCACAGCTCACGCCGCGCCTGGCTCACGCGCAGAGCGCGCGTGGCAGCTCGTCCGCGCATACGGCTGACGGCGTGTACGATCGCTTCGACGGCGATCTCGATCTGGGGCTCGCGCTCGGCGCGGAGCTCGGGTCGGCCGGGCAGGTTGCGCCTGCCGTGCGCGCCAGCGCGCATTATTTCTCGAGCGCGGGCGTGTACCTCTCCGGGCGGTTCAAGGCCGGTGAGCAATCGGCGCCGTCACTGTTCGGCTTGGGCGTCGACCTGCGTCCGTTGTTCTTGCCACGTTGGGCGAAGGGCTATGAAACGGGCCCGGGTCTGTTCGATCTCATGCTCGACTCACTGTCCCTGTCGCTCGGGGCATTCTGGGCCCAACGGGCGGAGGCTGGAACGGAAGCGCAGCGCGGCTTCGATGCGCAGCTCGGCTTCGGTGTTCCGCTTTTGGCGACCGCGGCAGGCCCATGGTTCGAGGCCCGGGGCGCGCTGCGTTACCCGGACGGAGCGAGCCGCGAAGAGGCCGTGTTTTTGGCGCTCAGCTGGCACGGCTTTGCGACCACGCCCTTCAGCCAAGGTTCGGGCTTGTAGCGGGGCGCTAGGCCGGCGACGGAAAGCGTCGGACTCGTGGTTCTAGCTCGGTCGGAAGTGGCGGCCAGCTGACGGTCGTCTCTGCTTGCGAATCGGGATAGCCTTCAGCGCGGAGCTGCTCCCGAGCGTGCCCGACCCCACCGCCAGCAAGGCTCGAAAGCGAGCAACCCGATCCATTCCGGGCGCCTCACTTTGGGGAGGGATCCCCACGGTGGCGGGCGCCCTGCGGGCGGTCTTTGCCGAGGGCTACGATCGCGCGGCGTTGCGCGCGGATTTGCTGGCCGGATCCGTGGTCGCGATCGTCGCGCTTCCGCTGTCGATGGCGCTGGCGATTGCCGTTGGGGTAACGCCCGAGCACGGCCTGTACACGACCATCGTTGCAGGTCTCGTCGTCGCGCTGCTTGGCGGCTCGCGCTACCAAGTCACGGGGCCCACCGCGGCGTTCGTGGTGGTGCTGGCGCCGATCGCCAATCGACATGGCGTGGAGGGCCTGCTGACGGCCGGGCTGCTCGCCGGCCTGATGCTGCTGGCGATGGGCGCATTCCGTTTGGGTCGACTGATCGAGTTCATCCCGCATCCCGTCACCACGGGCTTCACCGCGGGCATCGCCACCGTGATCTTCGCGCTGCAGTTGAAGGACGCTGCAGGTTTGGAGGTCGGCAAGTTGCCCGATGCCTTCCCAGAAAAAATGCTCGCGCTGTGGCACGCTCGCGGCAGCGCTTCGCTCGCCGACGTGGCGGTCAGTGTAGCAACCTTGGCCGTCCTGGTCGGCTTCCCGCGCCTGACGCGCAAGATGCCGGCTCCGCTCGTGGCCATCGCGCTGGCCGCGCTCGGGGTAGCCGCGCTCCAGCACTATGCACCCGATTTACGCACGGCGACGGTGGGCAGCCGCTTTCATGCCACCGTCGACGGGCTGTTGGTGCCGGGCATCCCACGCGCGCCGCCCCTGCCGCGTTCGCCGTGGGGCTCGCATCTCTCGCTCGGCTACGTGCGCGAGCTGCTGCCCGCGGGCTTTGCCATCGCCATGCTCGGCGCGATCGAATCGCTACTGTCGGCGGTGATCGCCGACGGCATGACGGGCAAGCGACACGATCCAAACGCGGAGCTGATCGGTCTCGGGATCGGCAATATCTTGGCGCCGTTCTTCGGGGGGATCGCCGCTACGGGTGCATTGGCTCGCACCGCCACGAACGTGCGGAGCGGCGCCCGCTCCCCGCTGGCCGCTGCGTTTCACGCCATTTTCGTGCTGCTCGTCGTGCTCGCGGCAGCCCCGCTCGTGGCCTACGTGCCGATGGCGTCGCTCGCCGCACTGCTCATGCTGGTCGCCTGGAATATGTCGGATATCCAGCACATCCGGCATTTGCTGCGCCTGGCGCCGAAGAGCGACGTGTTCGTGTTGCTCGGTTGCTACGTGCTGACGGTGCTGTTCGACATGGTGATCGCCGTCACTGCGGGCGTGCTGTTCGCGGCGCTGCTCTTCATGCGGCGCATGGCCGAGCTCACCCAGACGCGTGTGCTCAGCAGCGCGCCCACGGCGCGGCAAGGGCCTGTCAGTCTACCGAGCCGTGTCGTGCTGTACGAAATCGCAGGTCCCCTGTTCTTCGGCGCGGCGCAGCAGGCAATGCGTCAGCTCGACGTGCTGGGCGCGGACGTGAGCGTGGTCATCTTCGATCTGAGCAAGGTGAGTGTGATCGATTCGACCGGCCTGGTTGCCCTCGAAAGTGCCTTGGACCGCCTGCAGGGGAACCGGATATTGGTGATCCTGAGCGGCCCGTTGCCCAAGCCCGAAAGCGTGTTCGACAAGCGCTCTTTGGAAAGTCACCATCGTAATGTGCTGTTTGCGTCGTCGATCGACGATGCGGTCAGCATTGCCAAAGATCTTTCGTTGCTCTCTCCGGAATGGAACGCAACGCCGATACGCAGCGCCTGATGCAGCACGCGCCGCGAGCACGCGCTTCAGCCAAGGTCAGGCTTGTAGCCGGCGTTTGATCCAGGCCGCGGCGCCCGGGCTGGGGCTCTTGCCGACGATCACGCCGTCTTTTACGAACACCTCGCTCGGCAGCGCGCGGCCGTTGTACTCGCTCGCCATGGTGAAAGAGTAGGCGCCTGCGTCGCGGATCACCACCGCCGCGGGCGGCTCGCTGCCGATCGGGTGTGCTCCGAAATCATCCGAGCTTTCGCACACGGGGCCGACCACACGCCACTCGGGCAGGGAGGGCTCACGATCGAGAGGCTCGATGCGGTGTTTGGCGCCGTACAGGGCGGGGCGCAGCAGATCGTTCATGCCCGCGTCGATCATCAGCCAGCACTGCTCCCCGCTGACCTTGCTCTGCACCACGCGGGCCAGCAGCACGCCGTGCGAGCCAACCAGCGAGCGTCCAGGCTCGGCCACCAACATCAACCCCGACAAGCCTTCGGAGCGCAGCAGCTGCACTGCGGCTCGGCCAAAGTCTCCGGGTGCCGCGGCTTGCCCGCTGCCGTAGTCGATGCCGAAGCCCCCGCCGAAATTCACGTACTCGAGCCCCTCGTGGCTCTGGCGGCGCGCGCGGGCCACCTCACACACGTGCCGCGCGGACTTCAAGTAGGGCTCGACCTCGCCCAGCATCGAACCGACGTGCGTCGACAAACCGACCGCGATCAGCGCGCCGCCCGCTGCGTCCACCGCGGCGAACGCACGCGCAATGTCGGCGCGCGCGATGCCGAATTTGGCTTTATCGTGACCCGTGGAGATGTGCGCGTGCGATTCGATCTCGACGCCCGGGTTGAGCCGAAATGCGATGCGCGCCTGGCGGCCGATCGCCCGCGCCCGGGCTGCGATGCGAGACACTTCCTCGACGCTCTCGGCCTGGATGGCGAGCAAGCGTGACGAAATCGCGAAGTCGAGCTCGCTGTCCTTCTTGGCCACACCGCTCATCACGATCTTCTCGGCGGGGATGCCGCAGGCGATGGCCAGCTCCAATTCAGCCGCCGAAACCACGTCCGCACCGGTCCCTTCGGCGGCCAGCGTGCGTACGACCGAGCCAGCGGAATTCGCCTTCACGGCATAGGCGATGACGTGACGCGCGTCGCCGTAGCCCGAAATCAGCGAGCGCGCCTCGTGCGCGATCGCGTCCAGGTCATAAAAGTAGGCGGGGGTTTCGAGCCCGGATTCACGCAGGAGCTCGGAAAGGGGCGAGGCGCCGAGGCAGGCTAGGCCTTGCGCATTGCGTCGAAAACCATACATTCGACAGGTCCTTACCAGGGCGCCTCCCCGACGCAAGCGTGCAAACGGGCAAATCGTGACCCGATCGACGCGCGAGCTGATCGAAGCGCGAGTGATCGACGCGCGAGGCGAGCGGACGAGGGACGAGCGGGACGAGGGACGAGCGGAACGCCGGCCGAGCGGGACGAGCCCAGCGCGGCTTCGCGGTCGGGGCAGAGGACAGCCGAGTTTTGTTGGCTTTCGTCGCGCGAGTCGGCTACCCCACGGGGCTCGCCTTGTGGCATGCTGGCGGCTCCTCGAATCAAGGGCGGGGGCCTGCTCGCGGCCCAAGCCCAGCAGACGGAACCAATAGATCAATGATCGCTCGCCGCGCAAAAATCGTTTGTACTCTCGGACCCGCCGTCAACAGCCGCGACGCCATTCGCGGCCTGATCGAGGCGGGCATGGACGTCGCGCGGCTCAACTTCTCTCACGGCACGCATGCCGATCACGCCCACATGGTGGAGATGGTGCGCGCGGAGAGCCTGGCGCTCGGTAAGCCCGTGGCATTGCTGCAAGATCTGTGCGGTCCAAAAATCCGGACCGGCAAGATCGGCCCCGCCGTGCTCAACAACGGTGACACGGTCGATCTGATCGCCGGTGACACGGGTGATGATCACACGATTTCGATCGACTACGCGCCGCTCAAGGACGACGTGCGTGTCGACGACCGCATCCTGCTCTCGGACGGTCAGGTCGAGCTGCGTGTGCTCCAGATCCGCGGCGAGCGCGTCGAGTGTCGCGTCGAGCACGGCGGACCGATGCGCCCGCGCATGGGCGTGAACCTGCCTTCGTCCGGCTTGCGACTCGCCGCCTTGACCGAAAAGGACAAGAAGGACCTGGATTTCGGGCTCGAGCTCGGGGTCGACTACATCGCGCTCTCGTTCGTGCGCCGCGCCGAAGAAATTCAGGAGCTGCGTGAAATCTGCGAACGCAAGGGCCGCCCGACGCCGATCATCGCCAAAATCGAGACGCCCTCCGCGGTCGAGCGGCTGGATTCGATCGTGCGCGCAGCGGACGCGGCCATGGTTGCTCGCGGCGACCTCGGCGTGGAGCTGCCGCCGGAGACCGTGCCCGTGATCCAAAAGCAGATCATCGGAACGTGCCGCATTCATCGGAAGCCCGTGATCGTGGCCACCGAGATGCTGCAGTCGATGGTCGATTCTCCGCGGCCCACCCGCGCCGAGGCGAGCGACGTCGCGCACGCCGTGTTCGGCAACGCGGACGCGGTGATGCTGTCGGCCGAGAGCGCCAGCGGCAAGTTCCCGATCCAGGCCGTGCGCATGATGGATCGCATCATTCGCCAAGCCGAGGGCAGCCGCTTCTTCGCTCCCGCCGCTTCCGAGCCGGACCACACGACGCCGGACTCGATCGCTCATGCAGCCTGTGCCATCGCGCGTGAAGTGGGAGCCAAACTGATCGTGACCCTGACCGAGTCGGGGCTGACCGCACGGCTCGTCTCCAAGGCCCGTCCCAGCGCCCCGATTTTGGCCTTCTCCACCGATGACCGCACGCTGCGCCGCTTGGCCCTGTATTGGGGAGTATCGCCGCGCACGCTGGTCGGCGCCGCGCCGAACCTCGAGGAGCAGGTGCAAAGCACCAGTCAGATTTTGGCCGACAACGGCCTGGTCAAATCCGGTGAGCGCTACGTGATGGTGTACGGCGCACGCGTCGGCGTGCGCGGCGCGACCAACGCGGTGCGTGTGGAGCAGCTGCCGTGAACCCTGAGGCGCGACGGAGGGTGCCCTGTTAACAGCGCTCTCCGGGCGTAGCCCCGAGCTCGAAAAGTACGAGCTCATCGCGGAAATTGGTCACGGCGGCATGGCCACCGTGTACCGCGCTCGCGATCGACGCCTCGGCCGTGAGGTGGCGGTCAAGGTGATCCACCACCACTTGCGCGAAAATAACGAAGTTGCGGCGCGCTTCGTCAGCGAAGCGCGCGCCGTGGCCAAGGTCAAACACCCGAACATCGTGGAGGTGTACGACGTCTCCGACGCCGACGAGCCCGAGCGCTACCTGGTGCAGGAATTGGTGCGCGGCACGACTCTGCGTCAGCTGATTGCGCAGCACGGCCACCTGCCGGCCGAGGTCGCGGCGGCGATTGCCGTCGAGATCGCTTCGGCGTTGGAGCATGCCCACGGCCTGGGTGTGATTCACCGCGACATGAAGCCGGAGAACGTGCTCGTCGAAATGCCGACCGAAGGTCAGTCGGAGGCCGAGGCCGAGCGCGCTGCGCGCATCAAGATCACCGATTTCGGCATTGCCAAGTTGCTCGACGTGCAGGGCGTTACCTCCACCGGTCAAGTGCTCGGTTCGCCGGCGCACATGGCGCCCGAGCAAATCGAGGGCGGAGACGTGAGCGCCTGCGCGGACGTGTTCGGCCTGGGCGTCTTGTTGTACGAAGCGCTGGTCGGTAAATTGCCGTTCGACGGCAAGAACCCGGCGCAGGTTCTGCGTCGGGTGCTCGATGGCACCTTCACTCCCGCTGACCGCGCGCGGCCCACGGTGGGCGCCGGCCTGTCGCGCATCGTCGGCCAAGCCCTGGCGCGCGACGCGGCCGATCGTTATCAGAGTGCGCGCGCCGTGGCCGAGGCCCTGAAGGAAGAGCTCGCCCAGCTGGGATTTTCGGATCTAAGGCACGAGATCTTCGGGTTTTTACGGGACGCCGCGGCCTACCAAGCCGAATACGAGCCGCGCCTGGTTTCGGAGTTGTGCAAGCGCGCCGGCGCCGCGCGCGCGGCAAGAGACTTCGTGGGCGCCGCGGCCGCGTTCAATCGTGCCCTGGCCTTTCGGCCCGACGACGCCGAGTTGCTGCGGCAGGTTGCGCAAATCGCTCGCGGTGAACGCGTGCGGCGCGCGCTGACGCGAGGCACGGCGGCGCTCGTCGGCATCGCGGCCGTGCTCGCTGTGGTCGCCGGGATCTCTGCTTGGCTTCGCTCGCGACCCGCAGCGAGTGCCACGGTCAACGCCGCCGAACAGCGCCCGAGCGCGGACGCGCTTCCGGTAGCGCGTCCGGACACACCGCCGGCGCTGGCCTCGGGCAGTGCCGAACCGCGACGCCCGCCGCCGGAGCTCGTGCGGCGCCCTGGCCACGTTCCGTCGCGTCAGGCCGTATCGGCCGCCCCGCCGGAGTTGGCGACCGTGCGGATTTTGGTCGATGGCCCCAAGAGTGCGACGGTCAAGGTCGACGGCCAAGAGATCGTCTGGTTCGGCACGCCTCACCAGCTGAGCGTCGGGCCGCACACCTTCCAATTCGTCCCGCCAAACGAAGAGTGCTGTGTCGCCCCGCAGAGCATGACCGTCATGGTCGCCAGGCCCAATGACCCGAGCGAAGTACAGACCGTGCGCGGGACGATCGAGTACAAGCCGGCGCTGCTCGAGTTCCAGGGCCTGCCGGGGACGACCGCCAGCTGCGGCCAGCTCGGCTCGTTCAACGTGCCGGGTCAGCAGAAAATCCGCATGGCAACCGCGTCTCTGCGTGTTCAGTGCACGCTCCTATCGCCGCCAACCAGCGGCCTGCCCCCGAAAGAATTTGACCTGACGCTCAGCCCCGGTCGACTCTTCACTATCCCCGGGCCATAACCTCCCGGCCTGGGGGGTCCCGGATGAGTCTGTCGCGCTTCTGTACGAGCCTCGCTGTGTTGGGGACGGTGCTCTTGGCACCGTCGCTCCGTGCGCAAACTACGCCTCACGGGCCGACCGTCACGGAGGCGCCGCGCTTGAACGACGCGGCCGAGCTGGCGCGCGTCGTCGGTCTATACGAAGCAGGCAAGTACGGGGAATGCGCTAGCTCACTGAAGCGCTTGCTCAGCACCGAGGGTCCCCACCCGTTCCACGAGCCCGACGTAATCGAGAGCGCACGCATTTATCACGCCGCGTGTCTGATCGGCAGCGGACAGAACCAGCTGGCGGACGAGCCGCTACGCGCGGCCATCCGTCAGAACCCGCAGATGAAGGCGCCGGACAGCTTGGTCTTTCCGCCGCAAGTGATCGATCGCTTCCTGCGCGTGCGCGAGACGATGTTCGACGTGATCAAGAAGGCCGAGGACGAGCGGGTGAAGCGGGCCCAAGAAGCTGCCTGGCAGCAAGAGCTGCGAGCCAAGCGCGAGCGCGAACGCGTGGTCCGCCTCGAGCAGCTGGCCCAGCAAGAAACGCTGATTACGCCGCGAACGCGCTGGCTTGCGTTGGTCCCGTTCGGCGTTGGCCAGTTCCAGAACCAGGACAAGTCGCTAGGTTACGTGTTTTTGACCAGCGAGATCCTACTCGGCGCCAGCACGCTGACCACGCTCGGCGTCGAGACTCACTTGGTGCTTGCCACGAGCCAACTCGACAAACCCGATCCCAGCAACGACAGCCGGAACAAGGATTGGAAGACCGCGCTCGTCGTTTCGTCCTACGCCTGGCTCGGGGTATCACTGATCGGCATCATCGAAGCGCAACTTTCGTTCGTGCCCGAACAGCGGCAGATCAAAAAGCGCGATTTGCCGCCCTCCCTGCGCCCCGAGACCTCTTCAGTACGCGTCGTGCCCAACGCCGCGCCCGTGCCCGGCGGCGCCGTGCTCGGCCTGAGCGGCCAGTTCTAGACTCGGAGTCGCACTCGACCTGCCAGGTCGCTGCCGAAGGGGCGCTCGCTATCCCGCATCGCACCTCGCAGCGCGCTTTGTCCTCGACGCATCCGGCCGCTGCAGCAGACACCAGCAGCAATGCCCAAATTTCTAGTCCGTGGGCACCCATCATCGCTCCCTGAAGGCCGCCAAGATCGCCAAGATTTCCAAGATCGCCAAGGGAGAGGGAGATTGGGGTTTCGCTCTTCTGCGGCCGTTCGCAGCGCGATCCTCGCGGACATCGGCCGGATGCGACGCTGCGCTGTGCGCGGCCGTTCGCGTCGTACATGATGCGTGGGTTCGGTCTGAAATCGCGAACCCCAAAACTGCTCACCGGGACTAGTGGTGAATCTCGCGTGGCTGGGATGCGCTGAGGGCTTGGCGATCTTGGAAATCTTGGCGATCTTGGCGAGCTTCTGGGAGCCGTTCAAGGACCGGAAAGGGCGATCGCGATTCCCGACGGGGGACTCCGCGCGATTCGAGGTGCGACGCTGGGTTGCGAGCGCCCACTCTCGTCTGCGAAGCAGGCGCCGTGGGGGTTCAGCCGCGCTTTTCGATCGCAGCCACGTAGAAGCCGGCGAATACGCGCAATGGCGAATCACACAGGGCTCGCTCCGCGGCGCGGAAAAACAGCCGACCGAGGCGGCTGTTCATCGCTTTGGCGGTGGGCGTTACGATGCGTACGCCTCGCGCGCCGACCAGCAGCGTGCCCGGCGGCAGCAATTTCCGCAGACCGAAGGGCGAGTCGAAGCGCGTGTAGACGTGGCTCTCGTTGGCGCTGTGGGCGATTCGCCCGGCAGGGCCGAAGCGCTTGAGCAGGGCGCGCAGGCTGTAGGGGTTGTAAAACTCGGCGAGCACGATGCCGCCGGGACGGGTCACGCGCACCATCTCCCGCAGCGCCAGCTCGATTTCCGGGACGTGTGCCAGAACCTTGAACGAGCAGGTGACGTCGAACTGATTGTCCTCGAAGGGCAGGGCCGTGGCCGAGCCGAGCACGACGTCGAGGCCGCGCGCTTGCGCCTTCTGCAACATGCCGGGAGAAAGATCGACGCCGCGGGCAGAACGCGCAAACTTTGCGATGCGCGTCAGCACCAGGCCGGTGCCGCAACCGACTTCCAAGACATCGCGGCCAGCGCCATAACGCCTGACATATTCGGACTCGAGCTCGTCCAAGAGGTCGTGATAGCCACCCGGATTGTTGTCGCCGCGGTGGTCTTCATAGCCAGCCGAAAAGGCGTCGTAATAGGCGCGATTGGCGTCATGCGTACCAGAGCTATCCATGCTGGCGGAACGTGTCCCGTAAATCGCGGGAATGCAAGAAAATGAGCGGGCCTTGCCGGGCATAGCCCAGGCTCGGGGCGCGAGTCGGCGCGCGAGTCGAGTCAGCCGTCGTGCTCGGTGTCGTCCGAGCTGGCTTCGTCGTCGGGCGAAACGGGCACGCTCAGCTCCTGCAACGCGCCGGCGGCCAAGGCCGCCCGGTCCTCGGCCTGGCCCGTGACGAAGCCGCAATTTTTGCAGATTCGGAGCTCGTGGATGCCGAGCGCGGGGAGCGAGGCGCCGAGCGCGCTGTCGTGCGCGAGCAAGAACACGTTCTCGCCGCAAACCGTGCACCCGCCGTCGATGGAATGCAGGCTGCTGCGCGCCGCCTGCGGCGTGGGCGCGGCGCGTATCATGCGCAGCAGCGCTTCTCCGATGCGGCCGAGCTCGCTGCGCTCGATGCGCCGCAAACGGCTGCGCATCACGTAGCCGATGATCACCAGCAGCGAAGCGGACGCGGCCAAGCTGTGGAACCAGCTGCTGACCAGAAGGTTCGACAGCACCGCGAAAGCCATCGCACCTATCAACACCGTGAGTACGATCAAGTCGCGCGCGCGTCCGCTCTCGGCGCGCCGCGCCAGATCCTGCTCCAACTCAGCCAGCTCTTGCTCCAGCTCGAACGCGGTGTCCGGGCCGTACGGAGGAGCGCCCACGAGCACGATCAGCTCACGCGCCGAGCGAGCCAGGGCAGGCGCCGCGGCTGCGTTGCACGCGGCGAGTGCGCCGTCGCGATCACCCACGCCCAGGGCGCGCGCGAGCTCGGCGGCCAACTTGGGCACACTTTGCATTTCGCTCGCCACGAGCAAGGTTCGGATCAGCAGCGCCAGGAGGCCGAGCGCGGCGACGGCCTCGAGGGTGGGAAATTCGTCCGGCATGGGGCTGTGCCCTTTTTTTTAGTCCCGGGGCCGGCAAACACGCACACAAATTTCGCCTCGCCCGCTTTGCTCGACTTTTGTCGGGGCGTTCTCCGCCATGCTTCCAGTTGTAGTAGCGTCGCAGGGCGTGACACGAAGCTCGGCCGTACCGCTGGTCATCGGCGTGACCGAATACGTCGACATTCCCGCATGGCGCATCCTGCGACTGCGGGCGAAGATCGACACCGGGGCGCGCAGCAGCGCGCTACACGTCGAGAACATCCGCGAGCTCGCTGCCGGTCGCGTGCGCTTCGACGTCCGGCTCAGCCGGAACGAGAGCGAGCGCCGAGTGACCGTCGAAGCGCGCATCGCGCGGCGTGGACAAGTTCGGCCTTCGAGCGGCGAGCAAGAAGAGCGCATCTTCGTGGCGGTGAAGGTTCGCATCGGCCCGATCGAACGCGAAATCGAGCTCAGCTTGGTCGATCGCGGACGGATGATCTTTCGCATGCTGATTGGCCGCCGCGCCTTGGCCCACGCATTCCTGGTCGATCCCGGCCGCCGCTACCTGTTGCACCCACCGAGCACGCGCAAATCCAGCGCGCCCAAGGCACTGCCCGGCAACGCAGCACGGTCGGTGCCCGCTCCGGCTCCCGCCAAGCGCGGCCGACAACGGCTCGGCTCATGACGCTCCGGATCGCCATCCTGTCTTGCAACTCACAGGCGTACAGCACGCGCCGGCTACGCGAGGCCTGCAGCAAGCGGGGGCACTACGTGAAGGTGCTGCACACGTTGCGTTTCAGCCTACTCGTGGAATCCGGGCGGCCGGCGTTGTTCTTTCGCAATCGCAGGCTTTCTCGCTACGACGCGGTGATCCCGCGCATCGGCGCTTCGATCAGCGCGTTTGGCACCGCGGTGGTGCGCCAGTTCGAGCAGATGGGCGTGTTCTCTCTCAACTCTTCGCACGCGATCAGCACGGCGCGCGACAAGTTGCGCGGGGCGCAAATCCTGAGTCGGCACGAGGTGGGCATCCCACCTACCGCGTTCGCGCGAGATCGCGGCAACCTTCCGCAGTCGATCGAAGCCGTGGGCGGCGCTCCGGTCGTGATCAAATTGCTGGAAGGCGCGCAGGGCATCGGCGTGATCTTGGCCGAGACGACCAAGATGGCCGAGGCCATCATCGAGACCCTACACAGCACTCGCCAAGACGTCGTGATTCAGCGCTTCGTGCGCGAGAGCCGGGGCAGGGACATTCGGGCACTGGTCGTGGGCGACCGCGTGGTCGCGGCCATGAGCCGGCAAGCCGCGGCGGACGAATTTCGAGCCAATTTACACCGCGGCGGCCGCGCCACCAAGATCGACATCGATCCGGCGTTCGAACGCACCGCGATCGTGGCAGCCCAGATCATGGGCCTGCACGTGGCGGGCGTCGATATGCTCGATGGGCCGGACGGTCCGCAAGTACTGGAGGTGAACTCTTCGCCCGGGCTCGAGGGCATCGAGGCGGCCACGGGCGTCGACGTGGCACAAGCGATCGTCGAGCAGCTCGAGCAGCGAGTGGCCTTCCCGGATCTGGATCTGCGTCAGCGGCTGACGTTGAAGAGCGGCTATGGCGTGGTCGAGTTCCGTGTCGCGAATGGCTCGGAGTTCGCCGACCGCAGCTTGTCGGAGCTGTCGTTCCGCGATCGCGAAGTGCGGGTGCTGAGCATCACGCGCGAGGCGTCCGTGCTGCCCAATCCCCGCGGCTCGGATGTGCTGCGCGTGGGCGACGTGCTGCTTTGCTTCGGCAGTTACGCCACACTGCGCGCGCTGTTGCCCGGGCCTTCGACCACGCCCTGATCTTCGCTACACTCGAGCAGCGAATGCGTCCCGGTGATCACCCCGAGTTCTTTCGCTTTCCCGCGCCGGAGGGCCGCTCGCGCGAGAGCTCGATCGTGCTCGACGCCGCGGGGCGTTTTCAGCACGAGGGTCAGCCCGTGGAGCATCCCGGGATGGCACGCGCATTCGCATCCTGGATCGACCGCCACCCGGACGACGGCCGCTTCATTTTGAACAACGGCTACGATTGGAGCTATTTCCGGGTCGAGGACGTGCCTTTTTTCGTGCTCGGGGTGCGGGTACAGGACGACCGCCTGCTGCTCTCGCTCTCGGATGGCAGCGAGAGCCCGCTCGACCCGGACAGCCTCGCCTTGGGCGGCCAAGGCGCCCTCTACACCTCGGTCAAAAACGGCAAATTTCGAGCACGCTTCACGCAGGCAGCTCAAATCGCGCTCGGCCCCTGGTTGGCATCCGGGGAAAACGGCGAAATTTTCTTGGAAATCGCCAATCGCCGTCACGCGCTCGAATTTTCCGGCGAGGGCTCGTGATAGAAGGCCCCGGAGATGAGAGTCCTAGCAGCGGATCGGCTTTCCGAGTCGAGCCTCGACGAAATGCGAACTTTGGGCGTCGAGGTGATCTACGACCCCGACCTCGACAGTGAAGAGCTGGTCAACGTCCTCGACGGCGTGAACGTCCTGATCGTGCGCGGCACGGTCGTGAACAAGGCCGCCATCGACGCGGGCAAGGCGCTGAATCTCATCATCCGTGCCGGCGCCGGCGTCAGTAACATCGACGTGTCCACCGCCAGCGAGCGCGGCATCTACGTCGCCAATTGTCCGGGCAAGAACGCGTCAGCGGTCGCCGAGCTCACGCTCACGCTGATCGGTTGCCTCGATCGAAGAGTGCCGGACGGCGTCGCCAGTCTGCGCAGTGGCAAATGGGAGAAGCACGAATTCGCGCGCGCCGTCGGTTTGAACGGGCGGAAAATCGGCATCTTGGGCACGGGCCACGTTGGGCGCGCCGTGATCAAGCTGGCGCAGGCCTATGGCATGCAACCGTACGCCTGGGCGCGCTCGCTGCCGCCATCGAAGGCAGCCGAGCTGGGCGTGACGCGCGTGGCCAGCCCCGAGGAATTGGCTCGTTCCGTCGATATTTTCAGCGTTCATCTCGAGCTCGGCGAGCGCACGCGAGGCATCGTCGATCGCAAGGTGATCGAAGCCTTGCGCGACCGTGCGATGTTCGTGAACACCGCACGCCCCGAGCTGGTCGACTACGACGCGCTGCTCGAGGCCATCCCCAAGAAGGGCCTGCGCGTCGGGCTCGACGTCTTGCCCAATGAGCCCGACACCCGTGAGGGTGCCTACTCGCATCCGATCTTGAACAGCGACCTGGTGTACGCCACGCCGCACATCGGTGCCTCGACCGATGAAGCGCAGATCGCCATCGCCAACGAGACGGTGCGCATCCTGCGCGGCTTTCTGACCAAGGGCGAAGTACCGAACGTGGTCAACATCAGCGCCACCTCCTGGGCACGCTACCAACTGGTCGTCCGTCACGTGGACAAGGTGGGAGCTTTGGCCAACGTGCTCGGCGTGCTCAAACGGCACGGGATCAATGTTCAGGAGCTGGACAACACGGTGTTCGAGGGCGGCCGCGCCGCATGCGCGAAAATCCGACTGGCTTCTCGGCCGTCGGACGCATCCCTGCAAGAAATCATGGCTTTCGACGGCGAAGTGCTGCATGTGGACCTCGTCACTTTGCCGAATCTCGCCTGAAGGCGGTTTTTCGAGCCCCCGCAGAATAGCTAATGATTTCCGTTGGCTATGGGCCCTTGCGGGCCCGCGGGCCGTCGAGTAGAATGCGCCGCGACAACTTGGGTGGTTCCCAGCGGACCCGCTCTACTCAGAGGGTCCGTTTTTTTTCATTTTCTGTCTGCACCGCATGAACGTTTCGTACGAAAAAATCCCAGGTATCGATCGAGAGAAGCTGCATGCAGCACTCGGTCCCGTGCTCGCGGCGCATGGCGTCGAGTGCGTGGAGTGTATCTGGCGTACGGATCGCAGCGGTTGGCTACTCGAGATCAGCATCGAGCGCACGCTGAGCACCGAGCCCGCCGGCTCGGCTCTGCCCGGCTACGGCGTGACGATCGATCTGTGCGCGGACATCTCACGAGATCTCTCGGCAGCGCTCGATGTCGCAGATTGTATTCCGCACCGGTACACGTTGGAGGTCGGTTCGCCCGGCGTCGAACGCGCGCTGTACGTGCGCCGTGACTACGAGCGCTTCACCGGCCAGGCCGCGCGCCTGAAGCTGTCCGCGCCTCGCGCCGGACAAGCCGTGATCTTCGGCATTCTCAAGGGTCTCGATGAGCGCGGCGCGGTGCTGATTGAAACCGAACAAGGCGAGCTCGCTTCCATCGAGCTCGAAACGATTCAGAGCGCTCGCATCCTCTTCGAGTGGAAGAAGGGTACGGGCGCTCGCGCCTCGGCAAGGCGGTCCGAGCAGCGCACTTCAGACAAGCCCAAAAAGGCCCAATCGCCACAACGGAGCAGGTGACAGATGGCAGCGCAGGCAGCAGCAGCAGGCTTAGGCATGGACCTTGGCACGATCGTCGAGCAGGTCGCCCAGGAGAAGGGCATCGACAAGAAGGTGCTCATCGAGACGATGGAGGCGGCCATCTTGAAGGCAGCGCAAGCTGCGTTCGGTCCGACCCGTGAGCTCGAAGCCCGGTTCAACGAAGAGAGCGGCAACATCGATCTCTTCCAGTACATGACGGTGGTCGAAGAGGTCACTCAGCCTGAACGCGAGATTGCGCTCGATGTAGCGGTCAAGCACGGACTCGAAGCCGAGATCGGTGAAGAGCTCGGCTTCCAGGTGTTCTGGCACCCGCGTGACGCCGAGCGTGCACGCCAGCAGGACAAAGAGTTCGGGGCCGTGCTGGACATGAAGCAGGCGCGCAGCACCTTCGGGCGCATCGCCGCGCAGACCGCCAAGCAGGTGCTCCTGCAGCGCGTGCGCGACGCCGAGCGCGACATCATCTTCAACGAGTACAAGGATCGCCAAGGTCAGCTGATCCGCGGCATCGTTCGTCGCTTCGAGAAGGGCCACAACATCGTGGTCGACTTGGGCAAGACCGAAGGCGTGCTGCCGGCGCGCGAGCAGACCCCGCGCGAGACTTACCGGCCGGGTGATCGGATCGTGGCTTTCGTGAAGAACATCGACCGCGAATCGCGCGGCCCGATGATCATCTTGAGCCGCAGCCAGCCGAACCTGGTCGAGAAGCTGTTCGAGGCCGAAGTGCCCGAGATCTACGAAGGCATCGTCAAGATCGTGGGTGTCGCCCGCGAGCCCGGTTCGCGCAGCAAGATCGCGGTCACCACTCGCGATTCGGACGTGGATCCGGTCGGCGCGTGCGTCGGCATCAAGGGGTCCCGCGTGCAGGCCGTCGTGCAAGAGCTGCGCGGCGAGAAGATCGACATCGTGCCGTTCGACCGCGACCCGGCCCGTTACATCATCAACGCCATCCAGCCGGCGGAGGTGAACAAGGTGATCGTCGACGAAGCCGACCACCGTATGGAGCTCGTGGTTCCGGACGAGAAACTGTCGCTGGCGATTGGCCGGAAGGGCCAGAACGTGCGCCTGGCCTCCCAGCTCACGGGCTGGAAGCTCGACATCATCAGCGAGAGCAAGTTCAAGCAGATGGAGGACGAGGCGCTGGTCGTGCTCAAGGAAATCGACGATGTCGACGAAGAGCTGGCCAAGGCCATGTATCGCCTCGGTTTCCGCGCTTTGGAAGAAATCGCCGAAGCTGCCATCGAGGAACTGGTGACGATCGAAGGCGTCACTTCCGAGCAGCGCGCGCAGGAGCTCAAGCTGGCGGCCGAGCGCACCATGGAGCGCCTGCGTCGCGACCGGATTCACCGCGCTTCCTCGCAGATCGAACCGCTCTCGGAGCGCGACAAGCTACGCTTCGTGCCGGGAGTCGGCACGCGCACGGTCCAGCTTTTGGAAGAAGCCGGTTACCGCACGGTCCAGGATCTGGCCCGTGAGGACGCCGATCGGCTGGCGATTCGCACCGGGCTCGGGATCAAGAAAGCTCGCCAGATTCAAGTTGGCGCCGCCTACTTCCTGAGCACCGAGGCGCGCGAAATCGACGAAGCGCGTCGGCACGCGACGGCCGCTGCTGCCGCCCTGGCCGCGCGACCCACCACCGCAGGAGAAGCCTGAAAGGCGTGAAAGGCGAGATGCTCCGTACCTGTGCTGGCTGTCGAGAAGTCGGGGATCCCAATCTCCAGCCTCTCGTGCGCGTCGTGCTTGGCCCCTCGGGCGAAGCCGTCCCGGATTTGTCCGGCAGCGGGTTTGGTCGTGGTGCGTGGGTCCACCCGCGCGCCGCCTGTCTCGCCAAAGCCTTACCCCGAGGGTTTTCGAAGAGCATGAAGAACGCGGTGACCACGAGCATTGCGGAGTTTTCCGCGGCGCTTCGTGCCCAAGCCGAGCGGCGAGCGTACTCGCTGATTGGCGCCGCGTTTCGAGCGCGCAAAGCCGCCGCGGGCTCTACCGCTGTGCGCGATGCCCACGCAGCCGGGCTGGTGAAGCTCGTGCTGGTTGCCTGCGATGCCCGCGCCGCTGCCGAAACCCCCTGGGTGGACGCTCTGGTGAAGAGCGGCAAAGCCCGCGGCTTTGGCTCGAAGGAGCTACTTGGCCGTGTGATCGGACGCCCGGATACGGGCGTCATTGCGATTTTGGACGACGGAATTACTACTGCGCTCGTGCACACGCTGGATGTTGCAGAGCTCGGGCCCGTGAGCGCTCCTCCGTTGAGCGCTTCGAGCCCGGTGTCGGAGGTTGGATGAGCATCAAGCTGCGTGTTTATGAAGTGGCGAAAGATCTGGGCATGGAAAATAAGGCTCTGGTGGCCTTGCTCCAAGCTGCGGGTGTGCCCGACGTTAAGAATCACATGAGTGCAGTTTCGCCCGAGGGCGTGGAGCGTGTGAAGCGCCATTTGGAAAAGCAAAAGCAACCGAGCGTGGTGGAGGAGCGTATCCGTCCCACCGTAGTGAAGCGTCGCGCGGTAGTGCGTGAGCCTGCCGCTTCCTCACAGCCCGAGCCAGTGGCGGCCGCGCCCTCCTCGCAGCCCGTGCATCGTGAAGCGCCGCGCGCGCCACAACGACAGCACGAAGAGCCCGCGCGCCCCGCGTTCGTTCCTGCGCCGGAGCCGGCGCCGGTGGCGCACGTGCGAGAGCGCGAGGTCGAGGCGCCCGCTCCGCCTCCTGCTCCGCCGCCGGCTTCGCCGGCCCCCGTGGTCGAAGCTCCGCGCATCGAGACGCCCAGCGAGGCGACGGTGAGTGCTCCTGTGAGGGAGCCCGCTCCGGTAACGGTGGCGCCGGTCGTGCAGGAGGTGGAAGCGCCAGCTCCGGTTGCGGTCGCGGCTCCGGCCGTCGCTCCGACACCGGTACCGGCTTCGCCTGCTCCGCCCAGCCCAACCCCGGTGACCGCCGCTCCCGCTCCGGTGGCCGAGGCGCCGCGTGCTCCGGCGCCGACTTCAGCGCCTGCTCCGCGTGCTCCGACCCCGCCTTCCGTGCAGGCCGCTCCGCCACCTGCCAGCTCGGCGCCGGTCGTGCGCACGTCCCCCGCGGCACCCAAAACCGGTATCGACGTTTGGGAAGGCCGTCCCGGCGTGCCCATGCCCGTCCAGGTGCCGCGCGGGCCCATGCCGCGACGCGTGCAATACGACGCCAAAGCACCGGGTGCCATCCAAGGCCGACCACCAGCCGGTGGCGGCGCTGGACGCCCGCAAATGGGCGGCAATCGTGGCCCGCAAGGCCGCGGTGGCATGCGCCCGCGTGGCATCGGCTCGATGCCCAAGGGCAAGATCAGCGGCTCGGTCGTTACCCAAGAGCGTTCCGCGCACAAGAAGATCGTGCGCATCGAGGAGTCGATCGGGCTGCAAGGCCTGGCCGCAAAGATCGGCGCCAAGGCGACCGAGGTGCTGATGAAGTTGATGCGCCTGGGCATGACCGGCGTGAACATCAACAGCACGCTCGACGCCGAGACCGCCAAGATCGTCGCCAACGAGTTTGGTTGGGAAGTCGAAGACATCGCGGTCAGTGAAGAAGCCGCGCTCGTCGCCGCACAGGGCACCGAGCTGGATGATTCGGCCGACCGCGTCACCCGTCCGCCGGTCGTGACCATCATGGGTCACGTCGATCACGGTAAGACCAGCTTGCTCGACCAAATCCGTAAGACCAACGTGGTCTCCGGGGAGGCCGGCGGTATCACCCAGCACATCGGAGCGTATTCCGTGCCCACCGCGCACGGTCCGGTGACCTTCCTCGATACGCCCGGCCACGAAGCGTTCACCGCCATGCGTATGCGCGGCGCGCAGACGACCGATCTCGTGGTGCTCGTCGTCGCCGCTGACGACGGCGTGATGCCCCAAACCCGTGAGGCGGTAAACCACGCCAAAGCGGCCAAGGTGCCAATCGTCGTCGCCATCAACAAGAGCGACAAGCCGGATGCCAATCCGGAACGCGTCAAGCGTCAGCTCAGTGAGCTCGGGCTCGTGGCCGAGGAATGGGGTGGCGACACCCTGTACCAAAGCGTTTCGGCGCTCACTCGCGCGGGCGTCGATCAGCTGCTCGAGACCATCGCGCTGCAGGCGGAGGTGCTCGATTTGCGGGCCAATCCGAACAAGCCGATGTCCGGTACCGTGATCGAGGCAGAGCTCGACCGCGGCCGCGGCCCAGTGGCGACGGTGCTGGTCACCGACGGCACGCTCAATCGCGGGGACGTGATTTTGGCGGGCGGCGCCTACGGTAAGGTTCGTGCCATGCACGACTCGGCGGGCCGTTTGCTCGAGACTGCGGGTCCCTCGACCCCGGTTTTGATCATCGGGCTCAACGACGTGCCGAGCGCGGGCGATCCGGTTCACGTCGTCAAAGACATGAAGAAGGCGCAGGAGATCGCCGACACGCGCAAGACGAAGGAACGCCGCAGTCTGGCGCCTTCGACGGGCCAGCGGGCGATGTCTTTGGAAGAGCTCGCCAAAGCCATGCAGGAAGACGATCAGCTGGAGCTGAAGCTGATCATCAAGGCGGACGTGCAAGGCTCGGTCGAGGCCGTGGAGGACGCTTTGGTTCGCCTCAGCACCGAAAAGGTGAAGGTGAGCGTGGTGCACGCAGGTGCCGGCGCGATCACCGAAGGCGACGTCAACTTGGCCGTCGCGGCCGGTGCCATCATCATCGGCTTCAACGTCCGCCCCGCGGGCAAGGCCGCCGCGCTCGCTCAAAAAGAGAACGTGGAGATCCGCCAGTACAGCATCATCTACAACGTGGTGGATGAAGTGAAGGCGGCCATGGAAGGCCTGCTCAAGCCCACCCAGGTCGAGCGCAACATCGGCAAGGCCGAGGTTCGCCAGGTCTTCAAGCTCAGCAAGGCAGGCACCGTCGCTGGTTGCATGGTGATCGAAGGCGTAGTCAAGCGCGCTGGCGGCGTCCGGCTCTTGCGCGAGGGTGCGACCCTCTGGCAGGGCAAGATGAGCAGCCTCAAGCGCTTCAAGGACGACGTTCGCGACGTCAAAGAAGGCTTCGATTGCGGTATCGCCCTCGAAGGCTTCAACGAAATCGCGGTCGGCGACATCATCGAAGCGTTCGAGATCGAACAGGTCAAGCAAACGCTGTGAGGTCGGGCGCGAGCCTGGCAGCATCGGAAATGTTCGTCGGCGTGGCTCGCATCGTCCTACAAATACCCGGCGCACGGTCGCTCAAGGACCGGCGTCGGGTGGTCAAGGGCCTGAAAGATCGCGCCCGCGCGAAGCTGCCCATTTCGATCGCGGAGATTGGCGACCTTTCGCGTTGGCAGGTCGCCACGTTGGGCGTGAGCGTGGTCTCGAATGATTCCGCGCGCTGCTCGGAGCTGCTTTCACACGTGGCAACGCTCGCAGGTAGCGCCCACGATGCGCTGGTCGCGGACGTAGCAACCGAAATTGTCTCATTCGGAGACGGCGGCGCAGGGATTCGCGGCGGCATCGAACAAGCGCTCGATCGCGGCGCCTTCTCGGATGGCGGTTTCGATTTCCCGGCGCCGGAGGAAGACGACGAATGACCACAGACGGACGCCGCGGAAAACGCGTCGCTGAATTACTGCGTGCTCACCTCGCTGAATTGATGCGACGCGAAGTCGACGACCCGCGGCTCGCGACGGTGGTGATCACCACCGTCGACGTGACGGACGACCTGATGTCGGCTCGTGTCGGTGTGCGGCTGCTGGTCGGCGACGAAGATCCGAAGATTCGCAGCTTGGTGATGAAGAGCTTGGCCAAGGGAGCCGGTCGATTGCGGCGCTTGATCGCGCCGCGACTGGAATTGCGTCGCTCGCCGGAACTGCGCTTTCACTATGACGCTGGGCATGATGCCTCCCGCCGCGTCGAAGAGCTCCTGCACGAGATCAAGGCAGAGGGCTTTGCCAAGCCGAACGAGCCGAACGAGCCGAACGAGCCGAACGAGCCGAACGAGCCGAACGAGCCGAACGAGCCGAACGAGCCGAACGAGAACTGAGCGCCGCAATCGCGGGTGCGGCCAAGGCGAGGTTGAACTCGAGTCGCGGGCGAAGTATCTTGGGCGATCGTGAGTCGAAGTCGTTTTGCGGTCTTGGGGTTATGCGTCGCGCTGGGCGCATGTGGCGAGAAGTTCGTGGCCGATGCAGGGACCGGGGGCAACGGCGGTACCTCGAGCACGGCTCAAGCCGGCGTCGCGGCAGCGGGCGCGCCGGCCGGCGGCAGCTCCGGCGGACGCGCTGGGCTGGGTGAAGCGGGGGCGAATGACACCGGGGGCTTGCCGGGCCACGGCGGCCTGGGTAACGCGGGCGCAGGCACGAGTGCTGCGGGTGGCGGCGCTGCGCCAGTCGAGCCGGAGATCCCGCAGGCAGGGCTCTTGGTCTGGCTACGCGCCGATCGTGGCGTCCAGCAAAGGGACGGCCATGTCCAAGCCTGGCAAGATCAATCCGGCAACCGAAATAACGCCAGCCAGGCGGGCGTGAGTTTGCGCCCCTCATACCTCGCGACGGGCTTCAACGGCCAACCCACGCTCGAGTTCGACGGTCAGGGGCAGTTCCTGAAGTTTGCCGATGGCTTCGGGGATTTCAGCGAAGGCTTGACCGCTGTGCTCGTCGCCAAGCCCACTCAGTCCGATTGCTCCTCCATGGTGGAATTCTCGAACGGAAGCGAGGTCGACGATATTGCTTTCAGCATGTGGCAGAACAAATGGATGTACGAGGTGGGTGAGTCCTACATTCAAACCGGCAGCGTCGATACGGAGAGGTTCTCGCTCTACGCGGTCAAACATCCCCCGGCGGGCGCGAGCGCATTGCGGATCGGCGGTAGCGTGCTCGACACGGACGAAATACCGCTGCCGGTCGTGCCCGTGTCCGGAATTCGGGTGAACAACTTCGTGGGCCACACGCTGTACGGTTCTTGCGCGTACTTCGAAGGGCAGATCTCCGAAGTCATTCTGTACTCGCGTAGCCTGGAGGAAAGCGAGCTGAGCGCGATCGAAGCGTACTTGAATGCCCGTTGGGCCCTGGGCGAACAGGACGCGCCGACGCCCTGAGGGCCACAGCCGCCCCGGCAGAAAGAGAGGCGATTGGGACGTGCCGGAGCTCGGCACGTCCGTGAGGCAAGGGGCCCGTCCCCTCGCTTACTTGCCCTGCTCGGTGATCATCACCTGCACGCGCCGGTTCTTGGCGCGATTCGGTTCGGTGGTGTTGGGAACGAGTGGCTTCTCTTGACCGTAGCCTTTGGCCGTCATGCGTGAAGCGTCGACGCCGTGCGAGGAGATGGCATCCACGACCGCTTGCGCGCGCGACTGGCTGAGGCGAAGGTTGTACGCAGCTGCGCCGGTGTCGTCCGTGTGGCCTTGCACTTCCACGTTCTTGATGTCGGCGCGCTTGCTCATCAAGTCCGCGAGCTCTTCGATGATGGCTTGCGAGTCAGGCAGAATCTCGGCGGAGTCGTGCTGGAAGTGAACTTGCTTCTTGAGCTTGATCTCTTTCCCGGCGACGACCACGTTCGGTTGCGCGGGGCGCTTGTTCAGGAGCATGCGCGCAGGCGCTTCCTCGCGGGCGCGCACGTTGACCTCGGCCACGGCCGTGAAATAGCCCGGGGCGTCGACCGAGAACTTGAGTGGACCGGGCGGTACGTTCTCGAAGCGGAATGCACCGTTGGCGTCGGCCTTGAGCTCGAGCTTGCGATTCAGGCGATCGGTCACTTCGATGTGCGCACCGTCCACCGGCTGATTGGTTTCCGGATCCGTGACGGAACCGACGACCGTGCCCACCTTGGGCAGCGCTTCGAGCTCGCACTTCAGCCGGACCACGTTCGGGCCGGCGCTGCTGCCTGCGACCGGCGTGGCGCCGCCCGCAGGCGGCGTGGCACCGCCGGCGGGCACTTGCACCGCGACGGAGCCTGGCTGGCCCGGGGCGATTACAGTGCCAGGCGTTGGCTGAGCGGCCGTGGCAACGGCTTCGATGGTGGCGACGCATTGGCCGTCGCGATAGCCGTTCGCCGTCACGTTGAACGTGTACGTGCCAGGCGGGAGGTTCGCGCTGCGGAAGCTGCCGTCCGGACCGCTGATCATTCCGGTCAGCGGGCGACCGTCATACTTGACGATCGCGTCGGCGATGACATTGGTCGTATTCTTCTCGACTACGAGGCCGTCGATCGAGTTTTCGCGCGCGACGACGGGCGCGGCCGGAGCGGGCACGCGCTCGATGATCGGCTTGGGCGCTACCGTGTCGATCGCGTAGCCCAGCGCGAAGTAGAAATTCCACGGCAATTCTGGGGCAATTTCTTCCACGAACTTCGAGGTTGCGCCGGTGCCCACGTCGAACGCGGCGAGCAGCGACAGCCCGTGATCTTGCCAGGGAAAGACGCGCGCGCCGACCGTGAAGCGCGAAGGCGTGGTGGCCATGCCTTGCTCCAAGCCCAAGCACAGATCCCCGTTGGCCTTGGCCTCGCTCACGACGCAGGTGTACTCCTGACGATTGACTGGCACATCGACCGACCACTCGACGAAGGGCCGGACGAATTCGTGCACGTACTCGGCAGCGAAGCCCATCTTGAAAAAGTCCACGCGATTGATGTCGAGGCCGAAGCGCTCGATGCGCGAAATGGGGCCGCCGCGACCCTGCGGGGGTGGGGTGCTCTCCACCGTGCTCACGATTTTGCCAGAGTTGTCGAACATGTACCCGAGGTTCGCGTGGAAGCGGAGCGGGATGCGATCCTCGGCCCGCGAACGGTTGTTCAGATCGACCGTCGCCAGCGCGCGCAATGCGAAGCTCGTACTACCGCTGTCCAAACCGACGCCGCCAGTGCCGTTGAGCAGCCACAGCTCCGCTTCGCCGCCGAACGTGAAGATGCCGTCCGGGGTGTGCGGCATGAAGCCCTTTACGCCGATATTCGTGTCACCGAGCACTTGCAGGAGCTGCGGGCGGCCGCGGCTGTTGCTGGTGGCGTAATTGTGAAAGCCAGCGAACGCCTCCAGGAACGGCAGCACGGTGACCGACAAACCCAGGTGCGCGCCGGCGCGCGTCACGTCATCTTCGGTGGTTGGCGTGGAAGGATCGTTCGGGAACGTGGGGCAGGGCGCGCTGCCGTTGCACAAGAAGCCCGTGCCAGCGAAGTACGAGCCGGTGACGTTGAAGCGGAAGGTGCCTGGGGCACCGGCGCCGGCCTCGATTACGTGCAGCAAACCCGTGGAGCCGCTCAGTGCGCTGCCGAGATGCAGCGAGGTCGCGCGCCAAGCGCGCTCGATTTCCACGTCGTCAGCCGCTGGCGTTTCGTCCTTGGCGTCGACGTCATAGTTGGGAGCGGCAGTCAGATCGACGCTGCCTGATGCTGACGCAGCCGGCGGCGTGCTCGGCGCCGTAGCCGCGGCGGGTGCCTCCGGTGCCGCGGGTGCCGCGGGCGCGGGTGCTGCGGGCGCGGGTGCTGCGGCGGGAGCCGGCGCGGGCTCCGGTGCGGCACCTTGGGCGTGCACGCTCGACGCCAGACTGAGGGAACCCAACAGCGACACAGAAGCTAAACCAACCCGTTTCATCATTCCTCGTTCCCTGAGTACCGAACGCTGACTTTATCTGTCGCGTTATTGTTAACATGTTTCCAGTGCCATAGGGCCTGTGTGCGCGGCGCGAGTATGTCGGTGTGCGTCCACTGCGTCTTGCGACTGGCCCCACGGGTGCTTCGACAGTGAGTGTCCGCGGCGTCCCCCCCGAGGCCGCGATCGAGGCCAATCGGGCGGGGGACCGGCCGCCCGCTCCGAGCGCGTGCGCTGGCAGGATCGAGGCCAGATTGAGCTCGGGTGCGGGCCTGGAACGCACGGAGGGGGCAGACAGCGGGGTGCCCGCCACAGCCCTTTCTTCGCTCCGCCCCTACGGGCGTTTTGCTCCCGCGCGCCACCACCGGTACCCTCACGACTCGTGAGCACTCTGATTCGCGTGACAGGACTCCGCAAGGAGTTTCGCCAGGGCTTCTTCATGCGCCGGGTGTTGGCCGTGAAGGGCGTCTCGTTCGACGTCGAGAGCGGCGAAATTTTCGGCTTCCTCGGTCCAAATGGCGCCGGCAAAACCACCACGATCAAGATGCTGACGGGCTTGATCGCCGCGACCGGCGGCGAGGCCACGCTCTTCGGTGACCCGGTGCCGAGCCCGCGAGCGCTTTCGCGCGTCGGCTTTTTGCCGGAAAACCCGTACGTGTACCCGTACCTGTCGCCGACCGAGTTCGTCGAGCTGTGCGCGCGCTTGTCCGGGCTCTCGGCGCGTGCCGCCCGAGCGCGCACGCGCCAGGTGCTCGATCGAGTGGGCGTGTTGTACGCGGCAGACCGCCCCGTGCGACGCTTATCGAAGGGCATGCTGCAGCGCACGGGCTTGGCGGCGGCCTTGGTCTCCGATCCGGAGCTCTTGATCTTGGACGAGCCGATGAGCGGGCTGGATCCGGTGGGCCGCAAGGAAGTGCGCGACCTGATCTTGGAGGAGCGCAAGAACGGTCGCACGATCTTCTTTTCCACGCACATCTTGAGCGACGTCGAAACCATGTGCGATCGCGTGGCCATTCTGCGGCGCGGGGAAGTCGTGGTCAGCGGTCGGCTCGGGGAACTGCTGCGTAAAGAAGTCCGCCGCACCGACGTGGCCGTGCTGGGCGCGAGCGAGGAATTCGCGGCCGAATGCCAGGCCATTGGCTGCACCGTGCAGCGCCTGGGTGCGCGGCTCTTGCTGGCGATCGAAGGTGAGGCCAAGGTGGCCGCGGTCTTGAACCGCGCGCTGGCCGCGGGCTTCTCGATCGCGGAGGTGACCCCGCGCAGCGAGACGTTGGAAGACTTGTTCGTGCGAGAGGCGATCGGAAGCTGAGCCCCTGATCCGGGCTCAGGGCGTGGAGCCGTGACTCGTAGCCATGCACACGCCCTTGCTGCCACCGTCCGAGGCCTTGCACCGTGCGTCGCTCACCGAGGGGCACGCGATCGCGGCGCAGGCGACCGCGCAGTCCTGGTCCTCGAGCAGCTTGAGCGTTTTCAGGTACGCCTTGGTCTCGGTCGAGTCGCTCCTCCGCACCGGAACCTGGCAGCCGCACGGGCTCGTCACCTTGCTCGTGCATTGCGGCGCGTCCGCAGCCACGTAGCAGACGCGCGCCGCTTCGAGCTGTGTGCTTGCCTGTTCAAGTAGCTCATTGCAGATCGAATTCGAACCGCCACCCGCGTGGCCCGCGACGCCGCCACTTTCGCCCGCGTGACCGGCCGCTCCCACGCCGCCGCCCGTGCCCGGGCGCCCGCCCGCGCCCGCGCCCGCGCGCCCGCCTGCGCCCATGCGGCCTGCCGTGCCGCCCGCGTTGTTCGTACCGCCGCTGTTCGTACCGCCGCTGCTCGTACCGCCGCTGTTCGTACCGCCGCTGTTCAGACCGCTGGAACCGGCGGCGGCAGTGCCGCCACTGCCGCTGCCCGCCGTATCCTCACCCGCACTGCCTGCGCTGGCGCTACCGGCGCCTGAGCTCGCAACCGAGCCTGCGCCCGCCGAAGGCGATGCGCCCGCGCGGTTGGACCCGCCGGCACCTGCGTTCGGGACGTCGCGGAAGAGCTCGCCCTCCGACCCACCGCACGCGCTGAGCGCGAGCACCGTCAGAGCGGGCAGCCAGAGGTGAAGGGGGGGAGCCATCGAGCCAGGCGGATAGTAGCATTCAGCGTGCGGCGCGCTTGGTCACGACTGCGCGCAAAGTCGCTAAATCTGCCCCGACCAATTCGCGACTCACGAGCAAAATCAGCAAATACGCGAGCGCAACGAGCCCGGCGTACACAGGCGTTACAATTTTGCCGGCGTAGGGCAGAAATCGACCCACGCTGGTGGCAATGGCAACAGCTACGAGCACGCGCACCAGCGTGAGCGGCGGCGCGACGCTGCCCGCCGCGCGATATACGAAAAAAGCGGCCGAAAGCGTGGCCACGAACAGGCCCGCGGCCGTGGCCTGTGCCGTATAAAGCAACAATTCCGGGCCAAACGGCGCGCCGCGCACGCGCCAGAAGCACAGCGCGACGACCAAGGTCACGGCAACGCCAGTGACGATCATGCTTTCGCGCTCGTGCTTCAAGCTGTTCAACACCGTGGTGAGCACGCCGAAAATGGCAAAGCCGCCGAAGCCGAGCGCGAGCAGCTCGAGCGAACCTCCGCCGAGCGCTGCGGCCTCGGGCCCGAACACCAAGTACAGCAAGCGATCGCTGAGACCCGCGGTCACGCTGACCATCAGCCCGGCCAGCATCAGCGCCAAGCGCACGCCCGTGCGCACGTAACGAGTCACCGCCTGCCGATCGCCGTCGCGCGCCGCGCTGGCGAGCATCGGGAACAAGATGAACGTCACGGCGATCAACAGCTGATAGGGCAAGAAGGAGAAAAGCTGCGTGGCGCGATACGCGCCCACCAGAGGATCGGCAGCCGCGGCCGGCAAACCTCGAGCGAGCGCGGCCTGCGAAGCAAAGCGACGCAGCAGCGTGAGGTCCGCCTGCAAAAGCAGATTGAACAGCACTTGCCCGACCAAGACCGGCACGGCAAAGGTCAAGTGCGCGCGCACGCTGAGCGCAGAGCGGCCCCGCTTGCCGATCCCGACCAAGAACAGCGCCACGGTCAAGATCAGCGAGGCGCCGCCGACGAAGCCGATGGTCGCACCCTCCACCGCCAAATTGTAACGCGCGAACACGAACGCACCGGCGATCAGGCCCAACGTCCGCAGCGTGCCGGCAACCACGTCGAGTGCCGCTTGCGCGACGAACTTGCGTTGCCCGTTGAGCACGCCGACAAGCGGCGTGTACAAGCCGTAGATCAGCATCACCCCGCTCAGAATGCGCAGCGGCCCGACCACGTGGCGCGCGCCCACCGAGTCGGCGATGAACGGCGCGAGCAAGAAAAATCCAACTGCCAGCAGCAGCGCGAACAGCGCGTGCACGCCGAACACACGCCGGATGGTACCCGCCTCGGTTTCCGGCGTTGCCTGCGCCACCGCGCGACTCACGCTCTGAATCGAGGTCGTGGTCACCGGGTTGTAGGTGATGCCGGCGATCGACAGCACGCTGGCCAGTGCCCCGTAGCCGTCCAAGCCCAGCAGGCGGGGCAACGCGATCTGCTGCACCAGCCCGACGAAGATGAAATAGACCTTGGCAAATGCGACCGCGAGCCCGCCGCGACCGGCCGTGCGCGTCACTTCCGCCTCGGAAGGCTTTTGCGCCGCAGCGGGCGCCGGGGGCTCTGGCTGCTCTGCGGACGCCGCGTTGGGCGTACCGGCAATCTCGGATGGCGTCGTCACCCCCCGCGCTATGGCATCCGGCCCGCCGATCCGTCAACGGCTGAAGCCCACAACAATCCGATCAGTTTCCGCCGAGTGGCCGATGTGCGTCCAAAATTTTCGGAGAGTCCGCCAAATCTCGGGCGATTGCAGGAGCCGCGCTCACGACGAACAGATCTTCTTGACCTTCGAACTTCGGCGACTAATGTCTCGCGTCCTCACAGATATTCCGACTTAGCTCAGTTGGTAGAGCAGGCGGCTGTTAACCGCCGGGTCCAAGGTTCGAGTCCTTGAGTCGGAGCCACTCGTTACTTAATTTCGAACCCTCCCGCAGTAGGTTAACCGCGCCGCCGTCGAAGAACTCGAAGCCCAGCGGCTCGCTGGGTCCGCGGTAGACGATGCGCCGGATGACGAGGCGCATCAACTCGCGTCGTTCGTCTGGCTTAGCTGCCTCGTAGAGCAGCCGAAGATCACCGATGACCTCGGCCGCACGCGCGCTGTCGATGTGGCCGCGGCGCAGCTCGGAGAGCTGTTGCTGTGTCTCCCGCAGGTCGTGCTCGACCAGAGCCTTGTCGGTCGTGAGCCGCTCCAGCTCGCGCGTGACCTCGGACAGGGCGCCGAGCCCCGATACTTTCAGGACTCCGACCAGGTTGCCGATCGGAGCCGACAGCGTGGCCACTCGTGCTTTCAGCGCGCGCTCCTGCTCCTGCAGCGAAGCCTGACGCTCGCCGCAAGCCGCGTTGGCCGCCTCCACGCCTTTCGCCACGAGTTCAGGGGCAAGGCCGAGTTCATCCAAGACTTCGAGGACTTTGGCCTCAATCTTGTCGGCGTTGACCTGCTTGATTGGGCAGGCGCTCCAGGTCTTCTTGAAGGTTTGGGTGCAGCGGTAGTACGGCACTTTCCGGTTTCCGCGATCGACGTAGTCCCTTCGCGGCCGCGGCGGCTTCGCCCCGGCAGGGCGTCGCATTTTCGCAGGGAGCGGCGCCGCAGGGAACCGTGGTCAGCGCGGCTCGGTCGAATAGCCGCTTCTGCTGAGAAGCGGCTATTCGCAGTGGGCGCGCAGTTCGCGCCACGTGCGCCCGCGCAAGCTCCCGGCGCCTCCCTTGCGGCTGCGATCCGAAGGCGCGTCCACCGGGCCACGGGCGCGCGCTGTGGCGCTGCCGGCGCTGACCTCGGGCGGTCGCGCGTGGAGAGTCGTCCTGGTGCGGCCTGCGGCCCACGGCGTTCGCGCGCCTCATTCTGGCCAGCGGGGCGGCACTGAGCGCATCCGGGCGTACGCCGGAGCTGCTTGACCTTCGAATCATCACGCAACATCATAAGGTGCATGAGACGCGACAGCCGCCTATCTGGAGTGCTCCACGTTCTGCTGCACATGGAGCAGAAGGACGGCCCCGTGACGTCCGAGGTCCTCGCGAAGGCGATGGACACGAATCCGGTGGTGCTCCGTCGAGTGATGGCCGGTCTCCGTGACCAGGGATACGTCCAGTCGGAGAAGGGACATGGCGGCGGGTGGACCCTGGCCTGCGATCTCGCGAAGGTCACCATGCGCGACGTCTACAACGCGCTCGGCTCTCCATCGCTGCTCGCGATTGGGAACCGAACGGAGGCGCCCGGCTGCGTCGTCGAGGAGGCAGTCAATGCGGCTCTGCGCAAGTCGTTCGAGGATGCGGAGTCGCTGCTGCTTTCGCGCCTCGGCGAGGTGACGCTCGCGACGCTGAGCGAGGACGTGCGCAGGCGCCTCGCTACTCGTAGCCGCGCGCGTCACTCCGGGAGGGGTCATACCCGTGGCAACCACGGAGCCGGGCCTAACGACCACGAACAAATGGACCATCATCACCAACTGGGCGGCCCCCACGACAGCTTCGCCGACGCAGACGCATTGACCATGGTGTTTGACGATCCGGCGCGCGACGAATGGCAGCACCACGACGACGTGCTGCGCGCGCTTGCGCTCAAACCATCGATGACCGTCGCCGACGTCGGAGCGGGTACTGGGTACTTCGCTGTGCGGCTCGCCCGTGCTGTCCCTCGCGGCGAGGTGATCGCGACGGATCTTCAGCCGGAGATGGTGCGCTTCGTGAGTGAACGCGCGCGCCGCGAGCAGCTCCCCAACCTGCGCGCCGTCCTGGCCACGCCGACGGCCTCGGGCCTAGCCGCCGGCAGCGTAGACCGCATCCTCATCGTGCACGTGTGGCACCATCTCGCCCACGGCAGCAAGTACGCGCGTGGCCTCGCGGCTGCGCTCAAACCCAGCGGACGGCTCTTCGTCGTGGACTTCAGCCTCACCGCCCAGCGTGGCCCGCCGGTGAGCATGCGCGTCGCGCCCGAGGCGGTCATCGCGGCACTCGAGGGCGCAGGCCTCTCAGCCAAGGTGTCGACGATTACGCTTCCAGGCCAGTACATCGTAGAGGCGCGTCGACGAACCCTGAGTGCTTCACACCACCAAAGCAGGAGCCGCTCGTGACTGAGTTTTGGGAGGCAGCGTTCACCAAGATGCAGCTGGCCTGGGGACTCGAGCCGACCGCGTCGGCTTGTCTCGCGCGCGACTACTTCGTGCGAGCGGGCGCCAAGGACGTCCTGATACCCGGCATCGGCTACGGCAGGAACGCCAAGCCGTTTCTCGAGAGCGGGATGTCGGTGGCGGGGATCGAGATCTCTGAAAGGGCGATTGCGCTCGCGCGATCGGAGCTCGGCCTTCAGATCCCCATCCACCACGGCTCGGTCACGGACATGCCGTTCAACGATCGAAAGCACGACGGCATTTTCTGCTACGGGCTCATCTACCTCCTGGACGCCGCCGGTCGCGAGAAGCTCCTTCGAGACTGCTACCGCCAGCTCAGCCCCGGGGGCCATATGATCTTCACGGTCATCTCAAAGAAGGCACCCATGTACGGGCAAGGCCCCCAGCTCGGCGAGGACTGGTACGAGCGCCACCCCAACCTGCCAATGTACTTCTACGGCCCCGAGTCGGTGGAACGGGAGTTCGGTCGGTACGGCCTCGTCGGGTTCTCCGAGATCGACGAGGTAGTGAGCGCGAGCGAATCCCTCCCTTTCATCAACGTGATCTGCAAGCGGGACGCCTTGGTGGTCGGCGCGGATGATCTGTGAGGCGGCTCCGGGCCGGACACGTCCACGACTCCATCGCACGCCGGCATCGAGGCTGCGCTGGAGGGTCCTCGTGGATGAGAGCGAAGCAAGAGGAGCCGCAGGATCAGCTGTCCAAGGTCTCCGAGAACAAGGCCAGTTGGAGCGCGACGGGCGCTCCTGTGCGAGCCGCGACAGTCGCGTGTGACCGTCGACGCGCGACTGGACGGCGCGAACGAAGAGAGCCGTCCGGCGCTGCGGCCCTCAACCCCTGGAAATCGCGGGGGAGCGCTCTCTGATGGACGGTGCGACTCTCGCGGGGCTGTCCGGCAAAGAGCCCCCAGAGAGCGGTTCGCAAACGGCTGCCCATGCGGAGCAAAAATCTAGCAAGCGTTCGGGTTCGGTGATCACCAGCCCGCGGCGGAAGTAAGAACTCGAGCCCCGTAGTGGCGCCTGCAAGGGCTATCGGCGCTTCGCGTGGAGAGCGGTTCGCAACAGTTCTGCGATGTCGGAGAAGCCATGATGCTCAGCCTCTTCGTGAGGGAGGCGTAAGAGCTCGCCTGACTGTAACGGGTCCGCGCCGGCGGTCAGCAGCGCCTGAACCACTTGAGCGTGGCCGTTGCCAGCGGCACGCACGAGTACCGTCTCGTCATAGTCGTCTGCGGCATTGCAGTCGGCGCCGTGCTCTAGGAGTACCTCGACTGCGCCGAAGTGGCCGTTTCCTGCTGCTGCCATCAGCGCGGTCCGGAATTGGTCCCCGTCGGTCTGATCGACGGCGGCCCCGCGCTCGAGCAGGAGCCGAAGTACTTCGGTATGGCCGAATGCGGCCGCACCGTGTAGCGCAGTTTCGTCGCGTTCATCGAGAGCATCGACCGGAACACCGCTGTCCAATAGCCTTCGGACGCCGTCGAGATCGCCACGCTCTGCGAAGTCATGCAGCTCTCCCATCGGTGTCCTGTCGCTGCGCGAACACGAGTCCTAGGTGTCGCGAGCGAAGCCGCAGGCGACAAGCAGCGCTCGTTCGACCTCGCCCCAACGACTTTCATCCAGGCTGGTGAGTATCGCTCCAAGGCGTTCCTTGCGTGCAAGCGAGACGTCGTCGAAGTTGAGCGCGCACGAGGTGGGCATGCCGTCGTCCTCGGTGAGGACCACTTCCGTGTCGATGCCGCGGATCGTGCGTGTCGCCGGCACGACGATGACCTCGTTCAAACTCGGCAGCATCGCGTCGCGCGACAGGAGGCGGACCGGGCGTCGCTTGTCGGGAAGCGCGGGGGGCGCGGCCGCATATGCAGCCGCCGACGAGTCGCCCTGTGCAGCCGCTCGCAGCGCGAGCTTGGCCAGGAGCACGCGCTCGTCGTGCGGCAGTTTTAGAATCAGTGGCCAAAAGTCGCTGGCGGTGAGCGGGTCGCTCATTGGCTCAAGGCTAGCTCATTGTACAAGCCGGGCCTACCGCTTGCCGCGGCGCCCAAGAATCTGGGTGACCCGCGCTCGAGAAATGCCTTCTCGCCGGGCAATCTCAGCCCGAGATTGAACCTCGCCAGCTGCGAGTTGCCGTTCCCATTCGGCTGCCCGAGGTAGAGTTTCGGGTCCAGCCCGAGCCGGTGACGTTCGGATCTTGAGGCGTCGCTTTCTCGCTGCAGCGAAATCCACGACGACACGCGACGCAAAGTTCTTACTTGAGGAGCTGTTGGGGAGCAAATTCGCGGAACCATTCGGTTCCGCTCAAGAGCAACCACTGACGGTAACGAGAACTCGATCTCGGCATCGCCGTCCAGTTCCGTGGTCGCTTCGCAGAAACCACGGGGGCGGGTTCGGTGGAACCCAGCCAGGATACAAGCACATCGGACAACCTTCTGCGCTGCTGGGAGAAACGCGAAACTCCTCGCAGTGCGGACAGGCTTTGGCGTGGGGTGGGCGTGCCGGTGCTAATGTCCTGAGTGCAGGGTAGTTGCGGGAAGCGCCGATCGTGGCGCAAGGAGGACCAATGTCGATGTGCTCCTCCGCGACGAGATGCGGGACGGCCGTGGCGAATTGCTCGCGAGAGGGCCGAAAGGAGGCGGCCAACCGGGACTGCGTACAACCTGAAGACGTGGTCCAAGCGTCGACGAAAAGGTCCAGCACGAGACGCGAGCCAATCGGCCAGCACGTAGAAAAGCAACCGTCGAAGCCGTTCGCGAGCAGCGCGAGCACGACGCCATTTGCGTCGACGTGACACGAATCAAGTCGGTGATGCATGCGGGCAGCGTTGGCCGCCAACGAAGAGCCGTTCCGGTTCTCACCGTCAGAGTCACACGCAAACGCTACGTGGACCGGGCTCGCCGCACAATGCGCCGGGCCAAACTCGCCAAAATCTGCGTGACCGCGTGCGCGCGAAAGCTGCTCCCAATGCGCAATTTCCGCCCTCGATACCAGCTCCCCCGGCGTCGAGCTCATCTGCCTTTTGAGAGCCCGGGCCAGCCGCGGCCCAGGTCCGCGTAGGCCAGACATTGCCTTTGCGATGGCACCCGTTTTGGGCCGGGCGACATCGACGATGATGCTCGTCCATCTCTAGAGCTGTCCGGGGAGCAACTTATTGAAATGATTAGGGTTGCACCGATGCCGACCACGAGGGGCGTAAGCACTCGCAGACGAACTCGATGGGCTGCGGCGGCGTCTGCGCACCGCGTGCTATGCGTAGCAACGAGCATGGCTAACGCGCTGAAGTTTCACGCTGTCGTTGCGGGTAAAACCCTTCGTCTTCCCGATCTAAGCGCTTTCGAGGGAAAGCGCGTCGAGGTCATCGTCGTTGAGGACGAAGGCTCGGAGCGCCCCATGCCCGCTCGCACACGACGGTTCGGAACCATGGCAGGCGAAATCGAGGTCGCTTCCGATTTCGACGCTCCACTGCCCGAGGATATCCAGGTCGAGTTCGACGGCGGTGTCGAGCATTGAGGTACCTGCTCGACACGCACATCTGGTTGTGGCTGCTGGATTCACCAACGAAGATTGCATCACCCATACGTACGGCGCTTGGGGCCGCGGACGAGCTCGTTCTGTCGGTGGCGTCAGTCTGAGAGATTGCAATGAAGGTCAAGCTTGGAAAGCTCGTTGTGCGAGGTGGCGTCGACGCTGCTCGCCAGGAAATGCTTACGGCAATCGGAGCACGCGAGCTGGCCATCACGTCTACGCACGCCTTGGCTGCTGCGGATTTACCGGCGCTTCATCGCGACCCGTTCGATCGCATCCTCGTTGCACAGACGATCGTCGAAGGACTTGTCCTGGTGACGGCGGACGAGATGGTTCGCCAGTACGGCGTGCCGACGCAGTGGGCGCTGTAGTTCTAGCGAGACCCGCGAACGGCTGGATTGCCCACGTCGCTAGTTACGGCGCGGCTTGCCGTGAAGCGACGTGCGTTAGAGTCGTCCGAGAACCTGGGTCACGCGCGCACGGCTGACGCCCACCTGTCGCGCGAGCTCGGCCCGATTGGCGACCTCGCCCGCGTCGAGCATTCTGCGCCATTCCCCGGCGCGTTCCTTTGGGTCTGGCCGCACTCGTCGGGCCCTAGGCTCTTGACCCGGCCGTCCGAAATCTACCCGAAATGCCGTAAACAGGTTCTTACTTGAGGAGCTGTTGGGGAGCCCCAAGAAAGAAGCCGGATCCGTAGCTGTAAGAGGCTGCGGATCGCTTCACCCGAACCGTTGACAAGCCCCGACAGTTGATGGCGGACGAGGTGCGTTTTGCCCCCGCACGGCCTCCGGTGAGGTGATCGGCGATCCGTTGGGGCGACGTGGAGGCGTCACCTCCGGGCGCCGCCCGCCGTGACCATAGCGGCCAGCCGCCTGCGCACATCTGCTTCAAAGCTCTGGGCGTGAAGAATCTGTAGCTTGCCGTCTACCACCTGGGTCATGACCCTGTCGCCTGAGCGCCCGAAGACTACCGCCAGAGGGTAGGTCAGTCCGTCCACGTGCGCGATGTAGACGTGCGCATTCATGTCCGCCGTGAAGTTGGGTGGCTTCACCTCTACCTGGCCGCCAGCCTGGTCAAGTGCGAGCGCGACGAAGGGCACGAAAGATCGGGCGCCCAACGAGTGGATCACCATGCGATCCTCCGAATCATAGCAATAGGTAACGAGGCGCCGTGGAGAAAGCGCTTTGGCTTCGCGGTGCCATACGGCGAACGTCGCCGAGGGCAGCTTTTGAAACCGACCCTCAGCAAAGAACACGACTTCGTACCCAGCACCCCAGCCCTCATCCCGAGTCCGCTCCTGATTGCCCATCTCCTCAGCCAGTAGGCGGGCGAGGGCTTGGACGATGCGCTCAACCCCCTCGAAAAGTGACGCCGGGGGCTGGCGCGCCGTGGTTCTCATCCATTCGAACGTGTCCACCAATGACCGCGCGCCACCGCCAATCGCCCAGAGCTCGCCGGCTGGTCGTAGTCGGCCAGGAAGTCCTCGATCTCCGAGTGTGTGGCGGAGAGTGGGAACCGCGCTCGGAGTGCCTGGAGGAAGCGGGCGAGCGCAGTGAGCTCGCCCGTGAGCCCCACCGCCAAGCAGTCGTTGATGATATACAGCTTCTTCCGAAGTTTGTGCTTCCGCCAGGCTGTCCCTCGCCGTGACAAGGATGTCCCCGAGCAACACGGGGTAGCCGAAGTTCTCCGCGAACGCGATGACTGTCACCCGCGCAGCATACGCGCTCAGGAGCTCGACGCGCCTACGGTTGGGTGTCGGTTTGTCGGGGTCGAGGATTGCCGTTACAATTGCAGCCATGACGGCGGCTGCCCTACCTGACGGCGTTATCGAGCGCTTACTCGAGGTGCTTCAGCCGGAAGAAGTCTGGCTGTTCGGTAGCCGTGCGCGAGAGACCCATAGTCCTGACAGCGACTGGGACCTAATGGCGGTGCTCCCCGACTCCGCGAGCGAAGACCGGCTTGACCTTGGCGCGCTCTGGCCGCGCCTGAGGGACCTTCGGCGATTGCGGGTTGATGTCTTTCCGATCCGGCGTCGCGACTTCGAGCACGATCGAAGAATTTTTGGCGAACTTGCCGAAGCTGTCGCTCGCGAAGGACGCCTCGTCCATGGCAGGTGATGGTGCCAGCAAGAAACCGATTGGAAAGCGCCTCGACGCCGCCGCTCTCGACTTGAACGCTGCGGCTCGGCTTCTTGAGGAGCCTCCAAATGTCCTCGCTGCAAATCACCTGCAGCAGGCGGCCGAGAAGATCTTGGGTGCCGTTCGACTGCATCGCGGGTTGGTCAACACCAAGGATCACGATTTGGCACTGCTCATCGATGGTCGGGCGGGCGGAGGAGAACCCCTTCCTTTGCCAGATGGTGACCCCTGGCGACAGCGTTTCGCGGGCTACGAAAAACTGTCGTTGTATGCGACGACCTTCCGCTACAGCCTGAGTCCTTCTCCTAAAATTGATGAGCTCCGGACATTGCTGAAGGGCCTCGAGGAGCTACACAAGATCGCTGCCAAAGAATTACTTTGAGATCGGCGTCGTCCGGAAAATGACCTTCGTTATCCAGGCTCTTGAGACGCTCAGCCTGCGAGCCAGGCCTGCGCGGGTGAGCTCGTCGAGGCCATCAGCGAATGAACCTTCCCGCCCGTTCCGTCCTGGCGACCTGGGCGCGCTCGGCTGAACCTGCAGTTTCGCTTGGATCGCGGTGTCATTCTGTCGCTTCGCCCTTTGTGCTGCAGTCGCGCTTGTGGCCGCCGGCTTCCCACAGGAAGTCGGCGGCGTATCGTGGCGCATCCGGCCATACTGGCGCTAAGCGAACAACTCCGCCGCGCGTGCCCACGAAGAATGTGCCGTTTGCTGCGCGCGCGAGTGACGTCGGATATTGCATGACGTCGGGCAAATTGGCGACGACGGTGCTCGGCGCTCCCTCGCGTGTCTCCCAGATCGCGTTCCAGGTTGCAACGAACCAGTTTCCATCATCACGACGAATCCAGTCGACGGGTTCGGACGCGTATCTGGCGATCACGTGGCTTGTGAAGTGGTCGTGCTCACGCCAGATTTTGGCGAGCTGGCCTTCGCTGATGCCCATATGGGCGATGCCTTGCAGCACGTAGATCACGCCATCTGCTGCCAGCGCGCGGTTCACGTTCTGCGGCACGAAGTCATCTCGCTCGCGTGGGCCAACGAATACTGAGCGCGGCGGTCCGCCGGCTCGCGCATACCACTCGATTCCGCCGCCAAACTCGCCGTGGTCGAACATCACCACCCAGCCGTCGTCCGCCTCGAAGACGTACTTGACGGTGCGTGCGTGGTCCTCGGACATTCGGCTCGCGAGCAGCAACGGAACCTTTGCGGCCGACGTCTCCGGTTCGCGCGCTGAGTCGCAGGGACCATCGTTCCTGCTGCCGTCCGGGTTGGTGACGGTAAATTCGGAGGTTTCGTTGAAGCGTCCGACTCCGGCGTTGCCCGCGCGGACAACTACCCGGGGTACTTCGCCGAGCGAAATGACGTCACGCTCGGCCTCGAACTGTACTGCCGGCGGAAGCGTGGTGAAGGGCGCTCGGAGCGTCGCGTACGGTCCCTCGGCATTTCGAAATCCGGAGCATAACGAAGGGGGTGTCGCGGGTCGCGCGGCATCACATGCACCAAGCAAGCAAGTGGCGCCCGCCGCAAGGTAGGCTCGCATGGAAGTTGGCAGACACCGCGAACGGCCCAAAGTTCCTAGCCAGCCGCCGTCTGGTGCTTCCGGCCGGCAACCCGCTCGAGGCAGGAGCTGGGTCACGCGGGCCCTCGAAAGTCGCTCGCGCCGCGCAATGGCCGCGCGTGACGCAACGGCACCGCTATCCAGTTGGCGCAGCCACTCCGCGGCGCGCTCCGCCCCGCTCGGTCGTTCAGGCCTTTCTGCTCGACTTCGCTGCCTTCTAGCCGCAGCGAAATCCACGACGACACACGACGCAAAGTTCTTACTTGAGGAGCTGTTGGGGAGCAAATTCGCGGGACCGTTCGGTTCCGCTGGGCATTAACCGCTGACGGTAACGAGAACTCAGGGTCGGCATCACCGTCCAGTTCCGTTGTCGCTTCGCAGAAACCACGGCGGCGGGTTCGGTGGAACCCAGCCAAGATACCAGCACATCGGACAACCTTCTGCTCCGCCTGCAGAAACGCGAAACTCCTCGCAGTGCGGACAGGCTTTGGCGCGCGGCGGTCGCGCCGGTGCCAATGTCCTGAGTGCAGGGTAGTTGCGGGAAGCGCCGATCGTCGCCGCGAGGTGAGCCGCATCGGACGTGTCCTCGCGAGTCGAACCCGGGTCGTCCCACGCAACGCTCACCACGGAACCATCTCGTCGGAGGCCGGCGACACCTCCCATGTCGAACGAGACGGGTAGCGCGCGCTCGGTCCGAGCCCAGGCCCCGAGCCAAGCGCCGTGTCTCGGGTCGGGCTCGTACGCTGCAATCAGGCGATCGAGTTCTGCGGAAACGTCGACCGCATCGAAACGAAGCGCGACGACGGCCGCGAACGGAGTACTTACGTTTCGAAATGCCACGTCGGTGAGACGATCGGCAAGCGCTGCTGGTGACGTGTACGCGGCAGCCGCGAAGGTTGCCTCCTCCGGTGCCACGCACGGCCCCGACAGGGCTGCCTTGCTTAGCAAGAGCAGTGTGTCGCCGGCTTGGGCGTCGAATACCGCAAAGTCCGGCTCGTCGTGCGGGCCGAAGCAGCGAACGAGGACGTTCGGGATAGCATCCAGGTTGAGGGCTTGGTCGGGATGCTCACGCTTGAACTGCTCGAAGAGAGTGTGCGGCGTGGTTCCTCCAACGGTCTCGAATCCGCGAGCAAGCAACGCTTGGTCGCCCCCGATCCAGGCGGCATGAACCTTCGCGCCTTCGACTACGACGGCGAGCAACGCGGCGCCGGGAGGATCGTCGTCGACGTGCCGGTCTCCCACGAGATTCGGGGCGGCCGCGACAAAGTGGTCGCGAGACCGCCGAACGGAGGTGGCCAACCGCGTCGACGTGGAACCTGAAGACGAGGTCCAAGCGTCAACGAAAAGGTCCAGCACGAGACGCGAGCCAATCGGCCAGCACGTGGAAAAGCCGCTGTCGAAGCCGTTCGCGAGGAGCGCGAGTACGACACCGTTTGCGTCGACGTGGACACGAATCAAGTCGGTGACGCGTGCCGGCAGCGTTGGCCGCCAGCGAAGAGCCGTTCCGGTCCTCACCGTCAGAGTCACGCGCAAACGCTACGCGGACCCGGCTCGCCGCACAACGCGCCCGGCCAGGTTCGCCAAAATCTACGTTACGCGCACGCGCGACGCTATGCGTTGGGCGCGAAGCCGCAAGCCATGAGCAGCGCGCGTTCGATCTCGTGCCAACGACCTTCGTCCAATCGGGCAATCGTTGGACCGATTCGCTCTTTCCGAGCTAGCGAGACGTGGTCGAAGTTGAGTGCGCATGCGGCGGGCATGCCATCGTCTGCCGTGTGCACGACTTCCGTGTCGATGCCGCGGATCGTGCGTGTCGCCGGCACGACGATGACCTCATTCAAGCTCGGCAGCATAGCGTTGCGCGACAGGAGGAGGACAGGGCGTCGCTTGTCGGGAAGCGTGAACGTGTACCAGCGGATTTCACCGCGGCGCACCGAACTCCTCCCAACCTTGGCCTTCCCACGCGAGGGGTTCGTCATCCGATGAGAACTCGTCCGGGGCGAGCGGCGCAGCCGCGTACGCTGGCGCCGACGAGTCGTCCTGGGCGGCCGCTCGCAGCGCGAGCTTGGCCAGCAGCACGCGCTCGTCATGCGGCAGTTTCAGGATTAATGGCCAAAAGTCGCTGGCGGTGAGCGGGTCGCTCATTCGTTCAAGGTTAGCTCATTGTGCGAGCGGGGCCTACGGTTTGCCGCTGCGGCGGGCGTGCGCCGGGCGGCGCCCCAGAATTGGGGTGACGCGCGCCCGAGAAAGGCCTTCTCGCCGGGCAATCTCAGCCTGAGAGGCAACCTCGCCTGCTGAGAGTTCGCGCCTTGAACGGGTGCCTTTCTTGCCCCAGCGAAATCCGCGACAAAGCAGGTCGCAAAGTACTTAATTGAGGAGCTGTTGGGGAGCAAAATCTCGCAAGCGTTCGGGTTCGGTGCTCACCAACCCGCGACGGAAGTAAGAACCCGGGACGCGCTATACGGGCAGGATCAACACGGTCGGGAAGTGACGCTGGAGTCGCTTGAGATCGTCGACGTCAGACGTGTAGACGACGCCGCCGCCCCGCAGCGCGGCAGACGCCATGACGATCGCATCCGCGATGGTCGAGCCTTTGACGGCGCCGAGCGCCTCCCCCGCCGCGCGACAGAGCGAAGGCGGCATGTCTTCGACGACGACGGCCGCCAGGATCTCCTCTCGAATGTTGCTCCTTCCGCGCCACCATTCAACGTAGACGACTGCAGGCACGATCGGAAGAAACCCGCGGCGTACGATATTTCGAAACGCTTCTGTTGCGCGCTGCTTGCGCCGCTCGAGCGCGATCAGCATTCCGGTATCGAATGTGAACGTCACGCGGCCTTTCGGCGCCTTTTCTTGGGTGAGGTGACCCCCTGCCACTCCGCCTCGATTCGCTCGATGGCTTCGGCGCTCAGCGGTGGAACGCCGTACTTGTCGAAGTAGGCCTCTGCCGCGGCGAACTTCGCTTCGCGCGTCGCAACCTCCGCGAGCAAGGCTGACACATTACCGTTGTGGCGCCGAGCCGCGAGCGCTTTCAGATTTTTCAGGGTGAGGTCATCCAGCGAGAAGCTGGTCGTCTTGGTTCGACCGGAGCGCATACTGGCACTGTAGCACATCAGCCGCAGTCATATTCTCCACCCGATGCGGGGGAGCGCCGGGCAACGCCACGCCGCAAGTCCCGGGTTTACCCTGCGCGTCGGCGACGGCCCATGGTCGCGCGGGCGCGAGACGGCGATCGAGGACATGGCGGCCTTCCAGAAGAGCTTTCCCGGCGGACGCTTCGACGTTGGAGATGTGTCCGCCCACCACGACGTGGCGCTCTTGATCTGGGTGCTGGTGCAAGCAGACGGCACGGTCTTCGCGAGAGGCCACGATCAGATTCGCATCGCCTCGGATGGTAAGATCGCGAGCCTGATCACCTTTGCTCCTTCGGTCACCGGCCCGTGACGAGCTGAACGACCACGGCCCATCACCACTCTCCCGTTCTGCTCGCCTCCGCTGGGCTCGAAACGCGACTGCTCCAGGCTCGTTGCCTTGCGACATCGAGGCCGTGGACGGACTCGTTCGCGATGAAGCACGGGCTCTGTGACCTGATGCTAATGTTGCGCACCGATGATACCCACATTGGAAGAGCTGCGGGAGGACCTGGTTCGGCGCTGGAAGGCAGCCTTCGATCGCCGTGCCGAGGCGGACGCGAAGGCGCAGGGAGTCGTGAAGGCTGTGTTCACACGAGCTCCCGCCTTCGCTCTGTCCGGGTACACAACCACGAAGTTCAAGGCGGGCGCGCGTGTGTCGAAAATGCCAAGCGCCGACGGCGACGACTATGTCTTCGATCTCGATTCCCAAGGCCGGCCCCTTCGCGTCCGCTATGCACACAAGGTCAACCGCGTCGCTTGGCGAGGCTTCTATAGATACGCCCCCGATGAGATCGAGAACATCGAGTTCTGCGTCGAGACGGCGGTGCCCAACCTCTACAACCGGCTGATCCTCTCCGGACAGTCCGTGATCGCCGAGCAACGATTCATCTGCAACAGCGGGGGATCCGGCAACCAGCTCGAGCGAGGGTCCACCGTCGATAAGATCGAGCGCATCCTCGCCGACCCGCACGCATACTTTATCTACATCACGCGCTACCGCGTCGAACGCGGTGTTACGAAATCGGCGGAGGAGCATCACGAGGTTGGCGGCGAGACCTACCGCCCGACTCTCGAATATGGATACGCCGGTGACAAGCTCGAGCGAATCATCCAGCATTGGCCCGGCGGGGAGCGTCGCACAGTCTTCGCCGCGAAGACCAAGACCACGGTCGCCGAGCTTGGCGAGCAGCTCGCTGCCAAGATCGCGGCAGCCACCCTGGCCGCACTGGCGAAGGCCAGGCTATCCGCGCCGCTCGTCGCGCTCGAGCTCAGCTACCGCGAGGGCGAACATCACATCCCGCTGCTGGTCCCGCTCACCGCCGACGATCAGATCGACTCACTGACCCTCGCGGCGGAAATCGATCCCGCGCACTGGATCGCCCTATCCGAGGAGGACTTCGCGCCTGAGATCACGCAGTTCAACCAGCGCACCGCCGAGAACATCACCGCTTTGGCCAAGATGCTCCGAAACGCGGCCCGGCTAGTCACCGAGCGCGCCCCTGGTGCGCTACGGGTCGCCGACGGATTTGTCGCCTTCGCGATCGATTGGGAGCTCGAGGGCGAGCAAATCGAGGAGATTCTCGAGCAATGCGGGGCCGCCCCGGCCAAGATCAAGGCCTGGAAAACGCAGCGCTGGATCTGACCCTCTTCGTGTGGGAGGCGCAAGAGCTCGTCCGATTGTGAAGGGTCGGCGCCAGAGGTCAGCAGCGGTTGAGCCACTTGAACGTTGCTGCTTGGCGGGTCGAAGGCGTGACTGGGCGTTTGCGAGCGGAGCCGGCTTGCGCCCCCATCACATCAAGTGAGGTGAGTCGCGTCAGCCGGTGCCCCCGCCGATCACGCAAAACCCGTTGCCGAACGGGTCGCTGCAAAACGCGGCCGGCCTGGGGCCTTGTGTTCGAAATTCGTTCTCGATCGACCCGCCTTGCGCGCGCACCTTGTCCAGTACCGCATCGAAATCCTCGACGTGCAGGTCCAGGTGGACCGGCGTCCAGTGACGCTCGTAGTGGCGCAGCTCTGCGCCGCGCGACGAGCTTTTGCTGCCTGCCGCCTTCTCGTGCATGCACACGCTCACGTTGTTGGCGTCGAGGATGGCCATGGTCGGAAATGGGCGAGCCGTCTCCAGGAAGCCGAAGACCTGGCCGTAGAAGCGCAGGCCGGCTTCGAGCTCGGGCACGTCGATGCTGAAGTGGACGCTGGGCCTGGCGGCATCAGGCTTGGGCTTCGTGTGTTTCACGAGCTGGCCTTGCTGCCCGAAAGGCGCTCGAGCCGCACGTACGAGGCCTCCATCCCGCGCTCCATGCCGGTGGCCAGCATGGCCTTGCGGGTTTCCGCGTTGGGCAGCGACATGCGCATGGTCATCAGCGTACCGGAGCCGTCGGCCACGAACGTAGTGACGATGCGGTTGTCGGGCGTGGCATCCGGCATGTGCATGCGCTCGACGTGCACGATGCGATGTGGTGGATCGAGCTCGAGGATCTCGCCGGTCAGGAAGAACCCCATGCCCTTGCCATTCGACCACTCGTAGCGAATTTTCCCACCTGGTTTGGCTTCGTTGACACAGACCGGCATGGTCCAGCCCTCCGGGCCCAGGCACCACTGTTGAATCAGCTCCGGATCCAAGTGCGCGCGGTAGAGCGCTTCGGGGGATGCCTCGAACCTTCGCTTCACGACGACGTGGGTCTCGCCTTCGGTCGTCAACAGCAACTCGCTCATGGGCTCTTGTCCTTTCCTTTTGCTTGTTTGGCCAATAGTTGGTCGAGGCGCCGGTAGTTGTGCGTGAGCGCCCCGCGTAGCATCTCCAAGTACTCATCGAGCTCAGAGAGCGCTCCCGGTGCCAGGCGACACGGTCGCTTGGTCCCTGAGACGCGCTGCGCGATCAAGCCCGCCTCCGAGAGCACCCGGATGTGACGCGAGATCGCCGGCTGCGAAATCGCGAACGGCTCGGCCAGCTCGCTGACCGTGGCCTCGCCCAGCGCGAGACGCGCCAAAATGCCTCGCCGAGTCGGGTCCGCCAAGGCTGCCAAGGTCCGGTCGAGCGCTGCATCGAGCTTCACCAGCCGATAATTAATTGATGCG
>Ga0247779_1000161_pt1 | contig 52323 bp, 45 predicted proteins | sample UWRJL221509R5_FD_179925 | JGI IMG/M metagenome (GOLD analysis project Ga0247779, IMG submission 179925) | Plant litter microbial communities from Arlington Agricultural Research Station in Wisconsin, United States - UWRJ-L221-509R-5 | ecosystem: Environmental > Terrestrial > Plant litter >...
CCCGCCAGCCACGGCTGATGCGCTACCGCCCTCACCGCCGGCGCTGGGACCGCCGCCGGCCGCGGTGGAGCCCTTCCCGGCAACGCCTGAGCCCCCGCCCGTCCCTCCAGCGCCGGTGCTGGCTCCGCAGGCGACCAAGCCAGTCGACACAGCGAGCAGGACACTGAGCACCGTCAAAGTACGACTGAATGGCTTCATGGGGTTCCCGTTGGACGGGCATTCAAAGAGCAAGTCGTGTGCCGGGTGCGTGCAGGCCGTTTCTGCGAAAGGAGCGCAACAGTGTGCCAAGCGCCCCGGCCGCTTGGCACAAGGGACCGCGACGCCGAAGGCTGGGCCGCGGAACGACGTGTCGCGGCCCCATCGAACAAAAAAGAAAAGGCGGACCCCGTGAGGAGTCCGCCTTCGTTTGCCGAACGGGGCGCTAGCCGCGAGGGCTAGCGCCGTTCAGCGGGGGGCTCAGAAGTCGCCGCCCATGCCGCCGCCGTGCGAGTGTCCGCCGCCGCCGGCTGCGGGCTTCTCGTCCTTCGGGGCATCCGCCACGAGGGCCTCGGTGGTGAGCATCAGGCCAGAGACGCTGGCGGCGTTCTGCAGGGCCGAACGCACGACCTTGACCGGGTCGATCACGCCGTCGGCGACGAGATCGCCGTACTTGCCGGTGCCGGCGTTGAAGCCGAAGTTGCCGGTGCCTTCCTTGACCTTCTGCACGACGATCGAGCCTTCTTCGCCCGCGTTCGCCACGATCTGGCGCAGGGGTTCTTCGATGGCGCGACGGATGATGCGCACGCCGACCTGTTGCTCATCGCTGAGCTTCAGGTTGTCGAGCACCTTCTGAGCGCGGATCAGAGCGACGCCGCCGCCGGGGACGATGCCTTCTTCGACGGCCGCACGGGTCGCGTGGAGGGCGTCTTCGACGCGGGCCTTCTTCTCTTTCATCTCGACCTCGGTGGCAGCGCCGACCTTGATCACGGCAACACCGCCGACCAACTTGGCGAGGCGCTCTTGGAGCTTCTCGCGGTCGTAGTCGCTGGTGGTGTTTTCGATCTGGTTACGGATCTCCTGCTGGCGGGCCTTGATCTTCTCTTTGTTGCCGGCGCCGTCGACGATCGTGGTGTTGTCCTTGTCGATCTTGATGCGCTTGGCCTGGCCGAGGTCCGTGATGGTCACGTTCTCGAGCTTGAGGCCGAGCTCTTCCGCGATCACCTGGCCGCCCGTGAGGACAGCGATGTCCTTGAGCATTTCCTTGCGGCGATCACCGAAGCCCGGCGCCTTGACGGCGGCGCAGTTCAGCGTGCCACGCAGCTTGTTCACGACCAGGGTCGCGAGGGCTTCGCCTTCGATGTCCTCGGCGATGATCAAGAGCGGCTTCTGCTGACGAGCAATGGCTTCGAGGACCGGGAGCAGGTCCTTCATGTTCGCGATCTTCTTCTCGGAGAGCAGGATGTACGGATCCTCGAGCGAGGCTTCCATGCGCTCCGGGTCGGTCACGAAGTAGGGCGAGAGGTAGCCGCGGTCGAACTGCATGCCTTCCACGACATCCAGCGAGGTCTCGGCGCTCTTGGCTTCTTCGACCGTGATCACGCCCTCTTTGCCGACCTTTTCCATGGCTTCGCTGAGCAGCTTGCCGATGGTGGTGTCGCCGTTGGCGGAAACGGTGCCGATTTGCGCGATCTCGTTCGGGTCCTTGGTGGACTTGGCGCTCTTCTTGAGCTCCTCGACGATCACTTCCACGGCCTTGTCGATGCCGCGCTTGATTTCCATCGGGTTGTGGCCGGCGGCCACGAGCTTGGAACCTTCGCGGAAGATGGCTTGCGCGAGCACGGTGGCCGTCGTGGTGCCGTCGCCAGCGATGTCGCTGGTCTTCGAGGCAACTTCACGCACCATCTGTGCGCCCATGTTCTCGAACTTGTTCTCGAGCTCGATCTCTTTGGCAACGGTCACGCCGTCTTTGGTGACGGTCGGGGAGCCGAAGCTCTTCTCGATGACGACGTTGCGACCACGCGGTCCGAGGGTCACCTTCACCGCGTCAGCCAGCGCGTTCACGCCGTTGAGGATGAGGTTACGAGCGATTTCTTTGTAAACGATTTCTTTGGCAGCCATTTTCTTAATTCTCCCAATCAGCTTTCGATGACGCCGAGGATGTCGTCTTCACGCAAAATCAGAGCCTCTTCGCCGTCCAGCTTGACCTCGGTACCCGAGTACTTGCCGAACAGGACGCGATCGCCCGGCTTGATGTCGAGGGCGCGGACCTTGCCGTCTTCCAGCACCTTGCCGTTGCCGACGGCGAGAACTTCGCCTTCGATCGGCTTCTCTTTGGCGCTGTCCGGGATGATGATCCCGCCCTTGGTCTTTTCTTCTTCTTTGACGCGCTTCACGATCACGCGGTCTTGCAGCGGACGGATTTTGGTAGCCATGTGAATCCCTCGATCGGGTGTTGGTTGCGGTTGCTCGAGGCCTGGCAGTTTTCGGGTTTTTTCACTCCTCGGAGTGCTCCTAAACTGCTGTAAGCCCCTGAATTTATTCTAATTTGCTGGTTAGCACTCAACGCGTGCGAGTGCTAACAACGCGCCAGGAACTTAGCCAGCCCCCCTCCGCTGTCAAGGGGAGCAAAAGCGGATCGGCGCCTTACCGTGCAAATCCCTGTCGGGCCAAATGCTAGTCGCGCAGCCGGCCGCGGAGCGGGGCGGTCCTGCCCGAGTTGGCAGCCGACGAGCGAGAGTGCTGAGGAAGTGCACGATGACTGCTCAGAAGAGCAGCACATTTACATAACGCCGAAACACTTCTGCCCGTACCCTGAAGGCAGGTGCCGGTTTTTGGCGGAAGCCTTCGTAGTCTGAGCTCTGACGCTCCCCGCGTCGTGCGCGGGTGTCTCAGCGTCGCTCGAAGGTCACAGCCCTCAGCTCGAGCACGTCTTCGGAAGGAGCTTTGCCATGAGCACGGATCAGCCGGATATCGACCTAGCCAGTGACCTGCAGTCGTTCTTCCACCATCTGGTGGACGAGGCTGTCCGAACCCAACACTGCGCTGCGACCGAGGCAGCCGAGTATTACTTGGCAGGCCTACTGGCCGACTACGCCAAGCCCGAGCGGCTGGATGCGGCCAGCCTGGAACGCCCGCTCACCTTGCTGCTCGACGAGGCCTTGCACGCGGCTGGTCGCGAGCGCTTCGAGCGGCTGAGGTCCCTCGGCGACGGCGTGCTCTACACCAGTGGCTTCTTCGCCGACCACCTGTCCACACGGGGCGTCGAATTGCGTTACGTGCGCACCCTGGGCGCGCGCGCGTACGACGGTGCCGCCGCGATGCTCCGGCAAACCGCGGGCGACGGCACCGGCGCGCCCGACGTGTTCCGCGAGCTGGCCGACAACTTCGCGATGTTCGCCGAAATCGTCGCGCGCGTGGCCGACGTGCTGCAAGCCAACTCTGCCCAAAATTCCAATCGCCAAGTGGTGCGCTTGTACGAACGCTGGGTCAAAACCGGCTCCGCGCCGCTCGCGGTCGCTCTCGCCGGCCGTGGCCTCACCCCGCAACGCGGGCACGGGGGGATCCATTGAGCCGGCGCAGGCAGCGCGAGCTGCGCCGCATACAAAGCGAGCTCGAGCACTTCTACGGCCTCGAGCGCGCGCCCAACGTGACGCGCTTCGTGCGCGACGGCGACCAGGGCAGCCGCGAAGTCGTGCTCTTGCGCGAGACCGCGGACGAGCTCGAGATCGCCCTGTTCTTACCGCCGGAATCCAAGCAAATCCCAGCCGGCGGCACGCTCAGCGACGTGTGGCTGCAAGTCGCCGAAGGGGTCAGTCACTTCATTTATTTGGTGGAGCGGGCGCGCATCTCACTGCCCGTCACAAAGCTCGAATTGGAGCTGCAAGCCGAGGTCGACAAATTCGTGCTCTCGCTCGGCTTCACGGGCTTCAGCTTCAGCGCGAACGGCGCCCGCGACCTACTCGATCGCATGTTCGACAGCCCGCGTTTCCTCGATCCGGAAAATAGCGAAGCGGGCGAGCGCTACCGCCTCGCCCATCACTTGGCCGCACGCTTCGTGTCGCGCGTCGTGGTAGCGAACGACCGCGGCCGCGCGCGCGAACGTCTACGCGCGTTCTACCGCGGGGCCAAGCGGACAAGATCCGGATCGCGAGCGCGGCATAGCGCTCGCCGGTGCTGGCGGAGCATCAGCCCTGCCAGCGCGGGCTCGGAGGTAACCGCCTCGAACACAATCCCTGCCTCCGCAGAAACGTACTGTGCGAACCAGTATGTTTCTGGCCGCGGATCGGGCGCCGCGGATCGGGCGCCGCGGATCGGGCGCCGCGGATCGGGCGCCGCGGATCGGGCGCCGCGGATCGGGCGCCGCGGATCGGGCGTCGCGGATCGCGGGGTCTTCAACAGAGAACATACTGTGCGAACACAGTATGTTTTGGCCGTCGAACGGGTGCCGTCCGAAGGGGCGCTGTGGACCGCGGGGTCTTGAACAGAAACATACTGTGCGAACACAGTATGTTTCTGGCCGTCGAACGGTCGCCGCGGGTCGCGTGGTCTTGAACAGAAAACATACTGTGCGAACACAGTATGTGTCTCGGTCTCGGTCTCGGTCTCGGTCTCGGTCTCGGTCCTGGGGTGGGGCGGTGGCTCTGCCGCCACACGCAATCCGCGCCACCGGCGTCCGATTGGACCCTGTCCGATTGGACCCCGTCCGATTGGACCCTGTCCGATTGGACCCTGTCCGATTGGACCCCGGAGCAGAAAATATACTGTGTTCGCACAGTAAGTTTTCTTTTTGCAATACCTGTCGAGGGAGACGGAAAGCGCACATGCCAGGAAAGAAAGCCCCGTGTTCGAGTAGCCCCCTGTTCGACCGAGACGAGGAGCGGCGCTGGCGTGCAGAGCGCAGAGCCGGCGAGGAGCTGCGCGCGCGCGAGGAGCGACGCTGGCTCGAAAAACCGGCGATTGTTGGCCTGCGCGCGACCGAATTGCGCAAGGCGGAGTGGTTTTCGGCCATGCGCTGGCGCAGGCGCGTCGAGGCAGCGTGTGCAGATTCGCGCCTGAGTTTCACGCAGTGGCTATTGCTGCATGCTGCTCAACGCCTGATCGAGGAGACGAAGGATGCCGTGATTCAGGCTCAGATCGCCGCGCGAGTCGAGCTGGACCAGACCACTGTTTCGCAGATGGTGCGCAGGTTGGAGGAGCGACGGCTCGTCAGTCGTGGCGGCGACATGACCGGTAAGGCGTGGCGCGTTTACCTGACTGACGAAGCAACCCGGCTACTTCGTGAGCTCGATGATCCGATAGAAGCCACCTCGGTAACCGCTCCCTGACTCGAAACCTCTGCCGAGGTCCGGGTGCGACTTACCTGGGGCGCTACTTAAAGGTGCGCGCGTGCGATCACGTCGGCGACGCTGGGCGTCGAGCTTTCGTCGAGGCCTTCGCTGATTGCGTCGGCGGGGGTTTTTCCGCTTTGCACGAGGCTCGTGAGTAGCTCGAGGTGCACGCGCTCGTCTTGGCCTTGGGCGTTCAGCAAGTTGCGGCGCGCGAGGCCGCCGTTGGCGATTTCGAGGATGCGCTCGGCGAGCTGTTGCATGGGGCGATCGCCGACTTTGGCGGCGAGGCCGTCTTTGACGAGCGCGGGGCGCGCTTTGAGCAGTTGTTCGACGTCGAGCTGGCGAGCGAAGAGATCTGCTTCGGCGAGGGCTTGTTCGTCGTACAGGATGCCGGTGAACAGGGCGGGGACTGCGCAGCCGAGGCGCGCGGGCAGCGAATCACTGCTGCGGACTTCGAGCGTGCTCTTCAGGCGCGCTTCGGGGAAGAGCGTGTTCAAGTGCATCTTCCAGTCGCCGAACGTGGCGCGCTCGCCCTCGTAGCCGTTTTGCATGAAGTCGCGGAACTTCTGGCCGGTGTTGTGGACGACGCGGCCGTGGCGCTTGAACAGGAACATGCCGGCGTCCAGCGCCCACTCGGCGTAGTCGCGGTAGCCGGGCTTTGGGTTCCGCAAAAGCGTGGGGATCAGGCCGGATCGCTCGGGATCCATGTTGAGCCAGGTGAAGCCGCGGCGGCTCTTGTAGCCGGAGAGCTTGCCTTCGCTGAAGGGGGAATTGGCCCCGAGGGCGTTCACCAGTGGCGCGAGCTTGAGGCAGACCACGAGCTTCTTCAGCGCGTCGGCCTCGTCCGAGAAGTCGTAGTTGCCCTGCACGGTGGCCGTGCGGCGCATCATGTCCCACGCGCCATCGCCGCGCGGCGGCAGGTACTCGCGCATGATGGGATAGCGCAGCTTCGGCACCCAACCGAGGTCCGACTGCTTGGCCAAGGGATGAAAGCCCACCCCCAACCAAGTCAGGTTCATTTCTTTCGAGATGCCGGCGAGCTCCGCGAAATGCTCGTCCAACTCAGCGCGCGTTTCGTGGATGCTGCTGACGGCGGCGCCGCTGAGCTCGAACTGCGAGCCCGGCTCGAGCGTGATCGAGTGCTGATCTCGCAGCAGGGAGATCACTGGGCCGCCTTCGGTCTCCCGTACCTCACGCCAGCCGCGTTTGATGAAGTCGGCGAAGATGCGCGTGACCCCGCGCGGGCCGTCGTATTCGAGCGGCGCGCCCGTTTGGCTGTCGACTGCGAATTTTTCGGCTTCGGTCCCGATCCGATAGGCCGAGCGCGGCTTCTCCGCGCGTTGGAAAAGCTCGAGTAAATCGTCGCTCGTGCGGAGCGGGCGCTGGTCGTCGGTTGAATCCACGGCTGGTCTGATCTCGAGAGTAGCTAGTCCTGGAGCAAGCTTGACGGAGCGCAAGCCGGCGCATGGACGATCGAACAAAAAAAGTCGGCTCCGGCGTTTACCAGTCGCGCGGACCCCGGTCGAGGTCGCTCTCACTTCGTTGCACCGGGAGCGAAGGATGTAGGGATCCCAGAGCTTCGGCCAGGCGGTGGGTGTGGGCCTCGGTCGTGCCCGCGCCGCCGCCGATGGCTCGTGCGCCGCCCAGGCTCAAATCGACTGCGCGCTCGACCCAGCGTTCGGGGTTCGACGTTTCGTCATGAAAGCCTCGCAGGCTCGTCTCGCTGCCGGCGAGCAATACGCCTGGTGCGATGCCATGCAGCTCGAAGGCGGGGCGAAAGCGCTGCAAATACGCCAAGCCCAAGTCGACCGTGGCGACCTCGAACAAGACTACGCTGGCGCCGGCTTCGGCCAATGCGGCGACCAGATCGACGGCAGTGCCCGTGCTGGTCAATTCATCCCCCGAGGCGAACTCGAGCACGGCCCAGGTGGGCAGCTCGGTGCGCGCGGCAGCGACCACCGCCGCCATCAAGCCGAGGCGCGAGCCCTGGCCACGGGCAAACAGCAGCTCGCAACCAGCAGCGGCCAGGCGCGCCGCGTGCTCGGTGAACTCGTCGTGCATGCGATCCGCCGCGACAGGGCTCACCATGTCGGAGCCGAGTTGGCCCGCGACCGCGACCGGGCCCGGGCTCTCCGCGGCGGCTTCCAGCGCGAGCTCGACGGCGCGACGCGTGAGCTGCGCCGAGCGATGCTCCATGCCGACTTCGGCCAACGCGCGCGGCGTCGTGTCCGCGGTCAGCGCCGACAACACATCTACTCGCGACTGAACCTCCGCGCGATAGTGAGCCAGCACCTCGCCCGGGCGTTCGCGCAACATGAGACCGAGCGACCCCGGCGAATCGAGCTCGACCCCGCGTGCACGGAAGGAGGCCGCCGTGTCCGAGTCGACGACCAACGGTCGCCCATTTTGCAGCCGATGCCGGATGCGCTCGAAGGTCATAGGCGAGCTAGCGTATCACTCTTGGGCGGGGGTAATGGAAGCCCAAGAACGGGCCGATTTTTGCCGGGTAGCAGGCGACCTGCTAAGAGCGCACGATGGAAGGCGTGGGTAAAATTGGCCTTGGGCATGAAGACCGGTCGAGCACGCGGCAGGCCGCGCCGGCCACCGCGTACCTGACGCGCCTGTCGGGTTGGGGCGCGAACCGTCGCGCCGATTGCGATTTGCGCGAGCCTGAGCTGGAAGGACAAGTACGGGCATCCCTCGATCCGCGCGGCAGCGTCGCGCGCGGTTTGGGCCGCAGCTACGGCGATGCAGCGCTGAACTCCGGGGGGCGCGTGCTGGGCATGACGCGCTTCAACCGTTACCTCGCGTTCGACGACGCCACGGGCACGCTGTGCTGCGAGGCCGGCGTCAGCCTCGAGCACGTCTTGCGTGACTTTGCGCCGCTCGGCTGGTTCCCGATGGTGACGCCCGGGACCAAGTTCGTGACCGTGGGTGGCTGCATCGCCAACGACGTTCATGGCAAGGCCCATCACGTGCAGGGGTCCTTCAGCAGCTGCGTCGATAGTTTCACGATCTTGCTCGCGAGCGGTGAGGTCTTGAACGCGAGCCGCAGCGAGAACCCCGAGCTGTTCTGGGCCAACTTCGGAGGCATGGGCCTGCTGGGCGTGATCCTGACCGCGACCATCCGCCTGAAGAAGATCGAGACGACCTATTTTCGCCAGCGCTCGATCCGCGTGAACGACTTGGAAGGCATGCTTGCGGCCTTCAGCGAGCACGACCACGAGTTCCCCTATTCGGTGGCCACACTCGACGTGTTCGCGACCGGCGCACGCCTCGGGCGTGGCGTGCTGGCGCTCGGCGACCATGCGCGGCGCGAGGAATTGCCGGCCTCGTTGGCCGCGGCTCCGTTGCGCGTCTCCGGGCCGCCCAAGCTCAGCGTGCCGTTCGAGTTGCCGACGCTGACGCTCAACCGCTTGTCGATCCGGGTGGTCAACGCGCTCTTGCAGCAAATCCAAGCGCGCGGCGCGGCCCTCAAACACTACGAGGGGTTCACCTATCCACTCGACATGCTCGCGCATTGGAATCGCGGTTACGGGCCTGGCGGCTTTACGCAGTACCAATTCGTGATCCCGTTCGAGGACGGCCCTCGCCGCTTGCGCGAGATCTTGACGACCATTCTCAGCTCGAGCGAATTGCCGTTTCTGAACGTGCTGAAATGCTTCGGCAAGCAGAGTGAGGGCGTGCTCTCGTTCCCGCGTGAGGGCTATACGTTCGCCATCGATTTCCCGATCCGTAGGCATACGGTCGAGTTGCTCCGACGCTTGGATGCGCTGGTGCTGGCTGCTGGCGGGCGCGTTTACCTCGGCAAGGATTCGTACCTCGACGCGGCGACCTTTCGTGCCATGTACCCGAACCTCGATCAGTGGCTGTCGGTGAAGGCGAAGTACGATCCGCAGAACCTGTTCACGTCCGATCTCGGGCGCCGCGTCGGGCTCGTGCGCTGAGCGCGCGTCTAACCCGAATTTTCCAACTGGTCGGCGATTTCGCTCAGTTCCTCGCGCAAGCGGGCGATGCGCGTGAGTAGCGCGCGATCGCCGAAATCGCCGAGCTGGCAGGCGGCCCGCATCGGAATGTCCCGACACTCGGCTTGCAGCGCGCGGCCTGCTTTCGTCAGGCGTACGCGCAGCACGCGCTCGTCGTCCGGATCGCGGCGTCGCTCGATCGCGCCTTGCGCTTCCAGCCGCTTGAGCAGCGGGGTCAGCGTGGCCGAATCGAGCGACAGCCGTTCACCGAGCTGCCGCACCGACACTGCGTCTTCTTCCCAAAGCACGACCAGCACCAGATACTGCGCGTAGGTCAGCCCCAGCGGCTCGAGTAGCGGCGCGTAGCCGCGAATCATCGCCCGCGACGCGCGGTACAGCGCGAAGCACAGGTGCTGCTCCAGGGTCAGCGGCTCAGTACGGCTCGGCACAGCGGGCGCCTCGGCTCAGGCCAAACGCAGATCGACGACGATGTTGCCACGCGTTGCGTTCGAGTACGGGCACACTTGGTGCGCCGCCCGCAGCAGCGCTTCGGCTTGCTCGCGCGGCAGCTCGGGCGCCTCGGCCACCAGCTCTACGGCCAGACCAAAGGCCTCGCCCACGGTGCCGATAGTGACGTGCGCGGTGATCGTCACCGGGCCGGTCTTGATCTTTTGCAGGCGAGCGACATGGCTGAACGCGCTACCGAAACAGGCCGAGTAGCCCGCGGCGAACAGCTGCTCGGGATTGGTGCCGGCGCCATTGCCGCCCATGGCCTTGGGCGGGGACACGGGCAAATCGAGCGTGCCGTCGTCGCTCTTGATGCGTCCCTCGCGCCCGTTCGTGGCGCTAGCGACGGCGGTATACAGGCGTTTTTCCAATACTTTCGGCTCGGACATGGTTGGGCTCCTTTTTAATCGTGTGCGATTGAATCGTTCGCTAATGATTACGACGGTCCCCGTGCGGAAGTTTCAGCCGCGCGCGCCCGGACGTCACTTTTTAGTGGATAGACGCGCGAGCGGCTGGGCTGCTCGCCTTCGAGAGAACCACGGCCAAGGCGCGCCGTACGTCGTTCTGAGTCAACGGGTCTTGGGCTGCGCGTTCGACGACTGCGCGGCCGTCCGTTCCGCCGACGCGCAAGATGGCTTCGGCCGAGGAGACGACCGCGGTGACCAGCGCTTCGTCGTCCGCCGTCGCGCGGTAGAGCGCGAAGAAGGTGCGCAAATCTTCGTATTCGGCAGGCGTCGCCAACTTGGCGAGCGCGCGGGCGGCGCGGGCCACGTCCTCGGCCGAGTTCGCCGGGTCGTTCAAGTGCTTGGCCAGCAGCGGCGCGGCGCGCGTTTCGCCGCTGGCAGCCAGCGCGTCTGCCAGCGGGCCCACGGGCGGCGGTAGCAGCATGCCGGACACGAAATCGTAGTGGCGAGCCAGCGCGCTCAGCATGTATTCCGTGCCGTTCTTGCGCAGCGCGAGCAAGCGCCGCGTTTCGAGCCGAAGGTCCGGCGGAATGCGTGGGCTACTCGAGAGATCGATCAAGGTCTTGGTGACGAGCGGATCTTCGAGCTTACCGAGCTCGTTCACCAGATAGCGCTCGGCTTCGGCCATGGTCGGTTCCAGATCGTTCAGAGCTTCGTCGATTTGCGCGGCGAGACTGGGGCGCGCGGGCGCTGCGGGCACGCCTTGGGCGCCGGTGTCCACCGCGCATAAGCCCACTTTCGCGCCCAATTCCAGGCTCTGCACGCCAGAGCCCGCGTTGTCCAGGGTCCACACTTTGCCGCTCGCGTCGCACAGCACGAAGCCGGAGCTGGCAGCGGCTCCGCCCACGATGTCCGCCGGCAGTGCGCGCACCCAGCGCAGCGCGCCGCTCTTGCTGTCGAGTCCGAGCACGACGCGAAAGTAAGTCGCGGCGAACGTGCCCGCGCCGAGCGTGAGCTCGCCACTTTCGCCCCCCGCGGGCGCGGCGAAGATACGGATCTTGCTGCGCGCGTTGGCTTGGCTCGTGGGATTCAGCAGCCCACTGCCAAGCCACGTCGGCTTGCCCGGGAGCTCGACCTTGGGCAAGCCGACCTGGCTGGCTTGGTTGGTGCTGGCGAAGCGCACTTTGTCGTCGAAGCGAATCAGCCCTTGCTCGCCGAAGTACAGCTGGCCGCCGTAGTTGAGCGCCTGGCTGACTTGGACGCGGGCCAGCAGTCGCGCGCTCTCGTCGCCACTGCTGATTTCAAGGGCCGAAACGTATTGATTGCTCCAGGGTACGAAGGCCACGCCGCCGCGCGCCGCGGGCACGCCCAGGGCGGCCTTGGTCTCGACCGAGCCGAGCGCGCCGCCGCTCGCAGAAACACCGAGAAAGAGGCTCTTATGCGAATCTGCCAGCACCAAGGCCGTGCTCGTGCCGTCGTTTGCGGCGCCGCGCAGGCTGAGCCCCCGATTGCCAATGCTCCAAGCCTGCGCGCCGGACTTCGCGTCGAGCGCGATGACCTGGTCGCCCTCGGAGTAGATCACCAGTGGGCCGGCAATGATGGGCGCCGAGCTGGGGCGCCCGGCATGCGCCCAGTGCGACTTTCCGTCGAGCGTGAGCGCCGAAAGGCCAGCGTCGGTGACGCCCACCACGACGCGCGCGTTCGCCACCAGCGGTAGCGCGCGCAAGCGCTGCTCGACCTGCGCGATCGAGGCTCCGGAGTCATTTTGCCAATCGGGGTCGAGAGCCTTGCTGCTCGAGTTGACGCCGGCGGCGCTACAGCCGAGCAGCCACAGCGCGCTCGGCGCCAGCACGGAAACGGATCGAAGAAGGCTCATGGTTCGGTGCTCGTGCTCGTAGTCGTACCGGTGACTGAGTGGCCGTGCAGCGCGGCGTCGAGCGCTGCGCGGATTTTGGGATTGCCCTTCTCCGGGTAGGACGAAAGCGCGCGGGTCAAGAGCTCGCTGGCCTTGGGCGTGGCCATGCGCCGAAGCTGCTCGATCAGCTGCAGCTTGGCCGCGTCCGGCGCGTCCGTGTCCGTGCGCAAAAGCAGCGGCAAAAAGCCGCTTTCCATGACGTCGAACGGCAACTTGCCGAGCAAGCCGACGAAGCGCTGGCACTCCTCCGCGCGGCACAGCACGCCGATCGCGCCTGCGGCCTCGGGCACCTCCTTGGGCAACACCACGAACAAGTCCGGCACGGCGTCTTTGGCGCCGAGCGTGCCCAGGCCCTCCGCGGCGGTGCTACGCAAGGCCGGGTCGCTGCCGCGCAACGCGTCGCGCAAGGCGCTGACGGCGATGCTGCCCTTGGTGCGCGCCAAGCTTTGCGCGGCCGCACGGCGCACGTCCGGAGCGCGGTGCTTCACGTACGGAGCCAGCGCCGCGCTGGACGACGGCGCGCCCAGGGCGCCCGCGACGCCGATTGCGCGCAGCAAAAGCTTGCTGTTCGCGCCCCGACCGAGCAAGGCTTCGACCAGCGGCGCCGCCCTTCGGTCCGCGCTGAGCTCGATCTCGTCGAGTGCGGCGAGCGCGCGCGCTTCGTCCCCGCTCTCCAGTGCTTTCTTGGCGCTGTCCAAATTGAGCGTCGAATGCGCCTTGGGTGTGTTGGCCGGAGCGGCCACAGCCATGGTTGGCGCGAGGCTGCCCAAGCAAAAGCCGACGACAGCGAGTTTCAGCAACATGGGTCCTCCTCGAGAATCGCGGAACGTCCCGGCTTTTAGCACGTGTTTTTGCAGGCCAGAAAGCAGATTGTCCGTTGCTTTCGCGCGCTCGATGCAAAGATCGCGGCTGAACCACTGTAGAATGCCCGCCTGCATGGCACACAGCGTCGACCTGTCATTTCCCAAGATCCGACTGGAGCTGCTCGAGGATCTGTCGCCGCCCAATCAGACCGGCTTTTTGCGGCTCGTTCGCTACCGCTACCGCGCCATCTATCCGGATGGCACGACCAGCGCGCCCTTCCTCTACGACGCCATCGATCGCACGGCGCTCGACGCGGTGGTGATCGCGGCGCACTACGTAGCGCCGGACGGGACGCCGCGCGTGTTCTTGCGCAGCTCATTCCGTCCCCCACTCACCTTGCGCGACCGCGCCCACTCGCCACTGCCCGAAGAGGCCTGTGATGGCCATTTGTGGGAGCTGCCCGCCGGCCTGGTCGAGCCCGCCGAGCAGTCGCCGGCGGGCGTCGCGCGCGCCGCACAACGCGAGCTGCACGAAGAGCTGGGCTTCGAGGTCGGCCTGGACGCGCTGTCCCCACTCGGTCACAGCACTTTCCCCGCGCCCGGCTTCATCGCCGAACGCCACTTCTACTTCGAGGTCCGAGTCGATCCGAGCGCGCGTCGCGAGCCCCCGCTCGATGGTTCGGCGCTCGAACATTTCGGCGCCGTGATCGAGCTGCCCCTGCGCGAGGCGCTCGAGCTATGCCAAAAAGGCGTGATCGAGGACGCCAAGACCGAGCTTGCGCTACGGCGCTTACTGGAGAAACTCTATTGAACCGTCCGCACGTGATCGTCGTGGGCAAGCGCACGGCTTATCGCCGCTTCGTCGAAGACGAAGGTGATCCGCGTGCACGTGCCCTGATCCAAAAGCGTGACCCGAGCGTGGCGAGCTGGCTCGCTTCGCACAAAGAACATTCGCGCACGATGGAAGAGGTCGCGCGGGTGCTCGACCGCGTCGGCGCCAAGGCGCTGTTTCTACAGCGCGCGCACGCCGCCTTCGACACTTCGGACGCGGCGCTGGTGATCGCGGTTGGCGGCGACGGCACGCTGCTGGCTGCGTCGCACAACGTCGGCAGCGTGCCCGTGCTGGGCGTGAACAGCGCGCCTTCGCACAGCGTGGGCTTCTTCTGCGCGGCGCAACGCAGCGACTTCGAGAGCCACTTGCGCAAGGCGCTCGAGGGCAAGCTCAAGAGCCTGCTGCTCACGCGCATGACCGTGTCGCTCAATGGGCGCATGCGCTCCAAGCGCGTCTTGAACGAAGCGCTTTATTGCCATTCGGGTCCAGCCGCGACCTCGCGTTACATCTTGCACGTGGACAAGCAGAAGGAAGAGCAACGCTCGAGCGGTATCTGGATCGGGCCTGCCGCTGGCTCGACGGCAGCGCAACGCTCCGCGGGCGGTCGCGTGCTGCCTCTCGGCTCCGACAACCTGCAATTGGTCGTGCGTGAGCCGTACTCGCCGTACGGCAAATTCAAATTGCTGAAGCTCGTCGTCGGCCCCTCCAGCGAGGTGACGGTGCAGAGCAAAATGGATGACGCCGCCCTGTACCTCGACGGTCCGCACCGGACAGTGAGCGTGCGCTTGGGCGACGTCGTTTCCTTCGGCGTCTCGGACGAACCCCTGAACGTCCTCGGCTTGCGCGGCCGCAAACCACGCACCTGGTCCAAAAAAGCCTAGCTTCGCCAGCGGACCGGGGTGAGCTCACGGCTGACCCACCCCGGGGAACGGCAGAGATCAGCGTTTGCTGAAGGGGGTCTTGCCTGAGTAGACCTGTTCGTCGCCGAGCTCTTCGGCGATGCGCAGCAGCTGATTGTACTTCGCGATGCGATCGCTCCGGCTGAGGCTGCCGGTCTTGATTTGGCCGGCGTTCGTGGCGACCGCCAGATCGGCGATGAACGAATCTTCGGTCTCGCCGGAGCGGTGCGAGATGATCGAGGTGTAGCCTGCGGTGCTCGCCAGGCGGATGGTATCGAGCGTCTCGGTCAAGGAACCGATTTGGTTGAGCTTGATCAAGATCGAGTTGGCGATCTTCTTTTCGATGCCGCGGGCAAGGCGCTGCTTGTTGGTCACGAACAGGTCGTCACCGACGAGCTGCACTTTGCTGCCGAGCTTGTCGGTCATCAGCTTCCAGCCGTCCCAATCGTCTTCGGCGAAGCCGTCTTCGATGCTGACCAGCGGGTATTTGTCGCACAGCTTGGCGTACACCTCGCACAGCTCGGCGGCGGTATGCGGTTTCTTGTCCCAGGTGTACTTGCCGTCCTTGTAGAACTCGCTGGCGGCCGCGTCGAGCGCGATGCCCACGTGCTCACCCGGCTTGTAGCCCGCGGCCTCGATGGCACTGATGATGCGCACGATGGCTTCTTCGTTGGACGCCAAGCGCGGGGCAAAGCCGCCTTCATCGCCGACCGAGGTGGTCATGCCTTCCTTCTTCAGGATCGCCTTCAGGCTGTGGAAAATCTCCGTGCCGCAGCGCAAGGCTTCGGCGAAGGTGTCGAAGCCCACGGGCACGACCATGAACTCTTGCACTTCCAGGCCGCTGTCGGCGTGCATGCCGCCATTGATGATGTTCATCAACGGCGTCGGCAATACGCGCGCTTGAATGCCACCCAGGTAGCGCCAGAGCGGCAGGCCCACGGTGTCCGCTGCAGCGCGCGCGACCGCCATCGACACGGCCAAGATCGCGTTGGCACCGAGCTTCGATTTATTGGGCGTGCCATCGAGCTCGAGCAGCACTTGATCGATCGCCGGCTGATCGAGCGCCGACAGGCCGATCAGCGCCGGAGCGAGTTGATCGTTGATGTTGGCGACCGCTTTCGACACGCCTTTGCCGAGGTAGCGCTTCTTGTCGCCATCGCGCAGCTCGATCGCTTCGTGCTCACCGGTCGAAGCGCCGCTCGGCACCGCTGCGCGGCCTAGACCGCTGTCGGTTTGAACTTCGGCTTCGACGGTCGGGTTTCCGCGAGAATCTAGGATTTCACGTGCGTTGACCTGGAGGATTTCGGGCATGGCGCGCGCTTAACATGGCGCTCATCGGGCGGCGAGCGGTGGCCCGGCGTCGCAACCGTCACAGTCGCAAAAGAACCGCCTTTTGCGGGCTCCCTAAAGGTCGCCGAGATCGCCGAGATCGCCGAGATCGCCGAGTCCACAGCGCGGCGATGTGCAACGGTGTGAACCGTGGAACACGCGAGACGTTTTGGGGTTAACGTTGCGTGTCGCAGACGCGCATTTTTCCCGACGCGAACGACCGTTTAGAGCGAGACCCAATCTTCTCTCCCCTCGGCGATCTGGTCTTCCTCTCCACTTGGCGATCTCGGCGAGCTTCAGGGAGCCGGTCTTGGGCGCCCAAATTGGCGTTCGAATTCGAACTCGAGTTTTCGTTTTCGAGGGCGTGGCCTCGGCTGGCTGCCGGGGCTCGGGGGATGGGAGCGTGTCCGGAAACCCGTTCAGCAGGGCGCTGTATCTGACCGTGGATTGACGGTTTTCAGCGAGCGGCCAGGACCGATTCCCAGACCTTGGCTTCCGTGAAGATGCGCACCAGCTCGCCGTCCACGTGTTGGTCCTTCACTTCGAAGCCCAAGATATCCAGCGCCTTTTCCAGCGGTACCGCGCGTTTGTATGGGCGATCGCTGGCCGTCAGCGCATCGAAGATGTCGCTGATGCTCATCATCTTGGACTGCAACGGAATCTCTTCGGCCCGCAAGCGATTCGGGTAGCCGGTCCCATTCAAGCGCTCGTGATGAGAGCCAGCGATGATCGCCACCCGCGAGAAGGTCTTTCCCCACGGGATTTGCGACAGGAAGCGGTAAGTGTGCGAGACGTGGCTGCGGATTTCGTCGAACTCTTCGGCGGTGAGTGTGCCGCGCATCACGCTCAGGGACTTCACTTCCTCCGCGCTGAGCAAGGTCGCGAGCTCGCCGCCCAGGCGTGCGTACGATCTGCGGCCGAGCTCTTCGATGCGCTGAAAATTGCCGGCGGCGAGCAACGAGGGCTCGTTGGCTTGCTCCACGATCTGCCAGGCCTCGTCGATCTCGGCGCGCCTTTCGGCGAGCTCGCGGTCCAGCTCGTCGATCGCGGCGGCCCCGGCGCCCCGGCCCATGGCCTGCATTTTGCGCTGCACGATTTCCAGCTCGAGTGTGCGAATCACGAACTCGAAGCGCTGTTGAATCAACCCGACTTCGTGCGGAAAGAGCTTCTTGGCCTTGACCAGCACGTGCTCGCGCACGCCGATCTTGCCGAAGTCGTGGAGCACCGAAGCGTATTCGATCTCGCGTAGGTCCTCGCGTTGCCAGCGGACCTCGCGGTAGGGCCCGCTGTCGGTGCGCTCGACGGCGGCCGCCAAGTTGAGGGTCAGGTCGGCGACGCGCCGCGAGTGCCCGCTCGTGGTCGGATCGCGCGCCTCGATCGCGTCCACCGAGGCATTCACGAAGCCTTCGAAGATTTTGCGGATTTCTTGGTATAAAATGGCATTTTCGAGCGCGATCCCGGCCTGCGCGGCCAAGGTCGCCAAAAGCTGCTCGCTGCGTTCGTCGAAGGGCACCACGCCGCGCTCGAAGTCATCGGCCGAGAGCAGCTTCTGCTTGGGCTCGCGCTTCTTGTTGATCAGCTGCAGCACGCCGATCACTTCGCCCTTGCTGGTGATCAGCGGCGTGACGAGCATGCTGCGCGTGCGATAACCGACCTTTTGATCGAACGAGCGATCGAAGCCGAACGGCGAGCTGCCGGGCATGTCGTACACATCGTCGATGCGCAGCGTCTTTTGCTCGAGCGCGACGTAGCCGGCCATGCTGCGCGTGCTGATCGGCATGGTGAACTCGCGCGAGTCGAACGAGACGGAGTCGTTCTGGCTGAGCTTGAAGTGCAGCGTTCGGCGCGCGAGCAGCGGGTCGTCGCCGTCGATCACGTACATGCTGCCAGCGTCTGCGGCGCAGATGAAGCGCGCCTTTTCCAGGATCAGATTGAGCAATTTGTCGATTTCGCGCTCGGTGGTCAAAGCGCGCGCGATTTCGATCAGCTCACCGAGCTCGTAGCGATAGCGGTTCAGCAATTGGCCGCGGCTCTCACTGTGCGCTTTGACGGACATCAGCTCGAAGGCTTGATGGAGGGCGACGAGCAGCTCTTCCGGCGCGGGTGACTCCGGCAGCAGCGCGCAGAGCCCGAGATTCAAGGCCTGGCTCAAATCCGCATCGCTGGCGCGGCCGAGCAGCACCAAGCGTGCCTCGGTAGCCGCGAATTTGTCCAAGTAGGGGCGCAGCAGATCGCGGCCCTTGTCCCAAACCGATGCGGGCGCGATCAACACCAGGAAGGCGCCGCGGCGCACCAAAAGCAGCAGCGGGTGCGGTCGGCTCAACGTCTCGCTGTTGTGGCTGGGGTGCCGCGCCAGCCACTCTGCCAGAGCTCCCAGCCGATCCACGCTGGCCCGGGCGCGCGGGCTGAGCGCGCGAATGAAGCTCATGGAGGTTGTCGGTCCTCCCGGGCGCGTTGCTCACGCTCGCGCTCGAGGCGCAGTTTTTCGTCGCGTTGCTCGTAAGCGACCACGATCTTTTGCACCAAGGGGTGGCGCACGACGTCCACGTCCGTGAAAGCGCAGAAGGAAATGCCGTTCACGCCGCTGAGCAGCTCACGCGCTTCGCGCAGGCCGCTGCGCGCGCCATGCGGCAAGTCCGTCTGGGTGATGTCACCGGTGACCACGGCCTTGGAGCCGAAGCCGAGCCGCGTCAGGAACATGCGCATCTGTTCGCTGGTGGCGTTCTGCGCTTCGTCCAAGATCACGAACGAATCGTTGAGCGTGCGCCCGCGCATGAAGGCCAAGGGCGCGACCTCGATTTGCCCGCGTTCGCGCAGCTGTTCCACGCGCTCGAACTCGAGCATGTCGTTCAGCGCGTCGTACAAGGGGCGCAGGTACGGGTTGACCTTCTCGGCCATGTCGCCCGGCAAAAAGCCTAACTTTTCGCCGGCCTCGACCGCGGGACGGGCCAAGATGATGCGCTTGACACGTTTCTGCATCAGCGCCGCGGCGGCCATGGCCATGGCCAAATAAGTCTTGCCGGTGCCGGCGGGGCCGATACCGAAGGTCAGGTCGTGGGTGCGGATGGCTTCGACGTATTGTTGCTGCGCGGCGCTCTTGGGCCGGATGGGCTTGCGCTTGGTGTTGACGATGATGGTCTCGTCCAGCAGCTCGGTCAGCGAGCGATTGGGATCGGCGCGCAGGCCGCGAATCGAGCTCACCACGTCGTTCGAATTGATCTCGAAGCCCTTGCCGACCAGCTCCGCGGCGTCGCTCACGAAGCGATGCGCCAGCCGCACGTCGTGCTCCGAGCCCAGAAAATGAATCACGTTGCCGCGCAGGCTCACCTCGGCTCCGCTCTGGCGCGCCACCTCTGCGAGCAAACTCGACTGAGGTCCAGCGAGCAGCATCAACACCTGGGTGTTGTCGACTTCGAAACGGTCTGAAATCGGCGTATCGCTCATCGCGCTGGGAATTCGAACCTCCGGAAATGCGGGCGGGACAGCATACGCCGATGCCCGCCGCTCCGCTCTGCTCGTGATCCCGGCGGTGAATGCCCGTGTTACCGAGGCAGCTACGGCGTCCGGACATCGGGCCGGTCACGGGTATTTTGGCCTAATCCACCTAAGCCCGCTAACTCGCTCAGGGTCGATGCGACGGTTTGGGAAATACTTCGGGCTTGCGGCAGCGGCGGGCATCATTGCGGCGCTCGTGCCGGTCATGCGCGGCCAGGTGAGCTGGGAGAGTCCGCTCCGGCGCCTCGAGCGCGCCTCGGCGGAGATGCCGAAGCTCGACGGGCTGGACTTGATGCGCCTGGATTTGCGGCCGCAGCGGGTGATGGCGCCGCTGAGTGAGGGTCGCACGGCGCAGCTCACGCTCGATCCGGTGGTCCAGCGCGCGGCGCGCGCGCAGATGCAGAAGTTTCGCATCCCGGAGAGCGGCGTGGTGATGATCGAGGTCAAGACCGGGCGCGTCTTGGCCTACGCGAGCTACGTCAACGCCGCCGAGAAGTTCGACGTGAACGTGCGCGCAGAAGCGCCCGCGGCGAGCGTCTTCAAGCTCGTGACCGGCGCGGCGCTGATCGAGCGCGCGGGGCTGAGCTCGGAGACCGAGCAGTGCTACCACGGCGGGAAAAGCCGAATTTCGCCGGACGAGCTGATCGATGATCCAATTCGAGACAAGTGGTGCGCCACGATCGGCGTGGCGCTTGGTCGCAGCTTGAACGTGGTCTTTGCGCGCTTGGCGCAGAAGCACCTGACGCCCGAAGACGTGACCGGCATGGCGGGTGCATTTGGCTTCGGCGCGCCCCTGCCGTTTGCGGTCGCCAACGAAGCACCGCAGATCACCATGCCCGAGGATCCGCTGGAGTTCGCCCGCACTTCGGCGGGATTTTGGAACACCACGCTCTCGCCGCTGGCGGCCGCGGAGTTGGCTCAGACGGTCGCCAACGGAGGTGCTGCGCTCGAGCCGCGCATCATCGATTCGGTCTACAAGGGCCAAGAGCAGCTGTGGAAGGAGGACCGCCCCCCGCGTGTGCTCCGGCGCGCGATCAAGCCCGAGACCGCCGTGGAGCTGACGCGAATGATGCGCCAGACGGTGGAGAACGGCTCGGCCTTCAAGAGCTTCCACGATGAGCACGGCACGCCGTACCTGCCCGGGATCCAGGTGGCAGGAAAGACGGGCACGCTCACGCGCTACAAGGACAACCGCTTTTACACTTGGTTCGTTGGCTTCGCGCCCGCCGACAAGCCAGAGGTCGCGATTGCGGCGCTGGTGGTCAACAACCCGAGTTGGCAGATCAAGGGTGCGATGCTGGCGCGAGAGGTGCTTCGCGCTTACTTCGCCGAGCACGGCGCCAAGGGCGTCACTTCACCCAACTAGCAATCTCCCACGATAGAGCCCGTGCCCGCGCTCGCGCTCGCTCTCACCAGAAAAGGTGAGCCCGAATTCGAACCGGCTTTTCACCGAGGGAACGGGAACGGTGCGGGAGCCCCTCGCGAAAGGGGAAATGGAGCTCGAATTCGAACTCGGTCTTTCAGCGGGGAAGAGGGACCTGGAGAGAGAGAGAGAGGGAACGGGCGCCGCTCTCTCGCGAAGAAAATGGAGTTCGAATTCGAACTCGGTCTTTAAATGGAGAATGGGTTTTTCGAGGGATTGGGGTTGGAAGGGATTGGGATTGGAAGGGGTTGGGGTTGGAAGGGGTTGGGGATTGGGGTCCTCGCTGAGAATTGGTTTTGATGGTCACCGAGCCCGTCCAAGGTCGGCACGCCTTCGGCGTCCCAGGACGGGAATTGTCCCGGAAGCGAGGTGCGATGCTGGACCACGAACGCCCCCCAGCTGCTGCTGTCCGGGGTGAGGGCTGACATGGCTGACAAGAATGTCAGACAGTGTGCCGATCCAGGCCAGGCCGTTGCTCGCTGAATTGCGCGAAACGCGCCGCTCGCGCGTCTAATTCCCAAGGGTGTGTTGCGAGTGCGCTGCCTGGCGCAGGCCTTGCACCGGAGCGGGGGAGATGAGCTGCGGGATGCGAGCAAGCGGGAAGTGGGTGCTGCTGAGCGCGACCGCACTGGCGGCTTGTTCGTCGGCGGGCGATAGCGCACCGCGCGGCAGCGTTCCGGGCGGCAATTTCGACGGCGCTGGGGGTAGCAGTTTTGGCAATGGCTCGAGCGCTGCGGGTAGCAGCTCGGCTGGTGCGCCGAGCCCCCCAGCGGAGACCGAAGAGGCGCAGAGCTATCGCGCGCCGGTCGTCAGCGGTCGCTGGGTTTGGACGGCCAACCCCGATACGGGGAAAGTCGCGATCGTAGATGCCAAGAATTTTTCGGTGCGCCTGGCCGATGCCGGTGTCGGTCCGACATTTCTCAGCGCGCTGCCGAGCGACGCGAAGAGCAGCCGCGCGCTCGTGATCAACGTCGGCAGCAAGGACGCGACGCTGCTCCACGCCAGCGAAAGCGGCGCGGTCAGCGCCGTGGGTCCGATCCCGTTGCAGGCCAATGCCAATGCCTGGACGGTCAGCAAGACCGGCAAATTCGCGCTGGCTTGGACCGACTCGCACGGGTTGATGGCCGATCCAACCGAGAATTTTCAGGACTTGAGTGTGATCGATCTGCGGGGCGCTCAGCCGGTCGCGACGCGTCTGGTGGTGGGCTTGGTGCCTTCGCGCGTGTTCATCGACGATGCCGAGAAGCAGGCGTACGTGGTGGCCAAATCGGGCATCAGTGTGCTCGATTTGGCCGCGAAAACCGGGCCGCGCGTGCTGCGCGAGGAAGCCGTGTCGGAGGACCCGCTGCACGAGGACGTGTCGTCACGCGATGTCTCGGTCATGCCGGATGGCAGCTACGCCTTCGTGCGTCACGAGGGCAGCGCGGTCATCACCTTGGTCGAGCTCGCCACGGGCGCGCTGAGCTCGGTCACGCTGTCGGGCCCAGTGACGGATCTGGATTTGGTTGCCGATGCGAAGTCGGCTTTGGCGGTGGTGCGCGGCAGCGTGAGCGTGCCCAGCGTCGACACGGGGGCTGAAGCCGGCGCGGGCGGCGACCACGGCGAGCTCGCGGAACAAGCGGGGGCCAGCGGAGCGAGCGGGGAAGGCGGCATGGCGGACGCCGCTGGAGCGGCGAATGGCGGCGCGGTGAATGGCGGCGCGGTGAATGGCGGCGCGGTGAATGGCGGCGCGGTGAATGGCGGCGCGGTGAATGGCGGCGCGGTGAATGCGCCAGAGCCGCGCTCCGAGCTGGTGATCTTGCCCATCCCGGGCATTTTCACGGACAAGACGAGCTTTGCGAGTGTCTCGATCGCCGAGCAGTTCGGGCTGGTGAATATCGCGCCCGAGGGCACCACTGCGCTGCTCTATACGAATGCGCTGGCCAGCAGCCACCTGACGCTGCTCGAGACCGCGCCCGGCGAGGGCTTCCTCGACTATCGCACGGTTGATGTGCGGGGTGTGGTGCGCGACGTGTACCCGTCGCCGGACGGCGCCTACGCGATCGCGTCGTTGAACGCTCGCCAAGCGGGCGGCAAGCCGGGCTTCGCAGCGATACCCGTGCTGAGCAACGTGCCGGTGCGCGTGCAAACCACGGACGCGCCGGTGTTCGCAGTGGCGCAGAGCACCGGCGACACGCCGCGTGCCGTGGTCACGGTCAGCGACGGAAAGGCCATTTTTTCGGCCTATGTGGTGCGCATGCCGGAGCTCGTGATCGATTCGGTGAAGCTGCCGAGTCGACCCTTGCCCGGCGCAACCGGGCTCGTCCCCGAAGCCGGCGTGGCCTACATCGCGCAGGCGCACCCGCAGGGACGCATCACGTTCATCAACCTCGAGACCGGCGTGCCGCGCACCATCACCGGTTTCGAAATCTCGGCCAAGGTGGTCAATGGTCAGTGAACGCATTCCGTTGGTCGCGCTGCTGGTCGCGCTGGGCTTCAGCGCAGGCTGCGGGCAGGACGACAGCGCGGATGGCGCGTCCCTTGGGCCGAGCAGCGCGGGCAGCGGCCACAGTGCAAGCGACCAGGACACGAGCCCTCCGCTGCTCAACGGCGGCAGCGGCGCCAGCGGGCAATTACCGGCAGAAATGGAGCTGGATCAGTCGTTCCGAGCGCCGGTCGCGACGGGCAAGTTGCTGTGGAGCGCGAACCCAGTGAGCGGCCGGGTGGCGCTGATCGATGCCCAGACGCTCAAGGTGCGCATGGCCAACGGCGGCTTCGGGCCGACCTACTTGGCGGCCGTCCCCAGCCAAGCGGGGACCGATTCGGCGATCGTGATCAACGTCGGCAGCCATGACGCGAGTTGGTTCAAAGCCAGCGCGACGCAGATCAGCACGGTCACCATCGCAACCCACGAGGGAGCCAATGCGTGGTCCGTGAGCGCTGACGGAAAGTACGCGATCGCATGGACCGACGCGGCACGCCTCGAAGGCGGCGAGCCCGACGCTCTGAACGGCTACTCGGAGCTCACGGTGATCGACCTGTCTGCCTCACCGCCCGAAAGTACGCGCCTGAGCGTCGGCTTTCGGCCCAGCCAAGTCGTGTTCGACGCCGACGCTGTGCACGCCTTCGCGGTCGTCGACGAGGGCATCAGTGTCATCGAATTGGGCAAGATACCCGCGCTTTCGGCGCTGCTCACGCTGTCTTCGACGAGCCTGTCGGCGCACGCGCGGGACGTGAACATTGCGCCCGATGGTAGCTTTGCGGTGGTCCGGAACGACGGCAGCCCCGAGCTCGAGATCATCGAGCTGTCGTCCAACGCGCGCCAAGTGCTGACGCTCGAGTCGAACGTGACGGACGTCGACTTGAGCGGCGACGGTAAGACCGCGACTGCCGTGCTCGGTGATGCCGACCCGCCCGAGGTGGTCAGCTTTGCCGTGCCCACACCCGCTGGCGAGCCCGCGCAATTCGAGCGCGCCGCGATCCCCGGCGAGCTGGTGCGCAGCGTGACTTTGGCGCCCAGCGGTCAGCTCGCGCTCTTGTATGCCAACGCCGTTCCGAGCAATCACGTCACGCTGCTCGATACCGCGCCGGGCGAGCATCACTTTGGCTTTCGCACGGTAGACGTGCAGGGCGCGGTGCGCGGCATCTACGTCGCGCCGGACTCGCTGTCCGCCATCACCTTTCAGACGCCGCCCGCGGGCAGCCAGAAAAAAGGCTTATTCAGCATCGTGCCCACCGAGGCCGTGCGTTCACCACGCATCGTCGGTACCGACGCCGAGCCCGCCGAGATCGCATTCTCCGACGCGGAAATCGGCAAGGCACTGGTCACCGTGCATGATGCGAAGAGCAGCGTCCGCGGTGTGTACGTGATCGGTTTGGCGAACCTGGAGCAGAACTTCGTGCCGCTCGCCAGTCAGCCTCTGCCCGGCGCAACTGGCATCGTGCCCTTGGCCAAGCGCGGGTTCGTCGCGCAGAAGCACCCCGAGGGACGCATCACCTTCATCGATCTCGAGAGCGGGGCGGCTCAAACCTTGAGCGGCTTCGAGATCGCAGCGCGCGTCGTGGCGCGTTGATGCCCCGCGCTGATTGACTCGGCTTGACGTAACGCGAAAGTGAGTACCATGAGTAGGCTTGCTTGGTTGATGTGCTCCGCGCTCGCGCTCGGTTGTGGTGGGCGTCCGAGCAGCTGGGATACGGCGTTTACCCCGGCAAAAGGCCAAGATGGCTTGGCGCCGGCGTACGGGCTCACGGCTTCGGTGGCGGTGCTCGATACGCAGCTCGGGCGAGTCACGATGCTCGGCTCACCGTCCGCGCTGAGGCTCGAAAGCCATTCGGTTGCGCTCGGCACGGATCTGGCCGCAGCGCGCGTGTCGGCCGATCGCAAAACGCTGTTTGCCTTGTCGCGCGGGGTGCAACCGCAACGCTCGCCAGACGACGAACGGCCGCAGCTGCTGTTGATCGACGGTCAAAGCACGCTCCAGGCCGCGCGCTCGTACACCTTGACCGAGCCCATGAATCAGCTGGTGCTCGACCCCCAGAACGAGTGGGCCGTGGTGTACGGCAGTGCGGGCGTGGTGGTGAACCTGAACGAGCTGGTGCTGGTGAATCTGGCCCAGGCTGGCAGTGAGGCGCTCAGCTTCAAGACCCTGCTCAGCTTCGGAGGCAGCCCGAAGCGCTTCACTTTTACCGCACCTTTGGCGGTTCCCGGTGGGCAGCCGCGGCGCTTTCTGATCGTCGAACGCGACTCCGATTTGGTGCTGATCGACCTCTCCCAGCCCGACCGCGAGGCGGTCACCGTGCCGCTGCCCAGCACCGATGCGGGGACCACCGCCAGCTCCGCGCAAGTCGTGTACGACGCGGATACGGCGAGCATCGCGGTGCGCGTGACCGGCACCACGAGCGTCTTCATGCTTCAGCTCGCAGCTCCGGCGCTGGACGGCCAAGAGTATTCGGTAGTCACCAATCTCGTGGATGTGGGCGGGCTGCCCGCGGCCATCGACTTCGTGCACAACACGCAAGGGCTGCGCTTGGTGGCGCTGGTCGGGAGCAGCGCGGTGCTGGTGGATCCGGACACGGCCACCACGCAGGCGGTGCAAATGCCGGCCGCGTTCACCGGTATCCGGCGCATCACGAACGAGCTGAATCCCGCGGCAATGCCGGTGGCGGATGGCGACGTCGCGCTCCTGTACGGCCCGAACATCACCAAGATCGCCTACTTCAATCTGAGCGGCGCGCCCGGCGCACTGTTTCGCAGCATCGAGCCGTACGAGATTGGAGTGTCGGTCAAGAACGTGATCGACGTGCCGGGCGAGGCGTACTTCGATCACAAGATCCTCGAGACACCCAATCAGCAATTCTACGTGCTCGACCTGCACACGCGTGAGAGTGCGCCGATGAAGACCAGCGGCGCCTTGACGCTGGAAGTGGCACCGGACGGACAGCGCGTTTGGGCGTACAACCCGGGACAGCCGGGCTTCGCCAGCGTCGACTTCGCCAAGCTGCACCCGGTGTCGCTGATCGCCGAGCGCCAGGTGAGCCAGGTGTTCGACATCGAAGGTGCGAGTGGGCAGCGCACTGCCGTCGCGCTGCACTTGGCCCAAGGAACGACGCTCGGCATCGGCGCGACGGTGCTCGACGCGCTTTCGCCCTCCACGGCGAATGCCCGTTTCTACAGCGGTTTGGAACTGGGAGGGCTCCCGTGATGCGCGCGCGTTTCGCTCTTTTACCGGCCCTCGCGGGCGCGCTTTTGCTGGTTGCTGCGACCGTTCATGCCGAGCCCCTGGCTCCGCACCAGCCGTACGTTCAAGGGTCGCTCGGCCTGCGCGCGTCGCACGTTGCGGACTCGGGCTACGATCCGTTTTCGGACTCGGACGACTTGCTGCAAGTGAGCGTGGGTTTGGGCGCGACGCTGCTTCGTCACCAGCGCTTGTCTTTGGCAGCGGTCGGCTTCTGGGACTACGGCGAGAAGAGCTCGAGCGCGCGCGGCTCGCTCACTTCGCTCGATGTGCACCGGCTCAGCGTCGGTCCAGAGCTTCGCTACCATCTGCTGCCGCGCTTGTATTTCTTTGCGCACGCGCTACCCGCGTTCGCGCACAGCTCGGCGTCCATCGAGGATGGCGTCGCGCAGGTAACGCGCTACGCCCGACACTGGTCGTACGGGCTCGACGGTGCCGCCGGCGCAGCCTTCGAGGTCTATGGTGCGCGCACTGGTTCGATTCGTCCCCGCTTGTGGGCAATCGCCGAGGGTGGTTATGGCTACCTCGGTTCGACCCCGCTCCAGATGTCACCAGATCCCGGACAGGGTCCGCAACGGCCGGAGGCGGTCGACCTGGGATCGCTGTCGCTTGCAGGTGCGTACCTGCGCGTGTCTGCCGCAGTGGGCTTCTGAGTGGAGAGCGACAGGCGAGGGCCCACACATCCCGACACCCAAAATTCAAGCTCAGACGAAACTCTAGCGACGATCCTGACCCGCGGTGGGACGGAGCCGACGAAAACTTAGTAACGAGGAGAAAGCCTGGTGGACGCGCAATGGGAGATTGCTAGAGTAAACACCGTGCAAGTCGTGCTGCGGAAGCTTGGTCGGGGCTCTCGAGCCGTTGCGGGTCGTTTGGTTCGCGCCCCGCGCAAAGGCTCAGTCGTAGTGATTGAGTTCTCGGACGGTATGCACGAATACGTGACCACCCCAGTCAAGCGCGTGCTGCGCCTGGCGGCCAAAGACGTCTTCTATATCGAGACCGTCAATAGCCGTTACCGCCTCGAAGTCCGAGATCGCGAGCGCGCTCTCGAAGACGCTTCGAGCGGCTGAGCATCCGTTCCGGGCCATCCCGCCGCCTGCGGCCCCCTGCCCTGCCGTGCCTCGCGCGGCCACCGCTGCATCGGCTGAAAAAGTGAGCCCTGGGCGCACCCGCCAGCTGGCGAGGGGCGGGCAAAGGGTCTAAAGACTTTCCCCAACGGAAAAAGCACTGTATGCGGTCAGCCCCGCGGCGCTCGGGTAGTTCGAGAGCCCAGGCACCGGCAGTGCCCTAGAAAGACACGGAAGACGACATGGGACGATTCGACAGCCGCAATTCGGAAAAGATGACTCGCCGCAAAGGCCAGCAGAAGAAGAAAGAGCGCCTCGCGCGTCGCGCAGAAGCGACCAAGGCGGCTCGCAAGGCGGCCAAGCCGAGCAAGAAGTCGAAGGGCTGAGGCGCTGCGCGCGGCCTGCTGCCGCGCGCTCGACTCGCCGTGTTTCCCTGCCGCGAGGGCTCGTGTCAACGAGCCCGCAGCGAGCGGCGTTCAGTTTTCGCGGATCACTTTGGTGGCGAACTGAGCGTTGCGCTGAGGGGGACGCAAGACGTCGACGTGCTCGCCGAATAGGCCCACGTCGCCTGCCGAGCGCTTCTCGCTGTCCAGCGACCACGCGCCTTTGAGCGATGTCCACTGCTGCGTCACACGCGTGCTGCGCATCGAGCTCTCGTTCGTGCGCATCCAAGAGTAAGTGACCTCGAACACCGCGTGGTCCGAGTCCGGCATGCTCATGCCCGCGAGCTCGACGTCCACGATCCGGATCTCGCCGCCCCACTGCGCGTGGCGCTGCAAGAAATCCGCTCGCGCCTCGCTCGAGGCCTTGGCCGCTGCGCCGTCCATGTTGCCGAAGCGCGCGGACAGATTCAGCTCGCGCGCCGCCTCCGAAGCCTTCTCGGAAGCTGAGGGCGGCATCACGCACGCGCCGAGGGACAGAGCGCACACGAGCGAGAGGAAAGCCTTGGCCATGGGGCGTGGCTAGCAGGGCAGGCGCGCTTCGGGAAAGAAACTGGCAGATGGGGCGCTCGCAGGACGACGGAACGGAGCTGACGCGCCTGGTTACGAGTGCTCGGCTTCTCCGTGATACATTCGATGCGATGCAGTCGCTGCTACACCAGCGCCGTGTGCGGACGCGCCGCCTGCTTTTGCTCGGAATCGCGCTCAGCGCAGGCGTGCTCGGTTGTGGCAACGCGGATCAGGGCGGGCGCCGTCCGGTAGGCGCGGCTGGCAACGCTGCTGCCGGTGCGGGCGGAACCGATGGCGCGGGCGCGCACATGGGCGGCGCGGGTGCGGGCGGCGGTCCTGCGGCGGATGCCGGCAGCGGCGGCGCTCGCGCGGGTGGCGGTGGGCGCAACGACACAATGGGACTTGGCGGAAGCGCGGCTGGCGGAAGCGCGGCTGGCGGAAGCGCGGCTGGCGGAAGCGCGGGCGGGACGAGCCCGGTTTACCCGCTCGTCATGAACGACGTGACGATCCTGGCGCCGCTCCCGCCGTCGAGCGCGACGTCGGTGCTTCTGCGCGGAAGTGATCTGGCGGACGATGGGACGGCGTTCGTGCCTCGCGTGCTGTTCGAGCGCATGGCCGCGGGGCGCGAGCTCGGATCGTCGCCGGTCCTGAACGCTGAAGCGTACGATCGCCTGCACTTGATCGCGGTGCGCTTCGATCTCTGCGATCGCCACCGGCCCGGCCCGTGCCCGGAGGCGGAGGACGCACGCATGCGTCTGGTGTTCCAGCCCCTGCTCCTGAATGGGCTTGCGGAGGACGCTGGCTTGCACGCGTTTTACGCACTGCGGACTGACGAGATCGGCGGTGCCATTGCGACGCTGCGCGAGCTCGCGCGGAGCGCGCCGCCGCAGACCGGCATGCTTCGTATCAGCCCGGCCCTGGGCGCGGCCAATCCCGAGGCCTACGCGACCAAGCTGCGCGCCTTCGTCAAGCGATACGGCGGCGACACGCGCCTGGTGCGTCTCACGATGAACGCACAGCCTCAGATCTTTGCGCAGGTCCGCTGGGTGTTCCGCGGCGTCGAGAAACAGGGGGACGCGTTCGTCGACATGCCAGTGGTCGGCGGGAACGCGAGCGATCTCTCGGAGTCCGTCATCCTCAGCGGCAGCAGCTTCGATGTCATGCCCAGCACCGACACGCCGTCGGGTTTGCTGGGCGCGATCCAGAAGACCCTGTTCGACGCTGCGAGCGCCGCGCAGCAACGCGACTACCTTTCGGCACTGGCGGCCGTCGAGAATCCGTTGACCCACACCGCGGAAACGCTGGCGTGCGTCGCGTGTCACGTCACCACCTTCGTGACCAGCTCGCGTGCCACGGACTCGTCGATTGACCCGCTAGCGCTGCCCGCGCGCTACACGTCGAAATTCGATCTCTCCACCAAGGCCGGCGAGTCGGCGACGACCCCGAGCATCCGCGCGCTTGGCTACACCGGGCGGCAGCCGATGATCTCCCAGCGCGTCGTCAACGACACCGCACAGACACTGGCGGAGATCGAGCAACGCTATCCCTGACGCCGAAGGCTTTGCCGGCTGTGGCGCGACTCGTGACCATCAACCAACCCCTGTCATGAACGAAATTCGGAGTTCGAATTCGATCTCTAATCTCTGAGTGGGAGTGGGCTCGTGGGCGCCGGGCTCTCGAACGCGCGCTCGGAGAGCTCGGCGCCCACGAGCCCACTCAGAAGCCCGCGACAATCACGGCGTAGGTTTGGGTGCTGGGGGCCTCGTCGTCCAAGCCCTTGGCGATGCCCAAGCGCAAGTTGGTTTGGATGAAGTAGGCGGTGATGGCGTCGACCCAGAGCTCAGCGCCGATGCTGCCGTGGAATTGAGCGAAGGGTTTTTCGGGGTCGATTTTGCTGTAGGCGCCGCCGTAGTCGAAGAACAAGACACCGCTCATGGTGCGCAGGAAGACGGGGAGGGTGCTCAATCCGCGATCGGCGTAGAGCAGAGGCAAGCGATACTCGACGTTGAGTAGGTTGTAGGAAGTGCCGATGAACTGCGCGGGGGCATAGCCGCGCAGCACGAACGCGCTTTGACGGATCACGCTGTTGTAGCTGTCGTACAAAGATTCGTCGACGAAGCCGCCTGTGGCGTACAAGCCGCGACGCACGTAGCTGCCGGTCGAGGTGCCGCCGGACAAGGCCAGCGCGAGTACGTGGTGCTTGGCCCAAGGCATGAGCTGATAGGCGGTCGCGACACCGCCGATGGCGGTGAGTGTGCTCTGGCTGCCGAGGGCTTCAGCGGCTTCGTCCAAGCCGAGGCCGATCGAGAAGCCTTTCTCGCCGCTGATGCCGTAGGCCGTGCCTTGCGCGTTGCTGTACGAATAGCCGAGGTGCACGGCGCCCAAGTAGCCGCGGTCGGGGGTGATGGGCACGAGCGAGTGCGGATCGGCGCGCGTTCCGAGCGGCAAATCTCGGCTGAAGTTGGCGATCGTGTAGCTGAGCGACACGCTTTGGCCGTCGAATTCGCCGGGCACTCCCCAAGTGATGCCGGTGCTCGCCCCGGTGGTGTGCTCGGTCGTGATCGGTCGCTCATTGCCGTAGCGGTAGTCGTTGCGCGGCACGGCCGAATGAAAGACTCCGGCTCGGAACGAGAACGGCAAGCGATTGTAGGCATAGTTCGCGCTCGCTCCGATCACGCCATCTTCACTCGTTGGGATGGCAAGCTTGGCGCTGAAGGCGTGCCGGCCGATGGCGTCCGAGCCCTCGGTACCGATGGTGAAAGTCTTGCCGTACGTGCCTGGCCCGTAGGCGATCGTCCACGCGTGCGGCCGCAGCGTGGGCAACGGATTGTAGCGCTCGACCGGCCAAGCGTGGCTCATGCTGGGCTCGAACGCTGGCGAGCGAGTGTCCAGCGCCTCGGGGGCCGGCAAGAACTGGCGCGGCTCGAGTGGCAGGTCGTACAGATCGAAGCCGTACGAGCCGTAGCCGACGTACACCAGGCGCCGTCCGTCGTGGGAGATCGCCGGCATGTACGCGCCGGTCAGCACGTTGGTCACTTGGCTGAGCTTTCGGGTCGCGAGCTGATACGCGAACACGTTGGCGATCCCGGTCCGATCCGACACGAAATAGAGCGTCTTTCCGTCGGGCGACCAGGTCGGCTGCTGGTCGATCGCGCGGTCATGGCTGAGCTCGTAGAACGATCCGCTCTGCACATCGACGATGCGGATGTCGCGGTAGCCGCCGCGTGTCCACGCGCTGTACGCGAGCTGCGTTCCGTCCGGCGAGAAGCGCGGCGTGTAGGCTTGTTCGTACTCGGCGCTGGGTACCAGCGCTCGCTCGCCTTCGAGCTCGTGTTGCGCATTGAGCTGGGCGATGCGCAGCGTGCTCGTGCCCGCGCGGTTGGTGATGTAGCTGATCGAGCGCCCGTCTGGGCTCACGTCTGGCGTGCCCGCGCGGGCGCCCACGGTCAGCCGCTCACGGTTACGCTCGGTACCTGCCGGCGAGCGTGTGTTGGCCGGTTGTCGGAACAGGTCGTTGAAAAAATACAGGCGCCTGGAGGGCGCGCTGTTGTCGAAGTAGAGCGCGCACTCGCGATCGACGGCGAGGCCCTGCCCGCCGGAGCGCGCGATCAGCTCGGCGCTCTGGTCTGGATTCTCGGCGTCGAGATCGAGCGCGTAAATGCCAGACGTGGTGTGTCCGTCGTCGCGCAGGTAGAGCAAGCGTTGCCCGTCGCGCGGGCCACAGTTGGGCATGAAAACCGGGGTCCTGGCGTTGAACCCGCGCTGCGTGAGGCGCCGCCCTTGGCGCAAGCCGCGCGCCAAGACGGCCTGCTTTTGCGCTGCGTACTTGCGCTCCAGATACGCTCGCCAGCCCTCGTACAATTGTTCGTAGGTGCGACCCGTGACACGCCGGATCGCGCGGTTGATGCCCCAAGGCACGACCGACGCGCCGTAGTCGGCCGCTACCGCAGCGTAGGTGTCGGGGCCGTAGGTGTCGACGATCCAACCGATGAAGTTCGCGCCGTATAGATACCAGAGGTTGCCGCCCGGCCAGCGCCGCGCCGGATTGCTGATTTGATCCAGGCGCGCCAAGCGTTGCTCGAGCACGTCTGCGCGCAGGTACATGTCGAATTGCGAGGAACGCAGCCGGCCGCCCGAGGTGTGCTCGGTCTCCATCACCACCGCGAGGCCCTCCAAGATCCAACGCGGTTGCGCTTGGTTGGGCGCGAAGGTCTTGCCCAAAATCGAGTTGCCGAGCGCGGGCAGGCCCGACGTGTTGTCGATCTGTAGGATGTGCGTGTACTCGTGGGTGACGAGCTCGTTGATCCAATTGTCGTAGTCGCCGAGCGGCGACATGTCGTCGGGCGCCGTGGCGAACAAACGCACGACGTTATAAGGGATGGTCGAAGCCGAACCGTTCGCGGAGTCGGTGTCGTCCGTGACCACGATTTCGGTGACCTGCTTGGGCGCCCAGCCGAGCTGCGGCACCAGCCTTTCGTGCGCTGATTCGGCGCTGCTCGCGATGCGCTGCGCGATGCCCTCCAGGCCACCGTGATAATGGACGCGGAAATGCGGGGTCTTGACCGTGTACCATTCGAGGTACGGATCCCCCGCATGCGCCTGCCCCACTCGCGTTACCACCCAAAGGACGCAGGCGAGCGCTAGCCAACGAGCGCGCCTCATTGCGCTCTCATGTACTACGAATCACAGATCGTCGTGAAACAGCGGTTCGCGATTTCTGACGTAGCGATACACGAGCTGACGCCCCTCGGGCGTGATCTGGGTGAACTGCGCGCCGAAGCCGGGCTTGCCATCGCCGCCACCCGAGTCGGGCGTGTCGCGCGTCCAGCGTACGATGCCGAGCGCTTCGAACTCATAGCCTCCGGGCATCGACACGCGCAGCGAGAGCGGCTGACCAATGGGCGGGATCTGGTAGGTGGCAATGAAGATGCCGCCCGAGTCGATCACGTCATTGCCGCTCAGGCCCTTGTAGAAATTCGTGCCGCTGTGTGCGCCAAGCTCGGCCTCCACGCGCACTGAGCCTGGGGGCACGGCTGCGGGTGGGGGATTTGCGGGCGAAGAAGCCACGGCCGGTGCAGCCGCGCGCGCCGGCGCGGCCGCCGGCGGTTGGTACACAGGCGCGGCGGGCGCGGCGGGCGCGGCGTACGCGGGCGCCGGCGGTTGGTATGCAGGCGGCGCGGGTGCCGGATGCGCGGCGGGCGGCGGTGCCGCTGGTGGTTGTTGCCAAGCTTGCGCCGGAGGCTGCGCATACGCGGCAGGCGGGGCCTGGGGCGGATATGCTTGAGCCGGATTTCCAGCCACCACCGTGCCTGCGAAGGGCGACACCGCGGGCGCCTGCACGGCTTGCGACAGCTGGTGAATCAAGCTGAGCGATCCGGCGATCGCCTCCAGCGCGTGATCGACCGCGGGGTGCTGACCGGCGCTCACTTGCAGCGTGGCGAGCGCCTGGCGCGCGGCGGCCAGTGCAGCTGGGCCAGCCTCGGCGGCGGCTGCACCGTGAGTCGACTCGATCCGATGCAGCGCGCTCATGGCGTGCGCGACGGGCTCGGCCACACTCATCAGCTGCGGGGGGACGCCGGGGCTCTGCAAGGCACCCAGACCACGAGCAAGATTTTCACGCGCAGCGCGGGCTGCCGAAACGGGATCGGACATCCAAATTCCTCCAGAGCTGCCGAGTCTATCATCGAGGGTCACGATTCCAAGTGCTGGATCCTACGGAGAAAGACTTGGCTAGGCGGAAACGGCTCGGCCTACGCGCTGGGCGACGGCTTCCGCGAGCGTGTGGCGATCGAGCTCGCTCGCTTCGCCGCTCGAATCGTCGTCCTCAGTCTCGTCGTCGTCGCTCTGGTCCAGCAGCGCACGCTCCACTGCAATTGCTCCATCCCCGGTGCGGATCACGAGCGTGCCGGGCTGACCCATGACGGCTGCCTCGCCCGGCTCCAGCGCGCGCACGAAATCGCTGGCCGGTTTCGCCCGGGTGACGAAAAAGCGTAGCTCGCCGACCTCCACCGCCAAGCCAGGGACCGGCGAAATCGCGCGGATTCGGGATAAAACGCGTGCGGTTGGCCAGCTCCAATCGACGCTCAGCTGCCGGCCGGTCGGCTCGGGCGCCCACGTGGCAGCCTGCTCGTCTTGAGCGGTGGGCGTCGGGGGATGGGAGCGCGCGAAGCGCCCCACTCCCTCCCTCAAGAGGGCGAGCGAGGGGCGGTCGAGGGCGCGCGCCAGCTGCCAAGCGTTGCGCTCGCCCACCGGGATCGCGCGCTGAAGCAAGATGGTGCCCGTGTCGTACTCTGGAGCCAAGGTGTGCAAAGTCACGCCAGCTTCAGGGTCGCCGCTGTCGATGCTCCAGAAATAAGGATTCGGCCCGCGGTGTCGCGGCAAAATCGAGGGGTGCACGCCGATCCCGCCGTGGGCCGCGGCGTTCAGCCAGCTCGCCGGCAAGAGCCGCGTCCAGAACCAACTGACGATCAAGTCCGGCCGGGCACGGGTCAGGGCGCGCTCGATTTGCGCGTTCAACTCGTCGCGCGGGGCGCCGAGTGCGTCCAGCAAGGATTCCGGCGCCAGCTGACGAGTGACGCGCCGCCGACCGGGGGCCGACAAGGGCGAGAGCACGCACGGATCGAGCTCGTGCCCATCGCGCAGCAGCAAATGGGCGCCCAGCGGTAGGCCGAAGTAGCCGACTTTCACGTGACCTCGCTCGGCAGTGTGCCGAAAAGTTGTGCCTTCACCTAGCTCCCTGTTAACCACGAGCCGATGGAATTCGGCGGAAAAAGTCGCGCCTTTCGCTCGGCGTTGCGCGAAGGCAACCGCTTCGATCCCGCGGCCTCGAATCGGCCGGTGTTGACCTTCGAGGGCGTGCACAAGGCTTATCGCGCGGATTGTCCGGTGCTTCGCGGCTTGCAGCTCGAGATCGCGCGCGGCGAATTCGTGTTCATCACCGGGCCCTCTGGCGCCGGCAAGAGCACCCTGCTGCGACTGCTGTACGCCGCGGAGAGCGTGGACGCAGGGCGGATCCTGTTCTTGGGGCGAGAGATCGGCCGGCTCACGCACGGCTCGATCCCGTTTTTGCGCCGCAATATCGGCATCATCTTCCAGGACTTCAAGCTGGTGAAGAACTGGAGCGTGCAGGACAACGTGGCTCTGCCGCTCGAGGTGCTCGGGCTGCCGCAGCGGGTGATCAGGAGCCGCGTGGGTGAGGTGCTGGAGCGCGTGGGCTTGGCCGGCCGCGGCTCGGACTTGGCGAGCGTGCTCTCGGGCGGTGAGCAACAGCGCGTGGCCGTGGCGCGCGCGATCGTCGGCGAGCCCGCGCTTTTGCTGGCGGACGAGCCGACCGGCAATCTCGACCCACAATTGGCGGTCGATATCTTGGGCTTGCTGGAAGACATCAACGAAACTGGCGTCACGGTGCTGTTCGCCACTCACGATCGCTCGCTGCTCGACGTGCGCCCCCGGCGCGTCGTGGTGCTCGACGAGGGCAAGGCCACCGACGTCCCCAACGGCTTGGATGACGTTGCGGAGTTGGTCGGCAAGCGCGTGGCGTGAAGGATCGACAATGACTCCCATCGAACGAGCGTGGCGCGGCACCAAGAACGATTGGCGAATGCACGCCTTGAGCGTGTTCTCGGTGGCCGTGGCCTTCGTCTGCCTGGCCTCGGCGCTCTTGGTCGTGGTCAACGTGAGCCACGTCAAGGACCGCTGGTCGAGCACCGGGCGAGCTTCGGTTTACCTGAAAAAGGGGGCTGATCGCCAGCAAATCGCCAGCCTCGAGCGGGCGCTGCGCGGAAGTCACGGCGTGACCGAGGTCAAATTCGTGTCCAGCGAAGACGCGCGCCACGAAATGACCGGCCAGAGTGACGACCCGATCATCGACTCACTGCCGACCGAAGCCTTTCCTGCCTCGCTCGAGGTGAGCATCCAGAGTGAAGTCGCCGCGGGTCGACTCGATCAGCTTTCGCAACAACTCGCAGCGCTGCCCGCGGTGGATCGCGTCGAGACCTACGCCGCGTGGAGCGATCGCTTGGCGGCGCTCTTGGCCGGTGGCGTGACGGCCTCGGGGCTACTGGCGTTGGTCGTGCTCGCGGCAGTGATCAGCGTGGTCTCGTCCACGATCCGACTCGCGCTGCAGCGGCGCCGCATCGAAGTCGAAGTGTTGAAGCTGGTGGGCGCGACCGACGACTACGTGCGCCGCCCGTACGTGGTGGAAGGCGCGGTGCAGGGCGCGCTCGGTGCTACGCTCGCGCTCGTGCTCTTGGGCGTGCTGTTCGCCATCGTGCAGAGCCAGTTCGATGCCAGCTTTGCCACCTTGATTGGCCTCAAACCCTCGTTTTTGCCGTGGAGCGTGGCGCTCGCGCTGGTCGTCTCGGGCGCGCTGCTGGGCGCGCTCGCAGCCCTGCTCAGTGTGCGAAGGCTGCTCAGCGCATGAAGTCGGTGCGCCTCGGCCCAGTCGTAGGTGTGCTCTTGCTGGCCGCGAGCGCCGCCGCGCTCAACGCGCCGGCCGCTGCGCTCGAGCCCGACGATCAGACCGACCCCGCGGAAGCCGCCGACCCGGCGCCCACGCCCGCTGCAGCCGCCGCGGCTGCTGCCCGGCGCGATCTCGGGGGCGACGCAGAACGTCGCCTGAGCGAGCTCACTCGCCAGACTCAAGCCGGCAAAGCCGAGCTCGAACGGCTCGGCAAAGAGACGGACAGCGCGCACGCGCGCACGGTCACGCGGGGGCGCGCCTACGTGCTCCTGGCCAAGGCCGGCCTGCTGCCGGTCGGCGGCGGCTTCGAGGCTTTGGTCGAGCACGCGGTGCGCCTCGAGCGCCTGCGCAATGCCATCGGTTCCGACCTGAAGCTCGAACGCGAGCTCAGCCAGCGCCGCGTGTCACTCGGTCGCCAACTGCTCGACCTCGAGGCGCGCCGTTCCACGTTGGAGAACGAAGTCCGAGCCATGAGCGCCGCGCAGAGCGCGTTGCTCTCGGAACAGGACCGCGCGAGCGCCTTCGCGCACGCGTTTTCGGGCAGTGTCGGCTCGTCGCACACCGCGGTTTACGGCGCGGGCGTCGGACCCTCCGACAGCGCGCCGCAGGCCGGCGGCTTTGCTGGCCTGAAAGGGCGCTTGCCCTTTCCGATCACGGGTCGCAGCGAAATTCGCAGCGCTGAGCGCGCCGGTTCCGAAGGGCCGGGCCTGGAAATGTTCGCTCCCGCGGGCTCCGTGGTGCGCGCGGTGCACGCGGGACGCGTGGCGTTCGCCGACTCGTACGCGGCGTATGGTCGCAGCGTGATCCTCGATCACGGCGGCGGTTACTACACGGTCAGCGCGAACCTGGGCTCGATCGACGTCAAGGTGGGCGACGATTTGTCCTCGGGCACGCGCCTCGGCACGGTTGGCCGTAGCGACGGTGCTGCACGCCTGTACTTCGAAATCCGGGCCGGCAAGAGCACGCTCCCGCCCGCGGACTGGTTCGGCATTTGAGCGTGTCACTGGGCTAAGCTCGGCCGCCCATGGGTTCAGCCCTTTTTCTGGTCTGCGCTTTACTGTGCTTGGGCTACCTCGCGCGCCGGCTCGGCCGACTGCCGGAGAACGCGGCGGAGGTGCTGAATCGCTTCGTGATCGACATTTGCGTTCCGGCCACGGTGCTGCGGCTGGTGCCGAAGATGACCGTGAGTCCGGCGCTGGCAGTTTTGGTGGTGGTGCCGTGGGCGATCGCGGGACTCGCCTATCTGACGGCACGCCTCGCGCAACGATTGTTCAGCTTGGATCGTGCGGACACCACGGCGCTTTTTCTGGCGACGGCGCTCGGCAACACCTCGTTTCTCGGCTTTCCGCTGTGTAGCGGCCTGTTCGGCGAGAGCTCGCTGCCGTTCGCAGCGGTGTACGATCAGCTCGGCTCGTTTCTGCTGCTCAGCACCGTGGCGCCGCTCGCGCTCGGCAAAGTGAGCGGTGACGCGCGCGTGACCCCGAGCGAGCTCGCGCGGCGCGTGTTGCTCTTCCCGCCGTTCTTGGCGCTGTTACTCGCGCTCTTGCCGCTGCCCCACCCGGCCGCGCTCGAGCCGGTGCTGACCGCCGCCGCGGCACCACTCGTGCCGCTCGCCATGTTCGCGGTCGGCCTGAAGCTACGGTTTTCGCCGCCGCGGCCGAAACGCGTTTTCGGACTCGGGCTCGCGCTGAAGCTATTCATCTTTCCGGGCGTCGCCTGGGGCTTGGCGCACGCGTTGGGCGCACGCGGTCTGGTGCTCCAGGTCGCCGTGTTGGAGACCGCGATGCCGACCATGATCACGGCCGGCGCGCTGATGATGGCGCACGGTGTGGCGAGCGAGCTTGCGGCTGCGTTCGTCAGCTGGGGGCTGATTTTTTCGCTGCTGAGCGTCCCCGCCTGGTCGCTCTTGGTTCGCTGAGCGCGGCTGCGCCTGGCCGAGCTGCTCAGCTCCTGCTAATCCTGAAGCCGATGCTTCGATGTGGGTTTGGGGGTTGGGGCGCGCGTGCTGTCTGCAGCGGGCTCGTTCTGTCGTTTGCGAGCGTGTCGCTCGCGCAATCGTCGGCCAGCTTTCCGGCGTCTCCGCCCGCGGCCGCTGCTCCGCCCGCTGCTCCGCCCGCGGCCGCTGCTCCGCCCGCGGCCGCTGCTCCGCCCGCGGCCGCGCCTCCGTCCGCTCGAGCCGCCAGCCCGGCGCCGCCAGCAGTGGTGCCCACGGCCGCGCCGCCAGCCGCAGCCGTGCCGCGCCTGCCTCCGGCGACGCCCGATCAAGCGCTGCCCAATTTCGGTCCTGGCTTCGCCCCCGCGCTGCTCCCGTACCGCGCAGGGCTACCGATTCCGCCGGGCTATCATGTCGAGCATCGCGCTGCCAACGGCTTGATCTACGGTGGCTTGAGCACGCTGGTCATCGCCTACACGACCGCGATTGTGTTGGGCGCGACCGCCGACGTCAAAGCCGGCACGGGTTGGTTGGCGTTGCCGGTGATCGGGCCCTGGGCGGCCATTGGTGCGCGCAGCTACCATTGCAGTAACGATCCACTGCTCGCCAACAAGTGCGTCAGCGGCGCATTCAGCGAGGTGCAAACGATCGCCATCTTGTCCGCTGACGCCGTGGTGCAGGCGACTGGGGCAGTGTTGTTCGTCGCCGGGCTTGCAAGCGGGCACGACGAGCTCGTGCGCAATGACCTGCCAGTCAGCGTCCGAGTGTTGCCGCGGGCGGTTGGTGCGAACGGCTTCGGGATCGGCGTCGACGGCCGGTTTTGAGCCGCTTCTGACGGGTCAGCGGGGGCGGGCGCTTTTTCGAGCAACCGGCGCGGCTCCTGTACCGATCAGGCAGGGCGCAAGCAAATGCGCCCGGACCCAAAGGAGTATTGCAAAATGACCACTCGTGTTGCCGTCGGCGGACCGCCGACTTCCGTCTACCCGACCACGACCGCGCCGCGCGTCACCCCCGAGCCCGCGCGTCCCTTTCAGCAAGTGATGAACGCCAGCTCGGCGGCCATCGTCAGGGGCGCCGAGGCTGCGGTCACGCATCTGCCCGGCGGCAGTATCTTGGCCGCAGCCATGCGACCCGGGGGCTCGGGCCTCGGCTCCGGATTATCCGCAGGCAACCCGTACGGGCCCAGCACCGCCCTCAATCGCCCGGAAGGCCCGACCGGCACGGCGACGTCCGCGCTCGACGCGGGTCTGGGCGGCAGCGTTGGTGGGGGCGATCCGAACATGCAACAGGTGCTCGCCCAAGACGCGGATCAGAACCTGTATTACCTGCAGCTGCAAGAGCAGATTAGCGCCGAAAGTCGTGGTTATTCCGCCGTTTCGAACGTGCTCAAGGCCCGCCACGACACGATGAAGAACGCCATTGGCAACATCCGCTGAGCAGTTCGCGGCCGCTCGCGACCCGAGCGGCTCGCCCGCCGCTGGGCGAGCCATGCTAGGCTTTCGTGGGCAATTGTCGCGGCTAGGAACCAATCGAGGATTTAGCCATGGGTATCGACGGTATTGGCAAGCCCCCGGGCGCAGGCACCGGGAGCATTGGCGGCGCATCAGGCAAGGATGCCGCGCGCCCGGCAGAACCGTTCAAGCTGGACGCGAGCGCGCCAGCCGCGGGCGGCAAGGTGAGCGCAGCGCTCTCCAGTCTGCAACGCGGTGAGCTGTCGCTGGATCAATATTTGGACGGCCGCGTCAGTGAGGCCACCAGCCATCTGGTCGGCAAGCTCAGCCCGGATCAACTGGAGTTCGTGAAGCAATCGCTGCGCGATCAAATGGCGACCGACCCGGTGTTGGTCGAGCTCGTGCAGCGCACCACCGGCAGTGCCCCAGCGTCCGAGCTCCGTTGACCGCCCTGCGCACGAAAGTCCCGGTCTCGGAGCTGCGGATTCTCGGGGAATACCGCGGGCTGCTCTTCATCGATAAGCCGGCGGGCTTACAAACCGAGCCCGACGCGCGCACGACCGATACGCTGCTCTCGCGCCTGGCCGCGCAACTGCGCCTGCCCGATTCGCGCCTGCACGCGCTGTCCCGGCTGGACACCGGCGTGAGCGGCGTCGTGACCATCGGGCTCAGTCCGGACTCGAACCGGCTGGTGCAAGGCTGGCGGGAGCAAGGCCGCTTCAAGCGCCGCTATTTGGGCTTGGCCACCAGCGCCATGGGCAGCTCGCTCGCGCGCGCGGGCGCGTGGTCGGAGAGCATCGGGCGAGGCGCCGGCAGCTTGCGCTCGGTCAGCGGCCGCAACCCGGAAACCGCGCATACGGATTTTGCGCGCGTGGCCAGCGCGCAGCTGGTGCGCGCCACGCCGAGCGCGCTGCATTTGCTCGCGCTCGCGCCCGTCACCGGTCGCACTCATCAACTGCGCGTGCACTGTACCGCGCACGGCTTGCCGCTGCTCGGCGATCGCGCTTATGGCGGCGCGTCGCGCTTCACCTCCGACAACGGCGCGGTCACCGCGCTGGAGCGCATTGCGCTGCACGCCGCCTGGGTCGAGCTGCCGCTGTCCGCACCGTGCCGAATCGAAGCGCCCACTCCGGCCTTTTTGCTCGACATCTGGCGTGCCTTTGCCGGCGACGCGGCAGCGTTCGAAGCGGCGCGGCGGCTCGCGCTGCCAGCGCCTGCGGAATAGCGCCCGTCCCTGGTCGCGTGTGTTTCGCGGGCCCGTGCCATCGGTTAGGGTCCCGCCGGCATGAGCCTCGCGGCGAGCCTTCGCAGATTATCGATTGCCGAACGGGTCGCGCTGCTCGCCTGGCTGCTGACCGCCGCTGCCTTGCTGGTCCGCTTACCCTTCGGGGTGAGTCACCGCGATGAAGCCTTCTACAGCGCGATGCCGTATTCGTTTCTGATCGGCAACCAGCCGTACGTGGACGAGCTGGCGATTCACCAGAACGCGGGCCTACTGCTGGTGCCTTTTTTTCGCCTGTATCTGGCGCTGACGGGTTCGGCGGACGGTCTGATCTTGTTCAATCGCGTGCTCTACTTCCTGTGCTTGGGACTCACCTCCTTTGCCGCCTACCGCTTCGTGCGGCGCATCGCCGACTTCGGCACCGCCTGTTGGAGCGCGACGGTGCTGCTCGGCTTCGGTTACTTCAATCTATTGGCTCTCAGCTACAACACTCAAGGGGCGTTCGGCTTTCTGTGCGGCACGCTGTGGGTGGCCAATGCCATGCTCGATCGCACGCCCGGGCCGCGGTTGTTCGTCGCTAGCCTGTTCTTCCTGCTGGCCGTCTTCAGCTACCCGGGTCTAGTGATCGCCGTACTGCCGTACGGCGTCATCGTGCTCGCGTGGTTGTATTTCAAGCGCGGCAGGCGGGCTTGCGTCAACGGGCTGCTCGGTCTCGCTGCGGGCGCTCTCGTGGCGCTGCTGGCGCTGCTCGGGCTCGCTTTTTGGATCGGTCGGGCGAACTTCGAACGCTTGAAGGAGTTTCAGCAAGCGCTCGGCTACGGCGCTGGCAGCGCCCTGGCCAAGCTCGACTTCTACCACTCCGAAGCTTGGAATTGGCGTTACCATTGGCTGGCCTTTGCAGCCGTGTTCGTGCTGACACCGCTCGCCTGTCGGCTGCTCGATCGCGGCTTGTGGCGAGTGGCGTTGGCGACCGTCGTCGCTTGCACGCTGTGCTATCGCTGGTGTTTCTCCATCTCGGGGCCCACGACAGCGATGCTGTTCTTCCTTTCGATACCGGTGCTGGCACCGTGCAGTGTCGCTTTCAACCGCGGCTTTCGCCAGGGCAGTTTGCTGCTGCTGCTGATTTGGCTGCCCTCCGTGTTTTCGATGCTGGCCGTCACCTACACCAGCTCGAATGGGCTGAGCGCGATGTCGCTCGGCAGTCTCGGCGCGCTCTTGGCCGGCGTGGCCAGCCTGGGCGCACTGCTCGAGGCGCGGGCGCTGGCCCAGCCGCAGGCGCGCCATGGATTTGCGCTGGTCGCGGCTGCGTTCTCGGCCAGCTGCGCGGTGCTCGAGCTGCACAGCTTGTATGCGGGCGCGTACGACGACACGAGTAGCGTGCTGCGTGAGCTCGACACGCGCGTCTCGTCCGGGCCGATGCGCGGCACGTACACGACGCGCGCCAACGCCGAAATGTTGGTTGCAGTCGACCGTGATTTGAAAGACCTGGCGCTGAGCGCGCGCTCACTCACCGTGTTCGACGGCTTCGCCGAGGGCTACATGTCGACGCGCCTTTCGCCGCGAACCTGGTGCCAGTGGATTTACTGGACCGGGACCGGCGCTTCCCGTCGGAAGCTGATGGAGGGCACGTTCGGCAGCCCCGAAAAATTGCCGGACCTAGTGCTCAAAATCCATCAGGAGCAGGTGTCTCGATCGCTGTGGAAGAAATACGAGCGCAATCGCTACCATTTGGTCATCGACCGCCCCCAGCACGGCTACCAAATTTTTCGCAAAAACGCGTTGGAACAGGGCTAGTCGAGCGTTCACGCGCGGCGGCCAAGCGCGTGACGCCGATCGCCCCGATGCATGGGCGAAGAGCAATGCTATAGCGGGGCCGTGAAGCTCGCCCGTGTCAGCATCGTTTTCGGCGTCCTGGTCGCCTGTGGCAGCGCTCACTACGCGACCGTCGACCCGGGACATCCGGCGCTCGTCGTTTCGCACCACGTGGCCGAAGGCAAGGGCGAGGGCGCGGACCGGCACACCCCCCCGCCTGCCGGCGCTGCCAGTGCGGCGAGCGAGGGGCAGTTGGGAACACTGCCCTTGCCTCCGCCAGCGTCTGCGTCGGTGTCGGCGTTGTCGGGCTCGGCGCCGGATCCGCAGCCGCTGTCGATGGCCGAGCAATGGCAGTATCAACTCTTGTTTCAGAACGGCGCGCCCAGCGTGGAGCAAGTCGAGAAGCAGATCTTGCCGAAGCCCATCTCGACCCCGCGGCGCATGGGTCGCTTCGCGCTCGAGCTCTGGATCGGTCGCGAGTTGATCGATCGCGTGCGCTTCGATTTCCCGTTGATCGCGGCCGAGGAAACGCCGGGCGCCACGCGTCGTCCCCTGCACGACGCGCCCAGCTTGGTGCCCCACGCGACCGCGCGCATTCGCGTGTCCGTGCCCGCCAGCCCGCGAGCCACGCGTTTGGTGTTGGTCGATCGCGCGACCGAAAAAGTCCAAGAGCTGCCTTGGCCGCCGGACCGGCAGCCGAGCGCACCTACACCGACGACGACTGCAAGCGCGCCCCCGCCCGCGTCCGCTGCCCCGCCGCCAGCGCCTCCTGCGCGCGCACCCAAACCCCCGACTGGCAAGTAACGCTCGTCGCTGCTTTCTGCGCCTGGCCTAGCGTTCTCGGGCCACATCGGATACCCCTGTCATTCCGATGAAATGTGAAGCTTGCCAGCACCAGAACATCGACGGCGCTCGCTTCTGCGCAAACTGCGGAGCGCTGATGCCGACGCTCGCGGAGGCCGGGGCGGACCCGCTGATTGGTCAATTGATCGGCGGGCGCTACCGGGTGACTGGCGTGCTCGGCGAAGGCGGCATGGGCATCGTGTACGTGGGCGAGCAGCAGATGGGCTCGACCGTACGCAAGGTGGCGATCAAAACCTTGCACGCGCATTTGTCCAAAGACCCGTCGGTCATCGCGCGCTTTCATCGTGAGTGCGGCACGGTCGCGCAGCTCGAGCACCCGAATACGATCAAGTTTTACGACTTCGGCTCGACGGCGGACGGCACGCTGTACATCGCCATGGAATTCGTGGCGGGCAAGCCGCTGGCGGACGTGCTCGCGCACGGGCCGCTGTCCGTCGAGCGCACGATCAAGATCATGCGCCAGGTGTGCGGCGCTTTGGACGAAGCCCACCTGCAGGGCATCATTCACCGCGATTTGAAGCCGGACAACGTGATCTTGACCGATCGCGCGGGCGAGACCGACTTCGTCAAATTGCTCGACTTCGGCATCGCGGCGCGCACCGAGTCCGCTGACGCGCAGAAGGAGCAGAAGCTCACTCAGCAGGGCATGGTGCTCGGCACCCCGCCGTACATGAGCCCCGAGCAATTTACGGGCAAAGCGTTGGATGCGCGCAGCGATATCTATTCGCTGGGCGTGATGACTTACGAAATGCTCGCGGGCCGTCTGCCGTTCGACGCCGACACACCTTGGCAGTGGGCGACGCAGCACATGAGCGTGCAACCGATCCCGTTCGAGGTCTCGGCGCCGGCCAAGAACATCCCTGAAAACATGCGCAAGGCGATCTTGCGTGCGCTATCCAAGAACAAGGAAGATCGCGAACCGAGCGCGCGCGAGTATTTCACCGAGCTCTCCGACGGCGGACGCGTGACCGTCGAATCGCACCCGGACATCGGCGGCGCGACCGGCACTGCGGCCATGGCGCAGGTGCCTGATTTTGCTCCGCCCGTCGCGCCGATGATGATGAACCCGCCGCACCCGGGCGGCCCAGGGCCGGTCGGGTTCCCGCCTCCCCCGATGACCAGCGGCCGTGGCAACAAGAGCGGCGGCGGCAAAGGCCTGCTGATCGGCCTGGGCGCCGTTGCCGCCGTTTTGCTGGTTTCAATCGCGGTGCTCGCGGCCCGTTCCCTGGGCGCGAAGAAAAATGCCGACGCCGACATCATCCCGCTGGATCAGGGCACGGCGCGCAGCGGCAGTGGCGCGGGGATCGGCAGCACTGCTCCGGTCGTCACCCTCGATCCAATCATGCCTCCCACCCCCAGCGTGCCGCCGGTTGCGTCGACTGAGGCCCCCGTCGGCACGTTACCGCCGGTGGAGCCCGTCAAAACTGCAACGCCCACCGGCGGCGTCAGCAAGCCTGCTCCTGCCCCCGTCTCCGGCGCGAAGGCCTGCGATGCTTGCATCGCGGCCGCCAGCAATGGCCAAGCGTCCGCTGCGGCCGCCAACTTCTCGCGCTGCGATGACGCTGCCAAAAAGGCGCAATGCGGGCAGGCGGCCCGCAACAAGGCGCCCGCCGCCGCGAAGCAAGCCGCACTCAATGGCAACTGCGCGGCGGCCAAAGCCATCATCGCGGGCGCGCAGGCGATGGGTGCATTCAGTCCCGCACTTGGTTCCGCCCTGGCTGGATCCAGCTGCAAGTAGATTTGTTAACCATTCCAGTCACTTGCAACGGCGAGCTCGGGCGGGTGCAGCGCTTTTGCCGTCAGCTTGACGACTGAGGGAACTCGTATTTAGATGCTGAGGCGTCCCGGTGACGTTTGGCATCGCGCCAAGTGACGAGCTCGAAGCAGAGGGGAGTTCTCCCGCACGGGAAGTACTCAGTGAAAGTAAGACCCCCAAGCATGTCGACACGGATGACCTGGCCTGAGTTCTGTCGTTCGAACGAATTCAAAGGTCGTTGGGTAGCAATCGATAACTGTCGATACGATCAGGCCACTCGTCAGCCCGTCGAGGGTGACGTCGTGGATTCTGACGCGGAATTGTCGGAGTTGTGCGCGCGCATGCGCGAAGCCGGCAACAGCGCATGCACGATCGTTTTCTGCGAAAGCGACGTGTACATCGAGGGTCCGCGCTCCTCGGTGCAGCGTCAGAGCGATCGCAGCAGCCCAGCGAACTAACTAGGCGCTGATGTGGGTCGAGCCCACACAACCGGTGCTGGAGTAGCAGTACCGAACCTGGACGCTAGCGGACGATCGGCTTGAGGACGGCTTTGCCGTCCTTGATCACGACGTCGAAGTCGATTTTTCGATTCTTGTGCTGCTCGCGCAGCTTGGCCTCGGTGGCCTGCATCGACTTCGCCAAGCCCTCCAGGCTGACCTTGGCCCCGTCTTGAGTTTGGCGCTTCGCTTCGAGCAGGCGCGCGTGCAGCTCGCGGACCCGATCGTCGATCACGGAGGCGGAAGCCGCCGCGGCCGCGGCCGGCTTGGGCGCGCTTGGTTTCGCCGGCGTAGTTCCCGGGATGATGGGTGCCAGCGGCCGGGCTGCAGCTGGGGGCGGCGCGGGGTGAGCCGAGAGCGGCTTACTACCCGGCGGGGCGGGAGCCGGGCGCGGCGGGATGGTGACTGGTCGGGGCGGCAGCGCGGACGCCCGCGGGGCGGAGGCGGCGGCCGGCGCGGACTTGGCGGGAGGCTCACGCCGCGGCGTGGTGACGCCTGGAGTCGGGGGCGTGCCCATCGGCTGCGAGAGCGGTTTGCCGAAGGGGCGAGCCGGGACCTCGGCTGCTCGCTTGCCCCGCGGTGCCGCTTTGTTCGGATCCCAGTCGCCAAGGAAGTCCATGTCGAGATCGAGGCTCTCGAAGGGGGGGCGAGACGCACGAGCGGTCGGGGGAGCAGACACGCGCGCAGGCACGGGCGCCGCGGCGACTGGCGAGGAAGCTGGGAGCGCAGCGCGGGCTCCGGGCTTCGGGGGTGGAGCGAGGCGCGGCAGTGAGACGGCCGGACGGGCACTTGGAGGCCGCGCGCTCGGCGGCGCGCTAGGACCTGCGCTCGGGTGCGTGCTCGGGCCCGCGCTCGGGTGAACGCTCGGGTGAGCGCTGGGGCTCGAGGCATGAGGCGTGTCTTCGTCGGGCTGCATGGCCTCGAGCGCGGCTCGGCCCAGGCGCTTGCGCGCGGCGATGGTCAGGATCTGGCCCGGCGCGATGCGCTCGGCGCGGATCACGTGGCGTTTGTAGGTGCCGTTTTCGATCTCGCGGCAGATGCGCTGCCAATACTGCTGGAAGGTGTTGTAGCGCGAGATGATCGTCTGCAGCTTGAAGCGCTTGGCGGTGTTCCGGATCTTCTCGCGCCGGAGCACGTAGATTCGGCGATCGATGTCCTTGCGCGGGATCGCGGGCTCGATCCGCTCGATGCCCATGAAATATTGCTCGTACAGCGCGCGCAGACGCTCGAGGCGAGTCTCGAGCTCTTCCAGCGCGACTTCGAGCTCAGCGTTCTCCACTCGGTCAGCTCTTCAGGGGGGTGATGGTGAGATTGTCGAAGCAGGCCGGGACTTGCCAGTCGTTGAACGCGAAATGCTCGTGCCCTTCACCGATCAGTGGGCTTGGGTCTTTGAAGCTCAAGATCTCGACGTCGTCCACGAAGTAACGGACGGTTTTGCCGTCACTTCGCTCTATTTTGAAGTGATACGCGCGATCGGGCAGTACCGGCTGCGCGCGCGGGTCGGTTTCCCCCGGTTCGACGTGCAAGGCCTTGCGGTCCGCGCCGTGCTCGTCCAGCCGAGCCAAGACATGCAGCGAGTTTTTCCAACCGCCGAAGATGATCAAGTAGCTCGTGGCGTCGCCGTAGGAGTTGCCGCTGGCGGCGCTCGCGCCGTCCCCCCAGGCCTCGACCTTGAGGTCGCCCTCGGGCGAGGCACTCGTGGCCTCGAACTCGATACGCGCGTTCGTTGGTAGACGGCGGCGCAACCAAGCCGGGTGGTTGTGTGCGTCGCTCACACACAGCCGCCCCTCCTTGACCGCCCAGCCAGGGCCGGTGACGTTCCAATCCGGCCCGAGCTCGCTGCGCTCGAAAGTATCGACGAAGCGCTGAGCGATTTGCGGGCCGGGCGGCAAGGCGCGCGCGCTGGCCGCGCCGGCGGGCGCGCGACGCGGCTCGGGCGACGCCGCGTTGCGGGCTGCGCGGGCGCTCGCGGCTGGCCCGGACTGCTGCGGGCGCTCGTCCGGCACGCAGCCACCCGCACCGCCCGCTGCCAGCACTGACGAAAACACGAAGGCCCTGAGTCGCACAGCGCGCCATGCTACCACGGCCATCTGCAGTTAGAGCCGCGCTCCCGCACTTCATGCATCCGATCCTGTTCAAAATCCCGCTCCCGGCCTGGTCGCTGCCGCTCGGCCCGAGCTCGTTTGCGCTGGCCGGGCTAGGACTTTTGTTGGCGCTGTTCGCGCAGCGCAAGGGCGCGTTCGATTTGCTGGTGATGGGCGGCTTGGCGCTGGTGTGTGGACTGGCCTTTGGCTTTCTCTTCCGTGGCCAGCGCTTGCTGCTCGAGTCACTGCCCATTTACAGCTACGGCGCGATGCTGTGTGCGTCGCTGGTGGTTGGCTGGTTTCTCACGCTGTGGCTTGGCGAGCGAGACGGCTTGTCGCGTGAGCTGTTGGCGAACTGTTACTTCGTGACCGCGATCGCCGCGTTGCTCGGCGCGCGCGTGTTGTACGTGCTCACGAACCTGCACGAGTTCCGTGACGTGTTGGACGTGTTAGCCGTGCGTCGCGGCGGCCTGGTCGCCTACGGGGGCTTCTTGGGCGGATTTTTGGGCTCCTTTTACTACCTGCGCCGGCGCGGCGTGGCGCTCTTACCGTGGGCCGACGTGGCCGTGCCTAGCTTGGCGAGCGGCCTATTGTTGACGCGTCTCGGTTGTTATTCGTTCGGTTGCGACTTCGGTAAACCCCTGTCTTCGGCCGCTCCCGGCTGGCTCAAGCATTTGGGCACGTTTCCGCGCTGGCCGAGTGACGTGCTCGATGGTGCGGGGTCGCCGGCTTGGTTGCAGCACGTCGATCAGCGAGGCTTGTCCGTGAGCTCACTGACCTCTCTGCCCGTGCACCCGACGCAGCTGTACGAGTCCCTGGTGGGCGGCTTGCTCTTGTTGCTGCTGTGGCGCGTCGGCAAAGCGCGGCGCTTCGTCGGCGAATCCTTCTTCGCCTTCACCTTCGGCTACGGCTATTTGCGCTTCTGGGTCGAGCTTTGGCGCGACGATGACGAACGCGGCAGCTTTGGTCCGGCGTTGCCCCAGCAGCTGCTGGTGCCCGCGCTGCTGCTGCTGTTCGCGGCCGCGTTCGCCTTTGGGCCAGCTCGAAGCATCGTGCGGCCCTGGCTCCGTCGTTTGACGATCGCGTTCGGCGTGCTGCTCGCGCTCGGCGCGTACTTTGCGCTGCGCCCGGCGCTGCACACCGCGAGCGTCGCCCTAGCGCTGTCCACGTCGCAGTGGATCTCGCTCTTGACGGCCTCGGCCGTGGCCTTCGCTTGGCACCAAAAAGAAGCCCGAGAAAAGCCGATCGAGCCTCAGCCGCGGCCTCTCAGCTCGACCTGATAGCGCACGGGCTCCGCGCCCGCGACGCGCACTACCAGTCGCCGCTCGTCGAGCTCGACGACCGCGTGCGCGGCTGCCGCGCGCCCCGGTGCGTCGTCGTCCAGATTTTCGATCAAGCTTTGCAGGGTGATGTACGGCACGCCCGAGATCACGTCGAAGTGATTCCAATGCACGTGGCCGTTGAACACGGCCACTACCCGCGGTGCCTCGCTCACGACCTGCTGCAAGGCGCGTCGCTCGGCCACGCGGCACAAGTGTGGCCTTTTCTCGAACCAACGATTGCCGTCGAGCCGCATCTCGCTGGCCGGATGGTGCATCAGTACGACGCTGGGCAGTGAGCTGTGCGCGAGGTCCGCGCGCAGCCAGTCGAGCTGCGCCTGTGGCAGATGAATCGCGACGTCCGTGACCTCGATCGTGCGCAGCACGCTGAAGTGCACACCGGCCACGTCGCGACTGTAGTGGAGCTCGCCTTGGTGAGCCCACAGCCTGCGCAGATCGTCGTCGCTCAGGTTCACCTGGTCGTGATTGCCGGCCACGTGGATGATCGGGCTTTTCAGCTTGGACATGATGGACACGAACTGCCCGTAGTGCTCGAGGTCTGCGGCGTGCGACTCGTCTTCGATCACGTCGCCTAGATTGACCACCAGGTCGGGCTGTACCTGCTCGTTCATGCGCGTCACGAACGCCTCACACAGCTCGCCCGCCTGTGCGGTGAGCTTGCGCAGCTTGCCCTGAAAGTGGGCACTTGGGCCGAAATGCTCGTCGGAGATCAGGGCGAAACGCATGCCGGACAGCGTAGCGCGGTATTGAGCAGCTCAGGAGAGCGGAGTAGCGTGCGCGATCAAGCCTTCGATTTTTCGGCATCCCAGGAGCTTCATTCATGACGCACAAGACCCTTCGCCTGACGATCCCCCTCGTGCTGCTCGCGGCCATCGCTTGCAAGAAGCAAGATGAGCCGGCCGCTACCGCCGGCTACCAACCTGGCGCGCTCGGTGCAGCAGGCGCGCCGAGCGTGCTGCCGAGCGCTAGCGCGGGCGCGCCGCCGGTCGTCGCACCGGCGCCCGCGCCGGCTCCGACGACTCCGGCTCCAATCGATCCGACGCTGGCCGCCGCAGTGACTCCGATCCTGACGCAGCTCGGGGCGTCGCAAATCGTGGCAGGCTCGAAGCCGCTGGGCAGCGCCCTGGTCGGCAACGTGGGGGGCGCGCAGGTGCTCGAGCAGCAGATCACGCTGCAGCCAAGCAAATGTTACAGCGTCGTGGCCGCGGGCGCGCCGCCGATCAGCGAGTTGAACGTGCAGTTCGTGGCCGTCTCGGTCGTTCCGGGCATGGCGCCCATTTTGGCGACCGATCAGGACGCGGGCGCAACGGCGGTCCTGGGCAAAAAACCGAACTGCTACAAATGGGCATTGCCCCTGCCGGCGGCGGTCAAGGTCGTGGTCAGCGCGGCCGGGGGTCAGGGCGTGGCTGGGGCGCAAGTCTACGAGAAGTGACGCGCTTTGCGGCGCGGCTGACGGCGCGAGCCGTCGGTCGCGCTGCGGACATCAGCGGGAACGCTTGTCGACACGACGCACAGCCTAAACCCGGTCGAAACCCATGGATTGGACTCACGGCTACGTTCAGAGCATCGACTACACGCACCACTATTGCCGCGAGCTATCGCCGTCCCTGCTCGACTTCGCCTGCTTGTCGCGCGGCATTTCGACGAACATCGCGGATCGCCCGCTCGAGTACCTGGAGCTCGGCTTCGGCCAGGGCCTGTCGCTGAACGTCCACGCGGCGGCAAGTCAGGGTGAGTTTTGGGGTACGGACTTCATCCCGGCGCACGTCGCGAATGCGCGCGAGCTAGCGGCGCACAGCGGCGCGCGCTTGTTCGAAGACTCGTTCGAGGATTTCGCGCGTCGCGCTGATCTGCCCGAGCTCGACGTGATCGGGATGCACGGCACTTGGTCGTGGATCTCCGCCCAGAACCGAGCCGTGGTGCTGGACCTCGTGCGCAGGAAGCTCGCGCCGGGTGGCGTGTTCTACCTGAGCTACAACGCGCTACCGGGTTGCGCCGCGGAGCTGCCCTTGCGCAATTTGTTGACGCTACACGCCGATCAGGTCAGCGCCCCGTTGCTCGGTGTGCCCGAAAAGCTCGACTCGGCGCTTTCGTTCATCCGCACCCTGGCGGACGCGGGCTCACGTCACTTCCCCGAGCACGGCGAGGCCAAAGCGTGGCTGGAGCGGGCGAGCGGGCAGAACCGCAATTATCTGGCTCACGAGTACCTCGGTCGCGATTGGCAGCCGATGGGCTTCGCCGAGGTGGCCGAGCTTTTGAGCGCAGCCAAGCTCGAATTCGCGACCTCCGCGACC
>Ga0247779_1000162_pt1 | contig 52312 bp, 41 predicted proteins | sample UWRJL221509R5_FD_179925 | JGI IMG/M metagenome (GOLD analysis project Ga0247779, IMG submission 179925) | Plant litter microbial communities from Arlington Agricultural Research Station in Wisconsin, United States - UWRJ-L221-509R-5 | ecosystem: Environmental > Terrestrial > Plant litter >...
GCTCAAGAATGCGCTCCGCTACGTGAACTACGACGGCCGCGATCGCCAAGCCATCGTGGTCAGCGCCGACGTGGCCGAGTACGAGCGCGGCTCGAGCGGCGAGCAGACGCAAGGCGCGGGCGCAGTGGCCATGTTGGTCGAGCGCACGCCTCGGCTGTTCTCGGTCGATCTGCTGCACGCGGGCAGCTCGTCAGACTACCGGGGCCCGGACTTTCGCAAGCCGCACGCGCGTCACTTCACCGACGGCTATGCACCGAACACCGACCGCCTGAGTGACTTTCCGGTGTTCAGCGGCAAGTACTCCACGTACGCCTATTTGGACGAGACGGTACACGCCGTCGAGGACATGCTGAAGCGCCTGGACGTCTCCGCGGGCAGCTACTACGAGAGCGTACAAGGCTTGTTTTTCCATCGCCCGTATCACCTGATGCCGGTGCAAGCGATGGCCTTCCTGTACGTGCGAGGCCTGGCGCGCGGCGACCACCACCAAGCAGAATTCCAGGCTTTGTGCGCGGAAGCCGGCATCAGTGTCGAGGCCGTGCTCGCCGAGACCAACTCCACGCCCGATCTCTACGAGCTGGTGCTCAAGGGTGGAGCGGAGAACGACCCGTACAGCGCGACCAGCAGCGTAGCCAGCCTGTTGCGCAAGAAGCCGAACTTTCGCGAGCTGCTCACGCAGAAGATGTCGCTCGGTTCCGAGAACACGAAGCAACTCGGGAACCTGTACAGCGCCGCACTGCCGGCCTGGATCGCCGCAGGTTTGGAGGATGCCGCCGAGAAGAAGCTCTCGCTGTCTGGCGCCAACATGGTCGCCGTCGGCTACGGCAGCGGAGATGCCGCCGAGGCGATCCCGATTTCACCGAGTGAAGGCTTCGAGACGGCCGCGGCCCACATCGGGCTCGGGCGCGCGCTCGCGGGCGGCATCGACCTGAATCAAGCCCAGTATGAGTCGCTGCACGACCGTCGCGAGCTCGACTTGCCCTACTCCCCCAGCGCAGAATTCGTGATCGACCGCGTCGGCACGGCCTATGACGCATCCTTTCAAGACCTGAGTGTCGAGTACTACGAGTACGTGAAGTAGGCCCAGCTGCCCCTTACATATCCACGAAACGACGCACACGCGGCCGCGCGCGGGGCGGAGCTGCGCGCCCAGGTCAAAGCCAGCGGCTTCCACGAACGCCCGGCGGCCCCGGTGCTGCTGGCCTGGTTCCTCCACCTATTCCTGGGCTTTTCGGGCATCGCCGTGTACTTGCTCGTGCCCGCACTGCCGATCCGGATCATCGGGCTGCTTGCGTCGTGCTTTGGCTTCACGGGCATCGCGACTTTGGGGCACGTGGCCTCGCACAACGCGACTTTTCGCTCATCGCTCGCCAATCGCGTCCTGTTCTACGTGAGCTTCCCGCTGCTACTGCAGGTCTCGTGCAGCTACTGGCGCTACAGCCACTTGATCGTCCACCATCCGTCGCCCAACGTCACCGGGGTCGACGACGATTGCGATCTGCGGCCAGTGTTCGCCCTGAACGAAGCGCACTTGTCGGCGTTTGCTGGCTGGCGCGAGCGTTGGCCACTACTCCAGGGCCTGCTCCTGCTGCTGCTCTTGCCCTTGAACGGCCTCAACATCATCCGCCAAGGTTGGGTGCGGCTGTTCGTCGTGCTCTGGACCCCAGGCCGCAACCGGCTGGCACCTTGGGCGGATCTCGGCTGCATGGTTTTGCACCTCGCGCTGTGGATCGCGCTGCCGATGGCGTTTTTTCGGCCGCTCGACGTGATGCTCTTTTACCTGCTGCGCTTGGCCTTGATCGGCTGCGGTATGTTCGCGGTGCTCGCGCCGGGTCACTACCCGGCTGAAGCCGCCTGCCTTGCGCCCGGTCAGCGCGGAGATTTTTACCTGCACCAGGGCGCGACCACGATCAATTTTCGCACGGGCGTGCTCGGGCGCTTCGTGTGCTCGGGTCTCGAATACCAGATCGAGCATCACTTCTTCCCCTCGCTCAGCCACGTGCACCTACGTGCCTTGCAACCGATCGTGGAACGCTGGTGCAAAGAGAACGGCGTCCCCTATCGAAGCTTTGGCTGGGGTGAAGCGATCTGGAAGAGCTGGCTCACGTTCGTGACGCCCAAGCCGATCGTGAACGACGTCGAGCTCCTGCGCGGCGCGGGTCTCGTGAACGTGCCGCTCGCCGCCGACGACGAGGAAGTCGCGCAACCGGTGCTCGCCCCGACCGGCCTCGCGGACGCCGAGTAAACCTCGCAGCGATCGGCTGCGAGACGGACACCGGCGGCCACTTCGCGAGTGAAGGCCGCGGCAGCTATCGGCTGCGTGACCCTGCGAGCTTCTTACGCGTTCGCTTGGGCGGCGGCGTATTGGCGCGCGCATGCGCCGCCAGCAGCGCAGCTTTGAAGGTCGCAGCGTCGATCGCGCGTAGCTCACAGCGCGTCCAGCCCATGCGACCCCAGCCGCCCGAAACCGGAGCAATCGCCCGCGGTGCCAGAGCGCAGAAGTGCTGCTGCTGCTGCGCGGGATCGAGCATGAGGTTGAGGTCTTCGCCACTCAGCGCAAGCGTGGCAAAGGTACGCCGCGGAGTCCTGAACGCGACGCGATCGAAATGCGGGTAGGAGCTGGTATTCTCCAGCGAAAGTGCCAGCTCCTTGGCGCGCTTCGCGGTCACCGGCATGTGTCGAGACTAGCACGAGGCAGCCCGAAGGCGACGGAAGCCGGAGGTCGCTTGGGTGGCCGCCGATCTGACGATGAATGGCAAACCCGTCGAGCAATCACCGCGCCGCGTGCTCGCGCGCCAAATCGAACGCGCCGCCGAGCTGGGCTACGCGGTGCGCACCGGGGTCGAATGTGAGTTTTTCGTGCTCAGCGCCGACGGCAGCGCGGTCGGGGACGAATACGATCTGCAGAGTAAGCCTTGCTACGACCAACAATCATTGATGCGCCGCTATGAGCTGATCGCAAAAATCTGCGACAGCATGCTCGAGCTCGGCTGGGGGCCGTATCAAAACGACCACGAAGACGCCAACGGTCAGTTCGAGATGAACTGGACTTTCAATGATGCGCTGGTCACCGCGGATCGCCACGCATTCTTCAAATACATGGTCAAAACTCTGGCTGAAGCCGAAGGCTTGCGCATAACCTTCATGCCCAAACCCTTCGCCAACTTGTCGGGCAATGGCTGCCACATGCACTTGTCTTTGTGGGACCTGGCCAAAGGCGACAATCTGTTTCGAGATCGCACGGGCGAGCTCGGTCTGTCCCGCCTGGCCTATGAGTTCATCGGCGGAGTGCTGCACAACGCCGATGGGCTGTGCGCGATCAGCAACCCGACGGTGAACTCGTTCAAACGCATCAACGGCGCGCCGACGCTGTCGGGGGCCACTTGGTCGCCGAATACCATCAGCTATACCGGCAACAACCGTACGCACATGATCCGAATCCCGGACGTGGATCGTTTCGAGCTCCGCCTGCCCGACGGCGCGACGAATCCGTACCTGCTGCCGGCTGCGGTGATCGCCGCGGGCTTGGACGGTATTGCCCAACATCGCAGCCCCGGCCCGCGCCTGGACAACAACACGTACACGGATCCGTTGCCGAGCGAAGTGCGGCGGCTACCGATGAACTTGCTCGATGCCCTACGCGCCCTCAGCGAAAACCAGGTGCTGACCAAGGCGCTCGGCAGCTCGTTCATCGACGCCTACCTGAAGCTGAAGCACCGCGAATGGCAGGAGCACCATGCGCAGATCTCGGCTTGGGAGCGCCAGGCCACGCTCGATTGTTGACCGTGACGGGCGCCCTGCAGGTGCTGGGAACGTTTGTTGCTGGGTGCGGGTCATGGCCATCCAACCGACGAAGCCCGGAAATGGGTCGATTGAGCCGCCGCCGGCGAATCCGGACCCCGGTCCCGAAGAGCCGAGCACGCCCGCGCCGCTCGAGGATCCGCCCCTTTATCCGCCCGATCCGAATGACCCGCCGCCGCCCAAACAACCCGAGCCCCCAGCTCCGGACGACCCGGGCGCACCGGACGAGTCGATCCCGGACGGTCCCGATCCTTCGCCACTCGACGCCTAGGCGAGGCCCGCGCGTAGCGAATCGTCTCGAGTGTGGGGCGGCTGCGTGCTTGCTGCGTGGCGCGTAGCCTCGCGCCCCCCCTAGGTCGCGAGCAGCTGCCGAGCCGCGGGTTTCAGAACCTCCGCGATCCCCTGTTCGCACGCCGCTTGGAGCAATGAGATCTCGACGTTGGACCGGAGCGCCAGCTCGTCGAGGTCGAGTCGCGGCCAGGGGCTCGCAAATGCGCTACGCACGGCCACGCTCACCTCCGCGCCTCCGGTTTGCAATGCCCACGCGACGATGCGAAATGACAACACGGCATGCGCCGCTTCCTCGACGGCGATGCGCTGCAGAGTCGCCTGCACATCCGCCTCTGGCGCCAGTTGCGCAGCGACCGAGACGACGTGCGCCCCGAGTGTTTCGGAGAGGCACCCCTCACGAACTGCCGCGGCAGCCAGTGACGGCAAGTCGACGTTCACCTGCACGGCATCGTGAAACGGAAATGAGCCGACGGACGCGCGCGGCGCACCAAAGTTTTCGGCGAGCTGCCAACACGACTCGGCGTGCCCGAGCTCGTCGATCGCTGCCTGATGCACATCGCGTAGCAGCGCGCTAGGTGCCCCAAGCTGCATCAGTTGCAACGAGAGCCGAGAGAACGCGGCCACGGACGCGTGCTCGTCGCAGCCGGCACGAGCCCAGGCGATCGCGCGAGCCGTGAGGCCAGAACCCGCGCGGTCGCCGCCCGCACCGAGCGGAGCGCGCAGCAGTACGCCGCGTTCGAAGTACGGCCGCCCAATCACGCAGTTCGGCTCTTCCTCCACGATTTTGGCGGGATAACAGCACGCTTCGAGCATGCCGACTTGAGCACTGACGGTTTCGCGCGTGCCCGAGCCAGTCAGCTCCTCCACCTCCCACCCGCAGCGATCAGGGATGAAGAGCTCGTCGTGGGGGACCTCGGCTTTCGCAGGGCAAGTGGTTTGCTCCGCAGGCACGACGAAGCAAGCCTTACCGTCCTCCGTGTTACTGCAGGCCGCCGAAAGCGCGGTGAGAATCGAGACGAGCAACGGACTCTGACGCATGGTCCACCCTCCACAACCAGCGTAGCACCGATTCTACGCGTCATTGCGCGCGGACTGTCGCCGCGCTCGGGGGGCTGCTCTCTCTCCCAGTGAGCGGGAGAGAGAGTCGGGGGAGGCCGATCAGAATTCGAGTGAGAGCTACTGGACGGCGGGGGGGATGACGCCCTTGCCGCGCGCGGTTTCGCAGCCGCGTTCGACACCGGTCAAGCCGTCTTCGGTCTTGACCACCTTGAAGTCCACGCGGCGGTTCTTTTCCCAAGCCGTGGGGTTCGAGGCGGCATCGAGCGGGCAGTACTCACCGTAGCCTTGGGAGACGAGACGGCTACCCTGCACTCCGCGGGACTTGAGCGCATCCATCACGGCCGCGGCACGCAGGCGAGTCAAGTTCAAGTTGTAGGCGTCGGTGTTGCGCTCGTCGGCGTGGCCGGCGACTTCGAGCACGGTGAACTCTGGGTGACCCTTGAGGGTGGCTGCGACGGCATCGAGGATGCCGTTCGAGCCCGGCAGGATCTTGGCGCTACCCGTTTCGAACTGAACCTTTTCGAGGATCACGATGTCGTTACCCTCGATGATGACCTTGCCCTTGTCGGGGCAGCCGTCTTGGTCCTGGAAGCCGTTGTAGGTCTCCGGCTCGTTCGGGCACTTGTCTTTGACGTCCGGGATCTGATCCTTGTCGTTGTCCGGATCGGGGCAGCCGTCCTTGTCTTCGAAGTTGTCTTTGTCTTCGGCGTCGTCCGGGCAGCTGTCTTGCTTGTCCGGGATGCCGTCGTGATCGTTGTCGGGCTCGGGGCAGCCATCGAGATCTTCGAAGCCGTCCTTGTCCTCCGGATCGTCCGGGCACTTGTCCTTCTTGTCCGGAATGCCGTCACCGTCGCGGTCACCGTCGCGATCGACGTCCGGGCAGCCGTCGGTGTCGTGATCGCCGTCGAAGTCCTCCGGAACGTTCGGGCAGCGATCGTTCACGTCCAAGATGCCGTCGTTGTCGTTGTCCGGATCGGGACAGCCGTCTTCGTCCTTGAAGCCGTCGAAATCTTCCGGCTCGTCGGGACATTGGTCTTGATCGTCTTTGTAGCCGTCGCCGTCGCGGTCGCCGATCGAGGGCTCGTATACGAAGCCGAGCACCATGCGTACGTCGGCCGCTTCGAAGCCGGTCGAGAACGCGCGGCTGCCGGCGCCCATCATCAGGTAGCTGTTGCTCTCGATGAACAGCTTGATGCCGCCCAGGAACTCGTTGCTGAACTTTTGCTTGCCGTCCGAGTCGCCAGCGAGCTGGTAAGAACCGTACGATTCACCCACCAGGTCGAGGGCGTCGAGCACGCGGTAGGAGAGGCCGAGGCTATACGTGCCGAGGTTCGAGTACTCGAACTTGCCCTCCTTTAGCTGAGACTGGCCGGTGGGGTCGTTCTCGAAGCGGGGGTTCGAGCCCGCGTGGCCACGGAAGCCGACGTTCACACCGACATGGAACCTGCGCTCGGAGCCGAATTGGTTTTCGACCACGAATTGCGGCCAGTACCAAAACTTGGGATCGGCGCCCAAATCACGCGGCGCGCCGGAGAGCGGAATACCGGCTTGAGCGACGATCGCCAGGCCGATGCCGCGATCCACGCGGGTCAGACGCAATTTACCGTGCAGCGCGAGGAAGCTCAGCTTCTGTGAGTCGAGCTTCGCGGAGTTATATAAGCCGGTGTCGTTGCGGCCGATGCTGTAGGCCGCATCACCCGTCATCAGGTTCACGGGGATGCTCAGGCCAACCACGCCCCAGTTGGCGACGCCGTAGTTGAAGCCGAACGTGCCTTGGAAGGAGTTCTGAACCAGCGCTTTGACGCCTGCGCCCTCGCCGGTGATGTTGGTACAATTTTCGTCGATGCAATCGCCCGCGATCGGGTTGCCTTCGACATCGGTGCTGCTGCCCTGGGGCGTACTGCTCGTCCGGGTGCGCATCAGATTGTGCCCATAGTCCAAGACCAGGCCGAAGCTGATGCGGCCCGCGCCGAGGATGTCCGAACCGTTGACCGAGAAGAAGCCTTTGGAGTCGATCGCGGGCCGAAACAGGTGCGTGTCCATGCCATCGCCGTTGGTGGCGGGCGCGCGCGTGGCCGACGCGAATTGAGCCTGAGCAACGCCAGGGACGAGAGCCAAAGCCAAAGCGAGCGCTGCGCTGAGGGTTGCAGCAGGCAGCAAGCCTGCCCGCTGAAGCCTGGTGATCCGCATCCGCCGCATGCTTCGTAGCCCTTTCGTGTCGCTGAAGTCTGGGGAAATACTAGAGCTTTAGCGAGGACCGACCGTAGCATCCTGGAAATTGCCATGTCAACGTGAGACCACCACGAAATGCCCAGAAAGAAACGCGATTCGGGCGTCTCCACACGCTCGGTCGAACACCACACAACGCTAGGCGGCGCGCCGCTCGTGAAGCTACTCTGCTCGCGCCCGCGCTACGCTGTGTGTCCCATGCGTCCACGACGTTAGAGCGTGTAGGTTCAAAGTCCGCGATGCGCCGATTGCCGCTATTGAAGTTTCTGATCGCATTTTTGCTGTGTGCCGTGACGGGCTCGGCACGCGCAGATTCGCCGACGCTCGCCGGGCGCTGGAGCGCCACCCCCATGCGTTCCGATTGGATCATCGGCGAATGGGGTAAACCCTGCGGCCCCACGCCGAGCGGCGGCGGCGCACCGGGCGGCAGCGTGACGATCACCAGCAGCGGTAGCGAGCTCCAGCTGAGCGGGGGGGGGCGCGACTATTCGACCAGCGAGTGCTGGGAACAGTTTCCGGGATTGTCTCGCATCAGCCACAGCAATGGGCTGCGGGGCTGGCGAAGTACCTGCAAAACCAAGGCCGGTGATCCACGGCAAGCGACGATTGTCACCACCATCAGCGCCAGCGACAATCAGATCTCCTTCGACGAAACAGGGCAATATCAGTTCGTCATCACCGGCCAGAACTGCACGGCGAGCGTGCGCCGGACGCGCAGTTTGTCGCTCGTGCAACGCGAAGGAGAGCGCGCGCCGGTTGCCAGCGCCGCCCCGAGCTCGCTGCTCGGCTCGCCGAGCGCGGCAGCAGCGAGCCCCGCAGCGAGTGCGACGGTACCTGCAGCAAAAGTTTGTGCGGTTCCTGGACCCCCCGAACGACTCGAAGTTCGGCCCGCGAGAAAGCTGCTCCGCCCCGGTGACAGCTTCGAATTTCATGCCTCGGTGCTCGACAACGCCCGCTGCGCGGTCCCGCTCTCACCCTTGTGGAAGATCGTCGGAGAGCACGCTTCGCTCGAGCTCACCGGACCCGGCAAGGTCAAAGTCCCGGAGTCCGCGGCCGAGTCGACGGTCGAGCTGCTGGTCTCGCTCGCCGGGCATTCGGCACGCGTCACGGTCGAGATCGCGTCCAAGGACCGCTACGACGCGTTACTTGCGCGGAAGGGGCTGAACGCCGAGGGCGAGTCGAGCGACGTGGCCGTGGCGCGTATCGCCACTTCGGCGCTTGGCGGCGGTAGCGTCGTCACGCGCGATGATTCGCAACGGCGGCGTATCATCTTCGTGGGGGTGGTCGGAGGCAGCGCGCTGGTGCTCGGCTTGCTCGGCTTTGCACTCGTGCAACACAGCCGCAGAAAACCGCTCGAGCCAGAACAGAAAACGCCTCGGACACGACCGGCCCCGGCAATCACGCCGAACCACCTACCGCCCCCTTTGGCCAAGGTGTGCCCCACTTGCCGCGAGGAATACCCGCCGGAAGCCTCGTTTTGCCCGAACGACGGCAATCGGCTGGTCGCGGCGCGGGGCAATCCCGAGCCCACGGGACCCAGTGGCGGTGTTTGCCCTATCTGTGGCCAAGGGTACGACCCGGGCGTACTCACGTGTCCGAAGCACGGCGAAGAACTACTGCCCGCGGCCATGCAGGCCGGTGTGCGAGCAACCGACGCCGTGCCCACGAAAAAGATCTGCCCCGTGTGCGGCAAGCAATATACTGGTGACAGTCAGTTTTGCGGCGGCTGCGGCGCCGCGCTCGTACCCGTCAATTGAAGCTTCGTGTTTAAAGACAGCCCTGGCGAAAGCCGTCGAAGTAGCTACGGCTATGCAGAGTTTGCTAAGGTCGCGCCGCGATGAAGATAGCCTGCGAGGCGTGTGGCGCCAAATACACGATCGCTGACGACAAAGTTCGGGGTAGACGAGTCAAGATTCGCTGCAAAGGTTGCGGCACCCCGATCGTAGTAGACGGACAAAATGGTGGGGGACCGAGTATTTCCGATGCCGAGACTGACGCCGCACTCGAAGCCGAGGGCCCTGTGACCTGGTCAGTGAATTTGAGCGAGACCGATTCGCGCACGATGAGCACCGAGGAAATCGTCGCCGCGTACGCCTCGGGTGTCGTCACCTCAGACGCGTTCATCTGGAAGGACGGCATGGCCGATTGGGTCCCGCTGCTGGACTCCGAGTTGGCGCCGCTGCTCGCCGGCGCTGCTGCGCCCGGCCCGGCAGCTCCGCTGCCCGGCGCACGCGGAGGGATGCCGCTGTTCGGCGCGGCCAACCAAGCGCCTCGCCCCGCCGCTACCACGCACGGGCTCCAACCCAACACCCAAGATTTGTTCGGCAGCCTCGACCGCACGGGCTCGGAAGAAGACGTTCAAGTCGGCGCGCCGAGCGTCCCGCAAGCGGGCAGCGGCGCCTACGACGACGGCAAGCTCACCGGAGCCCGCAACGAAAATTCCGTACTTTTCTCGCTCGATGCCTTGAAGGCGGGTTTTTCGCCGAGCGCGCCGAGCGCAGCCAAGTCCCAGCCCAAGGCTCCCGCCAAGGGACCCGGCGCTGCGCGTCCCCAGCAACCGTCGAATCCGGATGATCCGTTCGGCATGAGCTCGACCGCAGGCCTCATGGGTAGCGGCGGCGCGCTGTTCGGTGCCGACAACCACGCCTTGATCAACGCGCCGGCGCCACCCCCGCCGCCCGTCGCAGCCGCACCGGCTCCCTACGTCGCGGGCGCGGCGCCAGCGCAGTACGCGCCGAAAGCGAGCAACAAGCTCGTGTACATCGTGGGCGGCGTGGGCGGCGTCGTGATCATCGGCCTCTTGCTGGCACTGCTCTCGGGCAAGAAGAGCGATAGCAGCGCGACGGCGAGCGACTCTGCGGCGCCCAGCGCCAGCGCGGCGCCGGCAAGCGTGGCCGAGAAGCCGGCTGAAGAACCCAAGAAGGAAGAGCCGGCCAAACCCGCCGAGACGGCCAGCGCAGCAGCGAGCGCCAGCGCAGCGCCGAGCGCCAGCGCAGCGCCTTCGGCCAAGCCCAGCACGGTGGCACCCGGCGGCGGCGGCGTGGCAGTGAAGAAACCCAAAGAAGACGCGCCGCCCCCGGCAGACGCGCAGCCCTTCAGCAAGGCCTCGGCGATCTCCGCACTCGGAGCAGCAGCCGCGTCCGCGGGCAGCTGTAAAAAGCCGGGCGGTCCGACAGGCCCCGGCAAAGCGACGGTTACCTTCGCGCCGAGTGGTCGCGTGACGACTGCAACGGTCGCCGGTGGATCCTACGCGGGCACGGGGGTCGGCGGCTGCGTGGCCTCCGTATTCCGCCGTGCACACGTGCCTCCGTTCAGTGGCTCGTCTGTCACCGTCTCGAAGAGCTTTCAGATCAACTGACACGCGCGTTCGGCGAGCCACCTGCGCGGGCTGAGGCGTCCCTGGCTACACACCCACAGCTGCTATGCTGTGGGTGAATGATACGCCTGGAGCAGCTCAATAAGTCGTATCGCGGTGGCGAGACGGCCCTGCATGTGCTGCGCGACGTCGACTTGCGGGTCGAGCGCGGTGAGCTGGTCTCGATCATGGGCTCTTCTGGCTCGGGCAAGAGCACCTTGCTCAACATCTTGGGCATCCTCGACGACTACGACACGGGGGCCTACTACCTGGGAGATCGCTTGGTGCGCGCGCTGTCCGAGCGCGAGGCCGCCCGCTACCGGAACCGCTTCATCGGCTTCGTTTTCCAGTCGTTCAACCTGCTCGGCTTCAAGACCGCCCAGGAGAACGTGGCATTGCCCCTGTATTACCAAGGCGTGGCGCGCCGCACTCGCAATCGGATTGCGCTCGAATATCTGGATCGCGTGGGGCTCCTTTCGCGCGCCAATCATTTACCGAACGAGCTCTCCGGTGGTGAGCGGCAACGCGTGGCGGTGGCGCGCGCCCTGATCACCAAGCCTGAGTTGATCTTGGCGGACGAGCCGACCGGCGCGCTCGACACGGCCACCTCCTATCAATTGATGGAACTATTTCGCACGGTGAATCAAACGGGCATCACGATCGTGATCGTTACCCACGAGCACGACATCGCCGAGCGTACTGACCGCGTGATCCGCATGAAAGACGGCAAGGTGGCATGACATGGTGCTGCCCGGCTCCGACGCACTGCAGGAGATCTTCGCGACCCTTTCGCGCAATCGGCTGCGTACCGCGCTGACAGCGCTGAGCGTGGCCTGGGGCATGTTGATGCTCGTCGTGTTACTCGGCGCAGGCCGAGGACTCGCCAAGGGCGCGGCCTACGAGTTCAGAGACGACGCGATCAACTCGCTCTTTCTCTACTCCGGTAAGACCTCGCGCCCCTTTGCCGGCAGGGGCCCCGGGCGCGAGCTGAAGTTGATGAACGACGACTACCAGGCCTTGCTCCGCAATTTCCCCAACATCGACCACATTTCCGGGCGTTTTTATCTGTGGGGCGAGTTCACGGTCAGCTACGGCGGCAAGCACGGCGCCTTCGACTTTCGTGGCGTCCATCCGGGTCACCAATACCTGGAAAAGACCATCGTCACCCAGGGCCGCTTCTTGAACGATGCGGACATCGACGAGCGACGCAAGGTGTGCGTGATCGGCTCGAAGGTGCAGAGCTTCTTGTTCGGCAAGAAGGAAGCGCTGGGTGAGTACCTGAACGTTCGCGGCTCGTCGTACAAGGTCGTGGGCGTGTTCGAGGACATCGGTGGTGAGGCAGAGTTGAAGAAGATTTATCTGCCCATTACTACCGCGCAACTCTTGTACAACCAGCCGGGGCGCTTGCATCAACTCATGTTCACGATCGGCAATGCCGACCTCACGCAGAGTCAGCGGCTGGCCGAGCAAGTGATACGCTTCGTTGCTGCGCGGCACGGCGTTTCGCCCGACGACCGCCAGGCGCTACGCGTGCAGAACAACGTGGAGCAATTCGAGCGCGTGAACAGCGTGTTCGTCTGGCTGCGCGGTTTCGTGTGGATCGTCGGCATTGGCACCCTTTTGGCCGGCGTCGTCGGTGTGAGCAACATCATGCTCATCTCGGTCAAGGAACGGACACGCGAGATTGGCATCCGCAAAGCGCTCGGTGCCAGCCCCTGGTCGATCATCTCATTGGTCGTCGGGGAGGCGGTGCTCGTGACTTCGGTTGCGGGCTACACCGGGTTGCTGGCTGGGATCGGCGTGGTCGAGCTCGCCGCGCGTTACCTGAAGGACGTGCCCTACATGCGCCAGCCGGACGTGGACCTGACGGTCGCGCTGCTGGCAAGCTCCGTGCTCGTTTCGTGCGGAGCCTTGGCCGGCTTCTTCCCCGCACGGCGGGCAGCCAACATCAGTCCCACAGAGGCGCTGCGTGCTTGATTGGGATAGCTGGCAAGAGGTCTGGGCGACCCTGCGCGAGAACAAGCTGCGAGCATTTTTGACTGCGCTCGGCGTGTTCTGGGGAGTATTTCTTTTGATCCTGATGCTCGGCATCGGCAACGGCTTGGAGCGCGGCGTGATTCGCAATCTGAGTGGGCTGACGAACTACAGCGTGTACGTCTGGCCTCAGCGCACCTCGCTGCCTTTCAAGGGCCTTCAGCCCGGTCGCTACGTGCGCCTGAACGACGCGGATATCGGCGCGGTGACGCGCACGAAAGGGGTGGAGCACGTGGCTCCGCGTCTGCAACTCGGCAACTGGCGCGGCCCGCAGGTCGTGAGCTATGGCGCCAAGAAGGCCACCTTCACGGTGATGGGAGACAGCCCCGAATTCGCGTTCGTCGAGCCGTTGACCTCGAGCTACGGGCGCTTCATCAACCCGCGCGACATGGCCGAAGAGCGCAAGGTGGTCGTGCTCGGCCAAGAAGCGTACAAGACCCTGTTCGGCACGGCCGACCCAATCGGCAAGTTCGTACAAATCAAGCGCGTCTACTTTCAAGTCGTGGGCGTAGTCGGCACGCACAAGAGCGGCGACGACGCAGACAAGATCTTGTCCAGCGTGTACGTGCCTTTTTCCACATTCCAAACGGCGTTCAATCAAAAAGACAAAGTCGGTTGGTTCGCACTGACCGCGCGCCGTGATCAGCCAGCGGCGTTGGTCGAGGAGCGCGTGCGTGACGCGATCATGAAGGGGCATCGCATCGATCCCCGCGACTCCGAGGCGCTCGGTTCCTTCAACGCGGCCCAGAAGTTCCAGCAACTTCAGGGACTATTTCGCAGCATTCGTCGCTTCGTCTGGTTCGTGGGTACACTCACGCTCTTCGCCGGCATGCTGGGGGTGAGCAATATTTTGCTGATCATCGTCAAGGAACGCACGAAAGAGATCGGCGTGCGCAAGGCGCTGGGCGCAACGCCGCGCTCGATCATTTCCCTGGTCGTCGCCGAGGGCCTGCTGCTCACCACGCTCGCCGGCTACTCGGGAGTCGTGGCGGGCGTGCTCGGTTTGGAGGCGGTGGGACGGGCGGTTGCCCGCGTGCCCCACGCACCGCTCAGTCAACCCGAGATCAGCCTGCAAGTAGCGCTCACGGCGGTCGTGGTCCTGATTGTCGCGGGCGCCGTGGCAGGCATCGTCCCAGCACGTCTGGCTGCCCGCGTGCAGCCGGTCGAAGCATTGAGGGCCGAGTGATCCGGCGCGCCGTGCCCGTTCTGATCAGCGTCGTCGTGTTCGCGGCCTTCGTGTCGACGTTGGTCTTCCTGTATCGAAAATCGGAGGCCCAGCCGATCGTTTATCGAACCGTGCAGCCGGTCGTGGCCGATATCGTCAAGAAAACGGTCGCACCCGGGGCCCTCGTCCCGCGCCGGGAGGTGACGATCAAACCGCGCGTGTCGGGGGTGATCGAGAAGCTGTTGATCGAACCGGGGCAGCAGCTGAAGCAGGGCGCGCTGGTGGCAAAGATCCGCATCATGCCCAACATGGTGCAGGTCGACGCAGCCGAGGCCAAGGTGCGTGGTGCCCAAATCAGCTTCGAGAGCGCCCGGGCCGAAGCCGAACGCTTTCGCCAGCTGTACACCCAGAATCTGATTTCGCAGACCGAGTTCAATCAGTACCAGCTGGCCGCGCAACTGCGCAAAACCGAGCTGGACGCAGCGGAGAGCAATCGCGACCTGTTGATTCAAGGCACTTCCAAGAAGTCCACGCGCGTGTCCAACGTAGTGATCTCCACCGTGGAGGGCACGGTCTTGGACGTGCCGGTCAAGGTCGGTACTTCGGTGATCGAAGCCAACACCTTCAATGAGGGGACCACGATCGCGTCCGTGGCGGACATGAGCGACATGATCTTCCAAGGCCGAGTCGATGAATCCGAAGTCGGAAAGATCCGCGTGGGCATGAAAGTGGCGATCGCGGTCGGCGCCTTGGGCAGCGAGCGCTTCGAGGGCACGCTGGAATACATCGCGCCCAAGGGCGTCGAGAAGGACGGGACCATCGAGTTCGAGGTCAAAGCGGCGCTGCAGCTCAAGGAGGGCGTGATGATCCGCGCGAACTACAGCGCAAACGCGGACATCATGCTCGAGCGCCGTGACCACGTATTGACCATCAACGAGAGCGTGGTCGAGTTCGAAAAGGGGCAGACCTACGTCGAGGTCGAGACCAAGCCTCAACACTTCGAGCGCCGCGAGATCAAGCTCGGTCTCTCCGACGGCATCAACGTCGAAGTGCTCTCGGGCTTGAGCCTCGAAACACGGCTGAAGAAGCCGACCGGTGACCCGAGTAGTCGCTAGGCGGTCGCCGGTGAGGCGCTAGCGGTTGTCCATGAATTGATCAGGTACCCGTAAACGTGCCCGTGCCCGAAAAGCGGGTACCGTTCGGCGTCACGCACTTGTGCACGCGGGCCGCTGAGGGGCAGCCCCAAACCCACCGCTCGAGAAGAGCGCTCACGCTCCAGCAGCGCACCTCGCGGGGCGCTGCGTTCAGGGCGCGGTAGTGAGAGAGAAGAGACCGGGCACGGGCACGGGCACGTTTACGGGGGGAGCTCCGAGGAGTCCCCCCGGACTCAGCTCACTTCGGGGGCGATAGCTGACGGCAGCCGGCGCACAGCAGGGTGCCGACGGGGCCGACGTCGCATTGCTCGGGCTCCTGAACCATTCCATCACCGCAGAACGGTCCGAGCTTGCAGCCCGGAGCGCACTCACCGTAGCCGCCATCGTTGACGCCGTCGTCGCATTCCTCGCCGAAGCTCAGGATGTTGTCGCCGCAGACCGCGCTGCAATCGCTGGGCGTGGCCTCGAAGCCCGAAAGCGTCAGCTTGAACGAAGACCCGAACCGCTTGCGCTCGGCCTGGAACACCACGATCTTGTATACGTTCCCTGCCGTGAGCCCGAATTTGGCTGCAGACGCGGCGTTGATCGTCACCGTGCCGTCCATCGGCACGTGGATGCCGCCGAGGTCTACAGCGAGGTGACCGTTCACGAACACGAACACGTCGTCATCGCCCGTGAAGTCGAGGCGCGCGCTGGTGGTGGCTTCGTAGCGGAACCAGTACTGCACTTCGCTCGTGAAAGAGAAGTTGTGCTTCTTGGCGGTCCCGAAGACCGTCGCCTCGGTGGGCCAACCGTTGTAGCCGTACTGCGCGGGAAGCTGGGCAATATCCAAGTCAGCGGTGGGGCCCGTCACACTATCGACGGGGAAGAACAACGGAGTGCCATCGTACGAAACGATTTTGCCGCCCGTGCAATACTGAGTCGGGCTGTAGCTGCAGGGTTTGCAATCGGCCACGCAGGTAGCGGCAGTTGCGTCGAAGGTCGTCTGGCAGTCGGTCGTGCACTTGGTTGCCACCACGGTAAGGGCGTCGATCTTTGCCTGTTGGGCAGTGATCTCTTCTTCCAGCGTGGCAATCGCCGCCGCGTCCGGGGTCGCCGCGGCCTGCGCCTGCAGCAGCTGGTTCTGCAGCTGCATCAGCGGGTTCCCGGCCTGCTGCACCGCGTCTGTCTGTGTCCGGCACACGTTGTCGCATTGGAGCGTGTTGCGCCCGCGCGCGGCGCAGCCCGCCGCGCAGCCCGCTTGAGTGGTCGTGTTAGGCACTTGCTGCTCCAAGCTGGCCGGCGTCGGCGCCTGGGTGGTGGTCAGCTTTTCGCCCATCGAGCCGAAGCGGTTCACGTAGCCGCCGTTGCCATTGTCGAAGAGCACGAGGTTGCCCGTGACCTTGACCACTCCCGTGCCGTCGCGAAACCAGCTCGCAAACGATTGCGCCGACGTGATGCACGCGTTCGCGGGCGCAGTGCCGAGTACCGGGCGCCCGTCGGCATCGAGCAGGTCCTTGGCGATACCTGGGACGATCGGGTTGGGCGCTTTGGGGGGAATGGCCTCGGTGATGCCGCACGTCGTGTCGGGATAGACGGGCCGGTTGAAGTCGGGAGCCGTGCCCGCGAAATCGCGGAAGATGGCCGGAACCCTGAGCACGCAGGCGCCGTTGATCTTCTCGCACTGGGCCACCTGCTTGCAGGTGAACCCCGTCTCCTTCATGCACTTCGAAGAGCAGCCGTCGCCGTCAATCGTGTTGCCGTCGTCGCAATCCTCGTTGATCAAAAGGCCATCACCGCACTCGGACACGCAAGACGCGCCTGAACAGTTCGGTTCGCGCAGGCAGAGCGCCGAGCAACCGTCGAACGGAGTCTTGTTGCCGTCATCGCAACTCTCGGCGCCCTCGACCTTGCCGTTGCCGCACACGGCGTCCGTACACACGCTCGGCACCCCGTCACACTTTTTGCCGAGCTCCACTCGGCAGCGCTCGGAGCAGCCATCGCCAGCGACCACGTTGGCGTCGTCACACTGCTCACTGGCAGCGACGACACCGTCGCCGCAACGCGCAATCGCCCGACACACTTTGCCCGGATTGGGGCAGCTGAACCCGCTCTCGACTCGGAGGCAGGTGGCGTCGCAGCCATCGCCGGAGTCCTTGTTGCCGTCGTCACACGCCTCGTCGGAGGTCAGAGTGCCGTCGCCGCAGCCGGGAGGTGGGGGCAATACCGGGGGCTTGTCGTCGACGTCCAGGACGCTGCCTTTCCCGCTCGAACTGCTGCTTTGGCCTCCGCCCGGGCGTGAATCCGGGTTGCCGGCCCCCCCCGCCTCGTAAACGCGCCCGGGTGGGGCCGAGTTGTCGCCGCCACCGCAAGCAGCGACGAAGAGACCGAAAAGCAGCCCTGAGACGAGTTGGGCAATGAGACGGGGCGAGTTGCGCATGACTTATCCCTTCCTTGTGCCACGGCGACACCCGGGGATCCATGAGCGTTTCGGGAGAAAAAGCAGGAGTCTCTCTGCCTGCCGTGCAATTTTTCGTGAGCACTGTGCGTTTGCCGTCGCAAGCTCCCCGCCGCCACCAGCTCAGCCCCTGCCCCCCGGGTCGGAACGCACGCCTTCGGTGTTGGGCTGCGGGCGCCTGCCGGCGGTCTCGAACGGGCCTGAACGAGCCGCGGGCGACGCGCGCTCACTCTCCGCGTTTCACGCGCACGATCCACTCTTTCAAGATCGGGTGGTTGGGCTCGATCGCGCGTGCGCGCTCCAGCTCGGCCAGCGCGCTTTCATGGAGGTCGGCCGCGAAATAGACGCGCGCGAGCGTGAGTCTGCATTTCGCGCTGTTCGGCGCCAGCGCAACGGCTTGCTTTGCGAGCTTGCAGGCTTTGCGCAGATCGCCGTTGGCCTCCAGCGTGTAGTGGGCAGCTCGCTCGAACAGCCCGGCGCTCGGTTGACCGAGGGCGGCGCGCTCGTAGGACTCTGCCGCCTCGGCGTGGTTGCCTTCGACCGCCGCGTACTTCGCGCGATCGAGGTAGGACTCCCACAGGCTCGCGGCCACGCGTCGCTCGAGCTCTGCGAGATCCCCCGCGAGCTCGAGGCTATCGGGAGCGAGCGAACAGGCGATACGCAGGGTGTTGACAGCGGTGACCAGATCGTTGCGCGAAGCGGCCTCCGCGGACAGCGCCACGTAGTGTTTGATTTGCTCGTCGCGCGCTTGTGCCATGCGCTGCTCGTAACGAAGCCTGAGCTCTTCGGCAGCCCGAGCAGCCTCGCTCAGTGCCGGCATTTGCTGGGAGGCGCTCGGGGGCGAGGACGAGTGACCGAGCTTGCGCGCCAGCGCGCGGCGACGGGCCTCCGGATCGCTCGGCGGCGTAGAGGAAGGACGTCTGAGGTCGTGTGCGGCGCGGGTATCGAGCGGGGCGGAGCTGGGCGGAGCGGTCGATGGACTGAGCGGCGCGGGTGGGGCGGATGCAGACCCCGGCGGCTGAGACGAAGCGTCTTGAAAATAACGATCGAAGTCGACCGTGCGCTGCCGCGCGCCGAGATAGCGATCGTATTCCGCACGTGACTCCGCGCGGTGCAGCACTTCATAGGCTTCGCTGAACCTGCCGAACACGCGCAGCAGCGGCCCCTCGAGCTGACCGAGCTGCTTGCCGAACTGACGATCGGGGTGATAGACGCGCACGAGCTCGTAATAGGCGGCGCGAATGGCCTTCGCGTCGGCGCTCGGCTCGATGCCGAGCAGCTGGTAGTGATTCCGCGATGTGTGCTGCTGATCGAGCTCCAAAAGCCGCCGCTGCTGCTCTGAGGTGAGGTCGTTCTCGGCTTCGGAGCGAGCGGCGAGCGGAATGGCGTGCGAACCGGAGCGCTGGGTGGACGACTGCTCTTTCGAAACCAGCGACTGCCGATCGACCGCCTGGAGCGCCCCGAGCAAGACCAGGCGAGCGACGATGCTCTCCACCTCCTCGGCCTCGAGACCCGAAGCGATCACCAGATCGGACTCGCTGATGGAGCCCTCCACGCGTGACAAAACGAATGCTTCCGTGGGGCCGATCGGCAGATCACGCATGCTGACGCCACTGACGATGGTCAGTACGCGATCACGAACACCTTCTCCACGGGTAGATTCTCCCCGAACCATCGCGCTTCAAGTCCTCGCAAACGAGCACGGACACAACCGCCCAACTGCCCGCTTCGAAACCAATTAATAGCCGGTACTCATCCAAATGCGAGCGCAATAGCCGCGCCGACCCTCGGGTCAGGAAATGGCAACGCTCATTCGCTCGTTGAATTGCACTGACACTGTCGGGGCTCAGCCGCGCCGCAGCCGCTCGGCCAAACGCGTCATCCGTTCTTCACGGCGCGTTTCGGCCAAGGCCAGGCGGATGGCCCGCGGGTCGGCGGCCAGTACACACAGCTTCTTGGCGCGCGTGACGGCCGTGTACAGCAGGTTGCGCGACAGCATCACGAAGTGCGCCGTGAGCAGCGGAATCACCACCGCCGGATATTCACTGCCTTGGCTTTTGTGGATGCTGGTCGCGTAGGCGAGCGTGAGTGAAGAAAGGCTCGGGTCGTCGTATTCCACGTCACGTTGGTCGAAGCGCACGCTGAGCTTGCGATTTTCGACGTCCACCGCGCTCACCACGCCGATGTCGCCGTTGAACGCCTCGCGCTCATAGTCATTTTTCGTCTGCATGACCTTGTCGCCCAAGCGCAGCTTTTGGCCGCGTGACTCGAGCGCAGGACCGTCCGGATTCAAGGCGGCTTGCAGCAGCTCGTTCAGCGCGATCGTGCCGGCCGGGCCGCGATGCATGGGCGTCAGCACTTGCACGTCTCGCTTCGGGTCGAAGCCGAAGCGCCGCGGAATGCGCGTCACGACCAGCTCTCGCACGAGCTCGGCGGCTTCTTCCGGGGTTTTGCGAGGTACCACGAAAAAGTCGGCATTCGGCGAATCCGCGTCCACGTTTTCGGGCATCTCACCGTGCAAAATCCGGTGCGCGTTGAGCACGATGCGACTCTCGCCAGCTTGCCGAAAGATGTCGTTCAGGCGCACCGTGGGCACGGCGCCGCTGTCGATCAGATCGCGCAGGAACGCGCCCGGCCCCACCGAGGGCAGCTGATCCGAATCGCCGACGATGATCAAGCGCGCGGCCGTGGGCAAGGCGGCCACCAGTGCAGCGGCGAGCGGCACGTCGATCATCGACGCCTCGTCGACGATCAGCACGTCGGCCTCGATCGGATTGTCGGCCCCGAGCTGGAAATCGTTTTGCCTGGGATCGAACGCGAGCAAACGGTGCAGCGTGCTGGCCTCGAGCCCGGTCGACTCGCTCAGTCGTTTGGCGGCGCGGCCCGTCGGCGCGCCCAGCTTCACGCGCAAGTGAGAGCGGCTGAGCACGTTCAGCACCGCGCGCACGATGGTGGTCTTGCCGACACCAGGCCCGCCGGTGATGACCACGACCTTGTGCGCTGCGGCGGCCTCCACGGCCGCGCGTTGCCCGGAGGCGAGCTGGATTTTGGCGGATTGTTCGAAGGCAGCGAGCGCGGCATCGAGCCCGCCCAAGCTCGCTCCGGGGCTGTGCAACAAGCGCGACAGGCCGGCTGCCACCGCGACCTCGGCCGCATGCAGCCAGCTCAGATACACGCCGCCCTCTTCCACGACCACGCGCTCGGATGCCCATAGCTTGTCGATCGCCGCGCTCACGTGCGCTTCGTCGATTTGCAGCATCTCGGCCGCGCGTTGCGAGATCAGCTCGCGCGGCACGACGACGTGGCCCTGATTGGCGAGCTCACCGAGCTCGTGCATCACCCCGGCTTGCGCGCGTTCTGGATGATCCCCAGAAATGCCCAAGGAGCGCGCCAGCTGGTCGGCAGTCTTGAAACCCACACCGCGCACGTCGAGCGCCAAGCGATACGGATAGCGCTGCAGAATGCTGGCAGCCTTGTCGCCGTATTGCTTGAAGATGCGCGCCGCAAGCGCGGGGGACGCGCCGTGGGTCTGTAGCAGCAGCATGATGTTGCTGACCGCGCGCTGCGAGGCCCAAGTCTTCTTGATCTCCTCGATGCGTCGCTCGCCAATGCCGCTGACTTCACTCAGACGTTCCGGGTGCTCGTCCAGCACCGACAAGCTGTGCAAGCCGAAGGTCGCCACGATGCGCTTGGCGAAGCCCGGCCCGATGCCGTGAATCAAGCCTGAGCCGAGGTACTTCTCGAGCCCAGCCAGCGTGCTCGGCGCGATCGGCATCAGCGTTTCGACGCGAAACTGCTCGCCGTGCTTGGCATCTTGCACGAACTCACCGGTGACGCGCACGCGCGTGCCAGGCCCGACCGCGGGGAACGTGCCGATCGCCGGCACGGCCCCGCGACGCGCACCCTCACCTTCGAGCGACCCGATTCGGATCACCCGGAAGCCCGTCGCCTCGTTCTCGTAGGTGACGCGCTCCACTTCACCGGTCAGGGTGGTCGGCACGCTCGAACCTTAGCGCGGCTTCCGCTCGAGCGCGCAATCGAGGCAATCGAGAAGGCTTTGCGTGAAGCCCGGGACGGGTCCGCGAGCTCGAGGGTCTAGCAGTCCCGTCTGCGGCAGGCCTTGCGACGGGCCTCGGAGCAGCCTACAGAGTCGAAGATAGTATGTCGAAACTCGCTCAACGGCTCCACTCCCGCTGCGCCTGCTCGAGCGCGGGCTCCCCCTTTGCGCTGGCCGGCACCGAACGCAAGTACGAGCGCTCGCGCCCGTTCTCGATCCTGCATCTGTCCCTGGACCTGGCCTTGGATTTCGAGACCAAGTCCGTAGCTGGCAGCGCAACGCTCCAGTTCCAGCGCGTGGCCGAAAGCGCGACCGAGCTCACGCTCGACGCCGTCGGCTTCGAGATCGAGAGCGTGCGCACGAGCACCGGCAAGGCGTTCGTGAACACGCCCTACGACTACGACGGAGACACGCTCACGGTGCGCGGGTTGCAGAAGGTCGACGCGGGCAAAGTCGAGATTCGCTATCGCGCCACCCCGCGCCGCGGCATGTACTTCCTGGAGCCGGACGCCAAGGTCAAGCAGCGCCCGAAACAAGTCTGGACGCAGTGCCAGGACGAAGACGCGCGCCATTTCATTCCTTGTCACGACAAGCCGCACGTCAAGATGACCAGCGAGCTGCGCGTCAGCGTACCGAATGGCTTCGTGGCGCTGTCCAACGGCGAGCTGCTCGACTCGGAAACCCCGGCAGCCGCGAGCAAGAAGCCGTGGACGTACCACTTTCGCCTGGATAAACCGCACCCGAGCTATCTCTTGACCTTGGTCGCCGGGAACTTCACGATCATCGACGATCGCCCGGCAGATCTCGGCAAATCCAAGCAGGTGCCGGTGCGCTACTACGTCCCCCCTGCGCGCAAGAAGGACACCGCGCGCAGCTTCGGCGAGACCCCGCGCATGATCGAGCTGTTCTCGCGACTCACGGGCGTCCCCTTCCCCTGGCAACGCTACTCCCAGATCGTCGTCAGCGATTTCATCTTTGGCGGCATGGAAAATACCACGGCCACCACGATGTACGAGCACGTGCTCTTGGACGAACGCGCCGTGCTCGACATCACCTCCAACGACTTGGTGGCGCACGAGCTCGCCCACCAATGGTTCGGGGATTTCGTGACCTGCCGTGATTGGTCACACGCTTGGCTGAACGAAGGCTTTGCCACGTTCTTGGAGCACGTCGAACGCGAGGATCGCCTGGGGCGTGACGAGTACGACTACGGAGTATCGTCTGACAACGACACTTACTTGCACGAGGCCAGCGCGCGCTACTCGCGCGCCATCGTGTGCCGTGACTACGCCGAGCCGATCGACCTATTCGATCGCCACTTGTACGAAAAAGGCGGCCTGGTGCTGCATATGCTGCGGCGCGAGCTGGGGGACGCTACGTTCTGGGCCGGCGTTCGCGACTACCTGCAGAGCCACGCCTACGACGTGGTGGAGACCAGCGACCTGCAACGCGCGTTGGAGAAGGTCTCGGGTCGCTCGCTCGAGCGCTTCTTCGACTCTTGGGTGTATCGGCCCGGACACCCCGAGCTCAAGGTGAAAGTCAGCTGGGACGACAATCTTTTGTCGATCAGCGTGAAGCAAGCCCAGAAGCTCGGTGAGACCGCCGAATTCCACTTCCCGCTCGAGGTCGAAATCGGCACGCGCGCAGGCGGCGTGTCACGGCACCAGAAGTCGGTCACGTCTGCCTCGGACACGTTCGTGATCCAGCTGAGCGAACGCCCCGCGTTCGTGGCCTTCGACCCGGACCTGCGCGTGGTGGGGGAGCTGACGTTCGACGCACCGAGTGACATGTTGCGCGCGCAACTCGCGAGCGCGACGCGTGCCATCTCACGCGCGCGCGCGGCCGAAGCGCTCTCGCGGCGCGATGACCCGCCCACCGTCGCGGCGCTGGCCAAGAGCTTGTCGAACAAGGATGAAGCGTGGATGGTGCGCGGCGAGGCGGCCCGCGCGCTCGGCAAAATCCGGTCGGACGAGGCCTTTTCCGCGCTGGCCGCGCAGGCAGGCACCGATCATCCGAAAGTGCGCCGCGCGGTCGCCTCCGCGCTGGGCAATTTCAAGACCGCCGCCGCGGCAAAGGTCTTGGAAAAGCGAGCCAAGAGCGATCCGAGCTACCTAGTCGAGTCCGAGTCGGTGCGAGCCCTGGGACGTACGCGTCAACCGGAAGCCTTGCAGGTCATCCTGCCCCTGCTCGACCGCCCCTCCTGGGCCGAGGTGTCCCGCGCTGGCGCGCTCGATGCGCTGGGCGCCCTGCGTGACGAACGCGGCCTGCCCGAGGTGCTGAAGCGCACCGAGTACGGCTTTCCGACGCGCGGCAGGCGTGCGGCCATCGCGGCGCTGGCTCAGATCTCCGAAGGTCGTAAAGTACGTGAGCACTTGGAAGACCTGCTCGACGACAAAGATCCGCATTTGAAGATCGACGTGGTGGCCGCCCTACAGGCGCTGGGCGATTCGAAGAGTCGCGGCCCGCTGCATCGCGCCAAAGAACGCGAGCTGGACGGCCGCGTGGTGCGTCGCTTGCGCGAGGCGTTGCGCGACATGGGCGAGCACAAGCAGGTCGCCGAGCGCAAACGACTGAACGACGAACTGGAAAATGTTCGGAACGAGCTGACGGAGTTGAAAGCGCGCTTGTCCAAGGTCGAAGCCGGCAAGTCCAAAGCCTCTGCTCCGCACAAGGCACGAAAATCCGCGCCCACGAAGAGCGCACGCACGGCCAAGCGGAAGGGCCGCGCGTGAGCGATTTGGTGCGACTCGAGCGGCGCGCCGCCGTCGCGCTCGTGACCATCGACCGCCCCGAGCGCATGAACGCGTTGTCCTGGGCCACCGTGCAGCAGCTCGGCGAGATCGGGCGCGAGCTCGCGCAGGATCCCTTGCTTCGCGTGTGCGTGTTGACCGGCGCCGGTGAAAAGGCGTTTTCCGCGGGTGCAGATCTGAAAGAGCGGCAAGGCATGAGCCGCGGCCAGGTACGCGAGATGCTCAGCGCTTACCGCAGCGAGCTCGGCTGGCTCGGGCAATCGGAGTTCGTGAGCGTGGCAGCCATCAACGGCGTGGCGCTCGGTGGCGGGCTGGAGCTGGCGCTGAGCTGCGATCTACGCATCGCTGCCCCTGGGGCGCTGTTCGGCTTGCCGGAAACCGGGCTCGGCATCATTCCCGGTGCGGGTGGGACGCAGCGCATGGCTCGGCTGATCGGCGAGTCACGCGCACTCGACCTCGTGCTCACCGGTCGACGCATCGACGCCAACGAGGCGCTCGCCCTGGGCCTGGTGAATCGCCTGGCCCCGAGCGCAGAGCTGCTGATGGAGAGCACGTTGAAATGGCTGGAGCCCGTGGCCGAAGGCGCGCCGCTCGCGCAGCGTGCGGCGCTTTCAGCCGTGCGCGCGGCGCAGCGCTTGCCGCTCGATCAGGGCCTCGATTTCGAGCGCGAGGCGTACGAGCGCTGTCTGAATAGCGCCGATCGCGACGAAGCCCTGCTCGCGCTTTCCGAGAAGCGAAAGCCGCGCTTCCAGGGGAAATAGCGGAATCTCACTTGCTGGCAATGCCCGGCGGCGGCTCGATGATCGCTCGTGGCTTGCCTTTGCCGACCTGCATGCGCACGCGACAGAACTTCTTCACGGGTCGTCGTGCATCTTTCTCGCTGCCCAGGCCCCACAACGCAACCTGAAGCTCGAGCGCGTCGCCGGCGCCGAGCACGCGCACGCCTTTGGCCGGCCAGGTGCGGCTGAACTTGGTCGGGTCATCGCCGAAGACGCTCTGCTCGCCGTCACCCGCACGCTCGTCGCCGAAGGGCTCGGCCTCCGACTGACCTTTGCGCAGCACCGAACCGGCGAATGCCAGCGGCCCGCTCTTGGGGCTCGAGAGCGAATGCGGTTTGCCGTCGAGCGCGCTCGCCAGCACGTTCAGCTTCACGCCCCAGCCCGAGGCGACCTGCACGGCACTGGCGGAGACGGCAAAGCGCACGCCGGCAACGCTGATTTTCAGCCCCTCCGGCACGACCACGTAGGTCACATCACGAGTCGCGTTGGGGTCTGGCTCAGCCTTCGAGGCCGACGCAGACGACGCCCCCGACTCCGCGCCGTCGCCCGCTGCAGCCTTCGTGGGCTCGGCAGACTTCGCGGGCTCTGCGCTCGGCGTCGGCTCGCTGCTCGGCGCGGGCGCGGCTGCCGGCGGCGCGCTTTCGGCTACCGGAGGCTCCGTCGGAGGCGTGGCCTGGGCAGCGCCGCAAGCAGCGACCAGCAACGTCGAAATCATGAGCGCGGAGCGAGCAATACGCATGCCCGGCAGCCTACACCGGCAAGCTCGCGAACGGCAATCAGTGCGCGGCCGCGAACTCGCGCCGCACCTCGGCGAACAACTTGGGATCTTCGAGCAGATCGAGCGTGGTGCGAGCCATGGCCTTGGCAGCGACGAGCATGGTCGACATGCCGCGATCGCTGGCCGCGCAAGCGGCGAAGCGGTGCTCGTGGCACAAAGATTCGCCTTCGTCGCAAATCGCCAAATACGGATGAATCGACGGCAAATGCAGGCTCACATCGCCCATGTCCGTGGAGCCGGCACCGACCCGGACATCGGTCTCGCGTGCGTTCCGGCCCAAGGCTTCGAGCGCTGCGCCGAAGCGGCGCGCCATCGTCAGGTTGTTCTTCATTTCGCGGTAGCCGGGCTTCTCCTTGAACGACACCTGGACGTCGCCGGCGAGCGCGGCACCACGCGCGCAGCGCAGCACGATCGCCTTCACGCGCTCGAGCTCTGCCGAGCTCTGCGCGCGCAGCGTGAACTCCGAAGCCGCATGCTCCACGATCACGTTCACCGCTTGCCCGCCGTTGGTGATGATACCGTGCACGCGCGTCCCATCACGGAAATGGACGCGCTGGGAGTCGATCAAGCGAAAGGTCTCCATGCAGGCCGTGAGCGCACTCTTTCCAGCAAACGGTGCCGCGGCTGCATGGGCGGGCTGCCCCTGATAGGTCATGGCGATGCGCATGCTGCATAGCGCTGGGTGTGCCAAAATATCGCGATCGAACGGATGAAACATCATCGCGGCGTCGACACCTGCGAACACGCCGGCCTGCAGCAGTTTGATCTTTCCGCCGCCACCTTCCTCGGCCGGCGTACCGATGATCTCCACCGAGCCCGGCAGCTGTGCAACTTGGCTGGCCAACGCGAGGAACGCACCGAGCGCGCCGCCCGCGATCAAATTGTGCCCACAAGCGTGACCGATCTCGGGCAGCGCGTCGTACTCGGCCAAGATGGCGATCCTGGGTGAGCCGCTGCCCACGCGCGCGCGGAACGCCGTCTCGAGGCCGCCCACGCCGCGTTCGACTTCCACACCGAGCTTTCGCTCCAAACATTCAGCGAGCCACGTCGCTGCCTGCCGCTCTTCGAAGCACAGCTCGGGGTGCGCGTGGATCTGGCGCGCAAGCGCCGAAAGCTCGGCGGTGAGCTCGTCCACGCACAGGTCCAATGCCTTACGATCGAGCGCCATGCTAAGAGCATAGCCCAGAGATGAAGGGACCTGGGCAAATCTACCGAAAACATCGGCTAAATGCCGGCAATTTCGCGCTCCTGGCGCTGCCCTGGTTACTCGGCGCCTGCAATCGCCCGGCCACCGAAAAGACGCCCGAGCTGAGCGACGCCGCGCGCGCGCCCGCTTCGAGCGCGGCCAGCGCACGAGCCGATCATCTTGCCGCACTGCCCGCGCCCGCGTCGAGCGAGCCTGCCACTTCAGCCGCGCCCGCACCCGCGGAGAAGGTCGACTTTCAAGACGTGGCGATGGGCACGAACGTGCACTTCATCGCTTACACCACCGCGCAAGTGGACAGCGCGAAGGTGCGCTCGGCGATCAGCCAAGCGCTGAACGAAATGAAGCGACTCGAGGCGCTGCTCAGCGAATGGCGTGACGACAGCGAGGTCGGCAAAATAAACGCCAACCCCGAGCAATGGGTGCACGTCGGACCCGAAACGTTCGCGGTCATCTCGCGCGCGCTTGCCGAAGGCAAAGCATCGGACGGCGCATTCGACATCACCTTCCAAGCCATGAGCGACGTGTGGAAGTTCGGCAGCGCCGCCGACGCCAAGCCCAAACTCCCTTCCAAGACCGAAATCGAGCGGCGCCGCCTACTCGTCGATTACCGGACCGTCGAGCTCGACCCGGCAGCATCCGCGGTGCGCCTACCCAAAGCCCACAAAATTGGCCTGGGCGGGATCGCCAAAGGCTACATCGTCGACCGCGCCGCAGACGTATTGAAGAAGGCGGGCCTCCAAGCCTTCTTGGTGCAGGCCGGCGGTGATTTGTACGGCGCTGGGCGAAAGCCCGATGGCTCACCGTGGATCAGCGGCATCCAAGATCCGCGCGGCCCCGAAGGCACGTCTTTCGCTACCATCGAGCTCACCGACCATGCCTTCTCCACCGCGGGTGACTACGCGCGCTCGTACGTGATCGGCAAACGCCGCTACCACCACATCATCGATCCACACACCGGCTACCCAGCAACGGCGAGCCGCAGCGTGACGGTCTGGGCCGACGACGCCACGACCGCCGACGCCGTCGACGATGCCGTGTTCATCTTGGGGCCCGAAGCAGGACTGAAACTAGCGGAAGCCACTCCGGGGGTCGGGGTCGTGATCGTGGACAAGAACAACAAGGTCTGGCTGAGCGCGCGTTTGCAAGGCCAAGTCCACGTCGCGCGCCCGCCGACAGACGGGATCTAGTGGTTGATGGTCACGCGCTGCGTCGCGCCGCGTCGCAGCCTTCGGCGTCGAGCCGCGGCTTCGAGAGAGCGCGCGCCTCACTTGCCGCGGGTGCAGTCCGCCCCGGACTATTCGAAGACCGCGCGCCGCTGCCCGGACTATTCGAAGGCCGCGCGCCGCTGCCCGGACTATTCGAAGGCCGTGCGCGTCAGTGAGCGGTGCTTCGAGACGCAAGCCCTCGTCGCAAAAAAACAAAGCGCGTACGCACACCAATGCCGATCGGTTAGCACTCAAGGAATCGGAATCATTTAGGAAAGCGGCGCGCTCTTTTTGTCGGAGCTGAGAATCAGTCACGCTCACATTCGCTCGGAGGGGGTTGACTCGCGAAAAATCGAGTTCGAGCTCGAACTCCATTTCTAGTCGTGAACGCGCACTTCGGGCGAATTCGGTGCGAAGCTCTTAAGTGAACGGCGTTGGTACGCACACTTTGTTTTTCGCGCTGAAGGCGGTCTGCCGTTGGCCGAAAAAACAAAGCGCGTACACACACTTTGTTTTTTTGCGCAGACGGCGGTCTGCCGTTGGCCGAAAAGCAAAGTGCGTACACACACTTTGTTTTTTCCTACGCAAGGGTCCAACGTGGAAAAGAATCCGCAACTGGCCGCCCTACGCGCGCGACCTGTTCCTTCGATGGCAGCGATCAACTGGGAGCAGGCGATACGGCAGGCGACACAGCTGGGATTGGCAGCCTCCACGCGGAGAGCGGAGTGGTTCACCGCGATGCGTTGGCGGCGACGAATCGAGGCCGTTTTTTCGGAAGTCGGGCTCACCTTTACGCAATGGCTCATTCTGGAGGCCGCCCGGGAGCTGATCGCGGAACGCGGAGACGCTGTGAATCAGAACGAAATCGCGGCGCGCGTGGAGCTCGATCGGTCGACCGTGTGCCAGGTGATGTTCAGGCTGCAAGACAAGTCGCTCGTATCCAGGGACATCGACATCACGGGTAGGGAAATGCGAATCTGGCTGACCTCGGAGGCGATGCAGATATTGGATGACTATCGCGAGCGCATCGACGCCGTTTCCACGAGCCGCATCTCTGCAGGCTTGAACGACGACAATGGGCCATAAGACGAGAGATGCACGACCCCGCTGCCCTAAGCTGCGTCGGAAAGCAAGCGGCGACGATGGCCCTTGCGGGGCCATCGTCGTCACGCGAGCTGCTGAGTCACGCGAGCTGCTGAGTCAGCCTAGCTGCTGAGTCAGCCTAGCTGCGCACTCGAATCAGCGCGGGCGGCGGATGTACATTTCCGGTTGCGCCGGGCTCTGCGGGCGCGATGGTCCGCGGTTGTCGCGCGGGGCTTGCCCGCCGCCACCCGGAGCACCTTGCGGACGCCCCTGACCGCCGCCTTGAAACGGGCGTGCAGGGCCGTCGAAGCGACGAGCTGACGGACCGCGATCCCCGTCGAAGCGCGAGGGTGCGCTCTGCGGGGCGCGTGGCGCCGCGCGGTCGTCGAAGCGACGCGGCGCGGGGCCGCGGTCTTGGCTCGGCGCTCCCGCAGGGCGCGGGCCATTGTCCATGCGCAGCTGCGGGCGGTTGTCCGGGCGCGGACCGCGGTTGTCTTGGCGCGGACCGCGATTGCCCTGGAAGCGCGGGCGATCGTTCTGGGGCGGGCGAGCTTCCGACTCGGGGCGCGCGGCGCGCGGGCGCAGATCTTCCGCGCTCGGCTCGGGCGTCTCGAGCTTGCGAATGGGCGTGCGCGTGAGGCGCTCGATGTCTCGCAGGTAACCGCGCTCTTCACGGCTGCACAAGGAGATGGCGATGCCTTCTTTGCCGGCGCGCGCGGTGCGGCCGATGCGGTGCACGTAGCTCTCCGGGATGTTCGGCAGATCGTAGTTGACGACGTGGCTGATGCCGTCGACGTCGATACCGCGGGCGGCGATGTCCGTCGCGATCAGCACCTTGAGCCGACCCGAGCGGAAATTGTCCAACGCGCGTTGTCGCGCGCCCTGGGATTTGTTGCCGTGAATGGCTTCGGACACGATCTCGCCGCGCTCCAGCTCTTTCACCAGGCGATTGGCGCCGTGCTTGGTGCGCGTGAAGACGATCGCGCGCTCCATGGCCGGGTCGCGCAGCACCTTCTCGAGCACACGGCGCTTCTCGGAAGCCTCGACCATGTACACCGATTGTTCGATGCGTTCCGCGGTCGACGAAACGGGTGCCACGTCGACGCGCACGGGGTTCACCAAGATCTCACGGGACAAGCGCTCGATGTCGCTCGGCATGGTGGCCGAGAAGAACAGCGTTTGGCGCTGCTTGGGCAATTTTTGAAGGATGCGCTTCACGTCCGGCAAAAAGCCCATGTCGAGCATGCGATCGGCTTCGTCCAGGACCAAGATTTCTACCTTGTCCAAGAACGCCGCCCCCTGATTCATCAGGTCGAGCAAGCGACCGGGGGTAGCGACCAGCACGTCCAAGCCACGGCTGAGCATCGAGATTTGCGGGCCTTGACCGACGCCGCCGAAAATCACCGCGTACTTGAGCGGGGTGCCGCGCCCGTAGGTGGCGAAGCTGTCGGCGATCTGCGCAGAGAGCTCGCGCGTCGGCGAGAGCACGAGAGCGCGAGGACGACGAGCGTCGCGCGGCGTGCTCGAGGCCATCAGGCGCTCGATCATCGGCAGAGCAAACGCGGCGGTCTTGCCGGTTCCGGTTTGCGCGCAGCCGAGCAAGTCCCGACCCGCGAGCACCTCGGGGATGGCTTTTTGTTGGATGGGCGTCGGGTTGACATAACCCTCGGCAGTGAGCGCCTTGAGCACGGCATCGCTCAGGCCCAGATCAGTGAACGCGACGCCGGAGACGGTGGGAACCGAAGCGTCAGCAGTAACGGTGTGAACAGCAACGTCGGACGAGGCAGAGCCCGCGACGGGATTCGTATTTTGCAAAGTGACCTTTTTGTATGGAGAAACCGGCGTGGTCCTGAGGACGACCCGGGGCGCGAAGCTCTCCGACCGGTGCGCCGATGGAAATCGGCTCGACCGGCGGGACGCCACGCTTCGTTACGATGGGGAGCGCGCGGGCTGCTGCTAGAGCAAGCACCGCGTCGCACGACCGCCCTTCGTCGTAAGTGAAATTTCGGACTCGAAAGCCGCGCCGGGCAAGGCCCGCCGCTAGGGCGAAAACCGGGGGCGACTGCCCGCGGCCCGGCGACTCTGACAGATCCGCGTAGGAGTGCAAGCGTACAGGGGCCGCCGCTGCCCACCCTCGGCGCCAGTGTAGTCGCTTTCAGCACGAATCCTGCTGCGGAATGCAACGGCAGCCCTGCACTTATTCCCCAAGCGTCCGTAGGTGCACGTGACTGGGTTCGCTAGGGAACGTCACTCCGTAGGAATGGTGAGCATGTCTGGTCGTCTAAAAATGGGAACTTGGGCCGCGTCTGCACTGTGCGCAGGCGTGATGCTGTGCGCGACCGCCGCTCACGCGGGCGACGCGATCTCGGAAGAAGCCAAGGCCTACTTCAAGAATGGCGTCGAGCTGATTCAAGACCAGCCCCCGAACTACCAGGACGCTTACTACCAGTTTCGGCTGGCCTACGAGAAGAGCAAGAGCTGGAAGGTGCTCGGCAATCTCGGCTTGTGCTCGTTCAAGCTCGAGCGCGATGGCGAGGCCATCCAGTACTACACGGACTACCTGAAGGGCGGCGGCAAGGACATCGATCCCGATGAGCGTGCCGCGCTGGAGCGCGATTTGCTCGTGCTCAACGGCAATTCAGCGAGCATCACCCTGACATCCGCCAGCGCGGACCTCGACGTGACCGACAGTCGAGCGGGCAGCTCGGCCCCCCCGCAGAGCTATCGCTTGGAAGGCGGCAAGCTCACGCTGCGCTTGCGCGCCGGAACTCACACGCTGACGGCCAGCCATGCCGGCAAAGCGCTGCGCTGGGAAGTCGCGCTCTCGCCGGGACGCACCGACAGCCACGATTTCGACTTCTCCGAGCATCCTGCGCCGGTGGCAGCCGCGCCGGTCGCCGCTCTGCCCGCGGCCGGCAAACCAGCAGCACCGCCGGAGCCGGCGGCATCGGCTGGCAGCCCCATACGCACGATTGGCTTCGTCACGGCGGGCGTCGGCGTGGCCGCGCTGGCGGGAGGCGTGGTGGTGGGCTTGATGGCCAACGGCAAGGAAAACGACGCCAAGAGCATGTGCCGCGACACGCTCTGTCCGGCGAGCGCCGAGTCCAAATTCGATTCGGCACAGTCGATGGCCACGCTGTCGAACGTTCTACTGGTCGGCGGCGGTGTACTGACGGCCGCCGGCATCGGCGTGATCGTGCTGGGCGGTCACAAGAGCGAGCCCGCGAAGAGCGCGGCTGTTACTTTGCGCGTTTTGCCCACGCTCGGTCGCGACTCTGCAGCGCTCTGGGCCAGCGGGAGCTTTTGAGGGGATCCATGAGCCGCACTTCAGCAGCTAAATCGAGCGTGAAATCCCATTGGCTGGCGTTGCTGTTGGGCGCCGCCTTCGCAGCGGTGACCGCAGCGTCCTGCTCGGTCGACAAGTCCCAATACACGTTCATCGCCGATGACGAGTTCGCGGACGCCAGCGCCAAGAGCGGCAGCGCGAACGGCGGCGGCCTGAACGGCGGCGGCGAGAATGGCGGCGGCCTGAACGGCGCGGGAGACGACGGAATGAGCGGCGGAGCCAGCGGTGCCGCCGGCAGCAGCGGCGGCGATTGCACGCCCGGCGAGCACAGCTGCTCGCCCGACGGTCATTTGCAGACCTGCCAAGCCGGAGATCCGCCAGCCTTCGACACGGGCATGGCCTGCGGTGAAGGTAAGTGCAGCGCGAGCCTCGCGGCCTGTTTGAAGTGCGTTCCGGGCGATTTCCAGTGCGCGAACAACGTGCTCCAGCAATGCAACATCTTCGGTAGCGCCTTCGAAGATGCCGCGGTCTGCGAGAGCAAGACCGCATGCTCGGCCTCCGGACAGAAAGGCTTCTGTGTGCACTGCAAGCCGGGCACCAGCAGCTGTGAGGCGAGCATGGTGCACGTGCTCGGCGCCGTCTCCGACAGCGCCGAATACCCGTCCACCGATCTCGAGACCTGTAACCTCGATGGCTCGGGCACGGACACGGCGCAGGTGTGCGTGGCAGAAAGCAGCTTGTGCGACCCGGTCGCCAAGAAGTGCTCGAGCTGCGTGCCCGGCACCTACTCGTGCGAGGGCTCCAGCCTGAATGTCTGCAGCGCCGACGGCAGCGGCTACAATTACAAGCAATCCTGCCAGGCGCCGAACGGCGCGTGCAATGCCACGACGGGCAAATGTGAGCCCGCCGCGTGCAACAACGGCAGCTACCAGTGCCAGGACAATGTGCTTCAGGTGTGCAACAACGGCGCGTACACCCGGCTCGATGTCTGCGAGAGCAAGGACCTGTGCGACGCCAACAACGGGCGCTGCCAGAAGTGCGTTCCCAACGTCAACAGTTGTGTCAACGGCAACGTGCAAACGTGCGACTACAACTACGGGGAAGCCACCCCTTACCCGGTGGTCACTTGCCTCAACGGCAGCTGTGTTTCGTCGGGAACCACGGCGAACTGCAACTGCAAGCCGGGCACTTCGATCTGCTACGATGGCAGCACCGGCTACACCACGTGCGACTTCGGGGGCGTGAGCAACTACGTGCAGTGCCCCAAGGATCCGAATACGGGCGCGCAACAAGTGTGCAGCTCCAAGTACGGCAAGTGTGGACCGTGCGTTCCCGGCCGTTTCCAATGCGACGGAAACGGCGTGCTCAAGCAGTGTCCGGACGACGGCAGCGACTGGAAGGTCGTCAGCGACTGCCAGGCAGCGGGCAAACAATGTGATGCAGGCCGCGGTCAGTGCGCGCTCGCCCAACCGGGGCGCTTCTATTGTGACGACAAAGGCGATCTGTATTCGATCGGCTATGACGACAAGGGCACACACACGCCCGTCAGTAAGCTGGTCGACCAGTGCGGCTCCCCCAACCAGTGCAACCCGTACGACGGCTTGTGCCGCAGCAAGCGGTGCGCGATCGGACAGCTCACGTGTAGCGGTGCGGACGTGTACAGCTGCGACACGGGCGAGCGGCGCACGCGCACCAGCACGCGCTGCAGCTCGGCCTCGCGCTGCCAAGACGGCTTCGGCTGCGTGAAAGCGCTGTCGATCGCCGCGGGCGACGCACACACCTGCGTCGTAGTGGCAGGCGCCGACGCGGTGGAAGGCGATCCCGGCTACGTCATGTGCTGGGGCGCCAACGAATCCGGCCAGCTCGGCGACGGCTCACCGTTGTTCGCCGACTCGAAGCAGGCTCGTCCGGTGCTGATCGGAGCCGGACCGGGCGACGGCGGCTCGAACGTGACTCCGCGGCTGAGCAACTTTTTCACGCAGGTCTCGGCGGGCAAGAACTTCACTTGCGCGGAACTTTCGATTCCCGATGCCAACGGCGAAAGCCGCGTGGCTTGTTGGGGCTCGAACGAGAAGGGACAGCTCGGAGCAGCCTATGCCGACCCCAGCCCGCACAACGGACCGTTCACCGGCGTCACGGACACGACCAGCAATGACAAGGGCATCGACCTGCACGGGGTGACGTGCGGTTCGGAGTTCGCGTGCGCGCTCGGCAGCGACGGCACGCCCTGGTGCTGGGGCGCCAATGAATCGGGCCAACTCGGCAATGGCAGCACCGACAATGCCATCGGCGCGACGCCCATCACCGGCATCGCATTTGCCCAGCTGAGCGCCGGCGCCCGGCACGTCTGCGGCATCAAGTCCGACGGCACGGTTTGGTGCTGGGGTGACGGTTCGCAGGGCCAACTCGGCAACGCGACCAAAAGGAGCTCGTCGATACCGATCTTGGTCGGGAAAGTGACGGCTGCCCCCGATCGCCCGATGGCATTGGGCAACGACTTCAGCCTCGTCTTGGGCGCCAAGGGTTCGAAGAACCCGTCCGCGTGGGGTGCCAACGGCTTCGGCCAACTGGGCAACGCGAGCACCAGCGACGCGGGCGCGCCCAGCGCGCTCTTGGGCCTGTTGTCAGCCGATTTCATGGTCGGCGGCGCGCTGTTCTCCGGCCCGAGCGCGGAGCACGCCTGCGCGCGTCTGGGCGATCGCTTGTTCTGCTGGGGCGCCAACCTGTTCGGTGAAGTCGGCGATGGCAGCACCATCGATCGCGCGAGCCCAGTGCAAATCTTCGACGCCAAAACCGATCTGAGCAAGCTCGGCCCGAGCGCGCACGCGGTCGCAGTCGGCGGCCGCCACACGTGCGCGATTACGGCCAAGGGCGATGTCTTGTGCTGGGGCGCCAATCATCGCCAGCAGCTCGGCAACGGCGCGATCACTCCGCAACGCGTCCCGCTGCGCTCGTTCTGAGCCGGATCTGCCACGAGCCGGACGCGAAGCGCCAGTTTCGCCTCCGGCTCGAGCGCGCTCGCCCGCTAGCGCGCGCGTTCCTCGGGGCACGCCCGCCTTCCTTGACCCGTCTTTCTTCGGCACTAGAATCGGGAGCCGCATGCTGCTAGCCATTTTCGGCGGCGCCCTGATCGGGCTCAGCGCCTCATTGTATTGGTCCCTGAACGGGCGCATCGCCGGCATCAGCGGCATTCTGAGCGGCGCGCTGTTGAATCGAGGCAGCGAGCGCTGGCTGAGGCTGTCGTTCCTGCTCGGACTCGTGGTCTCGGGGGTTGGCTTCGCAAGCTTCACCAACCGAGTGCCTGCGCCGACCTTGCCGCTGCTCCCACTCGCGTTCGCAGGGCTGTTGGTCGGCTTCGGCACGCGCATGGGCGGTGGTTGCACCTCGGGTCACGGCGTATGCGGCTTGAGCCGGCTGTCCGTGCGCTCGTTGCTCGCGGTGCTGACGTTCATGGTCACGGGCGCGCTCACCGTGTTCGTGTTGCGTCACGTGCTGAAGTTGTGGGTGCCCTCGTGAAAGGTCTCGTGACCGCGCTCGGCTGTGGACTCCTGTTCGGAGTCGGGCTGTGCCTGTCGGGCATGACCGATCCGGCAAACATCATCGCCTTCCTGGATGTCAGCGGAAAGTGGTCGCCGAACCTGGCCGGCGTGATGCTCGGTGCCATCGCCGTGCACGCGACCTGGCTGCGCTTAACGGCGCGCAGCGCCGATGGGACAGCCGCGACCGGTGTGCTGCCAGCGAGCGGCAAACGCCTCGACGGCGCGCTGGTTGGCGGCGCGGCGTTGTTCGGCGTCGGCTGGGGAGTGTCGGGGTATTGTCCAGGCCCGGCGCTGGTCGCGCTCGGCTCGGGCGCGGCGGGCGCGCTGGTGTTCGTCGCAGCGATGGCTGCAGGCATGGTGCTGCGTGAGGGGAGGAGCGCGTGGACGATCAAAGACTCTGGCAGGCGTTCAACGAGTCTTCCCTGATCCGTGCGGAATGGACGCACGAGACGCACGTGCGAACCGCGTTCTTGCACTGCCAACGCTACCCGCTCGATGAAGCGCACTTGCGCCTGCGAGCCGGCATCATCCGACTCAACGAGCGTCACGGCTTGATCGAAACCAGCGCGCGCGGCTACTTCGAGACGCTCACGCGCGCTTGGCTAGTGCTCGTCGCGGACGCAGGTGCACGCTCGGGCGCGACGAGCTCGCGCGAGCTGCTCGAGCGCTGTCCGGAGCTCTACGATCGAACGCTACTGTCTCGGTATTACAGCAACGAGCTGCTCGCGAGCGTGCGCGCTCGCGCGATTTTCGTGACTCCAGATCTCGAATCACTGCCTGACGTACCCTGACGCGCCCTGACCCCTCCGCCGCTGGGATTTCGCGTTGGTTTCCGAGCCAAGCTCGTGAAACAATCTGCAGCAAAGCGCCGACGTTCTTCAGCGCGCTGTTGCGAAAAAACACGCTGGCAGAGCACGGCTCGAACCTGTATTGGACGGCATCCGTTGCTGATTGCCCGTGGGAATTGGCGGCATTTCGCGACGTTTTGCCCCACTAACAAAAGTACTACGTCCCCAGTTGGACGTTATTTCTTGACCTTGCAGGTGGGGGCATCAAAGTTGCAACACGGGGTCGGCGAAGATGAGATTTTTCGAGTGCTCACAATGCGGCGTATCAGCCAGCGGTCACGTCTGGGGCTTCGCGCTGCTCGCCGCTCAAGGTTGGGGCGTGGCCGCCGCAACCAACCCACCAGGCGCTGCAGAACGCGCCTGGTTGTGTGAGGCCTGCCTCGCCCGCGCCGAAAGCGTCGCCCGGGGCGTGGGCAAGCGCTCCTCACCGAAGGTACAACGCGCGCGCCCAGGCGAAGGCCAACGGCTCAAGGTGCTGATCGTGGACGATCACCTGCTGATGCTGCGCAGCATGGTGCGCATGCTCGCGGGCTGCGAGACTATGATCACGACCAGCCCGCGGGAAGCGTGGACGGTGCTGCAAAGCGTCCCGTTCGACGTCATCGTCTCGGACGTCATGATGCCCGAAATCAGCGGCCCCGAGCTGTATGCGCGTTGCTTCGCGCACTCTCCCGCGCTGGCACGCCGTTTCATCTTCGCCAGCGCCGACCCCATCCTGGCGGCTCGGGAAATCGCGCAAACCGTACAGGCAATCGGCGCCGCGCATACCCCGCCCTTGCTGGCGAAGCCGACCTCGCGCTCCGCAGTCATGAATGCGGTGGCAGCGGTCGCGCGCGGCACCGCGCATGAATCGGGAACCTACGTGCTGCGCCTCGTGGATGACGTTTCGTCGGGTCAAGCGAAGTAAGCTGCGCTTGACCGGAGCTGGTGAGGGCGACCAACCTCAGCCGATGACTCGAGCTCAAAGACCCGCTGACGCCTCTGGAACGATCACCCTTGGTGGCGACCTGGTCGTCAATCGCCTCGGCTACGGAGCCATGCAACTGACGGGCGCCGGCGTTTGGGGTGACCCCAAAGATCCGGAAGAGGCGCTGCGCGTCCTTCGGCGCGCGCTCGAGCTCGGCGTCAATTTCATCGACACGGCCGATGCCTATGGGCCGTTCGTTTCGGAGCGGCTGATCAAGAAAGCCCTCCATCCGTACGCCAAGGATTTGATCATCGCGACCAAGGCGGGGCTCACCCGTCAAGGGCCCAATCGCTGGACGCCGGTGGGGCGTCCGGAGTACCTGCGTCAGCAAGTCGAGCTCAGCCTTCGGCACCTGGGGCTCGAACGCATCGATCTTTTGCAACTGCATCGAGTCGATCCCAAAGTGCCCCTGGCCGAATCGCTCGGCGAGCTGCTCAGCCTGCAGAAAGAGGGCAAGATCCGCCACCTGGGCCTGAGTGAAGTGAGCGTTGCCCAATTGGATGCGGCGCGCAAAATCGCGCCCATCGTCTCCGTTCAAAATTTGTTCAACCTGACCAATCGCTCTTCCGAGGCGCTGCTCGATCACTCGACCAAGTTGGGCGTGGCCTTCATCCCCTGGTTCCCGCTGGCCACCGGTGCGTTGGCCCAGCGGGGCAGCCCCCTGCGTGCCTTGGCAGAGAAGCACGGCGCCACGCCTGCGCAGCTCGCGCTGGCTTGGCTGCTCCGCCGTTCCCCGCTCATGTTACCCATCCCCGGCACCTCGAGCGTCGAGCATCTGGAGGAGAACCTCGCAGGCGCTGAGCTTTCGCTCACGACCGCCGAGCTCGAGGCGATTGATCGAGCTTAGCATCCCAGTGCGAGACGGCGGAGGCCCTACTACAGCTCCTCGACGCGATAGGCCGCGCCCGTCCGCAAATCGCTCAGGTATAATTTGCCGTCCGGTCCGACAGCGACCCCGGACAGCGAGCCCGCGGGCAGCCCGGTATCGACCGAGCCGAGCGGCGAGCCATCGAGCTTGAACCACCAAATGCGACTGGTGGCATTGTCGGTCGCGATCACGCGATCGACGGTCAGCGCGATGCCACTCGGCGCACTGAGCGAACCGGGAGCGACGAGCTCGTCCAACGTGGCTCCCTCCATTCGTCGGTGAATGGGGATCTGCTCCAGCGTGGGTACGTTTGCGCCCGGGACTCCGCTGCCAATGGCTAGCCGCAAGATGCGGCCGCCTGCGGTGTCGGCGACGTACAGCTGTCCGTGGCTACGGTCGAGGGCCAAGTGGCTCGGCACTTCCGGCACGCGCTCGAGCTGACCTTCGACGTAGCGACTGAGCTCACCGTCCGAGTGGTCTTCACCGCCGACCACGTGCGGCGCGTGAAAGTCGTAGCGATCGAGCGCGCCGAGCTGGCCGTTGAACACCCAGTACGCGTTGTCTCGTTCGTAGGCGATGCCCATGCAGAACGGTGATTCATGGAGCATGTCGATGTGAGTGCCGTTTTGGCCAGCCTTTGGCACAGCGCCAAAAATGGCAGGGTCAGACGACCAAAGCACCGGCCCCGAGTAATCGATCGCATCGTCTTCGTAGTTGTCGGTACGCGCCTCACCACAGGTGGAAAGGTTACCGTTTTCGCCGAACGCAATCGACGTGGGGCGACGCATGAAGTGCCAAGCGTTGCCGTCTATCTTGATGGTCATGCTAGGTGCGGCACTGGTCGCCGCTTGCACCAACAGAACCTCGCCCTGCAACGCCGCGCAGCCGGCGCGGGCGGTTTCCAGACACGGCTGGTTGCTCGGGACGCGCCGCAGGGTCACCCACAGCTCGCCCGTGCGCAGCGGATCGAACGCCAACGCGGTCGCGGTCCAAGCCGCGGGCGGCTCGTACAAGGGCACGAGCTCGACGCTCGTAGGCACCGCCGAACCAACCGTCGCGGCGTCCGCTTCGTCCGGCGTATCGAGCGGGCTCGAGCTGCAATTCGAAAGCGTCAGCGCGAGCACCACACTCACGAAAGCTCGGGCAACGAAACGCATGTCCCAAGGGTGAAACGAGATATGCGTCGTGTAAAGGCGGCCGGTAGACGACGAACCGAGCTCAGCCAGGCGAAAGCTCAGGCCTCTTCGCCGTCGAACTCGCCTTCGTCGGGCATTTCGTCGAGGCCGATGCCACCGCGCACGGGGATGGCGCGAGCGTGGCCGACCTTTTCGAGCACCATGGCCAGAGCCGCTCGGTCGTCGACGGCGGGCAGGAAGCTGCGCGTGCCGTCCCACAAGTCGAGCGCGATGTGGCTAGGCATGTCGAGCACGATGCGGTCTATTTGCGCCCATTTGAAGCGACGCGCGCGCGGCCAGCCGAGCGACGAATCACGGTAGTCGACGCCATCGCCACGCACGCGCACGCCACGCATGTTGGTGCGTAAAAACGAGGAGATTGCCCCCATCAGCAGCAAGCCCGCGCAGGCGCGTGCGCTGATGATGCCGCGCACCCCGCGTTCGACGATGTTCACGTACAGCCAGCTGTTCGATGAGCTGTGCTCGGCCGCAATCACGGCGGCCACGCCCGCGAGCGCAAGAGCCAAATACAAGAGCGACGGGATGCGGGCCGCCCATGGCGGGCCAAAGGAGCTCTCCGTCGGGCGATAGGTCATATCGAAGCCGGGCGGTCGTGACGGGCGAGCCATGTGGATTAAACGTAACGCTGCAGCCAATCCTTGGAAAGACACGCGGAATCACCTGCAGCGCGCGCGCCTCGAGGAGTTTCCCGTGAGGCCATCGCTTTCCCGTGTCGCCGAGATCTGCGCGGGCATCGTGGCGCGTTTTGCCCTGACCTTTAACTTTGCTAGGGGCAGTGCCGATGCCTACTTCCGTGCTCCGCCGTGCGCCCGGCTCCCCTCGGCTTCTGCCTTCGCTCGTGCGGCGCGAGGCCGACGCAATGCTCGCCGAGCTCGAGCTCGCTCACGCAGAGCTGAGCGTCCTGCTCACCAATGATGCGCAGATCCACGCGCTCAACCTGCAGCACCGTGAGAAGGACAAGCCGACCGACGTGCTGTCGTTTCCGCTCGACGAAGGCGGAGGCGCCGATGGCGCCGTGAGCGGCACGCGGGTGCTCGGCGACGTCGTGATCTCCCTCGATACCGCGGCTCGCCAAGCGCGCGGTCGCAAGCGGGAGCTGCTGCCCGAAGTGCGCTTTTTGCTCGCCCATGGGCTCTTGCACCTGCTCGGCTACGATCACGGTGATCCCGTGGAAAAACGCGAGATGGACGCCATGACCCGGCGTTTAGTGCGGGCAGTGGCGACGAATTTCGCGAAAGCGCCGAAAAGCGCCCAGGAAAGCCGGAGGCGGCCAGCGACCACCTCACCGACCGCAAGGCCGAAGGGTGCGAAGCCCAATCGTCCGCCTCGCGCAAGGCATGCGAAATGATTGCTAAGTCCGCGCTATGCAACGAAAAACCCGCCTGGTTCCATACCGGCTTCACGGTCCAGCATGGAACAAGGGAATGGGCGATAGGGGGTGAGTAAACCGGCCTTCGGGACGCCTTTCCCGGAACCCCCCTTGCCTGCGCCGCGGAAAAAAAGGGGTATCCCTAGCCGCCAACAATTTTTCCCCTTGAAAGGGCGGTAAGAACCCTGTTATCGCTTCGCCCGTGCCTAGGACGACTGAAACGACGGGTTAAAACCCTGTCGGCGCAGGCGGGTGGGCCGCAGACGGCCGAATTTTTGGATTTTCTGACAGGAGGAAGCGCATGGCTGGCAAAAGGTTGACGAAGGCTCAGGTTATCGCCGAGCTCGCGAACGCATCGGATCTGGACAAGAAGAGCGTGGGGCGCGTGTTCGAAGGGCTGCAAGAGCTCATCCGCAAGCAACTCTCGGCTCGTGGCCCTGGCGAATTCGTCGTCCCGGGTCTGGTGAAGCTCCGCGTGGTGAAGAAGCCGGCGACCAAAGAGCGCCAAGGCATCAACCCCTTCACCAAGGAACCGATCACGATTCCGGCGAAGCCCGCGAGCAAGAAGGTTCGCGCCACGGCTCTCAAGAACCTCAAAGATCTGGTTCAGTGAGTCACGCGCCGCGTGATCCCCGACGGGGGATTTCGCCGCGCCTCGGCGCTGCGACACTCACCCGTTAGCGCCGTTCACGCGGCAAACGACTTGTCCCCGGCTTCGTAAGGAGTCCGGGGACAAGTCGTTTGTGGCTCGATTCGATGAAGATGAAGCGGCCGTGAACTTGCTGCGAGTCTCACCCCGGAAACGAGCCCGCGGGCCGCGCAGCGGAAATCACCAGTAGAACGTGACGCCGGCGCGAAGCATCCCGCCCCCGGAAGTCTCGCGGGAGCTCTGCGTATTCCTATCGATCAGCTCCGGGAGCTCCTGCCAGTGCTCGTCCGTGCGGCCCCGGACGAACCCCAGCACGTCAGCTGCAACCGCAAAGCGACGCGAAACGCGCACCTCCATGCCCAGACCGAATTGGCCGCCGACGTAGGAATAGTCCTGGTCGTAGCGATTGACCAAAGCTTCGCCGCGCCGCGGCTCGATGGTCGCCTCTGCTCCCGTGAAACCGAGGCCAGCCAAGGCGTAGATCTGCAGCACGTCGCGCGGGTTGAAGAACACCAGCGTATTGAGCAGAAACGACGCCTCGGTGCGGTAGTAACCTTCGTGATCCGTGCCCTTCATCAAATCGACACCGGCGTCGAAAGCGAGCGCGGGCAGCGGGCGAAAGCGGAAGCCGAAGCCAAGTCCGCCCATGACCGTGTTGTCCACTTCCTGCAAATGGTTGTCGAGCAGCGCGCCGACTAGGTGCAGATTGAAGCCCCACCTGGGGAAGCCACGCGCGCGCCGCTTCTTGGGCGGGGGATTGTCCGACGGCACGGCCACCGAAATCGCAGGCGCGCTGGCCGCGGCCGGCGCGGGCGGGTAGGCCGGCGGAGGATAGCCGGGCGGAGGATAGCCGTACGGCCAATATCCCGGCGGAGGATAGCCGTATGGGGCATACCCCGGCGGAGGATAGCCGGGCGGAGCGTAACCCGGGGGGTAGCTCGGCCGAGGATAACCAGGCGGAACGTAAGCCGGCGCGGCGCTCGGCCCGGGGGCCACGACAGGTGCGGGCCGCGGTGCAGCGGGCGGAGCTGCAGGTGCGGGTGCCGGCAGCGGAGCTGCGGGCGGCGGAGCTGCAGGCGCGGGCGGCGGAGCTGCAGGCGCGGGCGGCGGAGCTGCAGGCGCGGGCGCAGCTGGCGGAGCTGCAGGCGCGGGCGCGGGCGCGGGCGCGGGCGCGGCCGGCGGCGCGGGGGGTGGTGCAGCCGGCGGCGTAGGCGCCGGCGGTCCGGCCTTCGGATCGCAGGTCCAACCGTCCTGGCAGTCCTCGCTCGCAAACGAGACGCGGGGGGTGAGCGCGAGCAGCGCGACAAGCACGAAACCTACGGCGGACATGAGACGCGGCATTCAGGCAATGCTCCTCGAGCCGAAGCCGGCTCGTACGAATGGTAGCAACCTCGGTGCCAGACGCCGGTGCTCAAATGAGGCCGCAAAACCCGCAAGGCAGCGCGCGGCGTAAAGATCCGATTACACCGATGTGGCACCGTTGGCCCACGGCCTTGCCCGGCATTTCTGTGGAAGATCGCGTTCTTTAACGCCAGCCGACCGAAATCGCACTACTACAGGCGCGGTATTCATGGCCGCGGTCATCATCAAAGCAGGTCACGTGCAGCCGGTCTGGGCCGGGCATCCGTGGGTCTTCGCACAAGCCATCGAGCGCATCGAGGGCGGCGCGGCCGCGGGTGACGAGATCCTGGTGCGCGACGCACGCGGAAACACGCTCGGCCGTGGCCTGTATTCGCCCGGGTCGGCGATTCCGGTGCGGCTGTTCACGCGCGACGCCACCACGGCGATCGATGGCGCGTTGTTCGCGTCACGCATCGAACGCGCGATTGCACGCCGCACGGCGCTCGGCCTGCCCTCCACCGCGACCAACGCCGTGCGCCTGGTCCACGCAGAGGGCGATGATCTGCCGGGCTTGGTGGTCGACCAGCTGGGCGACGTCGTGGCCGTGCAAATGGGCACGATTGGCCTGAAACGCCGTGAAGGCGTGATTTTGGACCTGCTCGGCAAATTGCTGAAGCCGCGCGCGATCATCGATCGCACCCCGCTGACACACGCCAAAACCGAGGGCTTTTCTCCAGCTCACGGCGTGGTGCGGGGCGACAGCACGATCGACGCCTTCGAATTCGCAGAACGCGGCCTGAAGTTCAAAATTCCCTTCTCGCTCGGGCACAAAACCGGCTTCTACGTCGATCAGCGGCCGCTCCGTGCGCGCATCGAGGAGCTGTCGCGCGGTCTGCGCGTGCTCGATACCTTCAGCTTCGTGGGCGCGGTCGCGCTCTCGGCCGCGCGCGGCGGCGCGCGCGAGGTGCACGCGGTGGACGCCAGCGCACCCGCCCTCGAGATCGGCGCCGAGTGCGCCGCGCTGAATGGCCTCCGCGATCGCGTGACCTTCGAACGCGCCGACGCAGTCGAAGTCTTGAATCAAGCAGGCCGCAAAGGCGGCTACGATCTGGTGATCTGCGATCCACCGAAGCTTGCGCCTTCACGCGCCGCCAAGGCGCGCGCGCTAGAGAACATGCGCAAGCTCTCGGCCAGCGGCTGCCGGGCCACGCGCCCCGGCGGGTTGCTCGTGGTCTGCTCCTGCTCGGCGGCCATTGGCCTCAATGAATTGACGCGCGCCGTGGCCCTGGGCGCGCGCGACGTGGGCGCGCATGCCTTGGTTTTGGAGCGTTTCTTCCAGGGCCCCGACCACCCGGTGCCCGCGGCGTTCCCCGAAGGCTTGTACTTGTGCTCGTTGCTCGTGGAAGTCGTGCCGGGATAAATCATGCTGCCGATTAGCGCGCTGCCCAGTTTGGTGCCGAACCGGCTGCGAGGTCTGCTGTTCGATCTCGACGACACCTTGCTCGACCACAGTCGCCTGAGCGAAGCCGCGTATTCCGCCTTGTTCCGACTGCGCGAAGCCGGCTTCGAGTGCTACGCGGTTACCGGTCGCCCCGCGGGTTGGGCGGCGGTGATCGTGAATCAATGGCCGATCCAAGGCGCGCTAGCAGAGAACGGCGCGATCGCGTTCTTCAGCGATGACAGCGGTCTGAAGACGCTCGATCCCATTGGAGTACCCGAGCGGCGCAAGCGACAGCAAGCGCTCGCCGAGCTATGCGCCGAGATTCAAAACGAATTTCCGGAGCTCGTGCCGAGTGACGACGTCACGCTTCGGCGTACCGATTTCACGTTCGACATCGGCGAGCATCAGCTCGTGCCCAAGGACCGCGTGGCAGCGCTGCGTGGCTTCGCCGAGGCGCGTGGCGCGAGCACCCTCGCCTCGAGCGTGCACGTCCATGTCAGCTTCGACCGCGCCGACAAGGCCTCGGGCGCGGTGCGCTTGATTCACGAGCTGGCCGAGCTCGACCCGAGCGCGATCCTGTCCAGCTATGCGTTCATCGGCGACAGCGAGAACGATGCCAGCTGCTTCGCCGCGTTCCGCCACAGCATCGGCGTACGCAATTTGAGCGGTCGCCCGACGGTCGCGCCGCGTTTCATCACCACGCGCGAGCGTGGCGCGGGCTTCGTCGAGGCCGCACAAGCGCTGATAAATGCCGGCGCCTGCCGCCTTCCGCGCTGAACACGCGCCCCCCTCCCCACTCGCCACTCGATCGCCGCGCAGAAATGCTACAAAGCCGCTGCCCATGACTACCGAGAGCGCACTCGTCGAAGCCGGCCACTCTTACCTCTACCCGAACTACCGTCAGCCGCCGTTCGTGTTCGTGCGCGGCCAGGGCTCGTCCTTGTTCGACGCCTCGGGCAAACGCTACCTGGACCTGTATGCGGGCATTGCCGTGAGCACGCTCGGCCACGCGCATCCCAAGCTCACGGCCGCCATTGCCGCTCAAGCCGGCAAGCTTCTGCACGTCTCGAACTATTTCTTCAACGAGCCCAACGTGCGCCTAGCCGAAAAGCTTTGTCGGCTGACCCAGATGGATCGCGCATTTTTTTGCAATTCGGGCACCGAGGCCATCGAAGCCACGCTCAAGCTCGCGCGCCGTCATTTCCACGTGCAAGGGCAGACCGAGCGACAACGCATCATCGCCTTTCGCAATTCGTTCCACGGTCGCACGTTGGGCGCGCTCGCCGCGACCGGCCAAGACAAGTACAAGGACGGCTTCGGGCCGCTGCCCGGCGTCACCCACGTGGCCTTTGGCGACCTTTCGGCAGTGCGCGCCGCGATGGGCCCAGACGTGGCCGGGATCTTGGTCGAGCCGGTGCAAGGCGAAGGCGGTGTACTGCCCGCGCCGCCCGGTTTTTTACGTGAGTTGCGAGATCTCGCCAGCAGCGCGGGGGCGCTGCTACTCGCCGACGAAGTGCAGACCGGCGTTGGTCGCACCGGAAAATTTTTGGCATTCCAGCACGACGGCGTAGAGCCGGACGTGGTCGCCTTGGCCAAGGCGCTCGGCGGCGGCGTGCCGATCGGCGCCATGGTGTGCAAGAAGTTCCTGCAAGAGGCGCTGCCACCGGGCAGCCACGGCTCCACGTTCGGCGGCAACCCGCTGGCCTCGGCCGCTGCGCTGGCCGTGCTCGACGTGCTCGAAAACGACGGCCTCTTGGCTCAAGTCGCCGAGCGCGGCGCAGAGCTCAGCCTGCTCTTGAGCAAGACCGCGAGTAAATATCCGAAGCTGGTCGAGTGCGCCCGCGGCCGCGGCCTGTTGCAAGCGATCGTGCTGCGCGAAGGCGTGGACGCGCGCAAGGTGATGACCAGCCTGCAGGAGTCGGGTGTGCTCTTGACGATCGCCGGCGGGCAAGCTTTGCGTTTCTCCCCACCATTGATCGTCACCAGCGCGGAGCTGGAAGAAGGCGTGGCACTGCTGGATCGCGCGCTTTCGGCCTACGCCTGAAATTCCCGAGAGATCATTGGTCGAACTAGCCACACCTCAGAATCGATCAGGCAGCGCGCGCGATGCGCTCGTCGCCTGTGCGACCTGCGGCTCGGCCGTCGATCCGTTGCGCGCCGAGCGTGTGGCACACGTTCGCGACCGCTTTCGCTACTTTTGCAGCGGTGCGTGCCGCGAACGCTTCGACATGAACGCCTCCGGCACGCCCCTGCCGCTGGCACGCCCCGATCACGAAGATCTGTTGCTGCGCGTTCGCGCCGCCGCAACTCTGGCGAGCGAGGCGTCAGCCAGCGCCGATTCGCAAGTACAGAGCGCCAAAGCGATCGCGCTCGTCGCCCGCACCGACCTGATCGAAGAGCGCAGCGCAGGCCCCGAGCGGCTCACTTTCGAGTACGAAGCAGAGCCAGAGCCAAGCTCGAGCCCGCTCCCAGAGCGCGCCCCAGAGACACCCGCAGTGGACGTGGGTGGCGTATTGCTGCTCTTGGCGGTGCTGGGCGCCGTGCTGTCGATCGCGCTGATTTTGGCCGGGGATTCCTCGATCGCGGAGGCGGCGCGCTTGACCGTGATGATCGTGGCGGCCCTGTCCCTTTCGGCCGAATCCCTGATGGGCGCGCGGCAACCGACCGAGCTCCACCCAGCGGCGTTGCTTGCAGCTCCGCTCGCGGGAAGTGCGCTCGCGCTGGGTGCGCGACTGCTTTCGGATCCTCACACCGGCAGCGCAATCACCGTGGCTTCCGTGGTGATTGCGAGCAGCGCGGCAAGCGCCGCCGCCATGCGCCGCGCACGTCGCCCGATCGAGGCCGATCGGCAGCTGATTGCCAGCGCGCTCGACAAGCCTTGCCAGCGCGTCGTCGCCGAAGAGCTGGTCGACGCGCGCCCGAGCGATCTGCGGCCGGGTGAAGAAATCGTGGTCGAGAGCGGCGCGTCGGTGCCTGTCGATGCCACGATCACTGCGGGCAGCGCTGAAGTCTTGCCCTGGTTTGGCGCAGCGTCGAAGGCAACGCGTCGTGAGGGCGATGCAATCGTAGCCGGAGCACGGGTCGAGAGCGGACGACTGCGCGCGGTCGTCGGCTGGGCCGGCAACGACCGCGCGTTCATGCGCCTGACCAACGACCCGAGGCGCCGCGCGGACGTGTTCGCGCCGATGGCGCGCATGGGACGGCTGATCGCCGAGCGGGGCGCGCCGGTCGTCGCTGGTTTCGCCGCATTGGCCGCCTATGCCGGCAACGCGGACAACCTGCAGTTCCTGCTTTTGGCCGTGGGCGTGCTGGGCGCGATCGCGCAGCCCGGCGTGGCGGAGATCGGCGGTCTGCACGTCGCACGCGGCGTGCTCGACTCACTCCGGCGCGGCATCGTATTTCGCACCGCTGCGGGCTTCGAACGCGCAGGCTCGGTGACCGCGACGGCCTTCGCCGCGCGCGGCACGCTGCTGCTCGGGGAACCCGAAGTCGCAAACATCGAAGCCTTCGCTGCCCTCGATTCGGAGCAAGTGCTGGCATTGGTCTCGGGCGCCGAGAGCGGCGAGAGCCACCCGGTGGCAACCGCCGTCATGCGCGCCGCGCGAGCCCGCGGCGTGCGCCCCGACGGCGTGCGAAGTCCAAGTATTCAGCCCGGCTTGGGCGTGACCGCAGTGGCCGCCAGCGGCCAAGCGCTGGTCGTGGGCACGCGCGGCCTGATGCTGCGCGAACGGATCAGCGTCGCCTCCGTAGAAGCGCGCATTACCGATCTCGAGACGATGGGTCGCAGCGTGCTCTTGGTCGCGCTCGGCGGACGCTTGGTCGGCTTGGTGGCCCTGCAAGACGGCTTGCGGCCGGGCGCGCGGGCCGCGGTGCAACACCTCTTGGACGTGAACGTGGAGCCCGTGTTGCTCTCGGGCGACGCGCGCGAAACCTGCGAGGCGATCGGACGAGCGCTCGACATCGATCACTTGCGCCCAGAGATCCCCCCCAACGAGCGCGGTGACGAGATCCGGCGCTTGGCCGATGGCGGAGCGATCGTGGCCGTGGTCGGTCGCAGCCCGGGAGACGACGGCGCGCTGGCCGCGGCAGACGTTTCGATCGCGCTCTCCGCGGCGGGCTCGAGCACCGCCGAGTGGACCGTGCAGCTCGCTTCCGACGACGTTCGCGACGCGGCTTACGCCGTGCGCCTGGCTCACGATACTCGCCGTGAGGCGCGTATCGGCCTGGCGCTGACGCTCGCGCCGGCAGTGCTCGGTGCACTGCTGGCGACGCTCAATTTGGTGCCGGTCGCGCTCACACCGTTGTTCGCTCTGGCGGGCACGCTCAGCGCACTGCTCAAAGCGCGCCTGTGAGCCTCGACCGAAGGCTGGACGAACGCATCGACCGCGCGGCCGGGGGGAACGGCCGGCGGCTGTGGCGGGTGCGCTGCGCAACGGCGCGGGAATCGGGCTGAGTTTCGCCGCGCGCGCGCCGCTCTTGACCGCCCGCGCCGAGGGGGGGACAGTTGCTCGGTGAAAAGCGGGGAAGCCCACAGCCCGCACGGCGGCAAGAAATTGAAGGCCCCCGACGCCGACCGCCTACGTGCGGACCTCGAGGCGTACATGACGCGGCGTGGCCTTCGCTCGACCGAGCAGCGCCGGGTGATCATCGACACCTTCTTCGGCTCCAGCGAGCACATCACGATCGACACCTTGCTACGCGAGGTGCGAGCAGTCGACGCGCGGGTCGGTTACGCCACGGTCTATCGCACGATGAAGCTTTTGACCGAGAGCGGCGTGGTACAAGAGCACAAATTCGGCGACGGCTTCACGCGCTACGAGCTGTCGGACGATCACGCCCATCACGATCATCTGATTTGCATGGAATGCGGCAAGATCACCGAGTTCGAGGAAGACGCGATCGAGGAGCTGCAGGCCAAAATCGCCAAGCGACACGGCTTCTTGGTGCGCGCGCACAAGCACGAGATGTACGGCGTGTGCTCGGAGTGCCAGGCGAAGGCGCGCGTCGGCCGGCGCTGAAGCACGCGCTGCCTGCGCATCACTTCGTTACGGCTCGAGCATCCTGCGATCGGTGACGATACACTGAGTTGCGACGTCGCCGCTGGTGACCGGAAGCTCCCCCAGCAATTGAAAGTCGAACACCACCGTCAGCGCGCGTGCTGGCGGGCAGAAGTCGGGCAGGGTCGCGTCGTAGAAGCCGCTGCCGTAGCCGAGCCGATGGCCGTCGGCCGCGACCGCCAACGCTGGCACGATCAGGAGCTCGATTTGACCGCGCTCTGCGCGCGGCGCGCTGGGCGGCGGTTCGAAGAAGCGCTGACCGCGCTCGGCCAGCTCGGACACGTCCTGCACCTGCGCAAAGCCGGTTCGAAAGCCGCTCGCCATCGGCTCTAGGAACGGAAAATAGACGCGCTTGTGCGCGGCCAGCGCAGCTTGGGCCAATGGCCGCACGTCCACTTCGCGACGCTCGACCATGGGCCAGAACAAGCCCACGCCGCTCGCCGCCGAAAACTGGGGGAGCGCGAGCACACTCGCGACGATACGCTCGGAGGCCTGGGCGAGCAGGCCCTCCGGGTAGGCCGCACGCAGACCGCGCAGGCGCAGGCGTAGCTGCTTTTTCGCCCGGTATTTGAGGTCCGCAAGCGTATCGGCGTCGAACGAGTCCACGCCGCGATCCTTAGCAGAAGCGGGGCGAGGTTGCCTCGATCAGCCGAGTGCGTTGCGCCAGAATTGCGATACTCTGCCTCCGAGTGAAAGTCGGTTTCGTGATCCCCGCCTATCAGGCGGAAAAAAGCGTAGGCGCGGTGGTTCGCGGCTTGTTCGATGCACTCGCTGACGAGAGCTCAGCGGCCCTGGTGCTGGTGGTCGACGACGGTTCCAGCGATGGCACGAGCGATGCTGCTCGAAAGGCGGGCGCGCGCGTGACGCGCCATGCCCAAAACCAGGGCAAGGGCTGCGCACTGCGCAGCGGTTTCCGCGCGCTGATCGAGGCCGGCGCGGACGCCGCCGTGTGCGTCGACGCCGATGGTCAACATCCCCCGGAAGAGGCGGTGCGTTTGGCGCGCGATCCGGCGGCGCGTAGCGCGCTCCTGCTCGGGGTGCGTGATCTCGTGCGAGACGGCGCGCCCGCCGCGAACCAATTCTCCAACCGTTTTTCCAATCGCTTTTTGTCGTTCGCGCTCGGCCGTCAGCTGTCCGACACGCAGTGCGGGCTGCGCCGCTATCCGCTGCCGGAGACGCTCGCCCTGGGCGGCCGTGCTTCGGGCTACGGCTACGAAGCAGAGCTGATTTTGCGCGCTGCGCGCCTCGGTTGGGAAATCGTCGAACGGCCGGTGCGCGTGATCTACCCGCCGGAGAGCGAGCGCGTGACCCACTTTCACAGCTGGCGCGACCCAGCGCGGATCGTGTATCGCGTGTTGTTCACGCTGGCGACCGCGCCCAGGCAGAGTAGATGAGCATCGCCCGGCGTCACGCGGGAAAGCTTGTACTGCTGGCACTGCTCAGCGGCCTTCTGGGCGCGCACTTCACCATCAAGGCCCGAGCGCGGCTCAGCCCACCGGCCATCGCCGAACCCCGGGGTGAGGCGCGGCACGCCTCCCCGACGCTGCGTCGCTTCGGCGATTCGTACGCCGTAGCCCGCGGCAAGCTGCTGGAGGTCGGGCTGCGCGGCACACCTCTGCAAATCGGCTTTCGACACTCGCGCCTCTTGTACCCGGAAATGGTGGCAAATGAGGGCGTTTTGCTGGGCCGCTTTCAAGAGCAAGTGCCGAACGGAGTGGCGCGCCGGCTGCTCTTGGATCTGGCCGAGCTACGCTACGCCCACGTCGACCGCGGCATGAGCTTGGCTCGGCGCGAAGAGATCGCAGCCGGTGCCCGCGGCTTTCAGCCAGACCCGTACTCTAGCTGGTTTCCGACCTACCAACGCTTCGTGTACTTGAACGCCCTGTACGACATGGCGCTATCGTTCGAGCACTCCCCGTTGATCGGTTGCACCACGATCACCTTGGGCGGCGATGCGCTCGAGGGCGGTGGTGGGATTCTCGCGCGCGCCTTCGACTTCGAAGTGGACGAGGTATTCGATCGCCACAAGGCGGTCTTCCTGGTGCGCGAAGAGGGGAAGATCCCGTTCGCTTCCGTGGCCTGGCCCGGTCTCGTGGGCGTGGTCAGCGGCATGAATGAAAGTGGCGTCGCGGTCGTCGTGCATGGCGCGCGTGCGGGCTCACCCGAAGCCGAGGGTGAACCGGTCGTTCATGCGCTCCGACGCGTGCTGTCGACCGCTCGCAATACGGAAGAAGCACTGCGCGCGCTCGCCGAGCAGCCGGCCCTGGTCAGCCACATCGTGATCCTCAGCGACGAACAGGGCCGCGCCGCGGCCGTCGAGCGCGTGCCCGGCAAAGCCAATTTCGTGCGTTTCTTGGCCTCGAAGGC
>Ga0247779_1000163_pt1 | contig 52300 bp, 50 predicted proteins | sample UWRJL221509R5_FD_179925 | JGI IMG/M metagenome (GOLD analysis project Ga0247779, IMG submission 179925) | Plant litter microbial communities from Arlington Agricultural Research Station in Wisconsin, United States - UWRJ-L221-509R-5 | ecosystem: Environmental > Terrestrial > Plant litter >...
AACGCTCTGCTCGGACAGCGGCGAAAGATACAGGCGCGCTAGCGCTTCCGGTCGAGCCGCCTCGATCGCCCTCAATGAAAGCGACAGCAAATGCCCTTCATCGACCTCGTTGTCGCGGTACGCCCCAATCAGCAGCACGTGGCGCAGGTTTTCGTCGCCGAGCAGCGCCGAAAGGAGCTCGAGCGTCGAGGCGTCGGTCCACTGCAGGTCGTCGATAAAAATGGCGAGCGGGTGCTCGGGTCGCGCCACGATCTTGATGAAATCACGAAAAGCGCGCTGGATACGCAGGCGCGCCTCCTGCGCGTCCAGCTCGGGCAGCGCTTGGCTTTCGCCGAACAGTCGTGAAAGCTCCGGCACGAGCTCGACGAGCACCTTGGCATTCGCACCCAGCCCCGACGACAGGCGTTGTTGCCACGCTCGGACGCGGTCGTCCGGCTCGGCGAGCAGAAGTCTGACCAGCCCCCGTAGGGCCTGCAACAGCGCGCCATAGGGCACGTTGCGTTCCAGGCGATCGAACTTACCCGCGATGAAGTAGCCGCGAGAGCGGACGACGACCCGCGGCAGCTCGTTGATCAACGAGGACTTGCCCACGCCCGCGTAGCCGCCCACGAGCAGCAGCTTGGCTGCGCCAACGCTCGCGGTCTCGAAGCTGGTGAGCAGCGTTTCGATGTCGAGCTCTCTGCCGAACAGCTTCTTCGAAATCTGAAAGCGCTCGGACACGTCGTGGACGCCGAGCTCGAACTCCGAAATCGCCCGCTTCTCCGTCCACTCGCGCTGGCAGCGCTCGAGGTCCATCAGCAGCCCGCGCGCGCTTTGGTAGCGATCGTCGGGGTCCTTGGCCAGCAACTTGTTCACGATCTGCGCCACTTTCGTGGGGATTGCCGGGTTCAGGCTGCGAGCGTCCGGGGGCTGCTTCGAGAGGTGGCAGTGAACCCAGCCCATGGCATCGGTCGCGGAGAAAGGGAGCGTGCCAGTGAGCAACTCGAAGCAAGTGACCCCCAGGGAGTAGTAGTCGCCGCGATAGTCGAGGTCGCGGTTCATGCGCCCGGTTTGCTCGGGCGACATGTAGGCGAGCGACCCCTGTTGAGCACGCGTGCTGTTGACGTCCTGATGCTCGTGGGAGCCTTCGATCGCGGTGTTGAAGTCGATCAGCTTCACCTCCCCCGTGAGCGGATTCACCAAGATGTTTCGCGGCTTGATGTCCTTGTGGATGATGTTCTGGGCGTGGATGACACCGAGCGTCCGCGCGATCGCCGTGGCAACGCCGAAAAATACGTCTACCGCCCCAGCGCCCGCGACATGCGACGGGGGCCGCCCCCCGAAGTCCTCGACGATCAGTGCCACGTTGCCGACGCCGCGCACCAGGTCGAGCGCGCGCAGCACGCCTGGTGCGTCCAGCTTGCGTAAGATGCGGTACTCGAGCTCGAGCTTCGCGATCTCGTCGACGTCCGGGTGGTCGCTCGCGACCGATTTGATGACTACCGATGCGCCGTCGGCCATCCGGCGCGCACGGCACACGTGTGAGCGCCCCGAGCGCGATATGGTCTCTACGACTTCGTAGCCTTCCACGTACATGTCGCCTGCTCGTTCTCGGCTCAGGCCGCTCGGAACGCCTGAAGTTCGAGCTCGATGTTCACGTCGTCGCTCACCGCGACACCGCCGGTCTCGAGCAATGCGTTCCACTTCAGTCCGAAGTCGGAGCGCTGAATCCTGGCGTGGGCCGAGAACCCGGCCCGCAAGTCACCCGTCATCGGGTGTTTGGTGCGCCCACTGTCTTCGACCTCCAGCGTGACCTCACGCGTCACGTCGCGGATCGTGAGCTCACCCACGACTCGGTATTGGTTGTCGCGCACGCGCTGCACGGCCGTGCTTTTGAAGGTCAGCGTCGGGAATTTGGCGGCTTCCAAGAAATCGGGTGAGCGCAGGTGATCGTCGCGCTGCGAGTCTTGGGTGTCGATGCTGGCGGCCTCGATCTGCACCTCGACACGACTGCGTGTCGGATCTGCTTCGTCGAGCTCGATCTTTCCGCTCCACTTTTTGAAAGTTCCACGGACCTTGCTGATCATCAAATGCCGCACCCAAAAGCCCACGACCGAGTGACTGGTGTCGAGCGACCATTCGTGTGTTCCCATCGTTCGTTTGTATCAGGCAGCGGCGACCACGGAGCGATGAAGTCCGCGTGCGACGGTGGTTTTCTGGGTTGTCTCTCGCGACCGTGTTGCAATATTGACCTGCGCAGACGAGGGGATCGAGTGATCGCTTCCGTTCGCTGTGTAGACCACCGGCAGCCATTCATGTTGGCCGAGAGCTCGCGCGAGAGTGGGTGTCGAAGTCGTCTTCACCCTGAGCACTGAATTGGAATGCTCGCCTCGTTCAGCCGACGAGTCCGGTACCCAACACCCGCTGTAAGCAGACGGGCACGTCAGAGGGCGGAGTCTCGTCAGCCACTCGCCGCAGCTCTGGCGCTGGTCGGAACGCTTGCCGTCGCCTGAAACGATCGTCGGTGTGTTGCTTGGTCCGTGAAGCATTCGCCGTCTGGCAGCGCGAAATTGGCGAAAAACCAGAACTCGCCTTGCAGGAGCCCGGCACTCGATCTAGGTGGGGTCAGCTCCGGAAGATCCCATGAGTAACGAATACCTCGACCGCGGTGTATCGCCCACGAAGGAAGACGTGCATCGCGCCATCGCCAAGCACTCGGCCGGCGAGGTTCCGGGCGCGTTCTGCAAGGTGATCGCAGACCCCGCTGGCGACCCTGCGATGGTGGCTGTGATGCACGCTGATGGCGCGGGCACGAAATCTTCGGTCGCTTACTTGCTGTACGCCGAGACTGGCGACCCGAGCGCGTTTGCCGGCATCGCCCAAGATTCGCTGGTGATGAACACGGATGATTTGCTGTGCGTCGGTGCGACTAGCGGCTTTTTGGTCAGCAACACCATCGGTCGCAACGCACATCGCGTGAAGGGTGACGTGATCTCGACCTTGATCGACGGCTACGAGTCGTGCGCGGCGATGCTGCGCGATCACGGCATCGAGATCACGCTGACCGGTGGGGAGACCGCCGACGTGGGTGATCTGGTGCGCACGGTGATTGCGGATTCGACGGTATTTGCCCGGATTCCACGGGCTTCTGTGAGTGACTTCTCGCGCGTCGCCCCGGGCGACCTGATCGTGGCACTCTCCTCGACCGGCAAAGCCAGCTACGAGAGTAAAGAGAGCTCGGGCATCGGCTCCAACGGGCTCACGCTCGCGCGCCACGCGCTGCTCGCGCATTCCTACGCGGAGCGCTTTCCGGAGAGCTACTCGGAGACCATCCCGGCGAACAAAGTCTATTGCGGGCGCTTTCAACTGAAAGATGCGTTGCCCGGCAGCTCGCACGACGTCGCTTGGGGCTTGCTCTCACCCACGCGCACTTATTTGCCGATCGTGCGCGCGATCTTGGGCTCCGACCTGGCCTCGCAAGTGGCCGGGATCCTGCACTGCAGCGGCGGTGGGCAGACCAAGTGCCGTGGCTTCGGGCGCGGGCTTCACTACGTGAAAGACTCGCTGTTCCCGACGCCTGCGTTGTTCCAGACCATCCAAGACTCGGGCATCGAGCCGAAGCAGATGTACCAGGTGTTCAACATGGGCCATCGCCTGGAGCTGTACGTGCGTCCGCAGGCGGCGGCGGGCGTGATCGACGCGGCGGCGCGTTACGGCGTCGAAGCCAAAATCGTGGGTCGAATCGAAGCCAATCCGGGCTCCGAGAGCAACCGCGTGACGATTGCCGCAAACGGACAAACTCACGAGTACGCCTGAGCCGCCCGCGGCTCCCGAGAACCATGGCACGCACGCATTTCACCTACGCCACTCGCAAGAGCGCTCTCGCGCTCGCCCAATGTCGCGCGCTGGTCGCAGTATTGCAGAAGTTGCATCCGGAATTCACGTTCGAGGAGCTGCAGGTGGTGACCACGGGTGACCGCATTCAAGATCGCGCACTGAGCGAGATCGGCGGCAAGGGCCTGTTCATCAAAGAGATCGAGGAGGCGCTGCTCGACGGTCGCGCTGATTTCGCCGTGCATTCGTCGAAAGACGTACCGCCGGAGCTCGCGCCGTCGCTCAGCGTCGAGTGCTTTCCGGAGCGCGTGGACGCTCGCGATGTGATCGTGACCCGTTCGGGAGCAAGCTTCGAGGCGTTGCCCGAGGGCGCCACCATCGGCACTTCGTCCTTGCGTCGCCGCCTTCAGCTCAGCGCATTGCGTCCGGATTTGCAGTTTTCGATCCTGCGCGGCAACGTCGATACCCGCATCCGCAAATGCCGCGCGGGTGAAGTGGAGGCGATCGTCTTGGCGCGTGCCGGCATGCTCCGGCTGGGCATCGAGCAGGAGGCCAGCGAGGTGCTGTCGCCCGAGCGCTCGTTGCCAGCGGTTGGCCAAGGCGCCTTGGCCGTCGAACAACGCGCGAACGACGCCGACGTCGCCGCACTGCTCGCGCCGGCATCGCACCCCGAAACGAAAATTGCCGTGCTAACCGAGCGCGGTGTGATGCGCGCCGTCGAGGGCAATTGCCAAACCCCGGTCGCGGCCTACGCCGTTCGCGAAGGCACCCAAATCTGGCTCCGCGCCCTACTCGCCGACCCCGACGGCTCGAATCTCCGCAAAAACGAGCTGCGCGCCCCCTGGCCCGTAGACGACAAAGAAGCCTCGTTCCTCGGCGAAACCCTCGGCCGCAGCCTGCGTCTCTCCTCTCCAACGTAAACGTGCCCGTGCCCGTGCCAGTGCCCGATCTCTCCTCTCTTCTCTCTCCTCTTCTCACCCTCACCCCCCATGATATGGTCCGCGCCATGCTCCCCCGGAACCTGGTCAAGCTCTCCTTATTGACTGCGCTCGTCCTCCCGAGCGCGCTCTCGCTCACTGCCTGTGGCCCCAGCACTGAGGTCAAACACGCGCAGATCAAAGCGGGTGAGATGCCTGAAAAGGGCGAGTGGCAAGGCGTGTATTACGACCGAACCTACGGCTACTTGCACCTGCTCGTCGACGGCAAGACCGCGCAGGGCGCCTGGCGCACCGGTGGCGGTGACGCCTACGGTGAGATGCAGGGTGAAACGGACGGGAACGTTCTTCGCTACAGCTGGACCCAGCACAAGATCGGCCAGATTGGCGCCGAGGCCAACAGCAAAGGCAAAGGCTACTTCGTGTACAGCATTCCCAAAGAGGGCGAAGCGCACCAGATCGCCGGTGAGTGGGGGCTCGGCGAGAGCGACGCGGGTAACCCTTGGAAGGCGGTCAAGCAGACCAACATGCAGCCCAACCCCGCCTCGGTGAAGCCGGACGAGATCGAGGGCAAGGTCAACGCGGGCGGCTGGGACGACGACGGTAGCGACAAGGGCTCGAAGAAGCCCGACGGCGACGCCCCCGAGGAGAAGTAGCCCGTGCCCGGCGACGCAGCCAAAGGGCTGCAATTCAAGGAATCCCCGATTTTCGAACGCGGCTCTCCTGGCCGCAGTGGCGTATCGCTGGGGCCGCTCGATGTGCCCAGCGTCGACCCGAAGCAAGCGCTCCCGGGCCTCCAGCGAAAGTCCGCGGCGGGCCTGCCTGAGGTCAGTGAGCCCGAAGCGATTCGTCACTTCGTGCGCTTGAGCCAGTGGAACTTCAGCATCGACACGCAGTTCTACCCGCTCGGCTCGTGCACGATGAAGCACAACCCGAAGGTGAACGAGTGGGCCGCGCGCCTCGATGGCTTCGCCAACTTGCATCCGCTCACTCCGCCGCACTTGGCGCAGGGCGCGCTGGAACTGATGGTGCGCCTGCAAGCGCTGCTGGCCGAGATCGTCGGCATGGACGGCGTGAGCCTGCAGCCGGCCGCGGGCGCGCAGGGCGAGCTCACGGGTCTGATGATGATCCGCGCCTATCACCAGAGCCAGGGTCGCTCGCCGCGCAAAATCCTGATCCCGGATAGCGCGCACGGTACGAATCCCGCGAGCTGCGCGTTGAACGGCTTCGAGGCCGTGCCGTTCGCGTCGGGGCCGCAAGGCATCGTCGAGCCCGAGACCCTAGCGCGCGCCCTGGAAGCGGCGGGCGGGGACGTCGCGGGCTTGATGATGACCAACCCGAACACGATCGGCCTGTACGAGAGCGCGATGCCCAAGCTCGTGCAGCTCGTGCACGAAAAGGGCGGCCAAGTGTACGGCGACGGCGCCAACATGAACGCCGTTCTGGGCCGCGCGCGGCCAGGTGACGCAGGCGTGGACGTGATGCAGTACAATCTGCACAAGACCTTCACCACGCCGCACGGCGGTGGCGGTCCCGGTTCGGGTCCAGTCGCGTTCAAGCGGCACTTGGATCCATTTCAACCGGCGCCCGTGGTGCGCAGCGTCGATGGTACGTTCATCATCGATCACGATCGCCCGCAGACCGTCGGACGCGTGCGCTCGTTCCTGGGCAACTTCGGCATGATGGTGCGCGCCTACACCTACATCCGCGAGTTGGGCGCCGAAGGGCTGCACAGCGTGAGTGATTTGGCGGTGCTCAACGCAAACTACGTCGCAGCGCTGCTACGTGACGTCCTGCCCCTGGCCTTCGAGACGCCGATGCTGCACGAGGCGGTCTTCACGGACAAAGCACTGGAAGCGAAGACCGGCGTAAAAACCCTGGATCTCGCCAAGCGCTTGATCGACTACGGCTATCACCCGCCGACCGTGTATTTCCCACTGGTGGTGCGCGGCGCGCTGATGGTCGAACCGACCGAGACCGAAACCAAGCAAACCATCGACTCGTTCGCGGACGCCGTGAAAGCGATCGTGAAAGAGGCCGAAGAATCGCCGGAGTTGGTCAAGGGCGCGCCGCACCTGACGCGCCTCGGGCGGCTCGACGAAGCGCGCGCGGCCCGCAAGCCACGCCTGCGTTGGTCGCCCGTTTCAGCATCGGGTAACGCCGAAAGCACGTGAAGGTCGTCGCTGTCGCGCGCGGGCCAGCCCATGACGCGCGCGCGCAGCGCCGACATTTCGAAAAGCGGGGCTCTTGCCCTAATTGGCTTGCAGGAAGCTACCGTCCAGCACTTCCAGGCTACTGCATGGCTTGCCGGCCGCTTCTTGTTTCGAGCTCGCCGGCTCGACCCAGCAAAAGCCGTCCTTTTGCGGCTGGTCTGCCAGGTTCGTGGTGCGTGATTCGAGGTGCACGCGGTGGTCTGCGGCTACCGTGAGCATGTGCTCGGCGTAGGTACGCTCGACGCACCGCGTGCCTTCTCCGAAACCCGTGGTGGCTTCGAAGCCGTTCAGGGTCGTGGCGTTGTCCGAGCTGCTGAAGGTGAAGGTGTACTCGATTGAGTAACTTTGTTGCTGCAGCTGCGCGGCGCGTTTGGCTTGGCAATCGGCGACGCTAGTACAGGAATTGAGGACCGCGATCTTTTGACCGAATACGTCCGAGAGAGTGATGACGAAGAATTGCTCGCGCAGTTGGCTCAGTTTCGAGGCACCGGGTGCGGCGCAGCTGGTGGGGTTCTCGCTCGCTGCCGTCAGCTGATAGATGCCCTCGAACCCCGACGCATCGCCTACGCCCGCTCCCGTGTCATCGCCACCGCCACATGCCATCGAAGCTGCCCCGCCCAAGATCGAGATCAAGATCAACGAACCGCATCTCATCGCCAACTCCTCGGAACCGAGCCGCCGGACCCGCTCGGCGTGCTACGACGCGAAGATACGCGAGAGCGCCGGAAAATCTTCCCAGAGCTCGGATCGTCGGGAGCTGGTTCGAAGGCCGGCGCGCTACACGAGACCCAAACCCCAAGCTTTCTCCGAGTAAGGGATACGCTCGGGCTCGAACCCAAATAGCAGCGGCCGTGACCCCAGCTTGCCGCCCGGCTGGATCCAACTCGTTGCGGGCGGATTCGGGGAGCCCGCGACGCCCGGAAACAAATGGCCGTTTCACGGGCCGGTAGGGTTCGGCCTGACAGGGGCCAGGCTCGGACATAGAATCGGGTCGAATCGCCAGGTTCGACACGTTGTCGAAATACCCTGCCGACAGAATGTGCGCACATGGCATCCCGGACCTCGCTCGTTCAAGACGGTCTCCTCGATACGCACCGCAAGGCGCTCGCGATCAACTTGGACCCGCGGCGCTACGGCACGTTCGCCGAAATCGGCGCAGGTCAAGAAGTGGTGCGCTGGTTCTTTCGCGTGGGCGGCGCCGCCGGCACGATCGCCAAGAGTATCTCCGCGTACGACATGGCCGTCAGCGACGCCATCTATGGGCACACTGAGCGTTACGTGGCTCGCAAGCGATTGCAGAGCATGCTCGATTACGAGCACGATTTGAATCTACAGCGCCTGCGCGACGCGCGTGGCGACACGACCGCGTTCTTCGCATTTTCGGACACGGTGTCGGCGCGCAACTTCGCCGGCACCAACGATTGTCACGGTTGGATTGGTGTGAAATTTCAAGCGCACCCGCGCGACCAAGACAGTCAGATCATCATTCACGTTCGCATGCTGGACGCTGAAAATCAGCTGCAACAAGAGGCGCTCGGGATCGTGGGCGTGAACCTGTTGTACGGCGCGTTCTTCTTGCATCACGACCCGGAGCGGTTGATCGAATCCTTGATTCACAACCTCACCACCGACCGCATCGAGATCGACATGATCGAGTTCTCGGGCATCGAGTTCCGCAGTGTCGACAATCGCATGATGAGCTTGAAGTTGGTGCAGCTCGGCTTGTCCGGCGCGGCCATGTTCGGCGCCCATGGTCAGGTGCTGCAGCCATCCGAAGTGTTGTATCGACATCCGGTGCTGGTCGAACGCGGTAGTTTTCGGCCTGTGACGCGCGTGAACATGGATATGTTGAACTCCGCGAACGCGGCATTCACCACTTCCCTGGTCGAGAGCGGAACCCTGGTCGAACCGGTTCAACTCCTCGAAATCACGATGCGGAACCTAATGGCCAGCGGCGAAATCGACTACCGCGATTTCTTGGCGCGCGCCGACATGATGGCTGCCACCGGGAAGATCGTGCTCATCTCCGATTATTTCGAATACTACCGGCTGGCATCGTACCTTCGCCGCTACACGAATCAGCGCATCGGAATCGCCATGGGCGCCGGTAGCCTGCTCGAGCTGTTCGACGAGAAGTACTACGCGCATCTCGAGGGCGGCATCCTCGAATCGTTCGGTCGCTTGTTCAAGAACGACCTCAAGCTGTACGTGTATCCGCTGCTCGACGCCGCCACGGGCGAGCTGACCACCGTCGAAAATCTGAAGGTGGCCAATGAGCTCGGGAAGCTGTTCGGCCATCTCGTCGACCGCGGTTGCATCAAGCAACTCGACAATTTCGATCGCTCGATCTTGCACATTTTCTCGCGCGATGCGTTGAAACGCATCAAGGCTGGCGATCCCACTTGGCAAGAAATGGTGCCGCCCGAAATCGCCGAGGTCATCCGCAGGCGCGGCCTGTTCGGCTACCACCCCTCGCACACCGAGCCCCGCGGGGATGAGCCCCAGCGGCGCGCAAATTAGCCCGCTTCGACGCAATCGTGCGCGATTGCTCCGTACTCGAGGCGCGGGAAGCCGCGCTTGGCCTGTGCTAATTTGGGCGCGTGTTTAGCCCAAAGTCGTGCGCGCTCAGAATCTCCGTGCTGAGCTGGTTGTCGGCCTCGTTGCTGGCTGTCGGTTGCAATCGCGAATCACCCGCTACGTCCACGTCGTCGCCCGTGGCGCTGCCTGCGTCCGCGGCGTTGCCTGCGGCCTCCTCAGCGGTACTGCCCGCGCCTGCCGTCACCGGGACGAGCGCGTTGCTGGCCGTCGGTGCGGAGGTGCCTGATGTTTCAGCGGCCGCTCAGGACGGCAAGGTCGTTCACCTGCGCGCGCTGAAGGGCAAACCCGTCGTCGTCTATTTCTACCCCAAGGACGACACACCTGGCTGCACCATCGAAGCCAAGGGCATTCGCGATCAGTATGCGGAGCTCAATCGCCTAGCGGTCGTGCTCGGGGTCTCGGAGGATTCTCTCGATTCGCACAAGGCATTCGCCAGCAAATACGACCTGCCATTTTCGTTACTAGATGACAGTAACCACGCGTTGGCTTCGGCGTTCGGCGTGCCGCTGTCGTCGGGTCATGCCAAGCGCGTCACGTTCGTGATCGACGCCTCCGGCAAGGTGAGCAAAGTGTTCCCTGCCGTCGACCCGAACGGGCACGCGGCAGAGCTGATCGAGGCGCTCAAAGCGCTGGGTTAGTGCGCGGCGGGCTCGCTCACTGAGCGGTCGTGCTCGGGGTGTCCATTTTGACTCGGAACAGCCCGCGCGGCTCGACCCTGGCCAAGGAGATGTGGCGCTTCGCGAGCTCGGCGACCAGGTGCTTGAACTGCGCCGTGCGCGCCGGTTCGTACACGTACAGCTCGAGCTTGGCCTGCGCGGCACGCTCGATCGACTGTGCGGTCGCCTTGGGCTCGTCGACGATGAAGATTCTCATCCCCGACCACAGCCATTTGTCTTCTTTGGCGGTGTAGACGGCGGCGTTTTCCGGGATCCTGCTGCTCAAGCGTGCGAGCTCCTCCGTCTTTTTCGCGACGAAGCCGCGCAAAAAGCTGAACGATGAGCCCTGGTGGAGCCAGATTTCGTAGCTGCCGCTCAGCGCCAGCGCGATGGCAATCAGGCTGCCGAAAGTCGTGAGTAGGCGGTGTCTGCACTGGCCGAGGAAGAGCAGCGGCGGCAAAGCTGCCAGCAGATAGACCGGGGTCAGGTAGCGAGGCACGCTGTGGTGAACGCTGCCGTAGTCCACGGTGCCGCCGAACAGGTCGGCGTGCATGCGAGACAGCGCGAAGAAAGCCATGATCAATACCGCGCCGGCCAGCAGATAGCGCGCCTGTCGCGTGCGCTTGGCAAGCAGTGGCACGAGCGCGAGCTGTCCGAGCAGGATCAGCGAGATCGGACCCATGGCGAGCCAATATTTGCGGAAGGCCGTGCTGCCGATCTCCCAACTCGGGATGCCCATGGGCAGCAGCAACGAGCGCAGCATGCCCAAGCCCGGGATGGTGTGCTGCGGCTCCTCCCCAAACAAGCGATCGATCGAGAGTTGATACGCCGCCTGTAGCGCGTGACCCGTGATCACTCGGTTCAATAGCAGGTTCGGCGCCAACGCCAGCACGCCCGAGGCAATCACCAGCGCGAAGATCGGCTTCCACTGTTCGGGGCTCGCCGCGATGCTGAACAGCAGCGCCAACACGAACACGTAGGCTGCGTAGTCGGGCCGCACCGCGGCAGCGCAAGCAAGACAGAACAGAGCCGCGACGAGCCAGCCACGCTTGCCGGTTTCACGCCAGCTGGCCCATGAGAACACGCTCCAGCAGATGCTCGCGAGGAAGGGCGAGATGTTCATCCAGGGCCGGAGTAGCCAATAAAGCGCTGGAAAGGCCAGCGCCGGAGCCAGGACAGCGAGCCAACGCCGCCCGCGTGGCAAGAGCCGCGCGCTGCCTGCGGCGAACGCGCCCACTGCGCTTGCGGGCAGCGCCGCGATCAACAGCAGCCCAAAGCCGTGCAAGCGCGTGAGCCAGCCGAAGACGTAGAAGCTGACGGGCGCGTAGGTCGGGGTGGCGCGGTTGCCCAGAGTGATCCAGCTGCGGGGGTGTAGCAGGTCTTCGGGATCGGGCAGCGGCACGTCCAAAAATGGCCCGTGCCCCGTCTCGATCTGCCAGGCTGCGTAGCGAACGACGGCCTCGTCCGAGGACGGGAACACCAACGGATTGAGGCCCCAAATCCAGAGCACGCTGGCCAGGCAGATCACGAACCAGACGCTCGCGATCAGTAGCAGCGATGCCCAGGCCGGAAACGCGGAGAGCGCGAAGCGACGCGGCGCAGCCAGCGGGCTCCCGACCCGGCTTTCGCCAGGTTCATCGTTGTCGCGCACTTTCACTTCCAGAGCGGCGGAAGCTTTCACGGCCGCTCCGGCTCGTCAACCGCTTCCCGGGGGCTCTTTGCGCCGAGCTCGCTCATACTGCCGGCAAAAGAACCGCGATTGCCCGGGCAACAGGGCCGGGACGGTGGTAATAGCGCCCTCGGAACATGCCGCATTCAGCAGCAGGACTGGACCGCTTCAGGACTACTTCATGAGCACGACCGGACTCGAAACGATCGAGCGCGAAGGTTTGGCCTACGCGCTGATCATTCGCGCGAATGCCAGCAGTGATGCGAAGTACAACTTCCTCACTGACTCGGCCAGCCCCCTTCAGCTGGGCATGAATTTCTATCAGGCGGGGGAAGTGATCAAGGCGCACTACCACCTGAAGAAGCAGGTCGAAACCAACTCCGTGGTGCAGGAGTTCCTGCTCATCGCCGCCGGGCGTGCAAAGCTCAAGCTGTACGACGCCGGCGACCAGAGTGAGTTTACCTCGCGCCAGCTCGAGACCGGGGACATGGTGCTCTTGCTGGCTGGCGGGCACGGGCTGGACATTCAAGCCGACACGAAAATCGTCGAGCTCAAGCTGGGCCCGTACGACGGAAAGATCAAAGACAAGGTGGTATTCGGAGCATGAGCTCGAGCGACTTCATTCCGGTGTGCGAACCACTGCTCGGCGGTCGCGAGCTCGAGTACGTGACCAAAGCCGTCTCGGGCGGCTGGATTTCGTCGAGCGGCAGCTACGTCGCCGAGTTCGAAAAACAGTTCGCGAGCTATTTGGGCGTACCGCATGCGGTGACGACCACCTCCGGGACGACGGCCTTGCATTTGGCCTTGGTCGCCGCGGGCATTGGCGCGGGCGACGAGGTGATCATTCCCGCGTTCACGATGATGGCCTCGGCCATCGCCGTTTGCTACACGGGGGCCAAGCCCGTGTTCGTGGACGCGGACGCGTCGAACTGGAATTTGGACCCGAGCCTGATCGAAGCCAAGATCACGCCCAAGACCCGGGCCATCATGCCCGTTCACGTGTACGGCCACAGCTGCGACATGGACGCCGTGCAGCGCATCGCAGACAAACACGGCCTGCTCGTGATCGAAGACGCCGCCGAGGCGATTGGCTCGCGCTACAACGGTCGTTTGTGCGGAAGCATCGGTGACATCAGCTGCTTCAGCTTCTTCGCAAACAAGCTGATCACCACCGGTGAGGGTGGCATGGTCGTGGTTCGGGACGAACGCTTCATCGAGCGCCTGCGCTATTTCAAGAATCTGTGTTTCCCGCTGGATGGGTCGCGTCGCTACGTGCACGAAGACATCGGCTTCAACTATCGCATGCCCAACGTGCTGGCGGCGATCGGGCTGGCACAGCTGGAGCGCGCGGACTTTTACCTCGAGTGCCGGCGCTCGAACGCGGCCCGCTACAACGCGCTGCTCTCCGGACAGCGCGGTATCAGCACTCCCCCCGAGCTGCCCTGGACCACGAACTCGTACTGGATGTACTCGATCCTGATCGGTGACGATTTCGGCGTCAGCCGCGATCAGGTGATGCAGGCACTCAAAGCTCAGGGCATCGAAACGCGCTCGTTTTTCGTGTCCATGCATCGCCAGCCCGCGCTGATGAAGTTCGGCTGCGACGTTTCGGGACAATACCCGGTGACCGATGATTTGGCCCGGCGAGGGCTCTATCTACCCTCGAGCTCGGGCCTGACCGACGCTCAAATCACGCGCATCAGCAGCGCGCTTTTGGCGCTCCGCAGCTGAGCATTCACGTCGAACCTGTGAGCCGCGCGATCAAGAACCGCGGCGCAGGACCTTCTCGTACACGCCCACGTTGCCGCGCGCAGTCCGCTCCCAAGAAAATAGCGAGGCCCGCGCGATCGAGCGCTGCGACAAATCCCGCTGCAAGTCGGGATTGACGAGCACGCTCGACAGGCATTCCGCCAAACTATCGACGTTGTCCGGCTCGGCCAAAATGCCGGCGTCTGCGAAAAACTCCGGGGCATCCAACGCGCGCACGCCGACCACGGGCGTGCCACAGGCCATCGCTTCGAGCGTGGACAAGCCGAAGCCATAGTGTGACGGGAATACCATCACCGTCGCCTCGCAATAACGCCTGGCCAGGTCCGCTTCTGGGACGTAGCCCTCGAAGCTGAGGTCGGTCACGCCTAGGCTCTTGCCCAGACTCTCCAGCATCGGTTGATCGACGCTGCTCTTGCCTCCGATCAGCAATTTGGCGTCTGGCACGCGGGCTTTGATCTGCGCAAAGGCGCGAATCAGCACTTCCACCCCTTTGGATCGGGTGACGGCTCCCACGTATAAAATCGTGCGCGGCGCGCGCGCGACGTCTGGCCTCGGAAAATAGCTTTTGTGATCCACGCCGTAGTTCACCACGTGCACTTTGGCTGGGTCCGCGTGCAAGCGAGCCACGAGCTCGTCCTTGGTGACCTGGTAGGGCACGATGATGGCATCGGCTCGTTTCAGGCAGATTCGCACGCATTGCTGGAACAGGCGGTGCTTCAGGCTGCTCTCGTAGCCAGACACGTTGAACGGGACCAAGTCGTGGACGGTAACTACCAGTGGTCGCCTGCCGAGCAGTGCCGCGGGCGCGCCGCCTGCCGCTGAAATGGCATGGTATACATCGGCGTCGGAGCGCAGCAGCTCCAGGCTTTGCTGAGGCAGCCTGAACAGGCCGTCGAGGGTGTTCTTCGCGAAGCCGCTGTCGACCAAGGTGAGTGCGACGTTGCTGCACTCACGGGTCGTGTTCTCGACCACCTCGGCCACATAGCGATCGTGCCCTCGGCCCGTGTGCTTCGAAGAGTGATAGGGGTAACTCAGCAGCGTGAGCTTGAAGGCGGCATTCATGCGAAAAGCTCCAAAATCTTGCCGCAAAACGCGGCCGCGTGAACTAGCATCGCGGGCAGACGGTGGCAATTGTGGACGCGCTTGCCGAGCAGTCGGGCACTCCCAGGGCGCCCGCGATTCGCCCTGGATTTGCCGAGACGATGCCATGGCAGGACTTCAGGCGCGACTATTCGCGTGGCCGTCTCGAGGCCCCGTGCTATCGCGTCGCCGGTCGCTAGCCGAAAATGCACAGGCTGAGGACTCCGATTCATGCGCGTGCTGTTCGTCACCCGTAAATTCCCACCGCGAGTGGGCGGCATGGAGAGCCTGAGCCATGGCCTGCTCACGGGTTTTCCCGAGCCCAAGACGACCATCACGTGGGGTGGCTCCCAGGCGCATCTCGTTTGGTTTCTGCCCTACGTCTTTTGGCGCGTGGCATTCAGCGCGCATCGCTACGACGTGATTCACCTGGGTGATGCCATGCTCAGTGCCGCGGGCTTTCTGCCGCGCCTGTTCGGCAAGAAGGTGGCAATCTCGGTGCATGGGCTGGATCTCACATTTCCGCTACGCATCTACCAGCTCTACCTGAAGCTGTTTTTGAAGGCTGACGCGATCATCGCCAACAGCGAATCGACGCGAAAGCTGGCCGAGGCGCGTGGCTTGAGCTCGGTTCGTGCCATCTCGATCGGTGTTCCGGAGCGCTACTTTGCGCTCTCGCGCGAAAGCCATCGCGATCTCGAGTTGGAGCAGCGTCGCGCGGGCCGAGTCGCGCTCGTCACGGTTGGCCGACTAGTGCCCAGGAAAGGTGCCGCGTGGTTCGTGCGTCACGTGCTGCCTCGGCTGTCGAACGCCTTGTACATCGTGGTGGGCGTGGGCGCGCACCGGGACGAGATCGTGCGCGCTGCCGCCGAGACGGGCATGACGGAAAATGTCTGGCTGGTCGGCAGTGTCAGCGATGCTCGCTTACTCGATCTCTTGGGCTCGAGCGACGTGTTCGTGATGCCCAACATCGTAGTGCCGGGCAACGTGGAGGGCTTCGGCATCGTCGCAATAGAAGCGTCTGCCAGCGGGCTTCCGATCGTCGCCTCGCGCTTGGAAGGTATCCCGGACGCGGTGATCGACGGTGCCAACGGTCAACTGGTGCCGCCGGAGGACTCCGCTGCCTTCGTGGCAGCGTTGTCCGGGCTGGTTGCCGACTCCGAGCTGCGCCGTCGGCTGGGTGAGAGCGGGCGCGCTTACACCGAACAGCACTACTCCTGGCCGCGGATCATCGCCCAGTATCGCGCGCTGTTCGAGCAGCTCAGCTCGCGCGGCTGATTGCTTCGACAGCGCTCAGTAGAACATTTTGGGGGTCTTCGCGTCGTCGCGAATGGCTTCGAAATCGGCGGTGGCCATCAGGGTCACGAGCTCTTCGAAGCTGGTCTTCGGTGACCAACCGAGGAGTTTCTTGGCCTTGCTGGCATCGCCCAGGAGCAGATCGACCTCGGTTGGGCGGTAGTAGCTCGGGTCGACTGCGACCAGCACCGCGCCGGTCTTCGCGTCGATGCCATGCTCGTTTTCGCCCTCGCCCTCCCAGCGCAGCTGGATGTCGAGCGCCTTGAAGGTAAGCTCGCAGAACTCGCGCACGGTGTGGCACTTGCCGGTGGCCAGCACGTAGTCGTCGGGGGTCGGTTGTTGCAGCGCGAGCCACATGCCCTCCACGTACTCGGGCGCGTAGCCCCAATCACGCTGCGCGCTCAAATTGCCCAGGCGCAACGTGTCGAGCTTGCCGAGCTTGATCTTGGCGGCGCCGAGCGTGATCTTGCGCGTGACGAAGCTCTCCCCGCGGCGCGGTGACTCGTGATTGAACAGGATGCCGTTCACCGCGTACACGCCGTACGCTTCGCGGTAATTCACCGTGAGCCAATAAGAGTACAACTTCGCCACCCCGTACGGGCTGCGGGGATAAAAGGGCGTGGTCTCGCTCTGCGGCACTGCTTGCACCTTGCCGAACAGCTCACTCGTGGACGCTTGATAGAAGCGAGCCTGGACCCCGGTTTCGCGCAGCGCGTCGAGCAAGCGCAAGGTTCCTACCGCATCTACCTGAGCGGTGTACTCGGGCATTTCGAACGAAACCTTGACGTGGCTCTGTGCCGCCAAGTTGTAGATCTCGGTCGGCTGGACTTTGGCCACCAGGCGGTTCAGGTTGTTGGTGTCCAGCATGTCGCCGTAGTGCAGATCAAAGCGACCGGCGTAGGCGGGGTTCGAATGCACGGCATCGATGCGCCCCCGGTTGAACGAGCTCGAGCGACGAACCACGCCGTGGACCTCGTAGCCCTTGCTGAGCAAAAGCTCGAGCAAGTAGGACCCGTCTTGGCCAGTGATTCCCGTGATGAGAGCACGTTTGACGCCTGATTCAGACATTGGGCGGAGCGGATATCACCGGGCGTCGGAAGCGTCAAACAGCGTCTTATGCCCTCGAAAAGGCGGAACAGCGTGCTAGCGTTCTCGGCATTTCTCGAGAGACCCAAGTTCGCCTCGGCCCACACGATGCATTCGCTGACACCGACCTCAAGACCCTTGCCGCGTTATTCATCTAGGCTGACCGCCTGGATATTGCAGCAGTACGCGGCACAATGGTGATGCTCAGCGAAGAAGCGCGTGTCATGGCCGCGCCCGGCACGGCCCCGCGACGGCTGGACTGGCCGCGATACGCGCCTTGGGCCGCCGCGTTGCTCACCGGTGCGCTGCTGTTCTGGCTTTCGCTGCATTGCGGCAGCCTGGATTGGTTCATCTCCGAAACCCACGCCGACGTCATTTATACCGCCATCCACCAATTCGGGGAGTTTCCGTATTTTTCGTTCGTCTTCAACGGCGGCAGCTACTTCATCCAAGATCCCCAGAGCAATCTATTCTCTCCAGCCGTACCTTTGATCTTGCTGGCTGGCCCGAGCATTGGCCTGCGCTTGCTGGAGGGTTTGTGGGGTGTGGTCGGCGTTTGGGCATTCGTGGGCTGGATGCGTCGGCGGGTGAGCCTCGAAGCCGCGCTGGTCGGCGCGGTTGCCAGCGCGACCAGCCTGGGCGTGCTGTGGCGGGTCGTGGTCGGCAACGACATGTTCCTGTGGCACCTGGGCTTGCCCTTGTTGCTGTGGGGGGCGGACCGTGTCCTGAGCGAGCGTACGCTGCAGAGCGCGCTCTGGTTCGCGCTCGCGTTGGGTCTTTTGATGCTCGGTCCGACGTTTCATTCGTTCACGTATTTGTTCGTGCCCGTGGTGCCGCTGTACGTTCTGCTCGAGCTCGTGTTCTTGCGTCCCAATCTAGCGGAGCTGCGCAAAATCGTCGGCCTGTTTGGGCTCGGCTGCACGCTGGCCGTGACGATGATCAGCTTCAAGCTCGCGGCTTGGCTCAAGTTTCCAATGCAACGGCAGGTCGGTGACTTTGGCGTACTGCCGTTGTGGACGACCATCGAGCAGCTGTTCGACTATTCGATCGTGCATCGAGCGCAAGTGGTCTGTGCCAAGTATGCTGGTCGGCCGGGGCGCGGAACCCGCGGCTGGGGTGTGGAAGAGTCCTCGACGGCGCTCTCGCCAGTCGCTGTTGCGTTCGCGTTGCTTGGCCTGGTGTCAGCTGCGCTCTCGAAGCACAAACGTCGCATCGGATCGTTTGCGCTGATCGTACTCTTGCTGGGCTTGATGCTCACTGCGTGGTCGCCCGCTTGGGAAGCCTTTCGGCGCATGAACGGCGGCAATTTTCGAGTCGCCCAACGCTGCTTGGGCATGTCGGGTTTCGCGCTCTCGGTGTGCGCCGCGCTCGGGGCCGATATGCTGTTTACCCGTTTCAAGCGCGCCGCCTTGCCCCTCTCTCTCGTCGCGGTAGCGCTGATGCTCGGTTCGGCGGTGTGCTGGACGCACGCGGCAATTCGCAGCGGCGAGGCTGCCATCGATGCTACGCCCATGGATCCGATCGAGCGCTCGTTCGAAGAGCGCGAGCGGGCCTCGAAGGTGCATTCCTTCGATAGGCTCCGTCGCTACCGGAAGCAACGCGACATCTTGAGCGGGACTGGCTACACGGACGGCTTCATGGTGGTGGGTAACGACGAGGATCCGAATCTCTGGATCGCCCAGCGCAACTTGCCCATCCTCTTCGACGGTCACGCGGACATGAACGTTGGAGGCGTGAAGCAGAAGCAAATCACCACCGAGCATTTGCGCGTAAAAATTCGGGCCTTGCCCCCCCACAGTCGAACCTTCTTGCGCGTGCAACAGCCCGAGTTCGGGTTGGCAGTTACGACCGTCCCCGCCAACGCCAACCTGATCGTGCGGCCTCAGGGAAACTTGCTGGTGGTGGAGAACCCGACGGACGAGACCATCGATCGGGTCGTGCTGCGCGCGCGCCTTCCGATTTCGGTTTTTTGGCTGATCACTTCGGCGCTGGCCTTGTTCGGCACGATCGCGGGTCTGTGCTGGTTTGCAGACGTGAAGCGTCGCGACCTCGCGGCGCCGCAGCTCGCTGTTTGATTCGAGACGAGGATGCTTTGACGTCTGCTGACCAATTTTCCGATCTGACCGTGATCTTGCCGACGCTGAACGAGGTGGGCAATCTCGAGTCGCTGATCGAGGGGCTGAATTGCGAGCTGCCTGGTTGCCGAGTGATCGTCGTCGACGACAACTCTTCCGACGGCACGCCCGACTTGGTGCGAACGATTGCGGCCCGCAACCCTTCGGTTACGCTAATTGCGCGCCACGTCACGCCCTGCCTCACGGACTCGATTCAGGCGGGCATCGCGGCTGCCAGCACCGGCTACGTCGCTTGGATGGACGCGGATCATTCGCACCCGCCGGCGGTGATGCGCACCTTGTTCGAAGCCGCGCAGCTCTCCGGTTGTTGCATCGGGACGCGCTACCAGGATGCCTCCGAGTCTTTCACCATGCGTTTGCCCAAGGGCGAGATGCTCGCGGCCGGGCTGTCTGCGGTGCTGAACTTCTCCGTCAATCGCATCTTGCGCCTGGATATTACCGACTACACCAGTGGCTTCATCGTGTGCCGGCGGGAGCTGCTGAAAAGTCACGTGTTGACTGGCGACTACGGCGAATACTTCATCGAGCTCGTGTTCTACCTGATTCGCCGCGGCGTCGACGTGCGGGAGGTCTACTACGAGTCGCCGCCCCGACGCTCCGGTGAATCCAAGACGGGCGCGAGTGTCGGCCCCTTGATCCGCCGCGGAGTGAAGTACCTATGGCTAGTTGGCCGCCTGATGCTCGAATCCGGCACCTCGAACTCGTCGCGCTAGCGCGTTGCCACCGACTCTGTTTGCCCGCTACCGCGTCTTCGCGTGCTGGGCTTTCGGTGCTCGAGGCACTGTACGCTGGGCTGTTCCAGGATCCGGCAGCGCGTGTGATTTGGGAGCCTGGGCCGGAAGACACGCCCGAGCAGGGCGCGTTTGCAGCGGCTACCGTGCGCTATCGCGAGACCGAGCTGCACACGCGGCGCTGCCTGCCGAAGGCGGCCTTCGTGCGCCTGGCGTTCTCGGCAGCGCTGATGCCGAGACACCTGCTCGCGCGCCGACGTTGGGAGCAACTGATTCCCGAGCAGGGCATCGGCTACGTGCTGACTCTCGGCGTGGCGAGTGCCGTCCTGCCTTCGGCTCGAACTCGGCGCGGCAGCGAGCTCTTGGCCGAAATCGAGGCTTGGTTCGTGAGCCAGGGCTGCTCCGCGAGCTTCGTCGATACCGAGCTATCGAATGCACGCGCCCACGCGTTTTACCTGCGTACCGGTTACCGTGAGCTTTCCCGCGACCACGGCCAGGTCCTTTTGCGAAAGACTTTGCCCGCGGGCTAAAGGCGCCTACAGGCGATTACCCCCATGTCTCGCTTTCGCCAACTCCTCAAACCGGCACTTTCGCTGCTGATCGTAGTGTGTGTCGTCTGGTTCTTCGGCAAGGCCTTTCGAGCCAACTGGGCGGACGTGCAAGCGCACGAGTTCCAACTCTCGGTGCCGTACTTGATCGCTGCGGCGCTGGTGACTCTGGCGGCGATGCTGCTCGCGACCTATGCCTGGTACAGGTCGATCAATGCACTGTCGACCAGCCAGGTCGACTTCCGTCAAAGCATCGCTGCCGCGAACGTCAGCGGGCTCACCAAATACATCCCCGGTAAGGTCTGGTCCTATGCGCTACAGATGTACTGGCTCGACGGTCTCGGCATCGGGAAGGCGCTGATCGTCTACGTCGGGCTACTCAATCTGGCGATCTCGATGGGCGTTTCGGTGATGTTCGGGCTGATCTGCCTGCTGTTTGGCCAGGTCGCGTTCCCGGCACAGGCTCTGTTCGGCGCGCTACTCGGGTTGCTTTCGTTCGACGCGCTCGCCATCGGCTTCAATCGCGCGCTGCTCCACGCGCTCGTTTCGCTGATCAATCGCGTTTTCAAGCGCACTCTGTCCGCCTTCGACGTGACCAAATCGCTGCTGCTCGAGCTGCACTTGATTCACCTGCTGGCTGCGGCTGCCTCGGGTTTGGCCGCGTATCTGTTTTGCTTCGCGATCGGCTACCGCATCGATTTCGAGCGCTCGCTGGTCGTGGTCGGTTCTTCGACTCTCGGGGACGTTGCCGGGTTCTTGGCCATCATCGTCCCCGGCGGGATCGGGGTGCGCGAAGGTTTGATGTACAAGATGCTGGGGGGGCAAGGGAGTGGTTCGCTCGCCTTGGTCCTGCCGGTGGCCTCACGGCTGCTGAACATGTTCGTGGAGATCGCGCTCGGCGCGGTGGCGCTCCGGCTCTTGCGCACGCTCAACGCGCGCAAGCCCGGCACCACCGCCTGAGCTCGGAGTGGCGCGCCGAGCTTGCTCGCCAGATTGCCGTGCGCGAGCGCAGCTCGCGCGGGCTACCGTCCGAACCCCGATCTGAGCTAGGTTCGCCCCTAGCGATGAAGCCCGGTCTGGTTTGTGGTTCGTGCCTGTGGTTCATTGGCTGTGCGCCGGTGCAGCGCGCCCCGGCCATAGAGCAAGCCCCCGCCGTCGCGAGCGCCGCGCCCAGCCCGCGTAGCAGCGCTTCGTCCGGCCCTTTTAGCTCCGTCTCGGCCGGGCCGAGCGCCGCGCCGCCAGCGCCGCCAGCGCCGCCAGCGCCGCTGAAGCTGACGCTGAGCCAGCTGCTCTCGGTTCCGGTCAGCGCGATCGCGTTGGGTGAAGGGACGCGCATTGCGGTGCTTGCGGACACGCCCTACGTGGGAGATGCGCGCGGCCTACGACCGCTGCCCTTGCCGGCGACGCTCCGGCCCAAGACCGACGAGCTCGACCACTTGGGCATCTTTTTCGGTCGCGACAACGAGCCTCGCATCATGGGCAGTCGTCGTGGACCGCAGGGGGAGAGGGCGGTTTACCTTCGCCACCTGCCCAATGGTTGGCGGGATGGCCGCGAAGAGCTAGGTCAGCTGGGTGGGCCCGCGCCGGGTGGGCTGTGGGGGGTGCTCGGTTCGGCGGATCCGGAGCTCGTTTGCCGCGTCAACGCGACCTGCATCATCAAGCGCAATTCGGGTTGGACCAGCGCGCCGGCGGGTCCGGTGACACGCATCGTTACCCTTCAGGGTGGAGCGCTGTGGGGCCTCGAGGCGAGTGGCATCTCGGGGATTGACGCGCATGGTTGGAAGCTCGCCATTTCGGCACCCGCGTGGTCCGAGCCGCAGGCCTTGTGGGCGACTCCGGGCGAAGCTTGGGTCAGTACCGCGCGCGAGCTCTTTCACCATCGTGACGGCAAGTGGCAAACGGTGTCGTCTCCCGTGGGACACGTGACGTCGTTCTGGGGGAACCGTCCCGATCGGGTTTGGCTGGCTGGCAGCGCCGGCGCCGCGCTCTTCGATGGCCAGGGCTTTCGTCCGGTCGGCATCGAAGGGCCACTCCAAGTCGTGCGTGGTCGCGCTGACGCGGAGCTCTGGTTTGGCGGTGAAGCCGGCTTATTTCGCGCGCAGCCGACGGGCTAGGCATGCCGTGAACCACACTTTACCCGCTGCTACGCTGCGCGTGCGTGCGCTGTTCGGGCTGATCGGGACTTGCGCGTTGTGGGGCGTGAGTTTTCCCGCAATGAAGGCGCTCGGGCTGTATTTGTCCGCGCTGGCTCCGGGCATCAGCACTTGGTTCGTAGCGGCCAGCACGGTCGTGCTGCGTTTCGGTCTTGGCGCGCTGCTGCTCGCGCTCTCGAGCTACGCGCGACCCACGAAGGACGAGCTCGTGCAGGGCTGCTCGATGGCGGTATTTTCTGCCGCCGGCATGTTGCTGCAGATGGACGCGCTGAACTTCAGCTCGGCCTCGACCAGTGCCTTCTTGACTCAAGGATACATCGTGATTTTGCCGCTGGTGGCGGCGCTGAGCGGGCGCGTCTGGCCGCCGGCGAAGACAATCGCGTGCGTCTGTCTCAGCACGATCGGGCTCGCGCTGCTCTCGGGCTTCGATTGGGTGAGCCTGCGGCTTGGCCGCGGTGAAAGCGAAACGCTGCTGGCGGCGTGTTCATTCGCGGTGCAGATTTTGCTGCTCGACCACCGCGGCTATCGCACGAACCGTTCGCCGGTGGTGACCCAAGTGATGTTCGTGTGCGTTACGGTCGTGCTCGCACCGATCGCGATTTACACCATGCGCACGCCCGCTGAATTGGCGCTCTTGTTCTCGACGCCGTTGGCGCTGGGCCTCTTGTTCGTGCTGTGTGTACCGTGCACGGTACTGGCTTTCAGTTGGATGAATCGCTTTCAACCGCAGCTCAGCGCCAGCGAAGCGGGCATCATCTACGGCGCGGAGCCGCTGTTCGCTAGCCTGTTCTCCCTGTTTTTGCCGGCTATTTTCAGCAACTTGGCCAACATCGACTACGCCAATGAGGCGTTCACCGCCGAGTTACTGATGGGGGGAGGGCTGGTGATCACGGCGAACGTGCTGCTGCAGCTGCCCTGGTCCTTCGCGATACTCGGTCGAGCTGCCCGTTGGGCTCACGCGAGGAGTAAGCCATGAACGATCGCAAAAATATCGCCGATGTTCGTGTTCACTCGCGTGCCTCGCTTCGCTGTCATTGACGGCGCTGCGCCCGCGCGAGCCTAACAACGAAAGGGCCCAAAGCTTTCGCGCGGCGGCTAGCCGTTGTGCGCCGGCTCCGCCAAAAGCAGCCGATTTTTGGGCGTGATCGCCTTCGGGATGCTTTGTGTGTGCACGCTGTAGCCATGGCTGCGTAGGCGAGCCGCGCGCGTGACGTCGATGGCCAATGCGGGGTCGAGCCAGCCAGCGAGCCCGCCTTGGTCATTTTCCAGTTGGTCCTGGCAACACGGGAGGACCACGACGCGTGCGCCTGCGGCGATCGCTTGGCTCAACACGGCATCTGTCAGAGAGCCGCAGGCATGGCAAGAAACGAGCAAATCGCTCGGTCCCGCGGCGATGCTCGAGAGCTCCCCTTGCACCAGCTCGACGCGACCCGCAAGGCGTGGCCAGGCGCGTGCGAAACGATCGCGCAACTGGGCTGCGCTCTTTGGCAACCGTACATCGACCGCCAAAGCCGAAGGCGACGTGTCATCGAGCAGCAGTAGAATCTGGGCCAGCAGCGCGTGCCCGCAGGCCAGATCGATCACGCGTCCGCCGCGGAAGCGACGGCGGGTGCGGCGCGCGACTTCCCAAGCCTCGAACAATTCCTTGCGTGCCAGGCACTCACTGTCACACACCTCGCGCGCAATGCGGTGAAACAGCGTGTCGTCGCCGAATCGCGGTGAATCGCGATGAGTGAGCTTGGATCGGCTGCTCGGATCGAAGCTCATTGGCGCGGACTCTAGCATCGCAGCTGTGATTTCGACGTGCGGACCGCGAGCCGCTCCGAGCGCGCCGGGGTGCCCGACGTTTGGGGCTTGCGAACCGGACGATTCGCAAGCCCGCTGGGGCTTTCCTGGCCTCGTGCTATATGAGGAACGATGACGTACGAAGAGGCCAAAGCCTGGTTCGAGGCGAACCAGGGCCAGATGATCGAATCGCGTGGGGTCGCGACGGTCACCGTGTCGGGCCGGAGCGTGCGCTTCTCGAGCAAGGCACCCGAGCAGGACGAGTTCGCGAAGGCCGTGTCGCGCTTGAAGCGGATCCTCCCGTAGCGGGGCCTAGCCGGCGCACCCGGCCCTGGCGGCTCTCAGTTGGTTACTTCATCCGTCCAAACGGTGAAGGTGGTGAGCTTGGACTCACCGAACGAGGTGCTGATCGCCACGTCCGCCGCGTCTCGACCGCGGCCGATCACGATTCGGCCGATGCGCGGGATGTTGTGGCGCGCGTCGAACGTGTGCCACTTACCGTCCAAGTAGGCCTCGAACCAGCCCGAGAAGTCCATGGGTGCCGTCGAATGCGGCACGCCAATGTCGCCCAGGTACCCGGCGCAATATCGGGCAGGGATGTTCATGCAACGGCACAAGGCCACGGCTAGGTGCGCGAAGTCTCGACAGACTCCCGTGCGTTCTTGATATGCTTCCCAAGCCGTCTTCGTATTCCGCGCGAAGCCATAGCCGAAGGTCAGGTGGTTGTGCACGAAGTCACAGATGGCCTTCACGCGACCCCAGCCCGTGGGTGCGTTCTTGAACAGCTCCCAAGCCACGGGCGACAGGCGATCCGTCTCGCAATAGCGGCTGCCGAGCAAGAAAACCAAGGAATCGTGGGGCAACGCGTCGACCGGTGTTTGGCGCGCTTCCGGCCACACGCCATCGGGCAGGCCACTGTCATTGACCAGCGTGTCCGACGTGATGCGCGTGATGCCGGTTGGGGCTACGATCCGCGTGCACCAGTTGCCGAAAAAATCTCGGTACATGTCGACAGGAACTGATGGGCTGATCTTCAAATGATCGGGGGTCAGGATGTCGGACGCGCGGGTGTAGTGAATGTTCAACATCAGCAGCATCGAGGTCGGCTGCGGACATTCGAAGACTAGCTCGTAGCCAACTCGGATTTTCATGGTGTGCCGTCCAGTATTGACCAAAAGCTGGTCGGTTTGTGTTTCCGTGTCGGGTCGCGCGACTCATTGGTCGTCGAATCTGGCTGCGAGGGCGGGAGACGCGGCGCTACCAGCGTACATCGGGCAAATTGCGGAACACGCTGCGCACCCCGTCGCTCCACTCACGGCTGAGCGCGGCGAAATCCGGATCGCCCGCGTCGAAGCGCCGCCGCCGATTCAACTTCAGCTGGTCCTTCTCGTATTGGACGAGATCGATCGGCATGGCAACGCTCAGGTTGCTGCGCATGGTGGAGTCGAACGACACCAGGACGCATTTACTTGCGTCCGCCAAGCTGGTGTCCGCGTTGATCACGCGATCGATGATCGGTTTTCCATATTTGGCTTCACCGGTTTGAAAGAACAGCGTCCCGGCGCCAGCCTCGACGAAATTGCCCTCGGCGTAGGTGCGAAATAGCCGCGGCGCTTCGCCTTTGATCTGGCCGCCGATGATGAAGGAAGCGTCGAATTTGAGGTCACTTCTTTCGAGGTGCGGGCGGTCGCGATTGCCCACGTCGCGCACCGCGTCGGAGACCACGGTCACGAAATCGAACATCGTGCGCACGTTCCATACGTTCGGTTTTGCGTCGTCGGCACTCGCACGCTGTTTTAGAATCGAGATTACCGCTTGCGTGCCGGCCAGATTTCCGGAGCTGAGCAATACGATCGCGCGATCTCCTTCGCGCTCGAATACGCTCATCTTGCAAAACTGCGCGAAATTGTCGACGCCCGCGTGGGTACGCGAATCCGACGCCATCACGATCCCGTCCTTGAGCAGAATCCCGACGCAATAAGTCATGTCGCTCCTCTGGTTGTACCGCGGGAGAACGTAACACCGATTGCTACCACGCGATCGCTTTACCGTCGCGAAAGAAGCCGCCGTTCGGGCCCGAGGCTGCGCTCAGGGTTGCCGCCCAGACGATGCCGCTTGCCCCCTGTTCCAGGCTGCGCGGCGCCGAGCTGCCACCCATGCGTGTCTTTACCCATCCCGGGCAAACCGCGCTCACGCGCCGTGAGCTGCCGGCAAGCTCGCGCGAAAGCACGCGCGTGAAGGCGTTCAGCAGTGCTTTCGACACGCTGTACGCGTTGCTCGGAAAACCTGCGGCCGCATGTGCGCCGCGAGCCACCGCGCTCACGAACTCTTCCGCGATCTCCTCGATTTGGCGGCGAGTGAGCGTGGCTGCCAAGAGCCGTTCCCGCAGCTCCGATGAGAACTTGGACAACTCCCCCATACCGCTCGAGACCATCACTACGTTGGCCTCCGGCGCCAGTTTGCCCCAAAGGGCATCGGTCACGCGCACTGCACCGCGGTAATTGTTGTCGAGCGTGGCCTGCGCGACCTTCGCGTCGAAACCTTGCAGGCTGGCTCCCGCGTTGTTGACCAACGCGTCGATCGCCGGCTCGGAAGCCAAGCGCTGCGCAAACCGCTCAATTGTCGCCGGATCAGCGATATCGAGTACGGCCGACTGGACATCCAGACCCTCGGCCGCGAGCTTGCTCGTGGCCTGCTGTGTGCTGGTCGCGTCGCGACCCGTGAGCCAGACGCGATAGCCGCGACGTGCCAGCACATGCGAGGTTTCGAGGCCGAGTCCCCGGTTGGCTCCAGTAACAATGGCGACCGGCATAGCGCTATGCTTGCGGCCAGATTGCCCCGAGCGCAAGCTGGGGCAAATTAGCGCCCGATCAACTTCAGACCGAAGAAAATCAGGATCGCGCCACCCAAACCACCACCGAACAATAGGTAGAGTAGCGACCAACCGGCAGCGAGGACGGGCGGGGCGGTAGTGACGATGGCTTCAGTGATCATAGCGGACTCCTGATGGATGAAATTCAATCTCCACGCGCACGGCTTGAAGCGTGCGTTGCTTGCTTTCTGCTCAAAGCAAGGAGCTTGCCAAGTGCAGCGCATCGAAACTGAAGCGCGTACGCCAGCGCCCATCGCGCCACCGCTCGCGTCGTTGGGGCATACGGCCGCGCTCGTCGGAGTGATGCTTGCGGTTGCCATCACGGGCACGCTGCTACAGCAGGGCGGCCCCTCGCAGGCCACTTTGGGCACCGGCGCGGGCGCCGCCGAAAGTCGCATTTATACGCGATATTTGCCGCTTCTGCTGGTGAACGGGCTACTCGTGCTGTACGTCGCGCGGCTCTTCCGGCCGCGCAATGTCTTGCCTCAGCTCATCGGTCGACGCGTTCATGGAGTGACAGATGTTCTCGTCGACCTGTTCTACGCTTCGCTGGCGTTTACGCTGATCGTCGCGCTCGAAACGCTGACGCAGCCACTGTTCGCGGGGCAGAACGCCGCGCTCTCGGCGCTGCTGCCGAGCACGGAGGCCGAGCGCCTCACTTGGCTGCTGGTCGCCTCGAGCGTCGGCTTCTGCGAGGAGGTCGTGTACCGTGGCTATCTTCTGGTGCAGCTGAGCGCACTCACGCGTAGCGCGCGGCTCGGTCTGTTGCTTCAGGCAGCGCTGTTTGGGCTCGCGCACCTCGAACAAGGAGCCGGCGCTGCGCTGAGAAGCGGGGTCTACGGTCTGATCTTCGCTGTGCTCGCTCGACACCGAAGCAGCCTGCTGCCAGGCATTGCATGCCACATTGGCATCGATCTCGCGGGTGGCCTCTTGCGCTAAGCCGGGTCCCTGTATTCAGCGGCAGCGAAACCGTCTAGCGCGCGTATTCCGGCGCGATCAGGTCATTGGGCGCGTTGCTCGTCGCGTGGACTTTCACGCGGGCCTTGGCTGGCTTGCCCTTGACCGGTGCAGGGGAGGGCTGAGCTACCGCCGGCGTGGGCGCTTCCGTGCTGGGGGGGGCGGACGAAACAGCGGGCGTGGCTGGCGTGGGCGGCGTGGCAGACGCGGCCAAGCGCCCGGGCGCGCTGGGAGACGGTGTCAGTTGAACCATCTCAGCGTTTGCCGCGTGAGCGCCCGGAGCCGGCGCTCTTGAATTTTCGAACACGGCGTACCCGCCGACCGAGCCAGCGGCAATCAACGTTGCCATGAGCCAGGGGCGCCACCGGCTGCGCGCTGCGACGGGCACATCGAGCGGCGGGACCAGTGTTGGTGCGAAGCTAGCGCGTGACGGGGCCGCTTCCTCGTCGCTGGCACTGGCGTCCACTGAAACGGCTTGCAGTGAGCTCGCGCTTTGCGCAGTAGCCCCCACTTTGATGAGCGAACGTGAATCGGCCATGCGCGCGTCGCTTTGTTGCTCGACACGACGTAAGGCTTCGCGCTTGGCGATCGCACGCTGACCACAAGTGGCAGTCATGAAGGCTTCGACTTCGGCGTCGATACCCACGGCAAATGCTTCCGGAACGGCGCGCTGGAGCGCCATGCGCATTTCGTCCGCGGAGGCCCAGCGCTGCCCACGGTCCTTTTCCAGGGCTCGCATCACCACGGCCTCGAGCGTGCGCGAGTAGCCGGCTTTCAGCAGCGAAGGTCGCGCCGCGGGCTCGCCACTGGTGATGCTATGCAACACCCCGATCGATTTCGCGTTCTTGAACGGGTGCTGCCCGGTGGTCATCAGGTGCAGCATGATGCCGGCCGAGAACACATCGGCGCGCCGGTCGACCGGGTTGCCCATGATTTGCTCCGGCGCCATGTACGCGAACTTGCCCTTGATCTCGCCCGTCGTGGTCGAAGAATCCAGTTGCTGGTTCATGGCTTTGGCAATGCCGAAGTCGACCAGCTTGGCGACACCCGTGTAGCTGACCAAGACGTTGTGGGGTGACACATCGCGATGCACCACGCCGAGTGAGGCACCGGTATCGTCACTGAGGTCATGCGCCGCTTGCAAGCCGCGCAGCGTTTGCGCGATCAAGTTGACCGCGATCAACAGCGGGATGCCGTTGGTCGCCTCGCAATTCGTGATGAGGTAGCTGAGCGGTTCGCCATCGACCCACTCCATGGCCAAGTACAGCGTGCCACGCTCTTCGCCGAGCTCGATGGTCTGCACCACGTTCGAGTGCTGGATCAGGCCGGCGATGCGCGCCTCTTCGAACAGCATGCGCTCCAGGCGCTCGCTGTCCTCGCCGACCGTGAGCAGGGTCTTGATTGCCACCAACTTGTGAAAGCCGCGCGCTCCGCGCAGGCGTGCGACCCAGACCTGGCCCATGCCTCCCTTGGCCACGGGGGCAAGCAGTTCGTAGCGCCCGAGTGTCTGTCCGGCGCAGAGTGGAAGGGGATCGATCGACACGCTGGTAGGGGTCCAAACGGTCAACGGGGCCCATAACTTAGGCCGCTAATCGCGGGATTTTTGACTATCTACGAGCCGTGTGCCGCTGGCAGCCGATGCGGCGATTACTTCGCGCACTTTCCTGCAACACACGCCTTGTTTCCGTGACAGACGATGCCGCAGCCGCCGCAGTTGGCGGTGTCGGTTGCCGTTTTCACGCACGCCCCCGAGCAACGGGAGTAGCCCGAGTCGCACACTGTGCCACACCCGCTACCAGAGCAGGTCGCAGTGCCGTTGGCAATGCTCGGGCAAACCGAGCCGCACTGGCCGCAGTTGCTGGTATCCGTCGTGGTATCGACGCAGCTGCTCCCGCAACGAATGTAGGGAGCGGTGCATTGAAAGTCGCAGCTGCCCGCGCTGCAAACCGCTTTACCATCTGCTGGCGCCGTACAAACCGAGCCGCACTTGCCGCAGTTGGACGTGGCACTCGCCGTGTCCACGCACGAGCCACTACAATTGGTCAACGTACCGCAATCAGTCCCGCACAGGCCCGATTTGCAGACGGTGCCGGTACCGCACTTGATCGTGCAGTTGCCGCAGTGATCGGAGGCCGAGCTCAAGTCGACACACGCGCTGCCACAGGCGGAGTAGCCCGAGTTGCAATGGGGCTCGCAGCCCGCGGCGCCACACGTGACGAAGCCGTTGGCGGGCTTGGCGCAAACCTTACCGCAGGCACCACAGTTCGACGTGTCGGCATCCAACTTGACGCAGGAGTTGCTGCAGGCCGTGTAGCTCGCCGCGCAACTCACCCCGCAGCTGTTCGCATCGCATTGGGCGGCGCCGTTGACGGGCGTGGCGCAGGCAATGCCGCAGTCCCCACAGTTCTGGGGGTCGGAGCTCACGCTGACGCATGAGCCGCCGCAATTCTTTGCGCCGTCGGGGCATTGGGTCAGGCATTTCCCCGCCGAGCACGGCTGCGAAGCGTCGCAGGCATGGTCACACGCCCCGCAGTTGCCGGGATCCTTCTCGGGATCCACGCACAGCGCGCCACACTTGACGAAGCCCTGGTCACAGGTAGCGCCACAAACTCCGGCGTTGCAGCGCGCCATGCCATTGGCCGGAGCGTCGCATACCAGCCCGCATTTCCCGCAGTTCTGTGGATCGTCGGTCGTGTCCACGCAGCTCGAACCGCAAGCGGCGTGCCCTTCGTCACACGCGATCCCGCACCTGGCGGAGGTACAGGTGGCGCTTCCATGCGCCGGCGCCGGACAGGCCATGCCGCACACTCCGCAATGTGCCGTGGAGTTGGCGGTGTCCACACAGGCGCCTGCGCAGTTCGTCTTACCGGCGCTGCACTCGCTCGAGCACTGGCCCTCGGAGCAAACTTCGCCAGCCAGACACTTGCCATCGCACGAGCCGCAGCGGTCCGGATCGTTCGAGACGTCCACGCACGCCCCGTCGCACTCGACCAGGGGAGAGTCGCAGCTGAGCTTGCAGCTGCCGCCCACGCACGACACCGTGCCCCCCGAGGGATCGCATTTTTGTCCGCAACCGCCGCAGTTGTCTACGTCATCGTCGAAGCTGACGCACACGGTCCCGCACGGAAAGTAGCCGTCGTCGCAGGTAAAGCCGCAGCGACTCTTGGCGCAGGCTGGCTGCCCGTGCTCCGGTGCGGTGCAGGTCGCTCCGCAGCCTCCGCAGTTCTTCGCGTCGTCCTCGGTCTTGACGCATTCTGCGCCACACACGGTCTCACCATTGTGACAAGACGCGCTGCGGTGGCACAGGTTGGTGGCGACGTCGCACGTATAGCCCTCCACGCAGGGTGGGCTTTGGCTCTGGTCACACGGCCACCCGTCCAAGTTCGTGGACAGGCTGCTCTTGCACGACAAAACCAGCAGCGCTGCGAGCAGCAGCACTCGAAGCTGGCAAACCCAGCGCCACGAACCGCCGAACATCTAGAAATTTCCTCGCGCCGTCAGCCCGCAGCCGCCCGGCAGACAGATCAGCCCCGCGCTTGCCGCGTGCGAAGACGTGTCCCGGTCGAGCAGCAACATCAACCCGCCCGCGACCAACAGCGCTCCGCCAGTGCCCAAGAAAACGCGCGCGGTCGTCTGCCGGCTCTCTGCGGTTTGCAGGTGGTCGTAATACTCCAGCTGACTGTCGGCGCCCTTCGCGTCGCTTTCCGCACTCCGTCGCAAGAGCTCGAAGGTCAGCGCACCGCCCAGCGCGGCCGTACCGGCAGCGAGCGTTACCCAGGGCACCACTCCGAGCTTCTTTCCGTGCGAGCTCGTATCTTTCGTCGGCGCCGGGCTCGGGGCAGCTGCGGCCGGTATCGGCGCGGCCTCGACAGCGACTGAGCTCTGCTGCTCCAAGCGCACGTTCACATCCAGCGGTTGATCCGCCGCCAAAGACAGGCTTTGTTCGGCATCCGCGTAGCCGCGCAGGCTGAGCAGCACGTGATGCTCGCCGGGACGCAGCTCGCCCGTCCAGGGCGTAACGCCCAGCGGCTGGTCGTCCACGGTCACGGTCGCGCCGGCCGGGCTGGTCAGGACCGTTAGCTGTTGCACGCCTTTTTTGCGCAGGGAGTCGGCCAACGTTGCGATCAGCGGGCGGACCGTGCTCGCGTTGCTGGCGTCGGGATTTCTGCGTAAGTAATCACGGTACCAACGGAGCGCGCCCGCGTCGTCCGAAAGCTTCTCGTAGGCTCGCGCGATGTTGAAGGACAGGGGTGCGCTGGGCGCCAAGCGATCGGCCGCGAGGAAAAGGTCCACGGCGTCTTTGAATCGACCCGCCGAATAGGCTTCTGCGCCTTGCTGGTACTTGGACTTCGCCTCCGCTCGCCTTTGCTCCGCGGCGGCTTCGTCGCTCGGGGCGTCGGCGTACGCGTTCGGTCGATGCAAAAGACAAACGGCCGCCAACGAGAGTGCGCACAGCCGGGGAATCGGACGTCGAGTGCTGTCAATCATGTCGCTCAATAAGGTGCGAGAAGATCGCGCTGCGCGTCGCTCGGATGGGCAGGGGGGGACGCGGCTGCTGGCCCCTTGCTCGTCGGGGTCGCTTTTCGCTGCGGCGGAGTCTTCGGCGCGCTCAGCTTGTCGGGGACGCTCGGCACTGGGCTCGAGCTCACGGTTGGGCTCGCGGTCGCAACGGTGAGCGACGTCGCGGTTGCCGGCGGCTGCGAAGGCAGCGTCGGCCGCGCGACCGAGGGCGTCTCCGCGGTTTGCGTCAGCGGGCCTTTTTCGTGCGTCGAGGCAAGCATCACGGCGCCGCCCGTAGCGACTGCAAAAACCGCGAGCGCGATCCAAATTCGAGGTTGCCAGACTGGCTTGGATTGAGTGGGGAGCGCTACGGGAGAGAGCGCGAGGTTGACGGTGGGCGCCCCGCCGAGTGCGGTCTGCGCCATTCGCACGCCGGACTCCGGGGGGATTCCGGCGAGTGACGCGAACGATGCCCGGGACGCGCGCTGCGCCGAGGGCTGGCTGCTTCGTGAAATCCACTTGGCGTCCAACGACACGCCCGTCACGTCCTCGAAGATCCCTTGACTCATCAGCCACGCGGCGAGCGCCTGCCCAACCTCACCCATGGTCGTGAAACGCTGCGCGGGGTCCTTGGACAAGCCGCGTCGAACGATGTCCCAAAGCGCTTGATCCGCTGCCAACAGCGTCATCAAGCTGGTGGGCTCGTCTTCGACGATCGCGCGCAGCAGCGAGTTGTAGTTGGCGCCCCTGAAGGGCGACTGGCCGCTCAAGGTCTCGTACAACACGACACAAAATGACCAGACGTCGGTGCGAAGGTCGATGTTGTCTTGCCCGCGCGCTTGCTCGGGAGACATGTATTCGGGGCTGCCGAGCACTGCTCCGGCCTGCGTCAGATGTTGAAACTGGCCGGCTTCGTCGACCAGTTTTGCAATGCCGAAGTCGAGCAGCTTGGGATGGAGCTGTTCACCTTCGGCTGAAATGAAAATGTTGTCCGGCTTCAAGTCGCGATGCACGATGCCCTTGGCGTGGGCGGCGACCAGCGCGTCCGCAACGGGCAGGAGCAACTGCACGCTGCGGACGGCGGACAAGCGCTTCTCGGTTGCCAGCAGGCTCCCGAGCGTCTGTCCGCTCAGCAGTTCCATGACGATGTACGGATCGCCCAACTCGGAATCGCCGACATCGAACACACGCACGATCGCCGAGTGGCCGAGCTTGGCGGCGGCGCGTGCTTCTTGCTTCAGACGCTGTGCGAGTGAGTTTCGGTCGAGCTCACCGCGGATCAGCTTGACCGCAACGGGCGCCTCGAGCTGCAGGTTGAACGCTCGCCAGACGGTACCCATACCCCCTTCACCGAGCAGAGCGTCGAGCCGATACTTGCCGGCGATGACGTCTCCCACCCGGTACGGTGCAGTATCTGGCGTCCGAACCGGCAAAGTAGACGACATTTCCTCCGACCCCGAGGCTATCACGGATACCGGTACATGAAAGATTCCGCGGGCCCGAATGTCGAGAAACCTCGCCGAGCACCTCACTTCCGGTGGGCGAGCCGTGTCGCTTCGTCCTCCGCCAAATCGCGTATGACTCGAATGTCGGGGTATGCACTTGTGCGCAGCAAGATTGCATCGAGTCGCGCAGCGGGGCTATTGCCCGTTGTACTGGACTCGTTCCACTGGCTACCGACACTGGCATATTGGTGCAAACTGGTGATCGTGATCGAGCGCGCCGGCCGATGCCTTGTGCGATGCGCTTCTGCGTGCAGCGCCCTGCTTTGATTCTTGACGCGCGCGACGTACCTTTTATAGTGCGGGCTCCGATGTCGTTCCGCGCTATCCGTCGTTTCGCTCGTCGCGCCGCTATTTGCGGCGGGCGCGGAATGCCGTAGCGGTCCTCGACACCGGCACTTCGCGTAACCGCCCACAACTGGGTGGTTACGTCGCGTTCGACACGGCGGGCCACCCGAAAGGATAGCCGCCGTGACCTCGCCCTCGCATTCCCTTCGTTTGCCGCCCGATTCTCAGCTTTCAGCCAACGCCGCGCTGCTTTCCGCGGAGGCGCAGCTGATGAGCGTTGCCGTTCGCCCGCCGCGCGTCATGGTGCGTGGCAGCGGCTCGTATTTGTGGGATCACGAAGGCACGCGCTACCTGGACTTCGTGCAGGGCTGGGCCGTGAACGCCCTGGGACACGCGCCGCCCGAGATCGCCGCTGCGCTCCAGGCTCAGGCGCAAACGCTGATCAGCGCGAGCCCAGCGTTCCACAATGCGCCTCAGCTGAGCTTTGCGCTGGAGCTGACCCAGAGAGCGGGCCTGGCTCAGGTGCATTTTACGAATAGCGGCGCGGAAGCCAACGAGGCCGCGCTCAAGCTTTCGCGCAAGTGGGGCCGGCTGCATCGCGCAGGCGCCTACCAAATCATCACCACCTTGGGCAGCTTTCACGGTCGCACGTTGGCGTTGATGGCGGCCAGTGGAAAACCCGGTTGGGATACGCTCTTTCCCCCGCTCATGCCTGGTTTCGCCAAGGTACCTTACGGCGACTTGGCGGCGATCGAGGCGCAGATCGGCCCACGAACCGTGGCCGTCATGGTGGAGCCAATCCAAGGCGAAGCCGGCGTAGTCGTGCCCCCGGAGGGCTACTTGCGTGGGCTGCGCCGCTTGTGCGACGAACGTGACCTGCTCTTGATCTGTGATGAGGTGCAGACGGGCATGGGGCGCACTGGCAGTTTGTTCGCGTTCGAACGCGAGGGGGTCAAGCCCGACATCCTGACGCTGGGCAAGGGCCTCGGAGGAGGTGTGCCGATCTCGGCCGTGCTGGCCAACGAACGAGCGAGCTGCTTCGTCCCGGGCGATCAGGGCGGCACTTACAACGGCAATCCGCTGATGGTCGCCGTTGCTCGCACTATCTTCGAGCTCGTGTCGCGTCCGGAGTTTTTGCAAACCGTGCGCGACCGCGGCGGCTACCTCGAGCAGCGGCTGGCTCGGCTTTGCGCCCAGCGCGGTATCGGCCTGCGCGGCCGCGGCCTGCTCTGGGCCTTGGTATTGCCCGAGCCCAGCGCCGAGGCCATCGTGGCCAGGTGCTTTGCGGACGGCTTACTGCTCAACGCCGCGCGGCCGAATCTGTTGCGCTTGATGCCGTCACTGCGCGTGAGCGAAGCGGAGATCGACCAGCTGTGTGCGCTGCTCGAGCCCGCGCTGAGCGAGCGGTTCAGTCGTTCGGCTTGAAGCGATAGCCGACGCGCTGGGCGGTCAGAAGCATCTCGGGACGAGTGGGATCTTTCTCCAACTTGTCCCTGAGCTGCTTCATGAACACGCGCAGATAGTGCACTTCGCTCACGCGCGAAGGGCCCCAGACCTCGCGCAGCAGTGTGCGATAGGTAATCACGCGGCCGGGCTGGCGCACTAGCACGGCCAGCAGCTTGTATTGCTTGGAGGTGAGCACCACCTTCTGGCCGTCGAGCGAAACCTCATGCGTCATGAAATCTACGCGCAGCCGCCCATTGAAAAATGACTCGGAGGGTTTGGCGATGTGCGGCGCGTATCTCAACGCCGCACGCACGCGCGCCATCAGCTCGGCCTCTCGGAAGGGCTTCGTTACGTAGTCGTTCGCGCCAGCGTCTAGCGCTTCGACTTGCTCCGCCTCGGCTTCTCGCGCCGAGATGACGATGATGGGTACTTGCTGAGTGCGGCGCAAGATCCGCGTCACCTCGACGCCATCGCGGTCGGGCAGGCCGAGATCCAGCAGCACCAGGTTCGGGGCGCGCAGTGAGGCTTGATACAAGCCGTCTTCGGCGGTCGTGGCCTCCAGCGTGGCGTAACCTTGATCGCGCAGGGCGACGCACAGGGTCCGGCGCATGGCGGTCTCGTCTTCGATGGTCAAGATCAATGGTTGCAGGCTCATCACTCGTCTTCCATTTCGCCCGTCAGCGTGGCTCGGGGTAGCGTGAATTCTATGGTGGCGCCGCCGCCGGGGGTTTCCAGCGCTCGAATCCGTCCGCGGTGCGCGACCACTGCCGCTCGACAGATCGTCAGCCCGAGCCCCGCACCGCCGTCTCGCTTCGAGCCGCTGCCACGAAAGAACTTCTCGAACACCTTCTGGCGCTCTTCGAGGCGAATGCCCGGCCCGTGATCGATCACGCGCACGAGCACTCCGCCATCACTCGCATCGCTCACGTCGATCTCGATCGGCGCATCCGCCGCACAGTGACGGACTGCGTTTTCCAGCAAATTGATCAATACCTGCTCGACCAGCACCGCATCCACGTCCACGGGCGGAAGCTCGCTCGGCAAGCTGACTCGGATACGTGCGGCGGCGCTCGCGCTGGACAGCCCGCGGATCGAGCTGTCGATCAGCTCGCCCATGTCCTCTGGCAGGCGCTGCAGCGCGAGCTCTCCGGATTCGAGCTTGGTCATCGAGAGCAGGTTGGCGACCAGGCGATTCAGTCGCTCGGACTCGTCCATGATCGTGCACATCAAATCGCGACGCACATCGTCCGTGAGCTGCGAGTCCGAGCGCGCGGCGGTGCTCGCGGCCGTGAGGATGGCTGCCAATGGATTGCGCAGATCGTGCGAGACAGCGGCCAAGAGCGAGCTGCGGGTGCGCTCGGTCTCGGCTTGTAGCTCGGCCCGCTGCGTCGCGCCTGACAACAAGAGCCGCTCGACGGCTCCCGCGAGCTGCGACGCGCACGAGAGAAGCAATTGCTGACCGCCGATGTCGGCGAAGCGCTTGGCGCTGCGCGGGGCCAAGCCGAGCAGGCCAACCAACCGATGTGCGCCGTTCAACGTGAGCCATAGGTTCAGGCCAGAAACGGCTGGATTGTGCACCAGCTCGCCTTTCTTCCAGGCGGCGAGCGCGAGCTTTCGCTCGTCTTCCGAGTCCAAGCCGAGCTCGTCCGTGGGCAGCCCCGATTGACCCGATTGCAGCGCTACATGCACGCGGGCATCGAACAGCTTTGCCAAACGACGCTCGGCGAACGAGCTCAGTTGTTGCAACGAATGAACCTCGGACAATGCCCGACTGAAGCCGTACAGCGCGTTGGCGAAGGCCTCGCTGCGTCGCGCGGTTTCGCGCTCCTTACGTAGGCCTTGATTCAAACCGCTGATCACACCGGCGACGACGACCATGCCCACGAAGGTGAGCACGCTGCCTGCATCAGGCCAACTCAACTCTCCATAAGGCGGAATGAAAAAGAAGTCGAAGCTGAGCACGCTGATCACGGCCGCGAACAGCGAAGGGCCAGGCGCGCAGCGCGCCGCGATTGCGACCACGCCGAGCAGGTACACGATCACGAAGTCTGCGAGCTGAGCCCAGCGCGTGATCATCTGACAAATGAGTGAGCTTGCGGCGGCAACCGGCAGGGCCAGCGCGTAGTGAGTGAGCGGCGCCGTGGTGAGCCAACCTCGGCGATCGATTCGCGGCCAGACGCGACGCTCCTGACGCCGCGCGACCGGAGAGTGAGACGCGCCCTGGTCCATATGTTTTCTTTAGGTTAGGGCCGCTATTGAGCGCCAATTTCGAGTTTCATAGCCAACATTATGTGTGCCGTGTTGGGCTGGATTTTACTCGAGGCTTATTATTCGGAAACATTCCGGAAATGACGAGCCCGGACGAAGCCTCGGCCGTTCGCATTTTGCCGCACCAGAAACCCGAACCTCCTGCGGGTTTCGGGTCGAAATGCCACGCGCGATCTCACGTGAGATCTCACGATTGGCGGCGCAGCGCGTCGCGAACGAAGCGAAAGAAAATCTGTCAATTCGGCTCGAACAACGAGCTGAACGTGAATTCCAGACGAAACCTCCAGCCAGCTACTCCATCGCGAGTCCCAGGCTTCGCACTTCATGCGTGCCCTCGTACAGGAGAACCCTAATGTTTGAGAACCTTCTGGCCCGATATCGACAGCCAGGCCGGCAAAAGCTGTTCTGGACCATCCTGGCAGCGAAACTTCTCGGTGTCGTGGTGCTCTTTTCACTCGTCAAAGGCATCAACTTCTACTTCGCGACTCCAGCGTTGGCTGACGATGCGGCCGCTGCTCCGCCCGCGTACATCAACCCGTTGAACACGATGTGGACGCTGGTCGCGGCCTTCTTGGTGTTCTTCATGCAGGCGGGTTTCATGATGCTCGAAGCCGGCTTTGCCCGGACGCGCGAGACCGTGAACATCTTGCTCGAGGGGATCGTCGATACCTGCCTGTGCGGCATCCTGTTTTGGGCCTGGGGCTTCGCCTTCATGTTCGGCTCGGGCAACGGCTTCATCGGCAAGCAGTACTTCTTCTTGCACGGCACCCCCGAGACCTTCGGCTCTTCTGGCGTGGCGATGCTGGCGTTCTTCCTGTTCCAATTCGCGTTCGCCGACACCTGTAGCACCATCACCTCGGGCGCCATGGTTGGGCGCACCGGCTTCGTGGGCGATCTACTGTACAGCTTCGGCGTGAGCGGTTTCATTTACCCGATCATCGGCCACTGGGCTTGGGGGCCCGACGGTTGGCTGAACACCATCCACCCGGTTCCGTTTCATGACTTCGCTGGTTCGACCGTGGTGCACACCATCGGCGGTTTCGTTGCGCTCGCGGGTGCAATTGCTCTCGGGCCGCGCCTCGGACGCAAATTCAAACGGGACGGGGGCAGTATGCCACCGGGTCACGATATGACGATCGCCGCCGTCGGTGGCGTGATCTTGTGGTTCGGCTGGTACGGGTTCAACCCCGGCAGCACGCTGTCCGCGATGGACATGCAGGGTTGCGGGCGCGTCGCCGCCAACACCACGCTCGCAGCCTGTGCCGGTGGCTTGTCATCGCTATTCTTCATCCTCCCGCGCAACAGGGTTTGGGACTGTGGCATGACCGTGAACGGCTTCCTCGCGGGTCTCGTCGCCATCACCTGCCCCTGCTACTGGGTGTCGCCGTTTGGTGCCATCTGCATCGGCGCCATCGCCGGTGTGGTCGTGGTGCTGGGCATTGATCTCGTGGAGTATCTGCGGGTCGATGACCCGGTAGGTGCGGTCGCCGTGCACGGGGTGTGCGGCATCTTCGGCACCCTGAGCCTCGGTTTGTTCGCCACCGGCGAATACGGCGCGCCGACGCCGCTGGGCGCAGACAACTCGGCTGGAGCCGTGGTGACCGGCTTGTTCTACGGCGGTGGCGCCAATCAGCTGATCGCGCAGGCGATCGGCAGCGCCGCGGTGACAGCTGCCACCTTCGGCGTCGGCATGGCGCTCATGTACGCCGTCAAGGCCACCGGTACCTTGCGCGTCACCAAGGAAGGCGAGCTCGAAGGGCTCGACATCCACGAGCACGGTGGACCCGCCTACCCCGAGCTCTTGGGCGGACTCTCGGGCTATGCCGGAGCTTCCAGCGAAGAGTCCTCGCCCGCCCACATCGTCGCTGCGGCGAAGTGAGACCGGCGCGCGGAGGGTAACAGAGCGCAAAACCCGAACCGCCTGGTGACACACGGCGGGCGCGTTGCGAGACGCACCCGCCGTGCGCTTTTTGTAGCGGGTGTTCGGTCCGTAGCCTGGTGTAGGCGATCAGTCGCAGCCGCAGCCGGCCTGCAGCCCCACGAGCTCCAGCGCGTCGCCGCAGTCGATCGATGTCTCCGAGTGGAGCAGGCGAGCGGCCGAGCGCAACGCAGACTTGCGCTGCTCCACGGGAGCCGTGCTGACGGCGCGCAGCGCCTCACGGGCTTTGATGGGAACGGCTTCGCTGTGGATGAGTAGCGCAGCTAGGGAAAATGCCATGGTCGTTGGTCCTTGGGGCGCCGATGTCGGTGGGCCGGTTTTGTTTCGTGCGCCCAGCCCCTGCAACGTGTGGCCACAGTTTCTTCTGTCAAGCGACTTTCTTTGAACAACCTACTTTCTTTTGGAAAGTGCCGTGGTTACACTCTGGGACATGGGCAAGACAGTCGACTGCCAGTGCCAGGCGTTCCAACTCGCGGCGGACGTGCTCGGTCACCCGTGGAGCGCCTTGATCCTGACCGCGCTTTCGGCGGGTCCGCGCCGCTTTGGTGAATTGGCTGATACTGCGCCAGGGCTTGGTACCAAGGTGCTTTCCGCGCGCTTGAAAGAGCTGGAGGCGCGCGGGCTGGTGCAGCGTCACGTCGAGCCAGGGCCGCCGGTGCGCGTGTCCTATGAGCTCAGCGAGTGCGGTCGTGGCTTCGGTCAAGTGGCGGAGGCGATTCAGCGCTGGGGCCGTGAGCTCACCCACTCCAAGGCGACGCGCGCGCGGCGTGCGTGAGCGCAGTCATTCGTTTCGTGCTGGCCCCTGCGATTTCCGTGCTGATACCCGCGTACGACGCGGCGCGCACCTTGGCTTCTGCACTCGAGAGCCTACAACGTCAATCGCAGACCGATTGGGAGTGCATCGTCGTCGACGATGGCTCTCGTGATCGAACACCCGAGATTGCCGCGGCCTTTGCCCGAAGGGACGCTCGCGTGCGCCTGGTCGAATGCCGGCATGGCGGTATCGTGGCCGCGCTGCAAGCCGGCATCGCCGAGTGCCGAGCGCCGCTGATCGCCCGGTTCGATGCCGATGATCTGATGTCGCGCAGGCGGCTCGAGCTTCAGCGCGAGGCGCTCGAGCGCTGCCCCGCACTGGCGGCGGTCGGTTGCCACGTGCGGCTGTTCCCGCGTGCGGCGTTGCGCGAAGGCAGGCTCGGTTACGAGGCCTGGCTGCGCTCGATCGATACGCCCGAACAGCTCGAGCGCGAAGCGTTCGTGGAATGTCCGCTAGCGCATCCGACGCTGTTGATTCGACGCTCGGTGCTGCTCGATTTCGGCTACCGCGATCGCGGTTGGCCGGAGGACTACGATCTGGTGCTGCGGATCTTGCACGCGGGCCAGCGCCTCGGGGTCGTCCCGCAGCGGCTATTGCATTGGCGCGACAGCGCAGGGCGGCTTTCACGCGTTTCGGAGCGCTACTCTCAGGCAGCCTTCGTCGAGTGCAAGGCAGAGTTTCTGGCCAGCGGTTTCCTTGCCGAAAGCGATCGCTACTTGCTCTGGGGCTTCGGCGACACGGGCAAGGCATTGGCCAATGCGCTGGCTCGGCGCGGTAAGCATCCAGAGGCGATCATCGAATTGCACCCAGGTCGCCTGGGACAACGGATCCGAGGGGTGCCAGTAGTGCCTCCCGCGGCACTGCGCGGCGCGAGCTCACGACCGTTGATTGTCTCCGTCGCAGGTGTGGGACCGCGTACCGAAATTCGTCAGGCGCTGAGTGCCATGGGCTTCTGCGAATTGCGAGATTATGTGTGCGCCGCATGAACGCAGTGCCTCGCCGAACCACCGAACGCCAATTGGCGCGCCGCTTGCTCGTCTCTTCGAGCGGAGCGGGGCTCGCGCTCGTCCTGGCATTCGCCGCAGCGCACTTCTACTCGCCGCCGAATCTGAACGCTGCCGCGCGCACCAACCCGTGGCTCGAACCGGACTTTTGCCTGGCGGCCGCTTCGAGCCTGAGCGCGCTGGGGGTCGGGCTTCATGCCGGCCGAGCGCTCGCTCGAGCGCGCGTGCTGGGAGCGGTGCTCGTGCGCACACTGATTTGGCTTGCGCTCACGATCGTGCTGGCTGCCGCTTGGGCCGGAGCGATCGCGCTCTCGACGCTGCTGATCGCGCCCAGCCATGCCTTTGCGGGTTTGCGCCTAGTGGCCCTCGCGCGGGCCTGGCACTCCGAACGGCTTTGGCGAAAGTAGCCTGAGCGCCGAACGAGCCGAGCTCCTGCCGAAAGCTCCGCGCTTCGTCGCTGGAAGATCCGATGCCTATTCGCGTATCATGCCATGCTAGGGTGACTCGCTTATTTACGCGGACCTGTGAGGAAAGATGCTGCATTTCATGACCCCCAAGCCCCTGTTCATCTCAATCGCCTTGTCGCTTTCGTTGTGTGTCGCATGCGGGGGCAGCGACAGTGATAACAACACAGCAGGCGCTCCGAATAACAGCTCGGGGAGCTACTCGTCGGGCATCGCTGGTGACAAGCAACTCGCGTCCTTGACGGATCAAGAGTTCGCAGGGCTGTGTAAGAAGCTCGACGACTATTTCAGCACCGGCACGCTCAATAAGAGCCTGCAAGAATTTACCTGTCGCTTTGCGGGCCTGTTCGCGGGCGGGGCCGCCCAGACGGACGCCGAGCTGCAAGCCGCCTGTAAACCTGCGTACGAGTCCTGCATCGGCGGTCAGACGACGACCGATCACACCTGTAGCAAGCCCGAGGCGAGCTGTACTGCTACGGTCGCCGAGTACGATGCTTGTGCGAATGACGCGGCCAAGCAACTGGCCAAGCTGGGCACCGCGCTGCCGTCGTGTGACAAGCTCACCGCCTCCTCGCTGCAGACGGTCGACCTCGGATCGTCCACCCAAGCCCCGGCGTCGTGCACGCTACTGACCAGCAAGTGCCCCTCGGCACCAAAGCCGCCCGGTTACGGCGATGTGACTGCTCCGTAGCCAAATCTGTCACTCTGCCCGAGTCGGACGGCTAGGCCGAAACGCATTCCAAAGTGATATTCATGTCACACACGATGCGTAGCCGTCCGCGCTCCTCGCGCTGCAACACAATCGGCAATTGCTTGTCGTCGAGGCGACGCTGAAGCATCAGCGGTCGAGTCGCCAGGTTGTCGTTGATGGCTGGCATCTTCAGAAACGGATGCAGGCGCAGCTCACGATTGGTGAACGTCGTCCGACCTGCAGGGTTCAAATCGGCGAGGGCCGAGGTGGAAAGCGGTATGGCCGGCGAAGCTACGCGACTTTCGTGGCCGACGGAAGACGGGCCAGCATTGCCAACGCGATCAGCATGAACGCGCCGGCGGCGAGCGCCAGGGACACGTGCACGCTGAGCATGCTGCCGACCAGGCCGACGGTGACGCCGCTGAACGCGCGCAAACCTCCGGAGGACATATTGAACAGGCCGAGCACGCGCCCGCGTATCTCGGAAGGGGCCTGAAGCTGCACGATGGTCTGGGTCATGCTGCTGAACGACAGCTCGAAGAAACCAGCCAGGAACAGGCACAGCAGCGCCAGCGGGTAGGAGCGCACGAGCGCAAACGCGCCGAGGGCGCAGGCCCAAAGCGCGGCCAGCTTCAGCGCCGAGCCCGTCTCGATGCGAAGCAAACGGTGTCCACTCTCGAGCAGGAGCCCACCGAGCAAAGCGCCCGCGGCGTCTGCGCCGAGCAGCGCGCTGTACGCCGTGCCGGGGTCGCCATGCCCGAGGTCCGTGGCAAACGTCGGCATTTGCGCTTGGTAGCTGTTGCCGATGAAAAACGAGGCCCCGCCCGCCAGCACGATCATCGCCAGCAACACGGGCAGCCCGCGTACGTCACGAATCGTCTCGAAGACATCGGCCAAGCCGCGCACGGCGCGCCGCGGGCCTTCACCAGTGCGGAAGTGGCGGCCATAGGGCGCGGCAATCAACCACACGATCAGCGGCAAGTAGAAGGCTGCATTCAGGAACATGCCGTGATTGGGGCCGAGCGTGCGCAGGATCAGACTGCCCACGCCCGGTCCGGCCAGCATGCCGAGGTAGCGCGCGGTCGCGTTCAGACGCACGGCGCTGGCGATGCCCGCCGGTCCGACCACGTCGTATAACAGCACCTGGCTCGACGTGAGCCAGAACACGCCTGCACAACCGTGCAAGCTCAAGAGCAGCATGGCGTGCCACATCCTGAGTGTGTCGCTGACGAAGAAATAGCCCCAGCCGACCGACACGGCCATGAACAAGACGGCGCCGATCTGAATCAGACGCCGCGAATCGAAGCGATCATTCAGCGCGCCGACGGGCACGGAAAACACCAGGTACGGCACCCAGTGCGAGACGACGGCGAAGCCGCCCAGGGCAGGCGAGTGGAACTTCTGGAAGGCCACCCAATAGCTGATCACGTGCTCCACGTTGTCGGCCATCATCGTGAGCAAGAACGTGGCAAGAAATACACGAAACCCAGGCAAGCGCAGGGCATCGAACGGGCGATCACTTTTGGGCATGTTTCCGGAGCTCAGAAATCGAAGCGAAAGGGCACTTTTTTCCCAGGATTGACGAACGGACGCGGCGTGCGCAGCCGCTTCCACAGGTAGGCAACGTAGGCCGCACGATGGCGCGCCGGATCGCTGCCGCGCGGCACCAGCGGTGTCATGAATTCGTCCGGCACCGCTGCCAGCGCTCGCTCGAGCACCTCGCGGGTCAAGCGCGGGGCGAGCAGCTCGTCGCAAGCTTCGAGCTGGCTGGGGGAGACTCGGAGCAGATGCTTTTCGACGAAAGTCCCCGGTTGCCTGGGCATTTGTTCGGTGACGTTGTCCCAGTCGTACTGAAACGTGAGCGCCGATCCGTTGTCGATCAGTGATACGCGGCCCGCCTTGATCATCAGGTTCGGGTTTTGCTCGGTGCGGTCTGGGTTCTGAACCAAGGCATCGAGCCAGATGATCGACGCCGCCAGCTCGGGGCGAATGTGGCGGGCGTCGGGCGGCTTCAAATCCCGATAACCCTCGAGCACTCGGAAGCCCAAGTTCAGGCCGGCGCTGCGTGCCAACAAGTCGAGCAGTTCTTCGTGGGGATCGGCGCTGGCGATGCCAGCCTCGATTTCAACCAGGCAGCGCGCAGGTGTCGGCACGGACAGCACGTCCGCAAGCTCGCCGACCACGATCTCGGCAACCAGTGGCGCCGGGCCGTGCGCGGTCGCGTGGAGTTTGGTGAAGACGCGCTCTGTTCCAGTATCGACCATCACGGGCCAAGAGCTGCCTTGGCGAAACGCCGACAGTATCTGACGAGCACGGACGCGGCGCATGGTCGGAGCGCAGACTAAGGCGGAAACCGCTGGCCCGCCAATCCGCGCCCGGTGGGATGCGCACGCAAGCTCCGCGCGGGCCTAGAGCCCAGGCTAGCGGACGCGCTGCTCGCTGTTACCGTCCTTGTCGTGGGCGCTGCGAACGTCCTTCGCGCTGCTGCGGGCCTTGGAGCTCTCGCTACCCGGCGCGCCGGTCGGCCCCCGTTGCCGTTGCATTTCGGGGTGTACCGCGTGGGTCTTGGGCTTGGCCTTCTGCTGGGGACGCTTGTTCATGCCGAAGTCGAAGCAAGGCGCATGCCTCGCGTGTCGTCATCCTCATTCGCCGACTGCGGCGCGCTGCTCGCGTTGCTCGCGCAGCATGCTGAGCCCTTCGCTGGCCCAGCGCACTAGCAGAGGCCCCAGTAGCAGCCCCCAGGCGCCGAACAGCACGATGCCGCCCAGCATGGCCACGAACAACGCCAGGGAGTGCAGGCGAAGCTCCGCGTAGCGCGCGAACCACGGCCTCAACAAATTGTCGATCACGGACACGAACAGGCCGACCACGAGCATGACCACTGCTGCTCCGGGCCGACCAGTGAGCGCGAGCCCCGCCGTGACTGGCACCCAGACCAACGCGGAGCCCACACTCGGGATCAGAGATGCGAATACCGTCACCAAACCGAGCACCAACGCTTGCGGCACGCCGGTTGCCAAATAACCGATGGTCGCGACCGCGCCTTGCGCAAGCGCAGTCAGCCCCACGCCGATCAGGAGCCCTCGTCCCGCTTCGGCGAACACATTGCCGAAACGATGAAAGTGGGCATGAGACAACGGTGAGCGCTCGAGTAGCCAGTCTCGGGCGCGCTTGCCCTCGGTCAAAAACGTAAAGAAACCGGCCACGAACACCACCAGGCCAAGCAGCGCCACGCTGGCGGCGCCGAAAATCGAGCGGACTGCGCCCAAGGCCGCTGCGCCATGCTGACGCACCAGGTCCAGCACGTGCTGCGGATCCAACTGTTGGGGATGAAAGCCAGCCGCCTCCCCGCTCGAGAGTGCCTTCAGCGCTTCTGCGCCGTTCTTTGATTCGGAAAGGTGCTGCCCGAGCGTGATGGCGCTGCTCGACACGGACAGCGTGGCGACGGTGACCGGCAGCAGAATCACCAGCACGAGCAACGCGGTGAGCAGCACTGCGGCTAGCCGAGGACGCCGCAGTGATCGGGCCAGGCGCGCTTGCAAAGGCCAGGCGATGATCGCGCCCCAAGCTGCGAGCAGCAGCGGTGCCCAGAACGGAACCAGTGCGGCCGCCGCGGCGAGCGTCAGGCCGCCCACCAACCAGCGCAGCGCGCTCCCTTCGCGCGCAGCAGACGTCGGCATTGCTGCGTGGAGTCCAAGGTTGTGAATCACTCGCTGTTCGCTCATGATCCGGAAGGGGCAGGAATCGTGCCGTACTTCAGCCGCCGAAACGGCGCAGAAATCGGCGCGTCTGTCGTGGTTCGCCTCAATGGTCGTTAAATGTCTCGGCTTGGCTAGCGATGCTTCGCCGGTTACCGAAGGCCAACCGGCTCGATGTGCAGCCCGGTTATTCCCGGACTTGCGAGGGCAAAATCTTGGCTCAATGAGGACGGCGGAGGAGATTGCAATGGCACATACTCATGACACTGAAGGGATTGCCAACGGCCACTGGGAACATTCCGAGCCGCGGTCTGCCTGGCTCTTGCTGCTTGCCCGCATGGGCGTCGCCGAGCTGCGAATGCTGAGCGATTGGGCTCGCGCGAAGACTGAGCACTCGGATGACCGCGAGCCGGCCGGCTCGACCCCAACCGCACATTGAGACATTCACGAAACGCTTCGCAGAACGCGAGGCTGGCAGCGGCGCGACGCGCTCAAGCGTGCGGCTTGGGCGCGTCGCGCTTTTTCAGTGCTTAGCAGAGGGTGCTCTCCCCGCGACCGCGAGTGTCGTCTCCCGTTGCAATCTTGACTGTCGCCTCGTCGTCCGCATCATGCGGTCATGGAAGTTCCTTGCGCGTCCTGCTCTGCCCGCAACCGTGTGCCCGCCAAGCGACTGCTCGACAAGGCCAAATGCGCCCAGTGCAAGGCCACGCTCCTGCCGCTTTCGCGCCCGCTTGCGCTCAGCAACGCGCAGGATTTCGACGAGCTGGTACGGGATTCACCCGTACCGGTGCTGGTCGACTTTTGGGCTGCCTGGTGTGGCCCCTGCCGCATGGTCGCGCCCGAAATGGAGAAGCTCGCCCGTGATCGTTCCGAGCGCGTGCTCGTCGCCAAAGTCGACACGGAGGCGTTGCCCGCGGTCGCTCAACGCTTCAACATCCGCAGTATTCCGACCATGATTCTATTCCGTGCCGGTGCGGAAGCGCGGCGGCTGAGCGGCGCGATGCCGGCAGCGGAAATCAGTCGGCAGCTGGAGCTTTGAGCTCAGGCCCTCGAGCTCGAGTTTCGGCGCCTGGGCAGTCGTGCGCGCTTGGGGGACGGCTGGCAACCCTTCAACGACTTGCGACAGTGAATCATTCCGCGTTGGGCGAGGAGGTGAGCGGCAAGCAAGTGGGGTCCGCTCACTTCAAGTGTTGTCCGGAAAAGTGCCTGATTCGTTAGTAACGGACAAGGCACTTTTCCGGACAAGGTTCGACGCGCTCCGACCGGGTTCTGCGCGCGGCGTTGCGTGGCGGGCGGCCACCAGGAGCGCGCGGGGCTTGCGCGCGGAGGCTATTTTTTTCGGGGCGGCGGCGTGCTCAGGGCGAGGTCGCCGCGTTGGCCCCAGCGCCAGATGCGGGGTAAGCCGGCGTACAGCAGGCGGTGATAAAGGCCGGAAGGGATGATGCGGCGGAGGAAGTCGAACAGCCGCGCGTCGAGCGTGCCGGCAACCCACAGCGGCGGGTTCTTGTGTTCGATCACGTCGAGGATGGTCTCGGCGACGTCACGGGGAGTGTAGAAAGTGAGCGTCATCAGGCCCGCGATCAGCTCGTCCATGTTGACGTAGTGGGCGTGGTACGGATCGCTGGGGTCGACCAGAGCACGTTGGCCTTGCTCGGTGAAGCGCACTTTGCGGAAGCCGTCGGAGTTGATGAAACCCGGGCGTACGAGCGAGACGTGCACGCCGAACGGCCTCATTTCGTACCACAGTGATTCGGAGGCGCCTTCCAGCGCAAACTTGGAGGCGCTGTAGATGGACATCGTGGGCATGGCCGTCATGCCGCCCACCGACGAGACATTGATGATTCGCCCGTAGCGTTGCTCGCGCATGTGCGGAAGCACCAAGCGAATCAGCTCCATCGGCCCGAGGAAATTTGCATCGAGCTGGGCTAGGCGCTCGGCTTCGGTCACGTGCTCGGCCACGGCGCGATAGCTGATGCCCGCGTTGTTGACCAGCACATCGACGCCGCCCCAGCGCTCTTCGACCGCGCGAATGGCCGCGTGGCGCTGCTCATCGCTGGTGACATCGAGCGGCAAAAGCAACAGCCGCTCGCCGGGGACCAGGCCTTCCTCCGCGAAGCGCTCGAGGGAGGACTCGCGCGCGCTGAGTGCCAGCCGATGGGGCCCCTCTCGGAGCAACTTGGCGAGCTCGAGGCCGATGCCGACGCTGGCGCCCGTGACCAAAATGGTCGCGACTTCGCGGCGCTCTTTCTTGCGCCCGACCAGGCGTATGAAGGCCTTGCCGCCATTGCGCAGCCCGCGGAGCAGCGCAACCAGGCGTCGGACCGCGCCGTGTTGCGGCAGAAGGGACTCCTGTTGCGCTGGCGGTTCGGTCGACACGAGCACACCGAATCGTACCACAGCTCCGCCAGGATTAGCCTCTTGCGTGCTAGCGTTTCCGTGTCTTCAAACGTCGACTCATAATCCGTCGACTCATAATCTACGGCAACGTGCTAGTGCTGTTCAGTTCGGCGTTTGCGCGCTGATGTAAGCGACGAATGTGCCCGGCAGTTCCTATTCGGGTGACCTGCCAGAGCACGTCATGATGCTGGCCGCCACGCGGGCGCCGCTGGCTGGGCGGCGCCCGCGGGCGTGTCATCGGAAATCAGAAGCGCGAGACCTGTTCGCTCTTCTTCGGGACAGAAGAGTCGCCCGTGACGGAGATGTCGTGTGCTCCGTTGCTTTCCAAGGTTTGCTTGGCGCGCTTCTCGGCTTCTCCATCTTCGGTGTGAATCGCGATCAGGATATTGCCGTTCTTGATTTTTCCTTCGTAGCTCTTGGCTTCGAATTCGGGCACACCGAGACCGATCAAGCCGCCGGCGATGCCGCCGACCGCAGCGCCTGCGGCAGCGCCGCTGAGCGTCGCCATCAACGGCCCGGCAGCGATCAGCGGGCCGACCCCAGGAATGGCCAGAGCGCCGATCCCTGCCAGCAGACCGAGCGTGCCACCGACGACGCCGCCCGCGCCCACGCCTGCGATCGCGCCTTCGGGTGCTTTCGTATGGTGCTCGTGAGCGAAGTCTTTGCTGCCGCGCTTGTCCGGGAACAACACCGAGACGTCGCCGGAGGCAACGCCGCGCTGCTGCAGCTGATCGACGATGCGTTCGGCTTGGATTTGGGTTTCAACGATGCCAATCACGGACTTTTTCATGGTGTTTCCTTCGCTTATTTGCTGATTTCCAATTGACTATCCACTTGTGCGCCCGTGCCTGCCGCCCGTCGCGCGGCGGCTTCGACCGCGCTGCGTTCGGCTTCGGATTTCACCGGACCGCGCAGCGTGACCTTGCCGTTGATGGTGATCACTTTGACGTTCTTCGCGGTGAAGGACAGTGACTTGTCGCTCATCAGGTCCTGACGGATCTGCTGGGTGATCTTGCGATCGGCAACGCTGCCACCCTGATCCATCGGGGTCAGTGCGGCGCTGCTGGTATCGCGCGTGTTGACGCGTGTGTTGTCCGCGTCAGCGCGGGGAGGGGCCACGTTGGGCGCTGCCGAATGCTCGTTCGTTGCAGCGGCGGCGTTGGCGGTCGCGGGATCGACCGCTTCGCGCTCGTCACGCGTAGCGTCGAGCGTGGGCGCCGGTTGCGTCGGTTTTGCGCTGTGCCGTGGCTCGGCGGCCGAGGTGGCCACCCCGTCCGAAGCAACCGGCGCAAAATCTGGCCCGCGATTGGGCTGGTCCGTGGCCTGCGCCACGGTGCCCGACGAGGCGGCAGGAGGCGGGCTTTGCGACGCACACGCCGCTAGCGCGAGCGACCCGATCAAAAATAATCCGAGATGCCTCATGATGGTTCCTTTTCTACTTCTCGCTGCGCGCACTCGGCCTGCGGGACGTGGAGCGCCGTGTAGAAGTGAACCGCAATCAGCAATAAGCGGACCAAGGGCGCGCTCCGGGCTCGCCGGTTATTTAGGGCCGATTTCGGCTGAAACTGCGGCGTGGTCGCATTGTCGCGACGCGGCGAGCCTGCTCGTACGGGCGCCCTGCGCCGAGGCATCCCGTCACGACCCCTCCGGGTTTGCCCCTTTCGCCGCAAAGCGAGGGTCAGCGCGCAGGGTACGTAGACCCCGCGCACGCTTCACGGCATTCTACCCATAACCGTGACCCATAAACCCGCCGACCGTTCCGACAAGGGCACGCCCCCGGTGTCGGCGCGCGCGGGGGCCGGGGGCGATGGCGTATCGTGGCGTCTTCAGCCGCCGACCATCTTCTCTTATCTCGACGCGGTCGCACATCACGGTTCGATCCGGAAAGCGGCCGAAGCGTTGCACATCGCCTCGTCGGCGTTGAATCGACGCGTCCTCGACCTCGAAGCCGAGGTCGGCTCACCGCTGTTCGAACGCTTGCCTCGAGGCGTGCGCGCAACGGCGGCCGGTGAGCTGTTGCTCGCGTACGTGCGACGCTCGCTGAAGGAGCTGCGCCTGGTCGAAGCGCAGATCGATGGCCTGCGTGGCCTGGTGCACGGTCGCGTGCACATCGCAGTCGCGGAGTCCGTCACGGGGCGCATGCTGCCGGACGCGATTGCCGAGTACCACGGTCGTCACCCGGGGGTCGGCTTCTCGGTGCGGGTTGGGGGACCCAAAGAGATCGCAGCCGCGTTGCTGCGCGACAAGGTGGAACTGATTCTGACGCACGAACACGGCGAAGACCCAGAAGTAGTGGTGCTGGCCGAGACTTTCCAGCCGCTGTGCGTGTTGGTGACGCCCGAGCACCCGCTCGCGTCGCGTGCGCAAGTGAGGCTGAGCGAGTGTGTCGCTTATCCCATCGCGATGCCCGACGAGACCTTGGCTGCGCGTGCGTTGATGGACTTGTCTTTGCGTCGCCATTCGATTCGATTCGAGCCGGCCTTGGTGTCCAATTCGATCGAGACCACCAAAATGTTCGCCCGGGCCAGCAACGGTCTGTGCTTCTCATTCCATATCGGCAAGAAGCCGGATGTTTCCGGAATGATCTCGATTCCACTCAGCGATCCCGAGCTGCAGCAAGCGAGCCTGCGGCTGGCGAGTCGTCGCGGTCGGGTGTTGCCGGTGGCTGCTGCGTCGTTTGCAGAGCAATTGATCGCCGTCTTCGACGACCTGTGAGCCGAGCTCGAGCGTGCGATTCTGCGATCGCCGACGCCGTTCGCTGCGAGCGCGCTGATTTCGAGAGCAGTGCGTGCGCTTATTGGCGCTAGACAGAGCGCAAGCTGCGCGCGTAAATCGCCATCGTTGTGATTCGTGCGCTCTCTACCGAGCACACCACGTCCAATAGATGAAAACGCTTCGAAACAATCCAGAAGCGTAGGCGCGCCCGCGCCTTACGACGGAGATCAAAGCGATGACAACCGAAAGTGCGAAACCAAAGCTGTGGACCCCAGGT
>Ga0247779_1000164_pt1 | contig 52199 bp, 55 predicted proteins | sample UWRJL221509R5_FD_179925 | JGI IMG/M metagenome (GOLD analysis project Ga0247779, IMG submission 179925) | Plant litter microbial communities from Arlington Agricultural Research Station in Wisconsin, United States - UWRJ-L221-509R-5 | ecosystem: Environmental > Terrestrial > Plant litter >...
ACTTCCCGTATGTTCTCTTCGGAGCAACACAGGTGACGTCGATCTTCCTCTTGAAGAGTGAGACGCTGGGCGCGTCCAAGGGGAGGAACTTGGCCTTGGAAATTGTGTATATGACGATTCATCCCACTGAGGCGACGGCTGTAATGTGAATGGAGGAGGAAGAGTTACAGACGAGCGCAAGATAGGATCAGGAGGAAGATGCGCGAAACGGGGCTCGGGGGAAGTAGACCGAGGAGTCACGAATGCTGGCCTTGATAGGGGATACGGAGGCTCTCCCGATGAATAATTGCGTCCGCTACCGTAAGTCGAACTGGAAGGTCGCGTCGAAACAAGAGGTGGAAGGATGCGCGATGGATCTCTCTCCCTCCAACTACTGGGCTGTGACGTAGCGGGTCTTGCTCCGGGTATGGGGTACATACGGGGAGAAGTGTACGGTGGGGGACTGTGACCTCTTTGATAGATGTGGGATGTAGCGAATCGTGTTTCGGTAGGCGGGGCTGACACTGGTGGAGAGTGCACTTGTCGATATGTTTGTGGAGGATATACCGGTGCCCCTGGCATCCCAGGGCCGAGCAATCTAGCCGGCATCTCCAAAGAAGCAGGGCGCGCCTCTGGTGAAGGTTGCCGGCGGAATGACGGTGCATTCATCCCATGCTCTCCTCCATACTCGCGGGATCCGTGCTGTGATAAGTCATGTTAATATTTTCGGAAAATAAAAATTGGGTTTGGCAAGACGTGCTCACCAATGTCGATTCTGTTACGGTGGGGAATGGCCCATATTGAGGAGGTCGAACAGATGGTGTGTCACTTTGACTGCGTGGTCGTCTCGCCTTCTGTCTTTGATTCTGGGAGCCATATTCAGAGACAAAGGTCTGAAATATACACGATTATGTTTTCTCACCTGAAACCAGATCTGACAGATGTCGGTTAGTATCACGCATTATATCCATCAAGGTCACTCAGTGGAACATACCTGCACTTTGCGAGCACTCAGGCCAATTGACCGCCCGACTTCCTCCCTCATCGCGGTAGTTGGGAATCGAGACTATTGAGAGCATCCAGTCAATTATAGCATGCCTATGAAGAAACAATTATCGGAAAACGAAAATAGGAACTTGCCTGCGCGAGTAGGGCGTGCAATACCGCGGATTGGTGCGGGGTCGTTAAGGTGCGTGTTCGTTTCTTCTTCGGCGGAGCGGAGGTCAAAGGAAGTGGCTCGGGGTGTGGCATTTTCTGGTTGTCCATCTCACTGTCGGCCATCTCATCTTGGGAGTCAGAGGACGGGTCAGAGTAGCCACTGAGCCTGCCTCGTTGTCCGGGGGAGTCCCTACGCATGCGTTTAGCCATTGGATCTTCTGAAGTAGCTTCAGCTGGGCGTTTGCGGTCGAGAGGGCGTTGTCGAGAGCTAGACTCTGCTTGTTGCGGACCCAAGGGCGTGGGCGATAAACGTACAGTAAGAGGTTCTCTGTTCGAAAGGATGGGTCGTTCTAGTGTTTCTGGTCGTGAAGTCGTTGAGGGTGGGGGAGATTGAACAATATTAAGAGAAGGAAGATTATGAGAGGGGGAAAGAGACCTAGATTTCGACATCCAAGCAAGGGAAATTACCAGGAAGAGCAGATGGGCCTGTGATGCAGTCTCAACACATCAAGGCCTCACCTAGGGAGGAGGGAGGACAAAGGCAAGATGGTTGGGAGAAGAAGCACTCAGTAAAGAGTTGAAAACCTCATGGGTAGTAAGTATAGCAATAGCCGATCTATTCATTGCATTGCAACCAAATAATAACGTTAGCCGTTACTGTTCCATTAACTTGCGAGGCCGATCCAAGGACTATTTTTCCTCGAAATTGTATGTTGCCAGAGATCCCATGGGCTCGTGATCAATTTCCCTGTGAGATCTCGGTAGACATAAACTTAGTAACCCCGAAAATCCTTATGCGAATATTGGGACCCAAGTCTTTGCTCGTTCTTTTCGAGAGCCTAGGCAGCGATGTCGGGACAACCGTTGTCGTCGCGGCTGAGGTTGTGACACCATCCTCGCTCTTTCTCTAGCAACGAACAACCTCTTTCACCACGGGTCACACTCAATGTCACCCACGTCACGCCGTTGTGTACCAAGGTCGGCAAGCTGATGTGATTCGCGGAGATATTTAAAACATATCCATATATTTTGCGAATCTGAACCGTTGTGAATGCGAACCAGTCGTCATAGTGGCCTGGCTTGTCGACCGTTAATGAATAATCATGTTCGCTCAACAACTATCAGAATTCCACTCTCAAATCTCATTGAGCGCTCGCTCTGCAGACACGTCCATAGCTGTCGCAGCACCGTATAAGCGAGGGTGTATCGTTGTTTGCACTGGGCATTTCTTGGGCATTTGTTCCAGATACCGGACGGAATAAATTCTTAAAAAATCCATGTGGTAGCCGTTCAAATGGCGCGCTGGATGACGATTGAGCACTACGAATCGACGATATAGTGATTGCAAAGAAGATGATTGTAACATGCGACAAACGTTCTTTTTCAGGAAATAAAAAATACGAGTAAAATATTCGGTGCTTAGCGGGCGTAAATGTGCCTCTTTCTCAATTATTGAATAGACTTTGGCATTCCCGTAGGAAGTTTCTGATTAAAACCTGCGCTTTTCAATAAAAGACGCATCGTGGTTTCTATTGAACCATCATAATTATGTTAGTCCTACAGCAGGTTCAACCTATCCAGAGAGTTCCCCAGAGCGGATGCCCACACCCACTTATCGGCAGGTAATAAGAAGCCATGAAACACGAGGAGAATGGCCTGGCTAGAGAATATTTTTAACGACTACAAAATCATTATGATGCCCCAATGATAGATCCAATTCTGAGAGGTACGATAAGGTCCCAGACTCAGCTTCTAACAACTAGAAATGGTAAATTGACTTAAAGAATAGATCCCATGATAGAAATACCTTTGAATGGGACCGCACATCGGGGATGAACATAAAGACAATAGTGATGCAATGAGGCCACATGCACCGCGGAGGCGACGTGTTTCGAGAAGGAGATGAAGGGTCCATAATGTTGGATATAGAAGGATCTGATTGTCCCACGAAAAGCCTGGTCAAGAGCCTTGAAAGCATCTCCATTCATCCCCAAAATGGTCGGAGGCTTCTCGAACTCCAAGCCTCGCAATAAAGGCCATTGATACCTCCTTAAATGAAGCTTATGAAAACCAGCTACCGCGACGAGCAAGAACAGAATGAGGCCCACGGGATGGGTTGTTCACTCGCGTTTCATATCAATTTGGTAAAGGCAGACTTTGGGAACATAGTCGACTGACGTTGGTCGTGTACAGTGACACACAATAACAGCTCGACAATTCTGCAGTTTATTCCTGGATGCGCAGGAAAATAAATTCTTTAGAACAGTCGGAATCAAGCGAAGCGTGCCCATTGCGAGAATATGTATTGAATTTAGAGTTTGATACGGATCACCCACGGGAAACTTGGGATAAAAGTATATCATCCAATTGTTCGTCTTTCTTGGGTGGTTGATTTGTTGAATTTGGATCGACGTGGAGAAAATCGAAGTAAAATATATTAACCCAACAGAGCAGTTTAGGGGCGGGCAAGTAGAAATTCACAAGGCAAACGTATCAGCAGAGCCCAAGATCCAGATCAGCAGTGGAGAATATCATAAGCCCTGGCAAGTACAAACTTGGGAGCGCCCGTGATTATCGAGGAAATGCAGACATGGCAAGGCCGATTACATGAGAGCAACCTAGAGGTTATGTTTGATTACGACAGCTAAAGGGTTATAGTATTCCTCCAAAGCAACAAAGTCGCCGCGTCGGTATGCATAATATAAACGATATCCGAGGTGCATTATCGAAAGCTTCATTATACGGACTATTAAAATGCCGTGAGTATGGTAGGTCGATTTAATGAAGACTTTAGGAGTAGAAGCACCGCCGTAAGGAGCTTTGTAATCCCAAGAAGTCGAGATATTCTGTTCAAAATCGGCGGTAGTTAAACGGTGGATTTAGCCAGAAAAAAAAAGAATTGCAAGGAGGGTGTCCCATTTCGTAATTCTTGACTAAGAGCATATGGAAGGTTCAAGTCAGGAGCGCAATGGGCACCTTGCTAAGCGCTGTGGACACGCCTACCATGACTTCTTACCACGCAGTTCATAGACGCGTTGCCAGGACTTCATGAGAGGTTTAGAAGTCGTCGTCGTGGAAGAGGGACAGGAAAATGAAGTGAAAAATGATTTAGTAATTGCAAATGAAGTCTTGGTCGGCTGGTCGGCTTGGAGACCGAACCGAATCGACTGCGTGTGACGTGACGACCGTCTTACCAGCCGAATAATTTTTCCAGGCGCCGAAGGATGCGGAGCATCTTGAGGATCAAACCGGCAGGTAACTGGCAATGTCGGCTTTTTCACGTCGTGTCACAGCGATAAGATAAGATTTTTATTTGCATTCTCAGTGTCTCCGTTCAGCTCCGTCACGGTCCACGACCCTCAGCTGCGTTAAGCGCTCGCTGCCAGTCAGTCTCTAAATTCGAACTTGCTCTTCATATGTACTTCTATACAAGCTAACTCAGTAAAGCTCTATGCTTAGGTAAGCTCTCACTCTGCATTCCATTTCCATTCCAGAAGGGGTTTAACCACCACCCAGTGATCCATCATCCATGTCAAGTATGTAGAGTAATTGGATTTCAAAGGATTCCTTCCAGGTATCTCAGTCAATGCATGATGGTTGCGTTGAATATAAAGAGCCGAAAACATTTACCAGTCTGGCTCAATTAACTCTGGGCTATTAACATGTGGATAACGGAGGATAACGGTAAGTTGATAAACAATGCACTTAACTTCTTATTACCATACCCTTTCAGACTGGTTACTTAACATTAATCAAAGTGCTTAAAGATACCGCGCAGTTCCTTTAAGATATCTATCCTTATACCACGCAACAAGCATGCCGGCCTTACAGATCTCTGCGATGGACCGCATCTCAGAATTCAGAAGTAAACTCACACAGTCTCTGATAAGAACTTATAACTGCCGCTGCACAGCCCGCGGTGATCTTATCTTATAAATCCTGGCGAGTGCTTGTTGTACATCCTCCATAACGTGTCCGTGATCTTTAATTATGATTTTGAGGTGCTTACACGGGTGATGGTATGCCTCCCCACGAAACAACGTCAAGTCTCGATGTAGACTGAAGAAATAAAATAACCACGATCAAGTTATAATGGCTAGCTATGGGAAGATGCGATCGTTTTCTATTCTGGGGTCGTGGTCGGAATGATCAATAATAAAGCATGCTGGCCATCCAGGTGCCTTCTAATATATACAGGAGAACATTCCTCACATATCATGAAGTCTAGATTAAGTTTCATTGACATATTCAATATGCCCTTATGTACTGTCATAAGAGAGCTCATAAAAACTAGTCAAGGTGCAGCTGACGGCATGAAAGTGGCACTACTCTTGCATATGTACGTCAACAATGAACATATGAGGTCACCAGTCACCAGCCAGGTGGGTTTAATTTTGCTAACTAAATGGTACTAAATGTTTTCTCAGAGACAGAGTAGTGCAAAAGTATTCTGGCGCTCATTAACAGCTGATGAGGTTTCGATACCAACCAAGCTGATCGCAGATTAAGTCAACGTTCGGCCGTGGAGACGAGCCATTTCGATTTAATTATAAAATACGTATACATGAACAAGCTGATGAGTGCTAATCATATGATGGTGACAATCATGATATGTTCCAAAAATCCGAAAGATGCGTTCTGTTTCCTCCGCTAATTCTACTCTGTGATATGCACTGATACGCACCATTGGACCTGGGCCTCGTTGCGAACGCTCAAATCTCATTTCACCTCATACAATTTAAATGGTGGACGAAAAAGTGACGTTTATTCTCCGTATGTTGTACAAACGCAACATAAATCAAGAGAAGAGTCATTAAGGTAGCAACGACAGCATGCGCGTGGGGTCTGTGTTCTGAAAGGGAAATGACTAAGTACATACGCGAAATGCCCGACGGAAAAGCGACGGAAAAGGGAAATAAAGAGCCTCGTTGTAAATTAAACAACCCCACCGACCCACCCGCGACACAACGACTGACATGATTATTCAATAAATGTGTATGTCGTCACGTTGGAAACATGCGCAGTCCAACGACGTCTACGCTCGGAAATCAAAACTAAGACGCGCGCAAAGAATGTGGATGCTTGTGAGAAGCTTGTGAAAGACGCGAGTCAAAGGGGGGGAAATGTCCTTAGAAACAAGGAAACGGAACAATGACAAAGGGATCAACGTTGAAAATCATTGTCACTACCAGGTCCCGGCAAAAACAAACAAAGTAACGAATAAAAAATATCTATAATCTGATATGTAAAGTATGCCAACGGTTGTAGACATAGTACCTCGTACATGAACTCTGCGCCTGATCGCTATCCAGGATGAAAGATAAGACGTAATGAATGATATAGCCCACTAGTACAACATGGGAGTCTCTATTGTTCTGGCCCTCCCTTCGACGTATGCGGACATGGAATGGCAGAGATTCGGAGGGTATCGTGGAATTGCAAATGGAAGCAAAGCAGCCGAGTGCAATGTAGTCTGAAAGGAACGCATTGTATACTACGCTCAACACTCAACCACTAGAACCTAGCGTTGGTACAAAATGTCTGATATGTTCTGGCACGAGATCTTTCGGCAGGCGAGCTATAGTATCCAGTGGAGCGCGCTTCGCAAGAGCTAAAAGGTTCAAACGAAGGTTGCGGATTTTAGGATCTTCCATTGAAGCCTCGGGAACAGCTGCAGAACCTTCTGCAGTGTCTGGTTCTTCCTTCACACCGTTGGCGGTAGCATCTTCCTTTTGAACCTCGGTGTTCGCATTTGAAGGTGACTTGTGGACATCTGAAGTCCCGTTGGTAAGGCCAGACTTGCTTCCGGGTTTCGTTGACGCGTTTCTCTCCGCCCGGTTCCATTGATCCAGTTCCATAATAGCTTTGGCCACATAATCCAAAACTTCGTTGAGCTCTTCCGGGCCCTCTTGCTCATACGAGCTTAACCGACCATTGGCGCGGTCTTCGACCAAACTGGCATCAACACCAGCCCATGTTTGCTCTGGTTCCTCGACTTCCATAGCATCTTCGGGATAAGATGGGGATGACGGTTGAGATTCCAGTGTCGAGTTCTTCCTTTCTTTCCGCCTTTCCTTGAAGCTCTTCCCTGCCCATTCTTCTTCGCTGAGGAACAACTCGTTTGGTGTCTTGATTAAAGAGCCCATATCAATCTTATGCAGCCGTATTTGCAGGAGGGCGGTCATTGCTGCCAAAGCTGAAGGGTATTGATGCAGAGACGCAGCGACTTGACTTGCAACCTTTCCTTCAGGCGGGGAATCAGATGCTTTCCTATCCCTTTGTCGAAAGAGTTCAACGCCAGCTTCTCGAAGAAGAGAATGTCGACTATCTGTCAAGGGGTCCACAACGTTGATTTCTACCCATTTGGACAGAGGCATACCCAATACCGGGTTATACGGTTGCTCTAGCTTTGCATCTTCCTCCTCCTTCTCCTGATAGAAAAGTGAGATCACCAGTATTCTTAAAATAGAATGCAACCAACCTCTTTGTAGAATGTATTTCCGTCCACAAATTCAGCCAAACTTCGAACATACGCCAGACCATCCAAGCCTCCATAAACAAGATCTCTAATATATCCTTCCGCCTCCGCTGCTCTTTGCGGCGTGAAATAACCAGCCGTCAACATATCCGTGGAATTTGTGAGCGAGGCCGTACTCTCTACTGAATTTTTTTGGACAACATTCTCACAATTCAGACTTGCTCGTATAAGTTCCATCGCAGCTTCTTCGTCATTCGAAAGAGTCGAATTCGAATTCATGACACCACCTCCACCTACAGAAGCAGATTTTCTCATCTCCTCTGACAATGCTCCGGCAAGGACAGAAAAGGAACCAAAATCCACAGCGTGAGCTTCGCGTGGCATTTGCCACACCGGTAGATCAGCAGCTAGTGATTCGTGCAACTCGTCCTCTCTTTCCTTTCCCTTATGTCGAGAAGAAGCATTGCGCACGATGGTCCAGTGACATCTACGTGATGGCTTCCCAGAGGTGTCATTGGCAGCATTGGCGTTTAAAAATGGTAATGTCAATGGGGGATGATCGAGAGGTACGCTAATTGCTGATGGGAAAATTGGCGGTGATGGCTGAGTAGTGGTAGCAGGGGTTGATAAAACTTGGGTTTGTGGAGTATGAGATGTAGATGATTCCGGTTGTGATGGAAGTGGAGATGGATTGTGGAGAGGAGGGTATAAGGGGACAAGGTGAGGTCGACTAGGAGGGTCTGGTACGAAATAGGATAGCACAGAGAATGGTTCTTCCACTGACAACGGATAGAATCAGGAAAATATTCCTTTTAATAGACGTCATCGCTTACTTTCTGTGTAATCCAGGCTCCCATCTGCAAGAAATGGAGGTCCTTCGCGCTCAAAACGAAGCCGTTCCTTTTTTGTTTTGTAACGTTTCCCTGTGGATGTTTTCAAGTATTTAGTTTTGTTCGAAAAAAATATGAGGACTTACCTTTGAGTTTGAGAGCGACCATCGTATTAGCCCAATCAGATCCAGGTGGAAATGAACCTAACCCATCTTTGGAACCAGGAAGGCCACCGTCGGGTTCCAATGACTCTAAAATTATACTTGGTTGACCATTTTGACCCTGCTTCCGATACGGCCCTCGAGGTCCACGTCTACTACTCGCCGCCATTGCCCCTTGAGGTGGTGGTTGGGACACGACAGAAACTGACCTCTCTCGCAAGCTCGCTGTGTCAACCTCCATTTGTGTGTCCTCCTCATCTTCATCGACATTTACAGGTAGCTCATCGTCTTTCTCGATCTCGATGTTCCAATCTGTTTCGTATTGAATCACAGTCGAAGCTGCTTTGCTAATGTGATCCAAGCCCCAAGCCTCTAATCTATCTGCCTCCGTATGGTAAATCGTCCCAGGAGGGTTAAAGAGTTTGGCATTGTTCGTAACTAGTCGGAAATCTGACTGACGCGCCAACATCAAATCCAAGAAAGCGCCCGATCTGAGACATACTCACAGCAAAATCCTCCAATGAACGATATTTTCCTCTGTGAACCTTATCGGACATGGTACCGAGATCCATAGGACGCTTAACAACATCGGAATACCCGGGAACATTGGCAGCATCCACGGGATGCAGGAAAAAGGCATAATCATCCTTCCTGTATGACGATGAATACAGTACGCAGGCTTGAAAAAAAAGATAAACGCACTTTTTCAACTGAGCAATCAGCTTAGACAGCACTTCCTTGAGAGGCTTGAGCTTAACAGGCCTAGGTATCTTCTTTTCCTGAGGCTCGACATCAGGGAAAACGGAAGCAGAATATGGATGAGATGATGAGCGGTGTTTTTGCTTGCTGGCACTCTTTAGACTCTTGAGAGAAGGTATAACAAGCGTTAAACCTGATGAAGACGGTCCTGTAGGCTTCGGTAGGTAGATCTTTGGAGATTCAGGCTGGTTGTAGAAAGGCGAAAAGGACTGAGCTCTTTCATCCATTTACTTCTTCGTTTTGGTGGGATTCAACGGTAATCAGCGGCTCGTGACTCGATCCTTGTGTTAGCTCACGTGAGATATGAACCAGTTCATTATTCCGGTTCGCTTCAACAAGTCTCAAGTGAGCCAGTAGTAACCCACCAGAGCAACCATCCTAGAATATTTACTTCTTCATTAATCATTCTTCATGCCTATAGAGTAATCATAGCCAGGGAAATGTTGAACTTGGTTACAAACTTTTATGTATCTTGTTCCGTCGAATGTATTTTTGATAATAAAACATAGGTATAGATAGGTGGCACAATTCGTTGTCTTGGATAAATAGTGAGTGCCACTGCGTAATTGATGCTGATTCTTTGTTCTTGGACCTGTTGCATATTGTATCCAGGAAATCACGAGGGAGCCGTCAAGAGAGTACACGCTCAATAAAGATGTGATTGCACTTTGACGTTCGCAGCAAAGCATAATTGGTGTACGGCGGCCCCGCCCAAGAAATTATAACATTTTTGAACGTTCATCAATCAATTATTACTCTAAAATATATATGAGCGCGCCTTCATCGATCATCACGGAGATTACCTGAAAGTTGTAGATTTCAGTTCATGTAACACCGGTTGACCAGTCAGACCTCTGATAATGGTTGCGCATTTGTCGTGATGCAGTGTTTAAAGGGACAGCATCTGTTATTTACTTCTAAAAAGGTATTATAGCTAGGTAGGTGAAATCAAATAACACAGTATTTCATTTGTATGAAAAAGCGAAAGTCACGAAGAAGGTTTTTGAAAATATCTGCCTGGCAGGGAACTTCCATCTCTAGCCAGCCTATGGTGATATAGAGACATACGCAGCACTATTATCTGAGCAACCAATAGTGTTAAAGAACGCCCAAATATGAGTTATAAAGTGCGATTCCAAGCCAAAGCAAATCATCCCAAACTCCAAGTTGAGCAAGGCTTTATCGGCAAATGCCGCATCTACACGGCACAGCACTCCTTGCCTTTGGACCTTCGTTTTCTCTCAAGCGCCTATTAAGGGTAAAAATTCAATCTATCTGCGTAGCTTTAAGAGACATTGTTCATGTGGAATGTTTAGAACAATGTACATATTCGGCATGCATTTACCGACTAAATACCAAGTCATGCGTGGGCATCCTTGAGCTTTGAATTTTGAATGTCCTATTTTGCACATTTGCGTCTCAAAAAAGGATTTAAAAGATGGACAAAACAGTAATTAAAACAGGTTTCAGTCGACTGTGATTCTACTTGAACCTGAGCTTTAACGTTGCTCTTTACGGAGCGCCAACGAGCATAGCAGAAACCACCAAGTAGATTTTTGTCGGCAAGAAAGTTAGAACTGATCCGTCGCGGCAGCAAAACAGGCACACAAGCGAGAGAGAGACTAGGGGCTTCTGGTCTGCCAAGACCTCTCATCGACATTAAATATTGGACAATCAGTGTCGGCGCACGCGCAAGACTCTTCGACCCTTACAACCAAGAGATAACGACCGGTTAGCCGTTTGTCTTTTACCACCATGTCCTCACTAAAATCAAGGTTGAAGGAACCTATGAATTTGTTTACGAAAGTCGTCGGGCATGCTCGAGCAGAAGTCATTGGTGAGTTTCCATTCTTCTGTTGCTGCGGATTTGCATGCTTCCAGACATAACCATCTTTTCTACCTCTGTAGGAATCTTGAATCCCAATCGTAAGTTATTCAATTACTTTTTTGAGATCTTAACTTAACCCTGAATCACATATGAGGACGTCACGACGATCCTGAAGAAATAGAGCAGGATAGGATTAGAGCTGAAATCAGGGAGGGACATCGATTTATGAGTTTCGCTGCGGAAAGGTCAGGTAACTCAGCAAAATGGTGAGCATTTGAGCAGGATTACATCTTGTTTGTACATTAATCGCCTGTTTGGTTGTCCAGGCACGTCGATGGACACGATTACATGTGGGCTCTTTCTGAAATGATAGACAAAGCCACAGAGTGTATTTTCATTCTAGTATGTGCTGTGATATATCTTGCTACGAAGGGCATTCAATGAACACGGAGAATAGGACTGGTGGCTAACACCTGAGATCTATCTTCGTCGTCCGCCTGCATACTTCCCTGAATGGCGCCTCGATAAATTACTTCTACGCAAAGCTCAAGAAGGAGTGAAAATCCATGTGATCGTCTACAAAGAGGTTCGAGGACACCGATTTCCACTGGCCTTGTTGGATAACCCCTATTTAGGTCACACAAACTATGTCGATGAGTTCTAAACACACCAAGGTTTCTTCTGCGGTTATTGATGTATGTAAAGAAACGCGTACTGACGTTCTCATAGAACAAATTGGAGGCACTTCACCCCAACATCACATGTATGCGCCATCCAGACCATATCGGAGCTAAAGGTAAGCTTGAAAACAGATAACAGGCGGACCTTGATTTACCTGCTTCCAGATAGCGTCCAGTTCTGGTCTCATCACGAGAAGGTATGCGACTTTGTCATACGAACATACGAATAACAATTCTAAGCCTTTACGTCTCTCATCCATGTTAGCTTGTCATCGTCGATAACGAATGGGCAGCTGTTGGCGGACTTGATCTTTGCTTTGGTCGTTGGGATACTCACACACACCCACTTGCCGATGTGCACCCAACCGATTTCTCCAAGACCTTGTTCCCTGGCCAAGATTACAATAACGCCCGCATCATGGATTTCAAGACCGTTTACGATTACGCCAGTAACACTCTGTCTACCTTTGACAACGCCAGAATGCCGTGGCATGATGTATGTGGCATTCTTCTGAGTTTTTACTTATCTATGACATTTTTATCATATAGGTCCACATGACGTTTGAAGGACCAGCTGTTCTGGATCTCACTCAGCATTTCGTTGAACGATGGAATGAGATCAAGAAACGCAAGGTAAGACCCCTTTTGCTTGTATGTCAGTATGCCATCCCAGTGCTCATGGAAAAAAACCAGTATCGTGACAAAGAGTAAGTTCTGCATTGCATCGTACACGATTCTTTGGTTTTATACACCTCAATAACAGGACCGTTGAGTGGCTTGCTCTTCCCCATGACGTTGAACATGCCCCAAACGAAGCAGTTGCCCGTATGTCCTCTACATCTCATCGAATGAGTGGCCTGAATCTCATACTATCGACTACTTAGGTCACCCTCATCTCGCCTTGTGGCGCGAGAAAGGTCGCAAGTATAAGCAATTTTGGCACGATCTTAGAGGCCGCACGGAACACCAACAAGAAGTTCAAAAGCAGGCGGAAACGCGTGGTTATGGAGGAACGCGCAAGAGGACTACAGCTCGGATTCAGGTCGTACGCAGCGTTTCGGATTGGTCTCATGGTGTCCTGACCGAACATAGTATCCAAGACGCATGTGAGTATTATTACGTGTCTGAAGGAGATAAAAATTTACAGGCCATTTTAATGCGCAGATATTCAGCTCATTCGCGAAGCTGAACATTACATTTATATCGGTACGTATTTTTCTCATTTGGGACTGAGAAATTTTCTTTAGCTAATTGCACTTAATAGAGAACCAATTTTTGTAAGCCTTCAGTGGGTTATCTGGTAATGTTGGCTCACTATGTTACTCAAGTATTTCTGCAACGAAAACTGGTGGATCTGTCGTCAACCAGATCGCTGCGGCTCTGGTCGAACGCATTGTTCGTGCTGCCCAGGAAGGCAAGAGATTCAAGGTATCTACTTTCACCTTAATCTTGTGGAAAATATTTAATTGAATATATTATCTCAAAGGTTGTCGTCACCATTCCCGAGGTACCCGGATTCGCAGGCGACGTTAAGAACGAAAGTTCTATCAAGACTATTATGGCTGCCCAATACCGCACCATCAATCGAGGTGGAAGCAGTATCTATGAAGAGATCCGCAAAGCTGGATATGAACCGTTAGTTTCTCTCGAACTTTCCTTCTTCTTTGTTCTGACTATGATATCAAGACTGGACTACATCCGCTTTTACCATCTTCGCTCATACGACAGAATCAACGCACCCAAAGGCAAGTAGCCTGCTGTTTGATTTCTGTATCCTTATCTTAACTTCATACAAACAATTTTAGGATTCATCAGGGAGATGGAAGAGAGGTCCGGTGTCAAATTCCATGAAGCTCAAATCGCGTTAGCTCGTCAATGGGTTTCTGGCGATGAGCACACAACCCAGAAAGATGTTGTTGTTGTCATTCCGGAAGAAGAAAGTTTGGTTCCTGCTGACAAATCCAAAGGCCAGAAAACAGAGACTGTTCCGATCCCAACTGACGATAATGCTGCTCGCGAGGTTGTGGCAAGGTTTGAAAGAGGTGCAGCCGACTTACGATCAGATGAACCAGTAGCCGACACCGTCTCGCAGCACATGCTTGCCGATAAGACCTCGTTGTTGGAGGAGAAGTGGCTTGGAACTGAGGAGGAAGAGCTTAATGCGTATGTTTTTACATTCTTACAAATATTTTCTGTCATTTACTATTTTCTCTGCAGATATGTCTCTGAGCTACTTTACATCCACTCAAAGTTAATGATTGTTGATGATCGACGAGTCATTGTAAGTAATCATTCTTCACGCTCTTTTACACTGCACATTAGCAACTAACGGTTTCATCTAGATGGGTTCTGCGAATATTAACGACCGCAGTCAAAAGGTATCCTTAATCTTTTCAACGTCCTGAGTAAGATCGTATGATTGCTCACGCTTGAATTTAAGGGCGACGGAGACTCAGAAATTGCCCTGGTTATTGAAGACGATGATATGATCAGGTCCACTATGGATGGCGAAACTTACGACGTATCCCGCTTTGCTGCTAGTCTTCGTCGTCAACTATACAAAGGTTTGTGATTTTATCTTGTTTAAATACAAACTTTGAATAATTTATTTTCATTAAGAGCATCTTGGCCTCATTCCTCCACAAAATGTCGACAGTCGTAATCCTGAAATCACCTCGTTTATGCGACCAGCTCCTTTCCCCAATAAGGATCAGACTCAAACCGAGGAAGATAAACTTGTTGCAGACCCGCTCGCTGACAGCACGGACGTACTCTGGAAGGAAACTGCTCGCAAGAACCGCGAAATCTTTGCGGAGTTATTCCGTCCTGTGCCCACTAATCTTGTCAGAAATTGGGCGGCTTACGACGTAAATTATAATTGCTTACTTCTATTAACTCTAAAGATCTAGAGTGCTTACTCCCGTATAACAGAGTTATCGTCCAAAAGTCAAGACCGGACATCTTGTCCCTGGTATACCACTTGAGCGTGTCAAGAATCGCCTGAGCCAAGTTAGAGGCGCTTTGGTTGAATGTCCTTTGGTCAGTCGCTTGGTATCAATGATTTCGATGTGTCTGAACCGTGATGGATTCAGGATTTCCTCATAGAAGATAGAGACTTGGTAACAGGTCCTGAATGGACTGTTCTCAACCCCACCCTTCCCATCTACATCTGAGAAAATTTATTTGCATGAAACGGACTTCGGCACGGAAGCCAAAGTGATCGAATAGTTTGTATACAAGTTAAATACTGTACTCGTATGTACGACGTACGACGTTATCGCTCCGACAGATTGAACAATTCAGCAATTTTTCGTTTAAAAAAAGTCCATTCTGACACAGAAGCATCCGACGCGAGCACCATATCTAGCGCATTCACCACAGAAATCCTCGGAATAATATTCCAATGTGCTTGTGCCAGAAAACAGCCGAAGGAAATTGTTCCTTCTCATGTTTGTCGTTTATGGCGTGCCATTGCTCTCGCCGATGGTGAATTACGGACCACGTTTCCTAGTTGCGGTATTCACGATTCGCAGGTGCAACGATGCGCGGCTACATCCAAAGGTCCAGAACTGTTTCGCGTTCAATGACAGCGAAGCTACAGGAACGTCTGAGAATTAGGGCAGAATGGCTGGAGATGTATTTCAGGTTTAAGCTTGCATTAGTGGATTTTTTTGTGAATAACGCCCGATTATATGCTAAAAAGTTTGAAAACAACGGGAATAAGTCATATTTGCAAAATGTAGAATACAGACTCGAAATGAATACAAAAGCTGGCGTGCAGCAGAAAGCGCCTCGAGCATAATTTTTACATAGTTTGATAGGTCTCAAGAATGTTGCCAATCATATCATTGATCGTGAATTCCTCCGATAAATATTCTGCTGGGACGTCAATTTTATAGTCCTTGAGAACTTGACCTTTGAACTGAGCAAAGGTGATCGAATCGGCCCCGCAAGATGTTAAAGGTTCCGCAAGATCTATTGGCATAGTGTCAGAAATGCGATAAAACAGCACATAAAGAACATACCCAGCTTCTCACTGGGCTGCAATTCGAGGGCAACACGCAAGACGTCTACGAGGGTCTTCGTCATCTCGTCAACGGAGAGCTTCTTCGAAACAGCACCACCGTTGTCGACGCTCGTTTCCTTCTGCTCTTTGTGCACAACACCGCGAGGAACCCAAGCAACGAGATATTTCCTGCAAGAAATAAGGAGAGCCCCAGCTTCAGAAAATACGTCGAAAGAAGAAGCTAGCGAGCGGCCCCCTCGTCCAACTTCTAAAGGAAGATAATAACGACATGTGAAATTGTAGGGCAAGTCGTCCACGTGAAGGGTAAAATCTTCTGCAGATGCTGGAAGGAACGCGCCAGCATTGTGATCGGCTTCAGGAGCAACGCGTGAAGCGATAGGCGCGAACGAGTGGAGGCATGCGTCTATCTTACGGATGCGGTCGTGCTCGGTGTTGGAAGTAGGTTGTATCCGAATGTCAGCATCTGCGTGATCCTCCCAAATTCTAACCTCTTGGACAGTGCGGAAAGGCTCTCCAAATTGAACGTTTTTGAAGCATTCGTAAACCTGAGTCTTAGACATCATATGAAGAGGTATCATCTCCGGCTCCTTTGTCAGATTCTTTGGGCTATGGTCCAGCGGTTTATCTGCGAGTGTGCCAGAACATATGGATGTCTTAGCAGCGTCTTGCTGTACTAGCTTGTATGATCCATTCTTGTCTATCTCCGCCCGAGCTTGCGTTGTAGGCGTTTCGAGAACCAATGGTGCTTGGAAGCGGATGTTCTTAACTGATTTCGATTTGGCTGCACGAGCGAAGAAGTCCACCATTGCTGCCCCAGGAAGAACGCGACGACCTTCTATGCGATGAAGATCAAGGAAGTCGCAAAGCGCCTGGTCAACAACGAAAGGAGGTGCTTCAGACTCGACCACTTTCTGATTTGTATGTTGGGGAGAAATTGCACCCAAAGGAAAGTTGCGTGAGGGAATATAGCTGGGATAATTGTGGAGACGCTGGAAGGGATACCTCGGTATGTCAGTCTTCAAGAACGTGTATGACATCTGGCCAAACAGAGCATCAAATTCGATAGTGAACCCCTTTTCGAATAGCGACGACAATGCAGAGAGGAGGGCAAGAATTTGGTCTTTGCCACGTTTGCCTGTTACAGATATCCTCGATTTCCCAGAAAATTCAGGGGACTGCATGTTGGACCAGATGGTAGGTTGGGGACCAACATCAAGGACGACATCAATAGAGGCTGTCTTATGTGCCACGCGAGCGGTTTGTATGAATCGGACAGGGCTGCGTGCGTGATCAACCTTGATTTTTTGATCAGTTGTGAGGTGAAGTTGGTACAATGAAAAATTATACCCAATATTGAGTGTCTAGATTTTCGTATTTAGGTATCTCTCTGGCGAGCAAAGTCGAGAAGAAAGGCTTTTCGAGTGTGCAGAACGATTGACTGTGTTGGTCCAGCCAAGCCCTTAGAGCAGGAATAGCAGGCTCAATCGATGGACTATGGAAACCTAGAGCAAGATTAGTAAGATTACAATAACCACAATTCACGTCGAACCTTGATCGACGTTCAACTTGGTGGCTCTCAAACCATCTCGTTTAACAGCGACCAACAGCTTATCCACAGCCTTGAGTTGGCCTGACACAACAAGACTGTCGGAGCCATTGTAGACGGCAATTGCGACAAGTTCCTCAAGACCCAAAGTTTCAATGTAACGAGAAACCCGTTCTTCAGGTGCTGCGATCGCGACCATGCCACCTGGGTTAGCAGGATCTGCCGCAAGAAGTTTTGATCGAATCACTACAAATTGTATGGCAGTCTCGAAACTGAATGCACCAGCAATGACTTCATGGTTATATGTTTTAATTAGTATACCATTGTCAGACTGAAGGAAGTTTGAGATAGCTGACCTGCACCCGCTATTTCACCGAGACTGTGCCCGAGTACTGCATGGGCTTGAAGTCCTATGCTTTCTAGCCAGGTAGCCATTGTATATTGGAAGACGAAGATACAAATCGGAGCAACCTCACTATGGTCGATTGTGAGCTTTGTAGTTGCCGGTACCTCTTCGAGAAGATACGTAAGAATTGGATACCCCGTAAGGGCAGATGCCTTGTCGGCAGCGCTCGTAATAATCGACAGGAAGCCAGAGAATTGATTGGAAAGGTAACGACCCATCCCTTGGTATTGGGAACCCTGACCAGGGAAACCTAGAAGGATGCGTTTAGCATTCCCAGCGGAGCTCGACGACTCATTTTGTAAACGTTCTTCGATGCGAGTAATCAGATCTTGCATGTTGTGGGCTACGCATGCAAAACGATAACGGTAGTGTTCACGGCCCACGCATGTTGTGTAACAGATAGAGTGGAACATAGACTCTGGGGCGCTCAGGCAGAAATCGAGATAGTTTTCAAGGTACTCATTGAGAGCATCCTGGCTTTTGGCGCTGACAACGAACATCATCGGTACGTTTTCGGGAATTGGAGTTGTTAGCCGAGGTTGCATATCCTTCGAAGGACCTTCCAAAATGGCACCGGCAATAGATCCTGCGAAACCGTTCGATCTAAAAAACGATAAATAAATAAATTGGATATGTCGACAGAAAGTCACATACAAAATCAGTGAACGAAGAGGTCGTCCATCCTCTGTTTCAATGACCGCAGGTTCGATTGGGATGTGCAAAGGCACAAGACTACAATCTAATGAAGGATTCATATTTTCTGCTGTGAGCTGTACCAAACCTGGCACAGTATTATCGGTGAAGGATACAAGGGCCTTAAGCACACCAATCAACCCAGCGACAATTTCTCCGTGCCCGACACAAGTCTTCCCTGCACCAATAACAAGAGGCCTATCAGGTGAGTGAGATGATTGGAAGACTTCGTTTATTCCTTCAATTTCGATTAGGTCTCCCAATGATGTACCTATTAAACGTCAGGAAAGCCTGCAATTAATAAAATAACATAAATCGCGAGTTACCTGTTCCATGCGATTCTATGAAGCTAGAACGTCGCTTTAGTATAGATCATACATGATGCATTATGGACTCACTCAATCTGGGCAGGAGAAAGACCGGCCTTTTCAAGCAAAGATATTTGCATGTCGATCTGAGCCTTCACGTTAGGGGCCACCAGTCCTTGAGATCTGCCATCATGCTTCACGTCGGTAGATCGAACGACAGCAATAATTCTATCTCCGTCTCTTAGGGCAGCGCTTTTTGTTTTGAGGATTAAGCCTGCAGCAGCTTCAGACGGAACATAACTGAAAAGGCTGATCAGAGAAAGAGATATCAAAATAAATTTAGTAATTACCCATCGGCCACGTTGGTGTATGTAGCACAACGTGAGTTGACGGAGGTCATTTTTTGAGCAGATAAAAACGCGAACGCCCCAGGCCTGTATAAGAATGTCATAAAATTTTAAGTACACACAACAGACCCAATGAAAACGAACCAAGCATGAGTATTGGAGCCACAAACAATGGCGGATTCCCCTTCCCCGGACTGCAGGTATTGGATGGCTGAAAAGACGTCAGCTATCTGACAATAAAAGAGCAAGCAAATGAACCTTGATCAAACGCAATCAAGCCCGAGCTGCATGCAGTATCAACAGTAATAGATGGTCCGTGTATATCGAGGAGGCTAAAAAGGATGTGTTAGTCAAGCGAGATGTTAAATAAATACTAGCTTACTAGCTGAGGCGACCACATGCGGTGCTAGGAGCGGTACCAGTACCCCAGAATCTAGAATATGCTACGATATAAATGAGAAACATAAAAACATCACCACGACAAAAAAAACGGCAGCCCACCGCCCCAGCCTTTGTCTGCGAGTAGAAGTTTGATATAACCTTCATCCATAGCAGTGGCAATGAAAATGCCCATGCTGGTGCCTTTGATCTTCGAGGGTGTTATGTTTGCATTCTCCAGCGCCTCGAACGCGATTTCAAGACAAAGTCGAATATTCGGAGACACGTGGAAGGCCTCTGCCGACGAGATACCAAAGAAGGCGTGGTCAAAGCGCTCATATTCGACGAAGCCTGCCTTTTCAAAGGTAATATCTCCAGGAGCAGGAGGTTCTTTGGAACCGGGCGGTCTGTAAAAGCTTGCATGATCCCAACGCGAAGCAGGAACCGGTGTAATTACGTCTCGCTTCTCCATAAGGGCTTCCTGGAAAGTCTCCGCGCTGTTAATATCACCAGGTAGACGAACAGATTGTCCAACGATGACAATTTGTTCCTTGTTGCTAGCGGCTGTCGTAGCTTTCGTGCCCGGCCATGCTTTGGAGGAAGGGCCATCCATGCCAAGTTTAAAGATAATTGCACCAGTCAACGAAACTAAGTCAACATGCGTGTGGCAAGTATTAAGAGGGAGATCGAGATCGAGTGCTTTATTAAGTTTATTGACGATTAACGTGGACATTGCGGAGTCCATTCCGAGCTAAGGTGCAATATTTTATTACTAGAACACTTTCAAAAAACGATGATACACTTACTTCAGCAAATGTGGCATCAGTATTGTTTTCCAGCGTCTCAGCCGAAATCCTGAGAGTCTGGAAAACGATGTCCGCCACAATACGTCCAATTTGATCCTTGGTTCTTCCATTCGCACGGTTGAGGGAAGCTGCAGGTTCGATCTCAGTTTGAGGAGCAGTTTCTTCTTGCGAGCGATACAGCAGCGCAGAGATTTGTTGACCGAACAACTCCTCCAATTTCTTGCGGAAAATGGCACCCTTTTTGGTAATCGGGATAGCGTGCCCATCGTCGAGAATCAAAACGCGAGACCAAGAGATACGCAAAGGGGGTGCAAGGCTACGGTTAGCAGAAGAAATTGCTCGTGTAATATCCGCGAGGCGAGCCTCTCGTGACAATGGCGAGTTCTTTGCAGGTTCGATGATTGCACAGACAAGTTGGGACGAAGTCCTGAGAAAATTATTTCCCACGACGCATGAGCGAAAAATAGACGGCGACTGGTCAAGAACCGCTTCCACAACCCGGGGATCCAAGTTCTCGCCAGAGCTCATCTGCAACCATGTCAGATCCAAAAACGGGTAGGACAGATGAGAAACGCACTTGAATATAATCTTCTCGGCGCCCTTTCCATACCAGACGTTGATCACCAACATAACCATATATGTCTCCTGTGTGAAAGGTGACTGTGCCATCGTTCTCTGCCTTGAAGGTGGCATTGTTATGTTGAAGATACCCTTTCGTGATATATTTACTGTTAATGACAAGTTCTCCTTCTGTTGAACAGGTGAGTACTCGAGTGAATAAATGTATAAACAAAGCAAGTCACCAGAATGCACGACCTCTCTGGTGTCGTTTACAAGCGTGAGAGTGGCGTCAGACAAAAGACAATCCTCTATGCGCCATCCTTCGGATCCATCGATAATTGAATGGAACAGCGGTCCTACGAGATGGTTTAGATTGGATTAAATGCGACGAAAACGTAAAAGGCCTTACCTCCCAATTCAGTCATCCCTAGGTCGAAAACAAGAGGTATCCCAAATTCTCTCGCCCATTTAATGCACTCCGGGCTCGTCGCGGCACCTCCAGAACCGAATGTCTTGAATGATTTGATGGCACTGTAAATCTTCTGCTTACGGAATATATCTTGTTCCTCCTGGTAGGTCCTCATGAAACCTTCCAGGACCCACGGAACTCCCGCGAAAGTAGTGGCCTGCTTGGCTATCGCTGTTTCCAACAATTGACCGCATACATCCATATAACGAGATACATTGCTGGATGTGTTTCCATAGGATGAAGGAACGATGCCGAAAATATAGCATCCTGCGCTCAAGAACATGGCCGCACCAATGTCGTGAGTCAAGCCAATAACGTGCGACCATGGAGACCAACCGAGGATGCGAAGATTCTGGAATTGTTGTTGAGGCCATGTTCGCCTCCAGAAATCAACGCGAGACTGTGATCCGGCCAAAATGCTCTCATGTGTCAAAGGTACGCATTTGACATTGTTCACAGAAGAGGCTGAGGACGTATGCAGATACAACGCAATATCATTGGGGGCAGGGAGCGGATATTGGTGCGAAAGAAGCTCTGGTGAATGGAGGGCGTACTTATTTGTGAGGGCAGTAATGGTGTTGCCAGTGGCATCATAGGGCAAGCACGGGATAGAGAGATCTAAACTCGAGTAAATAATGGAGTAAGATTGCAGCTGAGGATCCAACGAACCTTTGGCTAGTTTTTGAACCTCTACTTGCGAAGAGGGGACCATCATGGCAGTGGGTCCTATGTTGAGCAGCATACGTTCCATAATATCACGAGGAACATTATGGTCGAGAGGTGCGACGATACCTCCTAACTTCCAAATTGCGAGGATATTGGCCAGTACATAGGGGTGATTTTCGCTGACAATAGCGACGATGGGTTTGACACCAAAGTTTTTGTAGAGGTCCAAGGCGAGAGCAGTTGAAACGGCGTCGAGTGCACCGTACGTCCACGATTCGTCTCCGCACTCGACAGCATGGTGAATAGCATTGCTGGAGCGAGCTACGTTGATGAATGCACCCAGAAGGGTATCAAAGCCACGTAGAGAATTATCCATGAAAGTCGGCAATGATAATAAAAGCAACGAGGATAAGAGTTACTTAAAAGCAGGAAACAGGTAGCCCTGGGTTTTATAAGTCCTCTACTTTCAACCAAGTTGTTATCCACCCAGAAAAGGAGGTGCCTTTTGAATGGGACGGTGATTGTCCCGGGGACTGCAGTAGATCGACAAACCAAATCTTGGAAGAGTGGCTGACGTTTTTCGGACCAGTCGCATGATAGTACACAATCCTTGGAACGGGCGCAAGATTACAACCACGTCGACGGCCACCTTTGGATAATGTGACATGAGAACCATTTTTCGGTAATAAAGCTGGCTATAGAGCGGTAGACAGAGTAGTATCCGATTATCAGGGCCGATTGGAAAAGGACTATCAGCCAATATAGACTCGAAATTAACTGATTCCTCTGGCCCTGTAGGCTTCGCGAACACATGGTAGCACTTCTCGAGTAACTTTTTCTAAAGAAGGGATGAAGCAATTAAAATGTGCATTGTTATCCTGTGTGATTCTTAAGTATACTGTAGCACGGGGAGATCAATCCATATGCTAGTTTCTATCCCGATGCAAAACTTTGGCCAAGTTCGAACTTGAATGGAACTCTTCTCCTTGTCCGCTGCCGTCTCGCCCAGTTTCAAAGATGTACATGTAGGAGCACATCAGTTGGCCAAATGTAACGAAATCGAGGATTTAACACCTTTTCGATGGTAGAAATCGACATCAAGGTAAGAGTACGTATGGTGTAGGCCAAAAACAGTACTGATCGTATGTTCATGTAACAGGTAAACCGGTAACGGGACGTTACGAGCGCACATGAACTGAACTGAAACCCGAACAGCGTGCGTTCAGCTGTGCGCGTTCGCGGTGGTGGTGATGATGAGCAAGTCCTGGACAGTCTCAGACTGGTCACGAAAAATTTATCATCACCTCACTAATGCTCGGCAAGATGCCGGAGCCCGCCGTTCCGCAAGACCGGCTGGTAATGGGGGTTAATAGGGGTCAATGAACTTGCACAAAACCAACTTTTTGCAGGCTCAACTTTTTTCCCTCGCTGCCTTGGTAATGATATCAGTGCTCCAAATGGTTATTGAATGGAACGCAGGAGAAACCACTCACTAGCCCTTGGCTCAATTTCTAATATTAATATTATGAGTAAGTATGCTGCATGATGGTATAAAAACTGGCAGGTTGGGATAAAGTACTTACTCGTATCAATAGCCCACAATAGCTAAATTTATACATACAGTAAGTATAGGCGGTTCCACAAATTAAGTGTTTCCTATAACAACGGTATTCGCAAACTGAAGTTAACCGAGTTCCCAGCTGTCACGCTTAAGCTTCACTAGCCATACGTAATGAAGTTGTTTTCCCAAACCAAAAGCGTAACGTGCAACATGGCATGAACATTCGGTCGAAAAAGGACAGTACGTAGAAGGGAGCTTTGGTCATCTCCCAGCCTAGGACCGGCGACACTACGTATTATTAAATTCAGGGAAAGCCCTGCGGCTGATGTCTTGTATCATTCTTTCTGAGAATTTTGCTGATCCAGGTCGACATGAGATTATTCCTCAACAACAAACATTCCTCGCTTCATGGTAGAATAGCCACACAAAAAGATTTTTTTTTCTTTTCACTTTGGCGCGCTTTTCCATACGAATAAGCCAATTTCAAAAGGGGAATAATGTAGGCTGAAGAAAAAATATTCCAAAGAGAAGGAAATCAAGTAAATTACCAATAAATTAGTTAAAGAGACATCACAAGCTGAAAATGCCGGCTTCTCGTTTGCGACTTTGGATGGGATATGTGAGTACCAACGATAATCCCAATCCAATGGTGAGGCCGATGGCTACAGAGACCAACTTTAGCGCCGTACGAAACCCAGATATATAGGAGTCCGTTGATCCTGAAGCTTGTTCGGAAGCATACGTTAACAAACCTCCACTTCCCAGACCGGAAGGCAGCTGGAAGAGGATACCGGTTATCTAAATCAGGCATCAAAGTTCAGATAAGGTGAAACTGCTTTCCGTAAGCTAATGACGAACCATAACGACGAAGGCATTCCCAGAGAAGACGCGCCCATAGATGTTGGATATGAGGCCGACGGCAAAGGCCCTGCGATTCCAAAAATTAAGATCCGTAACAGATAACATTTTGGCGATAAGACGAACCCAACCGCAGCGATGATGTCGCTCTGCCCGACGTATCGTCTTCCGGTGAAGTAATTTGTGGTCCACCCTGCGCTTGCGATGGCCACAAGCAAAATCTAGAGTTTGGAAGACAGGTTATTAAATTACTAGATAAATAAATAAAAAAATACCAGCGCACCATCTGTTTTGTATTCCAAGGAGCTTGATTACGCATACTCAAAAAGATGGAGAACATGGGTACTGTCAGGAACGCTTAAAGTCCAATCTATCAATAGGCGAGTGCATCAACAAGAAATCTTACTCACCCCACCACTTGGTAGGCGTCTGACGGTACCAAGGACCATGGTGGCTTAGAACGCAATCAAAGTCTTGCGCTCCATATACCTCGTGTGTCGTTACCAACTCGAAGATTTCTGCGCCAATTGAAAAGCCAAATCCTAGGAACAGGGCATATACTATCGCAAATAACAGACGCACTGAACCGGAAATTATGTTGCGCGACATTAGTTCCAAGGCACCTGTCAGGACGAGAAACCCCTAGTAGATAAGAGTACCGATTACTATCACCAAAAATTGCAATAAATGAGATACTTACCGGGAGAATGAGGACGACAGAACTCGACGTCACAGCTGGATAACATATTATATGTGTTGTTGCTAATGCAGCAGAAATGAAACTGAACAAAGTAGTGACAGTGACCCTGAATGAAAGTTTGATTAAATATTCAAAGACAGATAAATGGCTATCCTCACTCAAAGACATAAGTATACAGAATATTCCGTGACCCGAGCGTTTGGATGATGACTAGAAGGGCCCCGAGAGGAAAGGATATCAAAGCATCCAGGAAACTTCCACCAAAACTAATGGTGCATATCGCCGCCGAACACATACCCCCTATGAGGATCTGCTGCCACCAATTGTACAAAGGCTTTTTCTTCATCAATGCGTCCAACTCCAAGGAAGCGTCGGAGACGGATAGCTTATCATGTATAACCTGTGTGATTTTTGTCAGTTTTATTCTAGACGTAAGATTGAGAGCTGCCCAACCTTCCAGTACAATGAAAATGCATCCTTTAACTTGCCCAGATCGAGCGCACTAGTTTGTTTGATGAGTTTGATGTGGCTCGTCCCACTGGTATCGTCGTCAAAACTAATCAGCACTACATCTGGGAGGTAAAGTATATTCAATTTGATGTCAAGCACGCGCGCTGCGGACATAATTTGTGACTGAAGGCGATGCGAAGGACCTCCGAACATCATCATAGCCCGCGTCAATTTCATGAGAAATTCTTCTCTCTGGATGATGCGAGCGACATGTCGTGTTATCTATGCAGAAATAAGTACGTCAAAAACTTAATACCACCTCGAGATTACGTACAAAAACCTCTGCCTTTTTCCTTTTAGTTCGTTTGCTATGAGGAGAAGTTACGTATCCAATATCTTCAGTGTCAGAGCCATGTGGTGTCCCTGTCCCCGGGGTACTGTAACCAGATCTTCTGCTACTTCGCCCAGAACGAATAGAGCCAACATAACCACCGAAGATACTTGACGTATTCGCTTTGACTCCAGCGCTGTAAAATGATGGTGCTTCTATTGGAGGTGATAACGGGGGCGTTGTACCGCCATCTACGAAGGACCTTCGACGCGGTTCAGGTAGACCGCTGGTATGCCTCCGTGGCATTGTGGGCCTTGAAGGAGACTTTGGTTCTAGCGTGTACCTGATGATGCTTTTTAATGCAAGCAGCCAATATTTCAAGAGTGGGACTTACCGCGATAATCGATAACCTGGTGCTTTTACGTTCGGCTGGAGGGTGCTTGCTTGTGGAGCTGCGACACCAGCAAGGTTACCGGTACTAGCAATTAATGGGCCAAAAACTCCACCGGCACTCCTGGCGGTTGATGGGCGGTGAATGCCACCCAGAACAGCAGGTAGTCGCGGGGACGTAAGTTTGCGAGAAGACTTTGTAGATCTTGAACTTGGAGAAGGAGGATGGGACAGAAGACCAGAGAATGACTTTGTTGCACTGTCACCAGACACTCTTGTTGTCTCGATTGACGAACGTCTTGAACTCTTCTCCGAGTGACTTTGATCGCGTTGAAGGTAAAGGTTAAGCAACGTCGAAAGAATCCCTTTCCCTTCCACTGAAGATCCCTCTTGATCTTCGGTGTCTTTTTCGTTATCAATAGAGACACCCTCTCTGCTACGTTTGATCTCTGGACTTGGAAGGCTTGTCCTGGAATTCCAAAATTCCGGCCCTCTATGAAGGTGTGCCTGTACTAAGCGACGTGCTTTCTTGAACGAAAATAATTTGAGGTCTTTTGTGCCCGGCAATCCTGCATCCTCATCTTCAGAAATGTATTGGCCTGGAGCATCAAGCGTAGGCGACGAGGAACGTGAACTGGAAGGTTCGCTGTGCCTATCTGATACTTCAGAGTCAATAGCCTCGTCTTGTTCATTCAAATGTACATCACGGAATCCATCTTGCTGAGGCAAGCTCTTGACATAAGAGGGTGGTGTCTGAGGAGGATAATAGTGGACTTTCTTTAAAGGTGTGCCTTTTCGGTGGCGTTCCAGGGCCTCTGTTAATTCCTTGAAATTATCATGCTGCAACGGACCAGTGAATCTTTGATCCTCCTGCGCAACGAGAACTTGATTCACTTACATCGAGACCATGCTCGTCAAGCATATGCGCCGATCTGGTTGGAGACATATCGACTTCTTCGTCCGGCCATTGCACCTTTCGAGGAGTCCTACTTCCTTTAGATGGACCTGGAACTCGAATAGTTCCACCGGGAGGTCTAGCTTGCTCTTCGCTCTTCGCCATCTTGGGGTGTAAAGACCAAGTATAGTCCTTTCAACAATGTTCAGCCCATGCAATAATACTAGCCGTGGCGCAGTTTCGAGATGACGAGATCGTTTTCCGGCATAATTGGGACATGTCTCACTGTTTTGCTCGTCATAGAAAAGCCGGGCAACTTCCAAATGGAATCAAAAAATATGTTTGATTGCGTACAGGTAAAGGGAAAATCCAAATGAGATTTATTCTTTCACTACGCAGAGCTACGCAGTTATGGAGGAAATTCATAAAGTCCGTCAAGCGTCGTATAGTTCAGATCCCTACCAGTCCGTAGCACTTAGTCACCTCCAACCCATCTGTTGCTCGTTTGCAGAGTATCCGCGTAGCCAATGCTGTTGATTTACGAATTGCGTTGAGAGATATACAGCATATTCTGGGGTGTTTTCGTAGGGATTGTCGGTTGGAAAGATTAGATACAGTTAGTCGATGATTGGTTGTAGAAAAGAAGTAAAGTGGAAGGCCAGTGGCCATACTGACGATTGTTGTCGTGACGGGAATGTGACCTTACGCGTAGCAATGTCACGATCATGACAATTGTGGACTTAGACTTACAACTTGCTTACAACTCCAAGTTACTTCTTGTCTTCACCTTCCGAGAGTCACTGGCGTGCAGACTCGTTTTTTGAAGCCACAAAACAGTTGGGCACATTTATTCATTGTAGCTCTTGTGTTATCGAAATCAGCCACTAAATATTTCGGGCGAACTCAAGTTCAAACCACATGTCCGACGGAGGCCTGTTTTCATCCTATGCTGAAGTTTTATCCATTTGCCAGTCTGTTAAAGATGATTTGAGGGCTATCCTAGACCCACAGTATGGCTATGCGCCTCGAATGCGCCAAATATGTCGCGAGCAGTACGTGAGACGAATTTCATCCGGAAAGCTTCCTGAATTGACGCGAATGTTTCAGTATTGCGGAACTGGAAGACAGAGCAGATAGCCGATCTTTACGAGAGGAACTCGAAGTTTTACAACTGGAAGAAAATGCATGGGGACTCCTACAAGCTGTAATGCCGTTCGTCGAGTTCATTGGATTCTTTTGTACTATTTACCTGAACAATGACACAGAGCCAGAAAAACAAACCCACCGCAAACCCAATCTCCGCATGAGCTACTGCTCGAAAATCCCTATACACCCACATCAACATTAGCGCAGGCAATCATGCACACTTCTCCTCTATTAACTGAACTTATTGTCGTGCGCGAATGGCTCCAGGAAACTGCACCTGCCCCAGCGCCGCCTGAAGCCAATACTGGTTACTGGAAGTTCACAAAGCACACAATTATGCAAGGTATACGGACAGGCCATGGCCAGAGAGATGGACTTGTGTCTGGAATGGATCCAGATGCAGTAAACAAGGGAGACGGTGCTTCATTAGCGGCAGATGATGCTGTAAGTCCAGCATGGTGGTTAAAGATGTCCCATTGATCTCAGTTATGTAGAGCTACGAGAAAAACTTGCTACAAGCGCTCTATGGATATGTGCGGTCAGGTCGACTTGAAGATGCCTTGGAGGTTTGTCGGAATGCACACCAACCATGGCGTGCAGCCTGCCTGCGAGGCTCCCTTTTTTTTAAATGGAAGGCACTATGTAAGTATGGATTTGGCTTTGAGTATCACGCTTGACGCTCCTTTCAGCGACATCCAAGAAAGAACAAGAAGAAGATGACGAAGACGAAGACGCAGAATATTTTTCTGGGAATCCTAAACGCACGCTTTGGAAGTCCACTTGTACTCATGCTGCTTTGAATGTAGGTCATACATAATGTCATAGACAACCCACACACTGACCATCTATGCAGCCTGCCCTTTCCGACCAGGAGAGACTTCTATACGCCTCAATTGCACCTTCCGCAGAAACAAGCATCATCCTCAAGTCGTCATGCCGGACGTGGGAAGATCATTTATGGGCCGATCTCAGTGTTCTCTGTGAGGAAAAGACAAGCCGAGAGCTTGCGCGTCTTGCGACCGCAAATTTCTGGGAGGGAGGCGTCGACAATTTAGAGAAACCTTCGCTCGAGGTCGATCAATCGCAGTTCGAGCATCAGGAAGAAGCTTGGGCGCAGGAGGTATCCAGAGTTTTGGAAAATTTGCAAAGCGTCGCTGTTGCTGAGGGGTATGATTTTTATTCCCATAAAATCACCTGCATCTACCTAATTTCCGTCCCTAAGACCATCTGCCGACCATGCTTTCCATCTTTCGCAGCTTTACATCATTATGAACAAGATAGAAGAACTCCTAAATGGTTTTGCACAAAGATTGCAGAACGGCTCTTACTCGTCGTCATCTTTCGAGTAAGCCTATCCTTTTTTTCACACCAGCTTGTGATAATTCATTGACTTTACCACCTTGCATAAGTTATGAAACAATGTGCCGATTCTTTGCACATATGTGCTTGTACTTGCAAATGATCGATGTGCAGACACCACCTGATGCAACACAAGTCATTCTAGAATCATATATCAGTGTTCTTGAGGTGAATAGCTATTTTCTCTTGGGTCTATCTTTGTGACAAACTTCTCATCGTAGGAAGCTGAACAAAGGGATTTAATTGCCCTCTACGCGGGTGCTTTGGGAGACAATGCCGTGGAGCGCTATGCTGCTTTCCTCGTTTCACTTGGTCTTACTGCAGACTTTGACGAACGCCGTCAGACCCTAACAAGAGCAAGTGAGCATGGTTTGGACGTTAATAAAGTCGCCAAGAAGGCAGCAGAGAATAGCATAAACAAAGCGTTTAGCGTATGTCCCTTTCATTCTATCCTTTTGACGCGGGAACTTCTCAAATTTTGATATGCAGATGTTGCCCGAACTGAAAAATCCTTTACCGTCGATCATCAACATCCAACCACCAATAAATGAAGCGGAATCATTCCTACTTCGTTCTATTGAATGGACGACATTTTCAGATGATACGTACGAATTAGCTTTGATACAGGCTACGACAATGCTTCGATACTTCCTTGGTGGGCTTTCTCTCTGAAGTGAGGAAATGAAAAATAATATATGTAATGCAATACAGGTGCTGGTCGGATTCAAGCTGCTCAAACCCTCCTAACACTTTTACCTCTCGAACTAGCTTCGTTGACAGAGCCTGAAGAGATTGCAACTGAGTATATGCACTATCAACAGTTCTTTGATATCTGGGATGCTGTCTCCAAAGTTGTCAATGCGCAATCCCAAGAAAGTCTGGTCACCGAGGGCCCTTCCGCAACTAGGGAAGCCAAGTCAACGTGGCTCGCCCTATATAAAGTTCGTTATGTCCTGCGCATTTCCCCTAACCCTCTTCAATTTCCGCCGTTGACCAATGTTATTATAGGGTCTCATTGACCATGCTTACGACAAAATTATCAGGTTATTAACGATGGAATGGTTAACTACTGACGAGGAAACTGAAGAAGGTATGTTCTCAGTAAAAAATTACGTGTTTATTATTCACTAACATTGGCACGATTGCAGAACAATCACAAAGACAGATTGACCTCGCGAGGATAAGGCAGATTTACGTTCCAGAGCTTATTATTCGGCTCCACTATATCCTTTTCGGGTCTCGCAAATCAATACCTGAGTATGCATTCGTTTTTCACCCCGCCCGAGAATGATAAAATACTGAACTGCGACCGTATGATTTACAGGAACTTAAAACGGGCCCTGGAGCTTGCCAATACTGTTGCTGATTCCAGATATAAGCTGTACGACGACTTCATGAATGAAGGTGGACGGACCCTGTCAGAATACCTCGGAGCAGTACGCCAGGCGATCTTAGCTGGCCTTGAAGTTGGAGGCTCGGACCCTTTCAGAATAGTTACTTACCCTTGATTTTATCATATGTACAATTTCCTTCACATGTAAAAGCTTTTGCTGTAGGATCTAGATGGTATAAGTGAGAACACTATAGTACAAAGGGAATGTGGCATAACGCGTAACAGAATGAAGAGCCCTTGATGAACTAATCGTCATCGTCATATTGAATGTCTCGTTCCTCCACCCCTCTGGCATCCTTCCTTAACTCATCCTCTTCTAAAACATCTTTATCCTCCAGTTCTTCTTCGCTCTGATCTTCCTCGCTTTCAATGATCTCATCCTCGGCAGCTTCAGCTTCATCCTCATCCAGTTCGTCATCTCCTGCCCTTCCAACCGCACTCACGCTGGTTTCCTCTTCGTCAACTTCCATGGCCGCTTCCGAGAGTTGAGCAACGCGTGGATTTGCTGGAGTGTTGCCGAGAGGCGCAGAGGTGAAAGGTGGTGGAAACGCGCTCCCAGAAGCGGCCTTTTCCTTGCCCTTGGCCTTTACTGGCGCGGATGCACTTGAGTTAGCAGCAGCTTTTCTTGCTGCGTTTGATGATCCCTTCTTGCCTTTGTCATTCTTGGACACTTCTCGATAAACTGGGGCAAACTTAGGGATCAATCTTGAAGGAGGGAAATTACTAGACTCACTATTTAACTCCGCCTGTAGCTTATTCACCATGTCACCAAATTCAATGGTTTCGAGTGCTTTAAGCACATCAGAGGCAGATATACTTTTATGTTGCTTTGACTGTGCAACGTCATGAGCGCTATAATATGGTGGAAAGGGTTAAATGGCGCGTAAAGGCAAGGATGTTGAAGTCCACGTACATGGCAGCTATTAACCAATGATGAGGTTCGAATATACTCCAGTAAACACGTATGTCTCACCGAGATAGTTGATGAACACGGTAGATCCTTTAACAAGGGATAAAACGGTCTCTTTCTGGAGCTTAATATGATCTGGTAGCTGTCCACTGCAATAAGCATTTCGCGAAACGTTCAAGGACAGACGGACTATACGACGTACCGCAGATTTCGCGATCTTCATGACCACGCTTTTGGGCAGCTCGAAGTTTTCTATACCTTCGGAGACAAGATCCTGCTGGGCCTGAGCAGACAGCGGACCTGAATATGTTTCTTTACGAGGCATGATGAAGTAGAAAGTAGTATGTAACTTAAGATCAATGTAAGGAGACAAAGTGAGCCTAGGTCAATCCTGATAAATTGGCTACCTTGTCACCATCATGCCTTGCAGACGGGTTACCTTAAGAATTTACCTCCTACCAACCATGTACAAGGCAAGATGGCCGAGCGGTTAAGGCGTGTGACTCAAGCGATTGCTTGCCTGCTATGCGGGTCTTCTCATAACGTAATGTTGCGTGGGTTCGAATCCCACTCTTGTCAATGTTTTTATTGCTTATTTTGATCTTGCTAGTTTCTTTTGTCGATCGCACGCCCTGTCATCCACATATTGAACAGGTCAAAAGGACTCGTAAATAGCATACTCTTTACCATTCTGAAGTCTGAATCATCGAGTTTTTAACACAACTTGACCTCAGTACGAAGGCTTTGTTAGATGTTAGTATTCACGCCATCTACTTGAGTATTTCGTCTTTCAATGAGCGCGCGGAAATGGAGAAAGATTGGAATAGATTAGATCTGGATGATCTTGGAGCTTGTGCTTTATACTGATAACTGCATAGATGTCGACGATTATCTTTTCGGAATACCGCGACGCTGATCTCTTCAGGCTCCGCTTTCCTTGATAATAAATGGGTAGGATAGCTCGTCGTGCAAGGCCGCCCCCTAGCAGCTCGATTTCCTTCTATGGACGCACACAATCGATAGTAAGGCTTAACTCCCTTGAACCTATCTCTTAGAATATAGGAAGCCCAGATGCATTACAGTTACAAGTACAGACCAATCCTTGACATTCAACTCATCCGACGGCGCAATTACGCATTGCTTAGTGATATTATCTGGCAGTATCATCGACATCACTGCAGCAGCATCTGATATGCTGTTACCAGCTTGTGGAAGGAATATACGGATCCACTCATGAGCCTCTTTCTACCTCGACAAAGCCATCAATCTGTTTCGAAATATAGGTACTTTGGAGGAGCTTTATGAATGTAAGCAGCAGCAGCGTCGCATCCAGGGAAGGGAATCCAAAGATCCCAATAAATGGAAGTTTGATGTTATATAATTCTGGTCTGATTTGCATTAAAAACATTTTATGAGATTTTATGGTAGCTTAAGCTAATCCGGTAATTATTACTAAATGGGTAAATTTGAAGGAATAAGGCTTCCCTGTGTAACATTGACGGATTTCTGGCGTGCGAGACTGATAAGCAGTGAATGCAGCACTAGATTGTTAAATGCAATATATATATATATATGAGACTGCATTGCAAGATTGATTATGGTATAAATGATAAGCTGCTATCGTTCTCGATTGACATGGCCAAGCTCAGAAAGACTTTCCCTCTTGGGCTACCAATCTAACGCACGCATCTTAGTATGTCTTCTCATCTCCCAGCGGCGTTCTTCTTCAACTATACGGCACGACCCTTTGAGCGAAAAGGGCCCGTGTTCTTTCTTCCAAGACGTTGTGGGGGACTGCTGGTGGAATGGGGGGATATCCCCGTAGCATCGACGTCATCATGCGGCAATGAAGGGAGCGGATGGCAATCTGCATTCATCCTCGCGTTGCGGTACGCAGCGACTTTAGGAGACGCGGATGATCCGGATCTGGACTTCGACCTCGACCGTGTCACAACGTGTGCCTTCCTAGTTAGTACCGGAGGAACGGGAGTGAAACAAATCTGGCTCTTCAGAGGTGGACTTAGAATCTGCGTGGGGCTCATAGGAAGAATGTTCCTGGATATTGGGAGTTCATGGCGACGATCATCCCTGGGATCCATTTCCATCCTGTGTCTCTTGGCGGGGCTTGAACTCTGGCTCCGGCTTCTGGACATACTAGGCATGGGCGTGTACTTATCTTGTGTGACTGAGTCGTCTTTGAGCAAAGTATACTCTCGCCGAGCTCCACCACTGGACTTTGCAACTCGCAGAGGTTGGATATCATTCGACATGTCTGACTGTGAAACATCGTCGAATAGATCAGAATTCACTCTAACATGACCGCGCCTTTTTCCAACCTGGTGATGCATTCTCGGACTTCGAGTAGAGGCATCAGTGCTCGAATTAGATATGTCAATTTCTCCTTGATTACGTTCTTGACGCTTGTTTCCTCCGAGTATGGCTGATCCTGATGCGATGGAACTTCGTATCGAGTCCATCCATTTATTCTCTTTCTTTACCTGCTCAAGTATACCACGTTTGATGCTCTTGTGGCGTAGACTCTCCCAAGGAACCTCTTTCGCTCTTCTGCGCTCCTCTTCTTCATCATCGCTTTCATACAACTTCATAAGCGCCACAGACGTAGCATCTGAAGGTGACGGAGAACCGAGGCGAGAATGGCTATGGGACGAACTTTTGGATCGCGATTGCCTTTCTTTCTTGCTGGATGGTTTACTTTTAATGCTGTCCCTAGCTGGAGGGACCACAAGCGCCGCAGTCAAGAACTGTCCGCGTTCGTCTTCATCAGCTAAATATTCCTCCGGTACATGGAATCCTTTGACAGGATCAAAAGAAGGTGGTTCATGGAAGGAAGACCATCGAAGTTGCCCACTGATTCCGCGGTTTCTGTGCTTCGGAATTTCAAGCATATCCAGGTTCTGCTGTTCTTGCCATGTCTCTGTTTCGTGAGGATAAACATAATTATCTTGCTCAGGAATATATGGCGGACCGCATATAAGTTCATCATCGTCTTCTCGCATTCGCGGTCTGCGGGTGAAACACCCGCATAAGAACCAGATAGCGACACCAATGACAAATATCCCAAGTGCAGCAGCAACGGGCACAAGATCGACGAGATGGAACATACCGCCCGCTGTTGCATTTGTTACAGGAGTATTGATCGCCGAGTGTGTTTGTGAATTAGAAGCAGTAGACGTGGGTAAGGAAGACAAAAACACAGAGGAAAAAGTGGCCGAAGAAGATTCAGCGCGCGAACTTGAAAGAGTACTTGCATCTACAGCAGATGCCGATACTAAGGAAATTAAGACGGGAGGTCCTTGCGAGTCGGTTGGATTCGCTGGTGGAAGTGCAGGCTGAGTGTTCGCTGCGGGAAACGGCCACCAATAATCGTACGTCGATGATGTCGGTATTGGGTTGGTTGATGTAGCAAGGAGTTGCCTTTGACTGAGTCTTCCATATTCTTCATCAAGGAGAGTAATCTGACATGGTTTCGGTGTAATTGTGTGAGCCATAGCTATAGCACAGTGGATGTCGACCAAAGTATCCAGACAATCTGGTCTAGCGTCCACCGGGGTATAATTTCTAAAGAGTGTATTATAGTAGTGATTGGTCGGGCGCAACAACGATAAATCCAACCCTGCTTTCCACACAAAGAGCACTAAGATCGTGAACAGGGGCGTCAAAGGAAAGTCCTGCGGCAATATATGTCGAACGTCGGATAAGATGCGATGCAGGAGAATAAGACGGCCCAGTAACACCTGAGCGACGTGTTTTCCGCCAAAAGGTTGTTGGTCGGACTGCACTTGATTAATACACACGAATGGTTTTCTACCAAAAAGAGAATCGTCACTCACGCAACGGTGGAGGTGGACGCACTAGCTCTCCCCCTTGAGTCGTTTGCCGGTTTGCGGTGAACGAAGTAAAACTTCTTTTCGGAATCCGCGGTATATAGTTCAACTGGTCCTGTGATTTAACGTTATCTAGTTGATATCGCTCTTGCGCTGAAGGCGTAGGAGCATTCCGACGCTCAGGAGGTGCACTTCGAGACCGTGTTGGACGATGCCGAGGCCTTGACTTCCAGGTATTAACAGGAGGAGAAAGCAAGTTATGATCAACAATCTTTGGTGTACGAGAGCGCTTTGGGGAAGAAATAGGTGGGTTTATAAAGTCCTGGTCGACTGGCGACTGTGAAAGAGTTCTGTCAGCCTCCTCGTCCTCGTTTCTGTCCTTTTCAAGAACGACCATGATCGGTCTGGCTTGAGGAGTAACTGAACGCCGCTTGCCAAAGGTGAAATTCCCTGTATCCGGATACAAAGGAATAGGAGAAACGAGGACAGTGAGATCCGTCATGATGGTTTGTGGGTAAGGAAGTAATGTAGCACAAGGTATGTGCGCTGGAATTATTTTATGATAGCCGTTTCCATTTCTGGACGACAATCAGCTCCCAGCCAGAGGAATGATTGCAGGCGGCTCAGGGCGGTTTATCGTCCAAATATGTATGACAGAAACCCTTCGTTACGCCATATTCTACATATGGTTCTTCCAGTCCACTTTGTGGGTGTATACCAAACCTGGTCCCCGGGTTCTTGTCGTTCTTCCGATATCTTCCTCGACAGATGCACTTGTGACTAGCCATACATCCGCGAAACGAACCGTACGTACTAGCTATTTCTCGGGCTTGTTGACCAACTACTCTGATCTTACGTGCAGGTGATAGAAAAATCCATATCATGCACCAATTGCCAACAGAGCTATGGCTCCGTGTCGCCCATTATATACCGGACATCGATTTGTTCCGATTGGCGTCTGTGAATCGTTTTTTCTTGGACTTGGCCACAGATAGAAGGTATCGCGAGCTCGTAATCGACGACGATGACCCCGTGCTTTTGATTCAAAAGCTGAAGAAATTACAGTAGGGCTTAATTATTATTTTCTTTGTCTTTCGTTAACAAAATCTAGCAATGATACCGTTGTCGCAGGTCGAGTTCGATCCTTGACCATACATCCAAAGGCTGTGCGTTCTGCTTGCCTAAAGTCACGGAAGAATAAGAACAGAAACAATTATCCTGTGAGGCCCGCGAGAAGCTCATATTGGCCAGACCCCTTTCGGTTGGTGTACGACCCACAGAATCCCTTTGGTCTCTTTTTTAACACCCTTTCAAGTTTTCGTACTGCCAAGGTAGCCATAGAGGAAGACATCGAACTAGGCGACCAAATCCTAGAGGCCTTTTCCCATCTCCACTCCGTTCACGAATATTCCGTCGAATGGAAGGTAGGCAACGATATAGAGGCGTCATTCTGTGTGCCGCTTCTAATCGCCATCTGGCCTTTACATGCCCACAACCTGCGAACAATAAGGTTGGAATTGATGCTCAGACATTTATGCGATCTCGTATCCTCCGTCACCGGACTAGACCGCGTAGAAGTCCTTTTCCTACATTTTACCAGCGGTGAAGACGATTCCAAGAAGAAACTTAGAGAGCTTGCCATCTTCATTAACACCCTTGCTCCCACTCTTCAGTCACTTACAATCTCCTCCATTGGCCATCTCAACTTCTCATGGCTTTACTCAAGTCTGACGTATTTTCCCCATCTCACCTACCTTTCCTTACTGTTACCATGTGATCCTCGGCATATAACCGATCCCACAGGGTTCAACCAGTTCCTCCGCACGCATCGTGACATCGCCCACTTGTGCTTTTCTCCACAATACTGTTGCTACCAATCCGCCCAATCTGCGCAGGTTGGCTCTGCGTTCCAGCCCGCCTTCCTCCCCACAAATGACTGGTTGGACCAGGCCTTTGAAAACATCTCTTTCCAGAACTTGGACACCTTGGAGTTGGGTTTGAACATCTTAGGCTCGGGTGGGAAGCGGGTCATGCTACCCATTCCCCGTGTGGCGTCTGCTGCGAAATTTGTGAACAAGCTGACAATCGTCGGCTGTTTTATTTCCTTGGATGACCTTAGCGGATTGCTCCACCCATTTCCAAAGGACCCTCGGGCCCTCGTATTGGAAGTTCACGTTCTCAGCGTAGCACTCCTAGACCTTCTTGCCGACCTTCTCCCCAACTTGGAGATGCTTGATCTCACATACCGATGGGTCGGTCGTCTTGAAGAGACGAATAGTGTACGTATTGTCCGGCTACTTGTTAATGTTTTCCTTGCTAATTATAATCATTTTTCATAGATCGATTTTTCTGAACGAATGAAAGACAAGCAATACAATTCGTGGAAATTATCCAATCTAATCCTACGGTGCTCCCGCCAAAACGATGATGCTAGATGGCCCTGCCAACAAGCAATATCTCGAAGCATTCCTGGGCTGTACCGTCGTGCTTGATTATTTTCAATTCCAGTACGGGTTTATTTGCTTCTAAGTTCTAAAGAGCTCTTCTTTAAATCTTTGGTATCTAATATTACATGTTTCCTGAAAAAGTTTGTAACACAATATTGTATACATATAACATACGCGGTGTAATTACGGCGGTGGCAGTAGTGAAAGAAGCCTTTATTCAGCCATTTACGAACTTTGTTTCGGGCTCGGAGTTGACCTTAATTTTTGACCCGTTAAATCGGACCGTCAACGGTGTGACCCTGAAATATGCCTCGTCAATGCCGTCAACCCCAATGCCAACAGCACTAATGGCCGTAAGTAAACATTCAGGACCTCATCTAAAAACTTCTATTTGACCTAGTGCTGTATTCTCGAGAAAAGGCTCCGCTGTTCAACGTTCATTAGCATAGCTTCCATGTCCTCAAATCGAAGCTTCCAATTACCGGATCTGTTAAACATCGTCAAGGCTCTGGAATTACGCACGAATCGACATTGTCGCCTTGTAACGGACGCGTCAGAAAAATGGTTTACTGGGACTCTGAAAGAACAGGGAGAGCTGTCAGAAAGTGAGCTCTCGTACCTTCGGCCTATCAAAGCTGGATTGCTCTGCTCCTTGTGCTTTCCGACATGCGACGCGCCCCAGTTGCGTATTTTGACGGACCTTACGACCCTACTACTCTATTCGGGATTCAGAGACTATAGTTTCAACGATTGTCAGCCCAATCGGAGGCTGTCATGGAATTTTCAATCTTCTCTAGGCAGATCTGGGTCAAAAAAAGCGTTGAAGATGCACGAAGATGGATTGGAGATGTTGAATAGGCACACATTGCTCAAACAGTTGCGCCTTTTCCCCCCCTGTGTTGCCGATTTCACGAGACTGACATGACGTCTAGCATCGTCAAACAGTGCACTATGAATGTCACGTCGAAAACACCGGAACCGTGGTCGAAAAGATTTGAAGAAGCTGTCAGGGGTTATCAATACACGCAAGAGGAAGTCGTTGCGCAAAGATCAGACAAGGTCATCCCGTCTATAAACGAGTACATTGAAATGCGCAGAGAAATGCACGGGACTAGTATCACTCTAGGAATCGCGGAGCTATTGGAAGTATTTCAATATCCTGAGTTAACGGGGGCTGAAGCGGAGAAGATTTCTGCTTTAAAGCGTTCAGCTCTGGACATCATTTCGTGGTCCATGGTAAAGTATATCCTTGTTTTCTGCGCATATATCTGGCTGACTTTATGTTACAGGATGTTGCATCCTACCAATTTGACCAATCTCGAGGGAAAACTCACAATCTCGTCGCAGTACTAATGGCCCAGAGGAACCTCTCCATTCAGGGCGCAATCAATCAAGCCGGGAACATGATCAAGGAGGCCATGGCGTCCTTTTATGCGACTGAACGTGCCTTGTTAGAATCCTTGGACCCGCAAAAACCGTCTAATAATCGTGTTTTCTCGTGGCTTATCTCATTCTTCAGCGCTCCAGAAACCACGCCTGTGCCTTTTGGAGAAGAAAAAGCCACGCGCGAGGTGGTAGAAAGGTATATCCAGGTGCTGAAAGATTGTATAGTCGGTGTCATGCATTGGCTTTATGAGACAGAGCTGTTTTTTGGGAAGAAAGGGGCGGAAATTAGGACTTTTGGTTGGGTGTTTATAGACGAGGTCCCTGTTATGGCTGCATAGACAAGATTTCCTATAAATTGTTATATACATCGTTAAATAGTTCCAATTTGTCTGGGTAGTGTAGATTAATTATTAATGCATGCTTTCAAAATCAACCCTGTTCATCACCGGCAAGATTTGACGCTTTGCTTTCGAAGAACGTCGAGGGAAAACCTCCAAGCTTTTTTGAGGAAGGCTTACCGCAGGAAATCGTGACATTTGTTCCTGCAGGCTCATCACCTCTACCTCGGAGACACCAGAAACAAATTCTGTGGGACCAGAATCCGCGATGCTAAAAAAATTCTGCGAGTGGCGATCAAATTGGACGTTTCTAAACACGCGGCAGTCAATGTTGTTCACTACCACGATATTTGGAAAGATGAGGATAACGCGTAATGGTGAGTCCGCTGGGTTTCTCACTACCAAGGATGTAGTCATCGTCGTGAAATTCATAACAACCACAATTCTGTTAAGGGATATTGTCAGCATGCAAGTTAGAACAACTTACACCGACTCGCAGATAATATAGCTTTCACGGCTGGATATATTCAAAATGGTGAGTCGGTAGAGAACAGGAATGAACACAAGAAACTCATTGAAAAGAGCTGTTATTTGTATGGCGATGATATAAGCCTTGACGTGCAGTAGAACGTAGGCACGATGTGAACACCTTGTGTCATGAAGGTGGATGCTACTCCGACAACTATGGGTCAATTGAAGTCAAAGATAGCTACTATCAGAGGCCGCATCCCGTACACTGCACACACGTGGATGTAGAACAAAAAGCTGGTAGATGAATTGGCGACCACGAACAGGCCTCAAAGCACGATTTCCATTGCCTGAAATGTGCCAATTTGAACATATATATCGATGCATGCATCGCACAATCACATACTTACCGAGTTGGACATTTTTTCCTATGAGTAAGCCAAAGTGAGCAGCCTAGTATATTCATAAACATTAGTTGAAGGTCATTCCAATATTACTGAGATGTAATCATCTCGAACATTGTGAAGCATGTCCCATACGTATACCTGATGTACGAATTGTAGTTGCAGATACAATCTGCCTCTTCAGTGATCAAATTGACTTACACTTAACGAACATCCGATAATGAATTCTGAAGAGTAGTCTGAGATGCCAGATCGAGTGGCATAAATACAGCGGGCGTAGAAGGATTGAGTACTAAGGATGTGTCTGGAAAACCGTTGCAAACATTGACATTCTTGGCATTTGCTGTCCTGAGCGTATGTTTTTGGGCGAGAATTTAGTGTGCAGAAATTATTGAGCTCCCCGTAAAGAGAGATATTATTGGCCACTGGGAAAAGTAGAGAGAGGATATCTCTGAGAATTCATCAGGGGCGAAATTGAAAGCTTCCAGCACCCTCTCATTGATTAGAAATAGATATGAAAACCAATCATGATAACCTGGTCATAAATTCCAGGAGATTTGCAGTTATCCACCTATGATGTTTCGAGTTCTACAAAAGAAAATGAGAATAGGTCGCATAACTAGAAGGTACACAAAATGGGCCAGAACACCACCCACCCGGAAGGTGTAAATTTGTATGATTAGCGGTGGGTTATACTCGGGGACAGCATGATGACCTGCTGTACTTTTCAACTGTAACCTCATTTAATCGCTGATAGGAAGGCTTCAGTTGTTTTAGGCATTTCTTGACGCATATACACGTATGACAGTAGTATAATTGACGGTATAATTTGCACTGAATGTAAAACAAGTCAATTTTCCTCCTACGAAATAAATTGCACTTGGCAGGAAAGCTCGTAAGATTGTTCTCGGAGAAATCCAGATCATCCTCGAACGAATGTCAATAAAGAGGAAAAGCAGGTAGGCGCCCTTGCCTTTGAACATTTAATGCGAGCCAGTATTCAATTTTTGAAGATCAAGTGTTTCGCTTTCCGGCGATGTTCCTTTATGAGTAGCCTGGCTTTGCGAACGGTTTTGTGTAACATAAGTTTGATCATATCTTAGAAATGTTAGGCGGGGGTGACAGAGAGAGTACTAGAAAAGTGATTGAAATAGTATCAGAATTTAGACACTTGCGAAATGCGTAGTTTAGGGCAGGTTCCGACGCATTTTGAACTATACAACTTCCTGTTGCAATTCCAAAAACTTCGTCCATAATCCTCGCCATCAACCTATTTCTTGTCTTCCAATTGGGAAAAGTATCTCCAATAAGGCGCAGTCTTAAGAAACCACGAGCAACACGCTAGCTGCGCCGCTACCGATCGTGCGTAGCCTTTGCCAGACACGCATCTTGCACATTTTACTTGTCCTCGAGGCACTTTTAAAAGCGACGACTCAGCAGGCTATAGGCTACAACTTGATTGGTGTATATGTGCTAGAAGCTCTCCCGTGTGTTATGGAGAGACGTAATTTAGCCACGTTTCCGGCGTAAAGTGTTCCCTTAGTATTGTTGTACTTGGGATGCTGTATTCCAAGTATACTTAATATACAGGAACTTCCTTTCGATATACTCCTTTGTGAGTAATAAATTACACTGCATTTTGCGGCTTATGGGTGGTATGCTGACCCTTATGAGAAGTGTAATCAACAATGCCCACTTCGATCCTGTTACGAAGTCCACGATGGTTACAACTTGCATAGCCAGACGGACTAGTTTTAGAAAAACCCAGGGCCGCTCATTTGCACCCTTGCTCTATATATTGACTCTGTTAAACCCCTTCAATCGTGTGCAAATTGCTATGACTTCGACTGCACCATCAACCAACGCCTTCCTCTCTACAACGGAAGAGTACTATAATGTGCCAGTCTATATCGCAAATCAGCCTCCTCAAGATGCGTTCGACGCCCTTCTAACAAAAATAGCGTCCAACTGCTCCAATGATCGTACTCTCGTCGAGGAATTTGTGACGAATATGAAATCGCCGGCATACGACGTTCTTGAAGGCCCTCAACCCACTGAGTCGAAAGATTTCCTTCTCATCAAGAAAGTAGTTGTTGAAGTACTTTTTGAGGCCATCGAGAAAGAAGATAACCAGTGCATCGCATTGTTATTCCAACATGGACTCGTCTCAGCACAAACAAATGGCTCTCATATGCAAAGAACCCCCTTGCTACAAGCTATATCACAGAAACCCATCAACATAGGCGTTATCAAGCAGCTTCTACTTCTCGGCGCTGACCCAAATGAATTTGGTTATCCAGATCCAGTAAGTCATTCTTTATATCACTCATGCGTATTTTCTTATACAGTGATCACAGGAAAAGACGCAGTGTTCTGAAATACGCACACCATTAATGCTTGCAGCCATGCAAGGGTCACTCCCGGTGACAAAGCTTCTATTTGAGCCACCGTATTCTGCCGACGATGGCATGGTCGCCCCAGACGGAGAAATCGCTCTTCATTTGGCTCTTGTAGGGGGTCACCGGGCAATAATCGATTACCTTCCTTCACGGCGCGCGGGTGGATATTTGCGGTACAAAGCGCGAAATAAGGAGAATATCCGTCGGATTCAAGGCGCTGTGCTTCGTATTTATGACATAGCCAAGCTCTTTCTCTGGACGATTCCCAAGTTTTTCATTTGGAGGCTGCCCAAATTTATATTATGGACTATTCCATATCATTGCGCCAAAAAACTTGGGCACATGCTCCATGCCTCCCTTGTATGGTGCTGGGCTAATAGGAAAAAATTCATACTATGGTGCAAGCACCAAGTTGTGGAATTACCGAAGAGAGCTGTCAGGGCAGGAAAGGCGACTTGGAGGGGCATCAAGAAAGTCCCCAAAGCAATTGTCGATGGGAGTAAGGCCCTGTGGAAATTCGGAACGCGAACTCTACCAAGGTGGGAAAAAACATTCGCCATTTGGCTCTGGAAATTTTCCACCCAGACTCTCCTACGATGGCTTCAGACAATCGCCAACTGGCTTTTGAAGCTCCTCACTGTCAGGCTCCCCAAAGTTATTTGGGCAACGTCGAAGTGGATTTGGTCCGGGATTACCTCATTCAGTCGGGCGATCTGGGAAGTTGTTTCAAGCATCTTCAGCTTGCTCCATACCATCCTTCAGGCGATACTCACATTTCTACGCAAAGTGACACTGAGAGACATATGGAATGCGATCTGCGACCTCTTTCGAACACTGCTTATCACTTTGCCGCAAACCATCTGGTCATGGATTATAAACTTTGGAGAGTTATCCTACAAGATTTTCGATCACCTTTTTGGGTGGGCGGGAAGATTTATTTGGAGTGTTTGCAAGCTGTTGAAGGAAGTGGTTATGTACATTCCAAAGCAATTTTGGATCATCATCGTCCGCATCATGGACTCTTTGGGTATAGCTTTGCATGAAATCGGGGTTTGGATTAACCCAAAGGCATGATAGGCTTTTCGAGGCCACCTTTCTCTAAGCTTCACCGTTGTCTTCTGTAACTGACCAGTGATTCCCATTTAATTTTACATATATGCCGTTTTCTTAGTGGTAGTAGTTGCTTTCCTCAGGTCAGGTTAACGGAATTTTACTTTTGTACCCTTCGACCCAGCACTCCCGTATTTGAGATTTACCAAATTTCTATGTGATTTTCTTTCATGGGTTAAAAATGCACAACGACTCACGACAGCATTTGCGGGACCGAGCATGGATATGAGTCGGAGTTTGTATTTGCCGGCCCTAAACCGCAACCTAATTTTTTGTATAGGCACACGTCCCCATCGTCGAGACTGTCTATCAGATCTCTAATACAGTAGGCGACCAACGAGTCCCACTTAAAAACTCGTCGTAAGGATTATTATTACTCTTGTAATGGTTCTAGGATTTGATATATTTCGTTAGAAATTCAATATGGCTCCCTTCTCAAAACCTGAGACCGTGCTTAAGCAGGCCGAAGGACTCGTTTCCGTTGGTCAGACGCACGCAGCTCTCCAGTCATTAACAGAGATGTTCTCCTCAAAACGATTCAGATCGACTCCTCTCACTTCGTTGGAACCAATTATGCATCGCTTTATCGAACTTTGTGTGGATATGAGGAAAGGACGTACAGCCAAGGAGGGACTTATGCAGTACAAAAACATTGCTCAGAATACCAGCGTTCAGAGCATTGAAACCGTCGTCAATCGCTTCATCCAGCTTGCAGACGCGAAGGTCCGGGAGGCTCAGGAGAAGGCGGCTGTCAAGTCTGCGGTTGATATTGACGATCTAGAGGCCAGCGAAACTCCCGAAAGCATTCTTCTTGGTGCAGTCAGCGGAGACCAAAGCAAAGACCGTACAGATCGCGCCCTTGTTACTCCGTGGCTCAAGTTCCTTTGGGAGAGTTATAGAACTTCATTAGAGACTCTCAAAAATAATGCGCGCCTCGAGGCTATCTACCAGGTGCGTTGTAAATATTGCTCGCTGCCTGAGTGGGTGTTATTTATGATATCATCATTTTAGCAAATAGCCCAACAAGCATTCAAATTTTGCCTCAAGCACCAGCGTAAAGTCGAGTTCCGTCGTTTGTGCGAAACTCTCCGCCTGCACCTTTCCAATGTTGCCAAATATTCGCATCAACAACATTCTATCAACCTCTCCGACCCTGACACCCTTCAACACCATCTCGATACTCGCTTCGCGCAACTCAACACTTCAGTAGAACTTGAGTTATGGCAAGAGGCTTTCCGCTCCGTTGAAGATGTGCACAACCTCCTTACAATGGCCAAGAAGGCACCTCGCCCAGCTATGATGGCTAACTACTACGAGAAACTTACCAAGATCTTCTTGATGAGTGGCAATGCACTGTATCATGCAGCTGCTTGGAATAGGTATTACGCCATTGTCACCTCCATTGGTGGTAAATCCGATGAAGAAATGGGTCGTTTGGCTGCTCAGGTTCTCGTCAGCACTCTTGCTGTCCCCGTTGGCCTCCAGGCCGAAGAGGCCGAAGAGCTTAAGGGCAAGAGCGCGAGATTGACCGCCCTTCTTGGTCTCACACGCGTGCCCACGCGCTCTGGATTGCTAAGAGATGCAGTAAGATGCTTCTCGTGCAAGTAATATACTTCCGAGTTCACTGACCTCCATTTTTTAGTTGTCGCGTGATGCTTTAAAACTTTCACCCCAGACCATCAAATCATTGTACAACATCCTAGAAGTCACGTTTGACCCTCTTACCCTCTGCGCATCTATAGCCCCTCTCTTGCAGACTCTTGCTGGTGATGAAGCTTACGCACCCTATCTCACTCTCCTCCAACGTGCCTTACTCTCCCGTCTGCTCTCCCAGCTCTCCCAGGTTTACTCGACCATCAAAATTAGCAACCTCCTTTCCCTCGTTGCACCACTTAAGGAAGCCGGATTGGAGGGCGCCTTTGATGAAGAACAAATTGAAGCCTATATTATGGGCTGCGCCCGCCGAGGAGAGCTCAGCGTTCGTGTCGACCATAAGGACGGAAGCATCACCTTTGTCGATGATCCTTATGTATCTAATGACGACCAGCCAACCGCTTCCACCTCTTCCTTGACTAAGGAAAAAACTGTCCAACCATCGACCGCCGATCTCGTTCGCACTCGTCTCAGCAAGGTAGCAACTTGTCTCAAAGACACCCTCAATATCATCGAACCCAAGGAGCCTGCTCTGTCAGTCGAGGAGCAGAGCGCCAAATTTAATGCTTTGGTTACTGCAGTTAACTCGGAGAGAAAGGCACTACAACTCCGTCGGGCATTGGTTGCTAGACGTCGTGAGCTCCTCAGCGAGCTCAGCGTACGCAAAGAAAAGGAGGAAAGCAGCCGTCGGGCAGAGACTTCCAGGAAGGAGAAGGAAGAGGAGGCTAGACGTCTGAAGGAGGAGCTGAGGAGGAGAGAACAGGAGCGCACGAAGAAGGAGATCGAGACGATCCGCATTGATGAGGCGAAGAAATATGCACAAAGTCTTGTGGATAAGGGTATCTTGAAACCTAATGATGTCGACGTACGCATTTTATCTTTTTGTTTTCTTTTTTTTTCTAAATTTCTTTTCGATGTCAACAATAGAAATTGGAGACATACGACACAGAAGGACTCATTACTATCCAAGTTGCGCAACTGGAGAAGGAGAAGAAGGAGCTCTCGGAGAAACTCAGGGTCACAGCCAAGCGCATCGACCATCTTGAGCGTGCATTCCGAAAAGAAGAGCGACCTCTACTCGCCGAGGATTACCAGAACCAGCAGAAGACCGACAAGGAGACATTCGAGTCCATTCAAAAGGCACGTCGTGAGGCTTCCCTGGCAGAACATCAAGAAGACCTCGCTACCAAGGCACGCTTGAGTCGCATGCTTGACGATTACCGAACAAGGAGAGAGGTTATTATTGCGAAGAAGGGCGAAGAATTCGCAAAGAAGAAGGAGATTGCTGCCAAGAAGATTGCCGATGAGAAGGAAAAGAGGAGAAAGACCGTCTTAAAGGCCAGAGAAGACGAAAGGATCCGCTTGGAGAAGGAGGAGAAACTCAGACGCGAACGGGAGGCGGAGGAGGCCAGGAAAGCAGCAGGTATGTCTATTTCAAGTATACGCCAGGTATTTTTTGTAATCCTTTCCCTGTAGTTGCCGAAGAAGAAGCTCGACGAAAGGCCGCCGAAGAAGAGGCTGCTGCTGCCGCGGCCGAAGAAGCGGCACGCAAAGCAGAGGAAGAGGCTGCTGCTCGTCGCGAGCAGCGCGAGAAAGAAAGGCAAGCTGCCTTGGAGCAAGCTAGGCGTCAACAACAACGCGAAGAAGAGGCTCTGGCCCGCAGACAAGCAGCCAAAACCGTTTCCGCTGCCCCCCCTGTTCGTGCCTCAGTCAAGGAAGAGGCGTCTGCCTGGAGACGATCCACCCCTGTTGCCGCCCCTGCTGCCCGTGCTGCTGCCGACACAACCCCCCCTCCTCGTTCGGAGAGCCCCGCTCCTGCCAAATACCGCCCTGGCGCTCTTGGAGGAGGAGGATGGAGAGAAAGGGAGAAGGAGAAAGCTGCTGCCACTTCAGGAGGTGCTGCACCTGCCGTTCCTCCTGCCGTCGCTTCTCGGGTTTCTGGAGCGGCTTCGCCTCGTCCTAGCTCACCTGCTCCTTTAGCAGAGGAAGATGGATTCCAAACGGTTGCCAGAGGTGCACCTGGCACCTGGCGCGCGCGCAGAGGCCGTGCTTGATCGCATTCTACTTACTATCAACGATTTTGTACTCGCAGGTAGATTTCGTTGTCTTCTTTTCATACATGCACATACATCTGCATCACACTTCAATTTGCGCAGTCTCTCTCTACTCGTTCGCTCTTCTTTTCCTTCTCTTATGCTTTTCAATTTGTATGCTATTCTATGCTTATGCGGATAATCCTAAGATACAGGTCTTTGTATTGAACTGTGAAGCATGGTAGATTACCACTTTTCGTGAGCTGGGCGAACTGTAATGTTTCACGGAAAGAATGAGAACCGGGGTGATGATGGGTTTTACTTCAAGGAAGACTTACGGTCAAGTTCCCAAGTCCACGCTGAACGGTCTTGGTTAACGAGATACAGGTAAGACTGTAGACGGGTGATTTTAGTGATGAGTTAATAAGAAGATAAGGCTGCCTACAGAAGCAATGCTTTCGGGCCTCAAACGAGTATCTTTCACTGCGTCTTTATCTGCTTTCGGGTCAAGGAGAATGACGCCATCGATTATAGCCTACCAGAGGATATATGATATAATATTAGCGCTGTCTTCAAGACTCATAAGCTGGAAAAGACAAAGAAAACTTACATGAGCGACATGAATGTTCTCCTTCCCAAACTCTTTCGCCAGACTCTGAGACAAAGCCCTCGCACCGAACTTGCTCGCCGAAAAAGCACTAGTGACGACATTTCCCCGCGTAGCAGACGTCGCGCCTGTAAAAATCAATGTGCCCTTCTTGCCATTACCCTCCTCAATCTCGTTCTCCTTGAACGAGAGGATCGCTCCGCGGGAGAAGGAAAACGCGGCTGCGACGCCTGTCTGCAGAGTGTCTTGCACGTCTTGGGGTGTTATGTCGAGGAAAGGCTTCCATACGCCGTGCCCAATGTTGAATACTGCTGCGCGGATTGCATAGTCGGGTTTGGGGAAGGCTTTGTGAATCGAGGACCAGGCAGACGTTATGTCGTCGTGCGAGTATGAGGGGATAGGAAATGGTTTCGCCTGTTTGAGTTGGAGGAAGGTTTGAACTTGTAACCTTTGCGGTATTTTCAGGTGCATAGCTTCCCATGCAGGGACGTACCTGGCCTCCTCCGCTGTTTATTTCATCTGTTAACTTATCAAGCGCGCCAGTTCCACGCGTGTTTCGCCCGACTAACGCGACGCTGTACCCGTTCTTCGCAAAGAGACGCCTGTATCGTTATCACAAAGGCAAAGGTTTCAGCAAAAATGATGACCTAGCAGCACTTTACTTACGCGGTCGCTGCACCTGTTCCGATGCCATTTCCTATTCCTAAACGTATTTCGTTGAATATTCGCTATTAACAGGGACGGATTGCCACCAAGAAAATGTACCACGAACCACCGACGACAAGGACACGTTTTGCAGCTTGCGATGTCATTGGCAATGTTTTCTGAAAAGTTTGAAGCTATGACTCGTCGAAAGAGATGTTAGTTGGTCTGTCGGTTTCAACCAGTCATGTTTTTTTTATTATGAGTAAGCTCGCTCGTAATTTGTCTCGGGGACTTGAGTGCGCCTGAGACCGTGCTGATGATGTCGGCGATTATGATGGGATTGGCACGGCGGACAAATGCTTGTCAAGTCCGATTTAGTCGGAGCTTGTCAAGTCATGCGTCGCCCAGTTGTCAAATTGATGGCCGTACAGAGCCGTCAGTCGCCCAAATATTAATTGAACCGCGCCAATTGATCACCACATCTGCCGACGAACGGCTGAGAACGTACAATCATCTGGCCGGAGACAACGTCATCATCTTCGCATTTCTCTCAACAGACACATCGGACGCAAGATTGAGCGCTGCTCACAGGCACCGGTTGCGTGGCTGTAAGCAGCAATAGTGGGGGACACAGGTGAGCACCCAGGTTTTATGAAAGATTAAAAAAGAAATATATTCTATTCTAATTGAATGTCATAAGGTACACAACGGGGCAAACAAATGATATTAAAATTGAGCCAAAAAAACAGCTGTCTGGCCAGGCCAGAAAATAGTGCTGCTAGTCAATAACAGAGTTGAGAAAAGATAAAAAGGATGGTGTAAAATTATACACATAGATGATAGCAAACACCCTTCCAACATCCCAATATCTTCAGTTTACCAGCTGAGAGCACAACAATGCAGCTTCCGGGGCCCATCCATGGATCCTTGAAAAGTGAAATAATTTCTGGCGAGCGAGGACGAAAGGAAGAAAAAAGAGAATATCTAACGAACAACGGGATCCTGGGGTAAGGGTTGCACAACTGAGCTGCATCCTGACTGAAAAGGTGCTAAGTGCAGGCGCAAAGTGGGAGAGGAGGTCGGTTGTGGGCGTGGTGAAAAGGTGTGCAAAAGGAGGGTCGCGTAGGACGCAAGGACAACGCGGAAGAGAAACGAGCTGTATGCCGACTCGAACTTTGAACCAGAGTAAACTGTAAACGCGGCTCAATATGCCGAGCACTTGACAAATCACTTGACACATGACTTGACAAGCTCCGCCTGAATCGGACTTGACAAGCATTTGTCCGCCGTGTGGTGATCACGATTTCAAAGTCAACGATGCGACTTGTAATTATCTTTTTCATTCCCTTCCTTATCTTTGTCTCTGGAGTTGGTATTTCACATCTGAGCATTATTAATTTTTCTGGATCTTGGACCTATCGTGACTATTGGAGCACCGCTGCGCGCCACCATTTTCTACGCTGTAAATCAGTGGGTACTATACGTGCGCATGATCCTGTATGATCTCTATTCCTGGACAGTCCATTTTCGTGACTTCATTCTACTTGCTTCAACATGGCCCTCAGGACTTTTATATAAGGAACTGTAAGAAGAAGACAGGGATGTGAAACCGGTTCTATGCACCGTTGCTCTTGTTCTTTTCTCTGGGTCATCCCTCCTCTCCTTGCTCTTCTTCTGGTTATTAGGAGCTCTGAACACCGGAAAACCAAAGTCAAGTCGTCATGTATATGCAAATCTCCCTCACTCTCATTCTGGGCTTAATTTTCTCTGTCTTTGTTCTTGGTAACCATTTATCTGTTTTTTATTTCTTTACGCAATTCCTTAAATGCTCGTATTTTCAGTTCCATCCGCATCTGCAAAGAACCACACACTTTTCGCGCGCCAGTTCATCCATGGGATCGCGGTTCCCAACGTGACTGTAAATTCGCCTGCTGAACTCCCTAGCATGGTAAGATTCTTTGTTATCATTATGACTTAAACTCCCGAATTCATTGCGTACAGTGCTTAATGAGCTGCACTCCCATGCTCAGGGATTTTGCAGTAAGTTAGAATATATTTTCCCTCGATGTTGACGCGCTTTACATCAAATAGAAATACGACGGTATAGATGGAGGAACAGTTGACAACTTTGTCCAAGATGAAAAATGTCTGTGCACCGACCAGATGTATGCCAAGCTACAAACGTGCACGAACTGCCTCGTTAAGCTGTCCGAGTTAGAGGACTATGTGTCACAAATTAAGGATATGGTACAGGGTAGGTCTCGAGTCAATCCTACGATAACTGAAATATCGATCAATTGCTACAAACCAGAGTTCGTGATTAATTGCAAGAACAGTGGAAACCCTGTATCCAATGTCACCTCGGCCGGTAGTTCTACCACGAGGAAAACAAGAATGTCTATTACGCATGCCAGCTCGATCATGACAACCACTGTTATCACTTCCGAGTCGACGGACTCCCACACGGAGCAATCGACTTCTGGAACAGAAACCGCCACGACTATTTCGTCCACTGCAGATGTATCGACTGCAGTGGCTACGGCTACAACACAATCGGCTCAGTCGGGCGTAAAGCACCTTGTGCTCGGGAACTTGTTGATTCGCAGAATTAGCATGGTAGTGTTCGTGACTCTGGGTACTATGATTCTTTAATATTCTACCGTCATTTTCATTGAAGAAATGTCCTTCACTCTGATTGATTTTTTAAGTATATTCTCTACATATATGTATTCCTTTCGTTATTATTGTAACTTCTACATAAATTTATTATCGGTGTACCACATGCGGTTCA
>Ga0247779_1000165_pt1 | contig 52033 bp, 33 predicted proteins | sample UWRJL221509R5_FD_179925 | JGI IMG/M metagenome (GOLD analysis project Ga0247779, IMG submission 179925) | Plant litter microbial communities from Arlington Agricultural Research Station in Wisconsin, United States - UWRJ-L221-509R-5 | ecosystem: Environmental > Terrestrial > Plant litter >...
CGCTGGCCTTGCGCATCGATCTGTCCGGCGAGCCGTCGGTCGCCGACCTGCTGGAACGCGTGCGCGATGCGGCACTCGGTGCACAGGAGCATCAGGACCTGCCCTTCGAGCAAGTCGTCGAAGCAGTACAGCCGGAACGCCGCCTCGATCACACGCCCTTGTTCCAGGTGATGTTCGCCTGGCACAGCCATGACGAGGAAGCGTTCAAGCTGCACGGCCTGCAGACCGAATCGGAACCGGCGATCGTCGACTCGCTGCAGTTCGATCTCGAGCTGATCCTGGGCGAGCACAACGACACGCTCGCCGGCAATCTGAGCTACGCGACGGCGTTGTTCGATGCAGCCACGATCGAGCGCCATCGCGACTATCTCGTCGCGGTGCTCGAAGCGATGGTCGCCGATGCGCAGCAAGCGGTCGCACGCATCGATCTGCTCGGCCACAGCGAACGCAGTCTGCTGCTGGACACCTGGAACCGGACGGACGCGCCGTTTCCGCAGGACCTGTGCATCCATCAATTATTCGAGCAGCAGGTGCAGCGCACGCCCGACGGTGTTGCGCTGGTTCACAACGGATGTTCGCTCAGCTACACCCAGCTCAACGCGCAGGCGAATCGGATTGCTCATCATCTGATCGGCCTCCGCGTCCAACCCGACGACCGGATCGCCCTGTGTGCCGAGCGCGGCATCGCGATGGTGGTCGGTCTGCTCGCCATCCTCAAAGCCGGCGCTGCCTATCTGCCGCTCGATCCGGCGTATCCGGCCGAGCGGCTCGCGCACATCCTCGCCGATGCCGCGCCGACGATCCTGCTCAGCGATGCGGCCGGACGCGCCGCGCTCGGCGAAGCCGCGTTGCGTCCGCTCAGCGTGCTCGATCTCGATAGCGCGCATCCGCCGTGGGCTGGCCGCAGTGCCGACGATCCCGATCTCGCACGATTGACTGCGCGCCATCTCGCCTATGTGATCTACACCTCCGGTTCCACCGGCATGCCGAAGGGCGTGATGGTCGAGCATCGCCAGCTGCTGTCATCGACCCTGGCTCGCATCGCGTACTACCACGCCGGCGCCGGCGATCGTTTTCTGTTGCTGTCGTCGATGGCGTTCGACAGTTCGGTCGCCGGCATTTTCGGTACGCTGACGAGCGGTGGCTGTCTGCATCTGCTCGATCGCGACTCGGCACAGGACCCGCATGCCGTCAGCCGAGTCGTGCTGCGTGAAAAAATAAGCGGCCTGCTCTGCGTACCCTCCTTCGCGCAGCTGCTGCTGGCTTCCTTCGCATCCGACGAACGCGGCGTGTTGCGCGATCTGATCGTCGGCGGCGAGCCGTGCCCCGCATCGCTTTCGCAGGCCGCCGCAGCGTTCGATCCTGCGATGGCATTGCACAACGAATACGGACCCACCGAAGCGGCCGTATGGTCGACGGTCCATCGCTGCCGGCCGCAGGATGCTCACCCGATTCCGTTCGGCCGTCCGATCGCCAACGCGCGCATCTACTTGCTGGATGCACGTGCTCAGCCGGTGCCACTCGGCGCGACTGGCGAGTTGTACATCGGCGGCGCCGGTGTGGCGCGCGGTTATCTGCATCGTCCGGAGTTGACCGCCGAACGCTTCCTCGACGATCCGTTCAGTCCGCATCCCGGCGCACGCATGTATCGCAGCGGCGATCTCGCGCGTTATCTGCCCGACGGCAATTTGATCTTCCTCGGGCGCAACGATCATCAGGTGAAGATTCGCGGCTTTCGCATCGAGCTTGGCGAGATCGAGGCGCGCATTGCCGAGCACGCGGGCGTGCAGGAAATCGTGGTGATCGCACGCGAGGATGTGCCGGGTGAACCGCGGCTGGTTGCCTACGTGGTGCCGGTGCGTGACGCGCCCGCAGACCTTGCCGCTGCGCTGCGCACGCGAATCGCTGCACAGTTGCCCGGCTATATGGTCCCAGCCGCCTTCGTCACCCTCGATGCGCTGCCGCTCAGCGCGCATGGCAAGCTCGATCGCAAGGCGCTGCCCGCGCCGGACAGCGATGCCTTCGTGCATCGCCATTACGAGCCGCCGCACGGTGAAATCGAGATCGCGCTCGCCGAACTCTGGCGAGACCTGCTCGGCGTCGAACGCATCGGGCGCCACGATCACTTCTTCGAACTCGGCGGGCATTCCCTGATCGCGGTGCGTCTGATCAGCCGACTGGGACAGGTCTTCGCGCTCGATGGCTTGCCGCTGACCACCGTGTTCAAGCGACCGGATCTGGCGGGACTGGCGGAAGCGATTGCTGCGCATCGCAGCGCTTCGCCGTCGCAAGGATTGCCGCCGATCGTCGCGCGAGCACCGACCGACCTGTCGCCATTGTCATTCGCGCAGCAACGCCTGTGGTTCCTCGCCCAGTTCGACAATGCGTCGAGCCGTTATCACATCCCATTGCTGCTGCGTCTGCACGGTCAGCTCGACACTGACGCGCTCGCGCGCAGCCTGGACCGCCTGTTCGCGCGTCACGAAGCGCTGCGCACGATCTTCCGCGCCATCAACGGTCAGCCGCAGGTGATGTTGTTGCCGGCCGATGCCGGCTTGCCGCTGCTCGAACATGATTTGCGCAACGTCGCCGATGCTACCGAAGCGCTCGCCCGGCTCACCGCTGAAGCGATCCAGCGCCCGTTCGATCTCGCCACCGGTCCGCTGATTCGCGCCAGCCTGATGCGCGTTGGCGAACACGAGCACGTTTTCGTGCTCACCCTGCATCACATCGTCTCCGACGGCTGGTCGAGCGATCTGCTCGCGCGCGAACTGAGTACGTTGTACACCACGTTCCATCGGGATCAGCCTGACCCACTGCCGCCGCTGCCGATCCAGTATCCGGATTACGCCGTGTGGCAGCGCCAATGGCTGACCGCCAAACACCTGCGTCCGCACGTTGAATACTGGCGTCGCACCCTGGCCGACGCGCCGACCCTGCTCGCACTTCCAACCGATCGGCCACGACCGCCGCAGCAATCCTTTGCCGGCGCGATGCTGCCGATCCGACTTGAGCCACGTCTTGCGCAGGGTCTGAAGCGACTCAGTCAACAGCACGGCAGCAGCGTGTTCATGACCGTCATGGCGGCCTGGGCGATCGTGCTGGCACGCCTGTCGGGGCAGGACGATCTGGTCATCGGCACCGCGTCGGCAAATCGCGGCCAGCGCGAAACTCATGCGCTGATCGGCTTCTTCGTCAGCACGCTGGCCTTGCGCATCGATCTGTCCGGCGAGCCGTCGGTCGCCGACCTGCTGGAACGCGTGCGCGATGCGGCACTCGGTGCACAGGAGCATCAGGACCTGCCCTTCGAGCAAGTCGTCGAAGCAGTGCAGCCGGAACGCCGGCTCGATCACACGCCGCTGTTTCAGGTGTTGTTTGCGTGGCAGAGCAATGACGAAGGTAGATTCGAGCTGCCGGGATTGCGCGTCGAATCCAGCGATGCGGCGTCCGATGTGATTCGCTTCGACCTCGAACTGCATCTGCATGAGGCCGACGGGACGATCGAAGGCTTGCTGAGCTACGCCACCGCGCTATTCGATGCAGCGACGATCGAACGTCAGCGCGGATATCTGATCGCGGTGCTGCAGGCGATGGTGGCCGATGCGCAGCGACCGGTCACACAGATCGAGCTGCTGGACACTACCGAACGCAACCTGCTGCTCGCCGAGTGGAACCACACCGAGCAGCCTTATCCGAGTGAGCTGTGCATCCACCAGTTATTCGAGCAGCAGGTGCAGCAGTGCCCGCATGCGATCGCACTGATTCACGGGAAGCAATCGCTGAGCTACGCCGAACTGGATCTGCGGGCGAACCGCCTCGCGCATCATCTGATCGGTCTCGGCGTCACGCCCGGCGATCGCATCGCGCTGTGCGTCGAGCGCAGTCCGATCATGCTCATCGGGCTGCTCGCGATCCTCAAGACCGGCAGCGCGTATGTGCCGCTGGATCCGTCCTACCCGACCGAACGCTTGAACCAGATCGTCGGCGATGCTGCGCCCTCGTTCGTGCTCTGCGATGCGCAGGGGCGCGCCGCGCTCGGTGAGGAAACGGCCGCCGGCTTGCGCCTGCTTGCCCTGGAAGCGTCCCCGCGCGGATGGGATGAGCTTCCCGCAGACGCACCCGATGCGCAGAGGCTTGGACTGCATCCGGATCATCTGGCCTACGTCATCTACACCTCCGGTTCCACCGGCACGCCGAAGGGCGTGGCGATGGCGCATCGGCCACTGGTCAACCTGATCACGTGGCAGATCGCGCAGTCACGCGCGGCCGGGCTGGACCAACCAAGTACTCTGCAATTTGCCGCGCTCGGCTTCGATGTCGCCTTCCAGGAAATCTTCAGCACACTGTGTGCCGGCGCGACCCTGGTGCTGATCGATGCACAGACGCGGCTGCATTTCGGAAGCTTGCTCGACACCGTGCGCACGCAGCAGGTGCAGCGTCTCTTTCTGCCCTACATCGCCGCGCAAAGTCTGGCCGAGGCGGTCGATGCGTTGGACGAAAATCCAGCGCGACTGCCGCAGGCGCTGCGCCAGGTCATCGTCGCCGGCGAACAGCTGCGCCTGACGCCCCAGCTCAAACGCTTCTTCCAGAAGCTGCCGGCGTGCTCGCTGCACAATCACTACGGTCCGACCGAAACGCATGTGGTGACCACGTTTCAGCTCGATGCCGCGGCGATCCAGCGCTCGCCGAGCCACGTGCCAATCGGTCGTCCGATCGCCAATACGCGCACCTACCTGCTCGACGCACAGCAGCAGCCGGTACCACTCGGCGCCGTGGGCGAGCTTTACATCGGCGGCGTCGCCTTGGCGCAGGGTTATCTGCATCGGCCCGAATTGACCGCCGAGCGCTTTCTCGCCGATCCGTTCAATCCACAACCGAATGCGCGCATGTATCGCACCGGCGATCTCGCACGCTATCTACCCGACGGCGATCTGGTCTTCCTCGGGCGCAACGACCAGCAGGTGAAGATTCGCGGCTTTCGCATCGAGCTTGGCGAGATCGAGGCCGCGCTGGCTGAGCACGCGCAGGTGCGCGAAGCGGCCGTGCTCGCGCGCGAGGACAGTCCCGGCGTCATCCGGCTCGTCGCCTATGTCGTGCCCGAAACCGCGGAGCCGGCGCGCGAGGATCTGACTGGCAACTTGCGCGAACACCTGAGCGAGCGCCTGCCGGAATACATGGTGCCGAGCGCGTTCGTGACGCTCGATTCCTTTCCGTCGACCTCGCACGGCAAGCTCGATCGCAGGGCCTTGCCGGTGCCCGACGACGAAGCCTTCGTGCGCCAGACCTATGTGGCGCCGCAGGGCGAGACCGAACGCACGCTCGCGCGACTGTGGCAGGAACTGCTCGGCGTCGAACGCGTCGGACGCGAAGATGATTTCTTCGCGCTCGGCGGACATTCGCTGATCGCCGTGCGCCTGATCAGCCGCCTCGCCCAGATGTTCGGCAGCGAGCTTTCGCTGGGGACCTTGTTCGCCCATCCGATCCTGCATCGACTCGCGCACGCACTGGATGCGGCGCAGACGGACGCAGGCGCCGCCACGTCGACGCCGATTCCACGGCTGCAACGAGAAGGCCCGCTTGCACTCTCCTATGCGCAGCAGCGGCTGTGGTTCCTCGCCCAACTCGACAGCGTCAGCGCGACCTACCATCTTCCATTCGCATTGCGACTGCGCGGCGAACTCGACAGCGACGCGCTGCGCCGCAGCCTCGATCGCTTGTTCGCCCGGCACGAAGGTCTGCGCTCGATCTTCGTCGCCGAGCACGGACAACCCCACGTCGAGCTGCTGCCGTCCACGCATCCGCTGCCGATGCTCACGCATGATCTGCGTCGCAATGCCGACCCGGCGTCGGCGCAGACACAGCTCATCGCCGAAGTGATGGATGCGGATTTCGATCTCGAGCGCGGCCCCTTGATCCGCGCTCTTCTGCTGCGTCTCGACGAGCACGAATACATCTTCGTGCTCAACCAGCATCACATCGTTTCCGACGGCTGGTCGCTCGGTGTGTTGATGCACGAACTCAACGTGCTGTATGCCGCCTTCAGCGAAGGCCGCCCCGATCCGCTGCCGCCGCTGAGCGTTCAGTACCCCGACTATGCGGCCTGGCAGCGCGAGTGGCTGAGCGGCGAACGCCTGCAGGTGCAGACCGATTACTGGCGACGCACGCTGGCCGACGCGCCTTCCGTGCTGAGCCTGCCGACCGATCGGCCGCGACCGCCGCAGCAATCGTTCGCGGCGGCGTTCCTGCCGGTGACGCTGGACCCAGAACTGAGCCTGCGCCTGAAGCGGCTCAGCCAGCACAACGGCAGCACACTTTTCATCACGATGCTCGCCGCGTGGGCGCTGGTGCTGGCGCGATTGGCCGGTGTCGACGATCTGGTGATCGGCACGCCGACCGCCGCGCGCGGACGGCGCGAGATCGAACCGTTGATCGGCTTCTTCGTCAATACACTCGCGCTGCGCATCGACCTTTCCGGCGAACCCAGCGTGGCCGATCTGCTCGCGCAGGTGCGCCAGATCGCACTGGATGCGCAGGCGCATCAGGATCTGCCGTTCGAACAAGTGGTCGACGTCGTGCAGCCGGAGCGACGGCTCGATCACACACCGCTGTTCCAGGTTTTGTTCGCCTGGCAGAGCAACGAAGAAACCTCGCTGCAATTGCCCGGCGTGCAGGTCGAGCCGGTGGCGCATCCATTCGACTGGGCCAAGTTCGATGTCGAGCTGATCTTCCGCGAGGTCGGCGACACCATCCAGGGCGGATTCAATTATTCGACCGCGTTGTTCGATGCCGCGACGATCGAACGCCAGCGCGATTATCTGATCACCGCGCTGGAGGCGATGGTCGCCGACGCGCAGCAACCGATTGCCCGCATCGATCTGCTCGGCGACGACGAGCGCACGCGACTGCTGCACATGTTCAACGCAACCGATGCGCCGTGTCCGCGATCGCCTTGCCTTCATCAGCTGTTCGAGCAGCATGCGCGCGATCAGCCGGACCGCATCGCGCTGGTGCATGCCGGACAGTCGCTCTCCTACGCCGAGTTGAACCGGCAGGCGAATCAGCTGGCACATCATCTGATCGAACAGAATCTGCGCGCGGACGATCGCGTTGCGCTATGCGTGGAACGCGGCTTCGCGATGCTGGTCGGCGTCCTCGCCATTCTCAAATCCGGCGCGGCCTATGTGCCGTTCGATCCGGCGTATTCCTCCGCCCGACTCGGGCAGATTCTCGCCGACGCCGCACCGCGCGTGCTGCTCGCCGACGCAGTTGGCGCTGCAGCGCTCGGCGCGCAAGCCATTGCGTCGATGACGCTGGTGGACATCGAGCAACCGGCGCGCTGGGCGAACCGCCCTTCGCACAATCCCGATCTGGCCGGCCTCGCGCCGCATCATCTCGCCTATGTGATCTACACCTCCGGTTCCACCGGCACACCGAAGGGCGTGATGGTCGAACATCGCAACGCGGTGCATCTGGTGTCCGCGCAGATGAGGCGCTTCGAGGTTTGCGCGGATAGTCGCATCAGCCAGTTCGCATCGATCGGCTTCGATGCGAGCGTGCTCGAAATCATGATGGCACTCGGCGTCGGTGCCGCGTTGTATCTGCCGACGCCAGCCGAACGTCAGAGTGCTTCGGCCTTCATCGCCTGGCTCGACGAACACGCGATCACGCATACGGTGCTGCCGCCTGCTTTTCTGCAGAATCCGGCCGCACTGCCGCAACTGACCCGATCGCCGACCGTGATCTTCGGCGGCGAATCACCGGCCCCGGCATTGCTGCGCTGCTGGTCCACACAGGCGCGCGTGGTCAATGCGTATGGACCGACCGAAGCGACGGTCTGCGCGAGTGCCTGGGATCTTCCTGCCGGCTTCGATGAGTGCGACATCGTCGCGATCGGTCGGCCGCTCGCCAATACGCGTCTGTATCTGCTCGACGCGCACGGCCAACCGGTACCGCTCGGCGCGACCGGCGAGTTGTACATCGGCGGCGCCGGTGTCGCGCGCGGTTATCTGCATCGTCCGGAATTGACGGCTGAACGTTTCCTCGATGATCCGTTCAGTCCTCACCCCGGCGCACGCATGTATCGCAGCGGTGATCTCGCGCGTTATCTGCCCGACGGCAACCTGGTCTTCCTCGGCCGCAACGATCATCAGGTCAAGATTCGTGGCTACCGTATCGAGCTCGGCGAGATCGAAGCGCGCATCGCCGAGCACGCGGGTGTGCAGGAAGCCGTCGTGCTCGCACGCGAAGATGTTCCCGGTGAATACCGCCTGGTCGCCTACGTGGTGCCGACGCATGACGCGCCAGCAGATCTTGCCGCTGTGCTGCGCACACAACTCGCCACGCAGCTGCCCGACTACATGCTGCCGGCCGCTTTCGTCACGCTCGATGCGCTGCCGCTCACCGCACACGGCAAGCTGGATCGCAAGGCACTGCCGGTTCCCGGCGACGACGCGTTCGCGCATCGAAGCTACGCGGCGCCGCAAGACGAAATCGAGATTCTTCTCGCCGAGCTCTGGCACGAACTCCTCGGTGTCCAGCGTGTCGGTCGGCACGATCATTTCTTCGAACTCGGCGGCCATTCCCTGATCGCCGTGCAACTGGTCGCGCGACTGCGGCAATTGCTCGGCATCGAAGTCGCCGTGCGCACGGTCTTCCTGTATCCGGTACTCGCCGAGCTTGCCGAGCAGGTGCGCCCGAATGGTTCGGCTTCGTCCCGAGGCCTTCGTCTCGATACCGAACCGAGCCTGGACCCGGCGATTCGCGCGCAACCCGATTCGGTGCGGCCCGCCGCGCTGGACCATGTTCTGCTGACGGGCGCCACAGGTTTTCTCGGCGCTTTCCTGCTCGGTTCGCTGCTCGAACAAACCCGTGCCACGATCCATTGCCTGATCCGCTGCGACGACGAAGAACAGGGCCGACGCCGGCTGCAGGACAATCTTCGTCAACTCGGCCTCGAACAAATCTGCGACAGCGCGCGCGTCGTGATCGTGCCTGGCGATCTGACGAAACCGAAACTCGGTCTGACGCCGGCGCAATTCGACGCGCTGGCGCAGACGATCGATGTGATCTATCACAACGGTGCTTGGGTCAATTCGCTGCATACCTACGCGACCTTGAAAGCCGCCAATGTGCTCGGCACCCAGGAAACGTTGCGCCTCGCCTGCGCCGGCAAGCTGAAACACGTGCATTACATTTCGACGCTGAGCACGGTCCCGCCGATCGAAACCGTCACCGGCAAGGTCACTACGGAAGAAGAACTGTTCGAGCATTGGCAAGGACTCGCTTCCGGCTATGCGCAGAGCAAATGGGTCGCCGAAAAAATCCTGCACATCGCAGGTCGTCGCGGCATCCCGTTCACCATCTATCGGCCGACGCATATCTCGGCCTCCAGCAGCAACGGTGCCAGCAACGCGGTCGATACCTGGAGCCTGTTCATCGATGCCTGTTTCGAACTCGGCTGCGCGCCCGAGCTCGACGCCGTGATCAACTCGCTCCCGGTCGATTACATCGGCGATAGCATCGTGAATCTGTCGCTGCGCGATGACGTCGACGGTCGCAGCCTGAATCTTTCCAATCCCGAAGATCTGGCGCTGGACGAATTCATCCAGTGCATGGTCGAAATGGACCTGACCCCGATCAGACGCGTCCCGTATCGCGAATGGCTGGCGCGATGTGTCGAGAATCCCTCGACGCGCAACATCGCCTCGGTCCTTTCGGCGGACATCACCGATGAATCGAATGTGTCCGCCGACCCTCCACCACCGATCAAGCTCGGCAATGCGGTCGAACAATTGACCGCACGTGGCGATCCGCCGCCCCCGATCACGCGGGAATTTCTGCAGTGCTATCTGCGCTGGCGCTACCTGCAACGCAGGCGCGCGATCTCATGGATGCGCTGACCATCGAAGGATGTGGCGGCACACATCCGTATCAGCTCAAGCCGAGCACCTTGCGGTTGAAATCGCGATCGACTGCGTGTCCGGCGAAATCGTCGAAGGCATGTTCCGTCACGCGGATGATGTGATCGCGCACGAAGGCGGCGCCTTCCTTCGCGCCGTCTTCGGGGTGCTTGATGTAGCACTCCCATTCCACCACGGCCCAGCCGGGATAATCGTACTGGGCCATTTTCGAGAAGATTGCCTTGAAGTCGACCTGACCGTCGCCGAGTGAGCGGAACCGGCCCGGGCGATCGATCCAGTCCTGATAGCCGCCGTAGACGCCGGACTTTCCGGACACGCGGAACTCGGCGTCCTTGACGTGGAAGATCTTGATGAACTCGTGGTAATGGTCGATGTAGGCCAGGTAATCGATCTGCTGCAGCACGAGGTGGCTCGGGTCGTACAGCATGTGGCAGCGGCGATGGTTTGCGGTCGCTTCGAGGAAGCGTTCGAAGGTCACGCCGTCGTGCAGATCTTCGCCGGGATGGATTTCGTAACAGACATCGACACCGGCTTCGTCGAATGCATCGAGGATCGGCAGCCAGCGCTTCGCCAGTTCCTTGAATCCTTCCTCGACCAGACCTTTCGGGCGCGGCGGCCACGGATAGAACATCTGCCACTGCAACGCACCCGAGAACGTGGCGTGCGCGCTCAAGCCGAGATTGCGGCTCGCGCGTGCGGCGAGCGTGAGTTGATCGACCGCCCAAGCCGTGCGTTCGGTTGGATTTCCGCGCAGTGCGGGCGGTGCGAACCCATCGAACAACGCATCGTAGGCCGGATGCACGGCGACGAGCTGGCCCTGCAGATGCGTCGAGAGTTCGGTGATCTGCACGCCGCAGGATTCGAGCGTTCCCTTCAGTTCATCGCAGTAGGTCTTGCTCTCGGCTGCCTTTTTCAGATCGATGCAGCGACTGTCCCAACTTGGAATCTGCACGCCGACGTAGCCGATCGACGCCATCCACGTGCAGATGCCTTCGAGCGTGTCGAACGGCGCCTGTTCGCCCATGAACTGCGCGAGAAAAATGCCCGGACCCTTGATCGTCTTCATGCAAACGCTGTCCATTTCTTGTCGGATTGCGCCGACCGGATGACTGTGTCGATGAATGCCATGCCGCGTGCGCCGTCGTCGACATCGGGAAAATCGTACCTGCCCATATCCACGTTCGGATCGGATGCGAGATCGCGAACGGCCTTGAAGAAACCGGCATAGATGTTCGCGAATGCTTCGAGATAACCCTCGGGATGTCCGGGCGGTGTTCTCGAATTCGCAGCTGCCGCTTCGCTCAAATATCCCCATCCGGCGCGCAGGAGTTGCGTCGGTGCGTCGAGTGAGCGCAGCAGCAGCGAGTTCGGTTCGCTCTGCTGCCAGTCGAGGCCACCTTCGTCGCCGTAGACGCGCAGCCGCAGATTGTTCTCCTCGCCGGCCGCCACCTGGGTCGCGACCAGGGTGCCGCTGGCGCCGTTTTCGAAACGCAGCAGCATCGAACTGTCGTCGTCGAGCTGACGCCCGGGCAGGAAGGTATTCAGAACGGCATTGATCGCGGTGATGCGCAGGCCGCTCACGTATTCCGCCAGATGCGCCGCGTGTGTGCCGATGTCGCCGATCGCGCCGCCGGCGCCGGATCGGGTCGGATCGGTGCGCCACGCGGCCTGCTTCTGGCCTTCACGCTCGACCGCGGTCGACAGCCAGCCTTGCGGATATTCCACGTAGATTTTCCGCACGATGCCGATGCGACCGGCGGCGACCAGGGCGCGCGCCTCCTTCACCATCGGGTAGCCGCTGTAGGTGTAGGTCACGCCGAGAATCCGTCCGGTGCTCGCGACGATTTCCTGCAAGGCCTGCGCTTCCTGCAGCGAAAAGCACATCGGCTTGTCGACCACGACATGGAAGCCGCTTTCGAGCGCACGCCGGGCCGGTTCGTAGTGCAGATGATTCGGCGTGACGATCGCGACGAAGTCCATCCGCTGGTCGGAGGGCAGCGCCTTTTCGCGCTCGAGCATTTCCGTGAAACTCGCGTACGCGCGCGATGGATCCACGTGATACGCCTCGCCCGCATCACGCGAGCGCCCGGCGTCACTGCTGAAAGCGCCGCACACGAGTTGCGCCTCTCCATCGAGTTCGGCTGCGATGCGGTGGATACGACCGATGAACGATCCCGGTCCGCCACCGATCATTCCCATGCGTAGTTTTCGCGCCATCGATTTCTCGTCAGTCCGTCAATCGGGTCGCGACTCAGCGTGCCGCTTCGGGCAGCTCGCGACGCGCAGCGGACTTGTAGTGGAAATACAGCCACAGCGCCGTGAACGCGATCGCCAGAACGATCGACAGCGATGCCATCATGCGCAGCGCCGCACCCGGACCGAGCGCATCGATGCGTGCTCCCATCAGCGGCAGCACCGCAGCGACCGAGGCCATGCCGGCGCCGCCCATCAGACTCATCAGCAATGCGCCGCCGCGCGGATAACGCTCCGAGGTGACACCGAGCATGGTCGGCCACAGAAACGCCTTGCCGACGCCGAACACGGTGGCCGCCGCGAACGCGATCGCGATGCCGCTGCCCGGCTGCAGGCTGCCGAGCCAATACAGCCCGATGCCTGCGAGGATCGAGCAGACCAGCAAGGTGGCAATTGGCGAGGTGTGCGCGATGCCGCTGCCGAATGTGCGCAGCAGGAAAACCAGTCCGGCCGTGTACACCAGATACAGCACACCTTGCAGCTGCGGCGCCAGTGCCTGCATCACGGCCGGAAACCATTGGTCCGGTCCGAGCTCGATCGCCGCTGTCAGCCACATGCAGCAGAACAGCACGATGAAACCAGGCTTCACCGCCTCGCGCCACATCTGCGCGGTGGATACGCGGCTCTGCACACGTTCGGTCACCGGATAACGCAGCGATATCGCGAGCAGCAGATAGATCAGCGCAGGAACCAGGATCGTCGAAAGCTTGACCTCCCATCCCGCGTGAAAGAATTCGGTCAACGCCACCGCGAGCAACCCGCCGATGATCATGCCGCCCGGCCACCACGCGTGCAGCATGTTGAGGCGCTGCGTCTTGCGGTCGCTGTAGACCGTCGCGATCAGCGGGTTGATGACGCCTTCGACGAGGCCCTGCGAGAGACCCATGATCATGAAGCCCGCATACAGCAGGATCGTGCCGCCATGATCGAAGATCGAGACGACCGGCGCTGACGGGCGCGGCGCCAGAATCACCAGGCCGATGCCGAGGAAATAACCGAGCGCCGACAGGATGTGCAGCGTACGCATGCCGATCGCATCGACCAGCGCGCCGCTGATGAAGATCGCCACGGTGAAACACCAGAATGCCGGACTGAAGATCAGGCCGAGCTGTTCGTTGCTGAGATGGAATGCGGCCGCCATCGGATTGGCGATGTCGCCGCGAATCGCGAACACCATCGCGGTGGTCACGAGCGAGATGCAGCTGGTCACGAACAACTTCGACTTCTGCATGGCGTCACCCGGTCACGGAGTCGATGCGGCCGGCAGCGGGCGAATCCAGATGTTGCGGAATCGCACGAGCATGTGGTGATCCTGCAGCTTGAGCGGCATCGCGACGTCGTGCGGCGTCCATTTCGGCAGCGCGTGGAATACCGAGGCGCCGAGCAGCTGCGTGTGATCCTGCGTCAGCACGCCGTTGTGGAAGACGGTGACGTAGCCGGGTGTCGCCAGTTTGCCATCGGCGAAGCGCGGGCTGGTGTAGATGATGTCGTAGCTCTGCCATTCGCCGGGCGGACGCGACGCATTCACCAGCGGCGGCGACTGTCCGAAGACGGCCGAAGCCTGACCGTCGGCGTAGGTGAGATTGTTGTAGCTGTCGAGCACCTGTATTTCGTACAGACCCGCGAGGAAGACGCCGCTGTTGCCGCGTTCCTGGCTGGTGCCGGTGGGCGGGTTCGGTTCGCGAAATTCGACATGCAGCTGACAGTCGCCGAATTTCTGCCGCGTCACGATGTCGCCGCTGCCGCCGACCACTTCGACATAGCCGTGCTCGACCTTCCAGCCGGGCGCGCCGCCCTTGTCCGATTGCCAGGCATCGAGATTCGTACCGTCGAACAGGATCACCGCATCCGACGGCGGCTTGCCGGGATGTTCGGCAGTGCCCGACGTTCCCGGCGTGACGATCGCCGGTCGCGGACGATTGTCGTCATGCACGCGCCATCGGCTGTTCGGCAATTGCGGCGTGTCGGTGTAGCCGGTCGGCGATTTTTCTTCTTCGGCTCGCGCGACGCCGGTCAGCGTGACGAGCGCTGCCATCGCGGCGTTGAACAACAAGGCTCTGGTGCAATTCATGATGATGTCTCGCTGGGCTTCGTGCGCGATTTCCGCGCGGACTTCGGGGGCAAAGCTCGCGCTCGTCCTGTGGCGCAGATTGCAACGATGCGCAGAGAAATGCTCGCCGCCATCAGCACGACTTCGTGAGCGGTTTTCCGTCCAGGCGGTCGTGCAGCCAATCGAGCATATGCGATCCATCGAACGTACCGTGACTCTTGTCTTCCTGGAAATCGCTTTCGATCCTGCTGCCGAGCTTGCAGGCATCCTCGATCGCCTTCTTCGTCCAGACCGGATTGATGTATTCGTCCTTGCCGGCGTACACCACGAGCATCGGCGCATCGGCCTTGCGCTTCGGCACCGCCATCGCTTCGAGCAGGCCGTGCAGCTTCAGCGTCGCCTCGTGCGTCGATGGTTTCAATTCGTCCGGCTTGATCGCCATCACGGCACGATTGCGTTCTTCCAGGCGCGGACCGAAACATTGGCCGAGCGCATCCCAGTTGGTCGCGACCGAACCGCGGCGGTAATCGTCCATGTTCAGATCCGGATGCGCGCGGCTCTGCGTGATCAGGATCGCCGTGTACGCAGCGCTCTGGAACGGCGTCATCGATTCGGCTTCGGCCATCTCGGCGTAGCCGGCGATGTCCGCCGCCGGCACCGCGTGCGCAGCCGCGACGAGATTGAGCTCCGGCGCGTACACCGGCGCCTGCTCCGCCGCGGCCCAGGAAGCGCCGCCGCCTTGCGAGCCGCCGACCGCGACCCAGCGATTGGAGATCAGACCCGGCTTCGCGTTGCGCAGCGCGCGCACGGAATCGATGACGTTGTAGCCTTCGGTCTTGTTGTCGAGGTACACGTGCATACCGCCGCCACCGAGTCCCTGATAGTCGGTGAATGCGACCGCGAAGCCCGACTTGAGATAGCCGACCACCAGGGTCGACATGCCGAACAGATTCGGCGAAGAAGAAGGACCACAATCGTTGTTGATGCCGGTGGTGCCGTGCGCATGGGCGAGCACGACCCAACCACCCGGCGGCGGCGTGCCGGCCGGCACGAACAACGCGCCGGTCACGATGCTGTGCTGGCCGTCGCTGGAGGTGGAGTGATAGCGCACGCGCAGCGACTGCGCGCCGGTGTCGCGAATCGATTGATCGACATCGGTGTAGGGCGTCACCTCGATCAATGTGCCGGGCGCGCTGTCGGCAGCGGGCGCAACGGCGGCTGCCGGCGCGGTCGCTGCAGCCTTCGGCGGTGCATCGGCATGCTGTGCGCAGCCGGCCACCAGCGCGAGTGCGCAGAGCGTAGTCGAAACGGATCGCATCACGCGTTTTCTCCGGCAAAGATTCGGGTCAGGAAATTGAAATCGATTTTCGCGGCATCCATCGGCGTGGTCGCGAACGGTGTTTCCTGTTCGACGAAGGCATGCTCGATACGGCTGTGGCGCATCAGTTCGCGCACCTCGTCCCAACGCACCATGCCAGTGCCGATATCGGTCGACGCCAGATCCATCACCGCATGCGCGGGTCGCTTGACGTCCTTCAAATGCAGCAGGGTCAGCCGATCGCCGAGCAGCTTGAACAAGGCCGCCAGGTCCTGCTTCTGCGACACCGCCCAGCCGATATCGAGTTCGAAATCGAGCACGCTGCGGTCCGTGCGTTCGAGCAGGATGTGATAGCCGTTGCTGTCGCCGAGCGGCGCGAAGTCCATGCCGTGATTGTGATACGCCAGGCGCAGACCGAGCTTGCGCATCGCTGCGCCTTTCTCGTTGAGGAAATCGGCGGTGTGTTTCCAGTCATCCACGGTGAGCGTGGAGAACAGTTTCGATGCGGCTTCCTCGTTGAATCCGGCCGGCGGATGCTGCAGTACATTCTGGATGCGATCGGGCATGTACGGAATCGGAACGACGGCGTGTTTGGCACCGAGCGTCTTCATGTCGTCGGCGAATTTCTCCAGCGCATCGAAGGTCCACATGCCGTTGGTCGCGCGCGGCGCGATGTGCGCTGCCGGCGCGCTGAGGCCGGCCGCATCGAGCAGCTTGCGCAACTCGCTCGCCGGCTTGTCGTAGTTGCCGGGGAACTCCACTTCGCGATAACCGATCGCCGCGATCTGCGCGAACGCCGCGCCGAGATCGTCCGTCGGCTTCAATCCCAATGTGTAAAGTTGTAATCCGGGCACCCATTTCAGCGGCGCCGTCGCGGTCGCGGCGGTTTTCATCGCGGCGGCCCAACCCGGTCGCACATGCATCGCAGCCGCTCCCACCGCGGCAGTGGCCATCAGCGTCAGCCAGCGCCGGCGCGACATCTGGAAATGATCGTTCATGCGAGTCCTACCTTTTTCAGAACTTCGAGGGGCGGGCCGTCGAATCGGGGCAGCGGGATGTTGCCGATGTAGCGCAGATCCTTGCGTCCCTGCGGTGTCGTGTAGAAACCGCCGGCGGTCAGGTCACGATAGCGCGCGAAAAAGGTCGCGGCTTCGGCGAACGCGGCGCGCGCCTTCGGTAGATAGCAGATGTCGTCGCAGATCGCATGCAGCTGATTGGTGTCGAGCGCGATGGTCTTCTTCGAGTATCGCCGCGTGGCTTCGGCATCGAACCAGTCGAAACCGCCGAGCACGATTTTGCGATCGTCGCGGTGCTCCGGATACGGCGCGCTGATCCACTCGTCGATGAAATCGATCACGCCGACCGCGGATGCGCTGGGCGAAGTCGCATCGGCCGGGATGATCACATCCGACAACACCGTCGCGAGCTGCCGCTGCGCCGGCGTGAACGTCAGCGGCCACAGATCGCCCGGCGCGTAGGTTCTGTCCGCCAATCGCGGATCGGTGCCGTAGGGTTTGGCTTCGCCGCTGCCTTGCGCGGCCGAAAGATGCGGCAGGCGCGCGAGCGGTGCGCTCGCTGCCGCGGCCAGCATCCACTTGATCGTCGTGCGCCGGTCCATCACAGCTCCTTGCGCTGCATGCGATCGAGGATGTGATCGGCGACGCGCCAGGCATTCGCCATGATGGTCAGCGTCGGATTCTTGTCCGCATTGGACGGAAACGGCGAGCCGTCGGCGACGAAGAGGTTCTTCACCTCCCAGGCCTGGCACCATTTGTTCACCGCGGAACGCTGCGGATCGTCGCCCATCATCACGCCGCCGACTTCGTGGATGATGCTGCCGCCGGGCGCGATCGCTTTCGCGCCGTCGGTCTGCGCCGGCTTCTGCAGACGCCCGCCCATCGCGCCGATGAGATCGGCGAAGGTCTTCTGCATGTGCGCGGCCTGGCGGGTTTCATGTTCGGACCATTTCCAGTGGAAACGCAGCACCGGAATGCCCCACTTGTCCTTCACTGCGGGATCGATCTCGCAATACGAATCCTCGTTCGGAATCATCTCGCCGCGTCCGGCGAAATACACGATCGAGCCGTAGTAGCGTCGCGCATCCTCCTTGAATTTCGCGCCGTAGCTGCCGCCGGTGAGCCATTCCATTCCGCTCGAGGTGTAGTACTGCGGCATGCGCCGACCGCCGCCGAACTCGATGTGGTAACCGCGCGGAAAGCCGAGTTTCTCCGCCGTCTTGTACTGCCACCACGGCACGTACATGTGCGCGCCGGACGCGCCCTCCTCGTTGTGCGGCGGCAGGTTTTCGAGCAGTGGAATCTGGCCGGCGAGATCGCTGCCGACGGTGTCCATCAGATATTTTCCGACCTTGCCGCTCGCGTTCGCGAGCCCGTGCGGAAATTTCGCCGTGCGCGAATTGAGCAGGATGCGCACGGTCTCGCACGCGCTCGCCGCGAGCACGACCACGCGCGCGCTCACTTCGCGCGACACGCCCGCGTGTTTGTCGACGAAGCGCACGCCGGTAGCGTTGCCGTGCTTGTCGAGTATCACCTCGGCGACCATCGCATCGGTGAGGATGTCGAGCTTGCCGGTCTCCAGCGCAGGCGGCAGATGCACCGTGGTCGACTGGTAGTTGGCGCGGACCGAACAGCCCTGCCCGCACGGCGTCGCCCACAGACAGGCCATGCGCCGCTGCATGTCGCGCGCGATGATGCCTTGCGCGAATGCATTGCCCGGATGCAGTTTGGCCGGCGAATTTTTCCAGTCCAGCGGCTGCGTCAGCACCGCACGGTGACAGGCAATCGTCGGCAGTCCGAGCGTGCGGCCGTATTTCTGGATCAACAGATCGCTGACGATGGGCTTGGGCGGCGGCAACAGGCAACCGGCCGGCGAGTCCGGCGTGTTCTCCAGTCCTTCGTTGCTGCCGTAGATGCCGACCAGCATCTCGACCTTGTCGTAGTACGGCGCGATCTCCTCGTAGGAAATCGGCCAGTCGAAGCCGAGGCCGTCGCGCGATCGCGGCTTGAAATCGTACGGGCCGTTGCGCAGCGCGATGCGGCCCCAGTGATTGGTGCGGCCACCGAGCATGCGCGCGCGCCACCATTCGAAGCGGCCTTCGTGTTCCTCGCTGCTGCGCACATACGGCTCGCCCGGAACCTGCCAGCCGCCATCGACCGTCGCGTCGTAGAAACCGAAGGGTTTGTCCGGCGTGCCTGATCCGCGCAGCGGCGCCATCTCGGGCGTCTGGAACATCGCCGTTTCCATCGCCGGATCGTATTTGCGCCCGGCTTCGAGCATCAACACGCGCGCGCCGTTCATGGTCAGCGTGTACGCCATCTGGCCGCCGCCGGCACCGGAGCCGACGACGATGACGTCGTAGTTGCGCTTCGCTGCAGCCTCGGCATCGACAAAGGGCATCGTCAGGACCTCGCCGTGCCGGTCAACAGCGGTCGCGTCTCGGCGTGCACGGCGGCGGCCATCTGGGTCAGGCTGTTCTGAAAACGCAGTTCGATCGTGTTCGCGGCGAAGTGCAACGTGACCGTGTCGAAATGCGGCGTGCCGTAGTAGCGCCACTGCATCTCGAACGTATCCGGGTCTTTCCACGCGCCGGCAGCGGCAATCTTCGCCGGTCCTTTCGGACTGACGTAGGAGCCAACCAGCTCGGTGAACTCGGGCGGCGTTCCGGGCAGTTCCGTTTCGCCGTCGCGCCAGCGACCGAGGCCGCAGCGGATGACATGCGTGTGCTCGCCGACATGGAAATCGAGGCGGCAGGCGTCTGCCTCAAACGCGATGCCGAGACCTTGCACGCCGAGTGCGTTCGACGCGATCACATAGTCGGCGTTGTGCGCATGCGTCGGTGAGGTGACGGCGCCTTTCGGCGGCGTCAGCGTCAAGCCGTCGAGGCGTGCGCGCAAACGCTTCGCTGCCGCCGCATCGGCAGGCAGCGTTGCGTCGTGCAATCCCGGCAGCAGATGTTCCCAGACCAGGTTCAACAAGCCCTGCATGTCGAGCGTGCGGCTGGTGATCGCGATCACCGCGTCGAGCTTCGGCAGCACGATGCAGAATTGCCCGAAGGCGCCGTCGCCGCGGAATGCATCGTGGCGGCAACGCCAGAATTGATAGCCGTAACCCTGGTGCCAGTCGCTGCTCTGCTTCAGCGCGTCGAGGTTCTGGCCGGGCGCCGCCGGTTGCTGGATCTTGAAACTCGTCGCCTGTTCCATCCACGCCGCGGGCAACAATTGCCGTCCGTTCCACTGGCCTTGCTGCAGACAGAACTGGCCGAATTTGAACAGCGATTCGGTGGTCGCGCCGAGGCCCCAGCCGCCGGTGTTGATGCCGCGCGGACATTGCGACCAGCGCATCGGCGGCAGCCCGAGCGGATCGAACAGACGCGGGCGCAGATAGTCGACGAGCTTTTCGCCGCTGACCTTCTGCACGATCGCCGACAGCATGTAGCTGGCCGCGCTGTTGTAGAGAAACACGCTGCCCGGCGCGAACGCGATTGGGATCGCGAGAAAGGCGCGCGCCCAGTCCTGCTCGCGCGTCACCTGCGGCGTCGCATCGCTGGCCTGGCCGACCGACATCGTCAGCAGATGCTCGACGCGCAGCGCGGCGAGATTTTCACTGATCGTCGGCGGCAACTGATCCGGAAAGAAATCGACGACCTTGTCCGACAATTTCAGCTTGCCGGCCGCGACGGCGAAACCGACCGCGCTCGAGGTGAAACTCTTGCTCAGCGAATACAGCCACTGCGCGGTGTCCGCGCGATACGGCGCCCACCAGCCGCGCGCCGCGATCTGGCCGCGGCGTGCGACGACGAGACTGTGCACCTCGTGCGGACTCGCCTCGCAGGCATCGATGAAACGGCCGACTGCGACCGACGAGACGCCGAGCGATTCCGGCGTCGCCTCGCTCGCCGCGAAAACCGCATCGCACCACCCAGCATCCAGACCCGCCACGAGGACACTCAACCCGACGGCGCCGAGGAAGGAGCGCCTTCCGCGATCCATCGCCGCAACCCCGGCATCGAAGCGCAACGCCTGCGTCACAGCGTGTATTTCGCGGTCAGGTAGACCGCGCGCGGCGACTGCGGCTGGAAAGCATTGTTCATGATGTAGCCGCCACGATCGGTCAGGTTGTCGATGTTGAGACGGAAATCGAACTGGTTCCATCGATAGCCCGCGAACGCAGACACCTGCGCCAGACCGGGAAGCCGGACATCGTAATGCCAGTCGGCCGCGAGCACACCCCGGGTCGACGTCTGCCCGTGTATCCAGCCGCCGACGTAGAGACCTTGCAGCGCGCCTTCGGTGAAGGTGTATTTCGCGGTGACATTCGCTGCCTGGCGCGGCGCCGACGGAAAACGCAGACCGATCTGCTGCGGCACGCCCGGATAGTCGAGGTACTTCGCAACCGCCAGATCGGTGAAGTTCGCCGAGAGCTGCAGATTCGACGTCGGCAGCCAGGTGACCTCGGCCTCCATGCCCTGCGCGCGACCGACACCGCCGAGGTTGTACAGCACCAGCGTGTCGCCCTGCCCCTGATGCGAGTAGTCGGGCGTCGCGATATTGGTCAGGTCGTCGCGGAAGAACGAGATGGTGCTGGTCACCGCACCGTTGAGCCATGCGGTCTTGACGCCGAATTCCTTGCCAGTGCCCTTGGCCGGCGGCACCACCTGATCGGTGCCGGGCTGGACGAATCCGGACGGCGTGAACGATTTCGAATAGTTCGCGAAGAACGCCGTATCGGCGAAGAACGAATCGGTCGCGAACGGCTTGCCGAGCAGACCGATCTGCGGCGTCGTGTCGCTCACCGAAAAATTGTCGGCGCCGATGTCGTTCTGCGTCTTGGTGTAGCGCGCGCCGATCAGCGCATGCACGCGATCGTCGAACGCGGACATCTGTTCGGCCACGTAGTAGGCATCCGTCTGCGCGTGGCCGGTGTTGCGCGAGTTGATGTAGTTGGGCGTCGGGAAGATCGTGCGCAGCACGTTGAATTCGTTCTGCAGCATCAAGGGACCATCGCGGAAGAAATTCCACAACTGGCCGGCGGCGTTGACCGGAGGCAGCGGATCGACCCAGGCGCGGAAGAAGTCGAGCTTCGATTCCGAGCGCTGATAGCCGACCAGCATCGAGTGACTGATGAAGCCGGTGTCGAAATAGAACGCCGCCTCGAGCTTGTTCTCCCAGCCCGAACCTCCCTCGTCCGCGCGCAGGAAGCCGGAGGTGAAGCCGTTCGCGGTGACGTTGCCGTCCGGACCGAGCACCTTGGCGCCGCTCTGCAGCAGCGAGAGCAGACCCCAGGTGTAGTCGACGTGGCCGAAGTTGTCGCGAATCTGCACGTGGTCGTTGAGGTTGTAGGAGATTTCCGTACTCCAGAACCGCGACAGCTCGTCGTTGTAGTTCTGCGGACCCTGCACGTTGTAGCGCGCACCGCCGGGCAGGTACTGCGGCACCGTGATGGTCTGCGGCGGCTCGTTCGGGCCGTAATGCTGGTTCACCCAGTCATCGAGCAAGGTGTCCTGCGGTGCGCCCGATCCGATGAAGCCCTCGTGGCTCACCGGCAAGGTCGACAGCTGATCCTTGTCCTTGATGTTGCGGTAGTTGAAATTGATGCTGAGGCCTTCGAGCGGTTTCCAGGTGAGACCGAGTATGTAGGCGCGTTCGTCCTGCCCGGTCCACTTGACCCAGCCGTCGCTGTTCTTCGCATAGATGTCGACGAGATAGGCGAGCTGGTCATTTATCGGCCCGGTGGAGAAGAACTCGCCGCTGTTGTAGGACCAGCTGCCGACCTCGCCTTCGAAGTACGTGTTCTGAGTGAACGAAGGTTTCTTGTAGATGATGTTGACCGAGCCGCCCGGCGGCACGTTGCCGTTGAATACCGCCGAAGGGCCTTTCAGCACTTCGATGCGATCGACGCCGGCGGTCGAGCCGAGACCCGAGGCCGTCGAGAGTGAATCGAAACCGTCGATCTGCGGCGTGACCGCGTAACCGCGCACGCCGAAATTCGTCGCCACTTCGCCGCTGTTGTTCTGCCCGCTCACGCCGGGCAGCGCGCCGATCGCTTCCATCAATTGCGACGAGCCGACGTCTTCGAGGAACTGGTGATTGAGCGCGGAAATCGAGATCGGCGTGTCGATGATGTCGGTGACCACGCCGGTTGCGCTGGTGGCCGACTTGGTCTGGTAGCCGATGACCTTGATCTCGCCCATCAGCGAGGGCTTGTCGCTTGCGGGAGCGCTGTTCGCCGTGTCCGTCGTCGCTGTGCCGGACGTGGTCGGCGTGCTTGATGTCGTCGGCACGGCCTGCGCATCGGCCGGCGCCGGCTCGACCACATCGGCCCATGCCGGTGCTGCGAGCACCAGGGTCGCCAGCAAACCGCGGCGAACCGCAATCGACAACGCCGAGCGCGCAAACGGACGTATCTGCCGCATCATCATTCCCATCCCCTTTCTCTCTCTTGTCGTGGTGTCTTGCCGCACTCGATCGTCGGCACTGCTCTTGCGCAGCGGCCATGGCCGCCGACATCTCATTTCCGCATGCCGGTCCGAACATCGTCTACGCGTCAATTGGCCGAGCGCGGATACACGCTTAATCGCGGCGCGCGCAGCCGTCAATACGCGCGCGCCGTTGTGGCGACGCAGCAAAAATGCCGGCGCGAGGCGTGGTTCAGCCCTGCATCTGCTCGAGCTCGCGGCCGCGCGTTTCGTGCACGTGGCGCCGCACGAAGAATGCCGAGATCAGCGCGGCCAGCGTGTACAGCGCATAGGTGCCGGCGAGTCCGATACCGGCGAGCAGCAGCGGAAAGGTCACCGTGATCGCGAAATTCGAAATCCACTGCGCGGCGCCGGCGACCGCGAGCGCCGAGCCGCGGATCGAATTCGGGAACATTTCGCCGAGCATCACCCACATCACCGGTCCCCACGAAAGATTGAAGAACACCACGTAGACATTCGCCGCGACCAGGGCGATGCGTGCGCCCGTCGTGGACAGCGCGAGCACACCATTCGCATCGAGCGATGCGCTCGCGAACGCGAACGCGACGAGGGCGAGCGAGGCGGCCATGCCGAGCGAGCCGACCCACAGCAAGGGCTTGCGTCCGACGCGGTCGATCAAGGCCACGGTGACGAGACAGGCGCCGATGCTGAGCGCGCCCGACAGCACATTGATCAGCAGCGCATCGCCTTCGGAAAAACCGACCGCCTGCCAGAGCACGGCGCCGTAGTAGAACACGACGTTGATGCCGACCAGCTGCTGAAACGTCGCCAGACCGATACCGACCCAGACGATCGGGCGCACGCGTCGCGTCGTCGCGTTGAGGAGATCGGACAGGCGCGGCCGATGCGCGTCGCGCGCGAGCGACGCTGCGATCCCGTCGAGCGTCGCGCGTGCGACCGCTGTGCCGTAGAGCCGCGTCAGCACCGCGAGCGCGGCCTGCGTGCGCGCGTTCGCGACCAGATAGCGCGGGCTTTCGGGGATCGGCAGCAGCAACAGCAGAAACGCCAGCGAAGGCAGCGCCAGCATCCAGAACATCCAGCGCCATGCCGCCTGACCGAACCACAGCGGCGCAGTCGATGCGCCCGCCGCATGCGCGAGCAGATAGTTGCTCAGGAAGGCGCAGAACAAACCACCGATGATCGCGATCTGCTGCAGCGTCGCCAGACGTCCGCGATAACGCGCCGGTGCAATCTCGGCGATGTAGGCCGGCGACATCACGCTGGCCGCACCGACCGCGATGCCGCCGAGCACGCGCGCGGCGACGAACAACGCGGCGGTCGTTGCCGCGCCGGCACCGAGCGCCGAGCACAGGAACAGGATCGCGGCGGCGATCAGCATCGAACGTCGTCCCCAACGATCGCCGAGCCGGCCCGCCGCGAACGCGCCGACGGCGCAGCCGAGCAGCATCGAGGCGACCTCGAAACCGACCGCCGCCGAACTCGATGCAAACGTGCGACGCAGGCCGTCGACGGTGCCGTTGATGACGCCGCTGTCGAAGCCGAACAGGAAACCACCAATGGTTGCAACCGCGCTGATCAGCACGATCAGGCGTGTGTTTTCGGATTGGTGGATGGCGGTGATACCGGCAGGAACAGCACTCATCGGGAGCCTCGCTCGATTGGCCGCAGCCGGGTGGCGGTGATTGGCGCAGGCACCGATGCGCTGCGAGGACCACGCATCAGCTCGCCGCTTTCGTGTACTCGATTGCGTCGCCGCGCATGGCGCGCGCTTGATCGCTCGCACCATTGCAAACGAAGATCGCAGCCGCCGGCCCGCGCCTTGCGTAGCGCGCGAGCCGGCGAACCTGCATTCGCGATCAGGCTAGGGTCCGAACACCTCGATATCGGAGAACTGGCCCGCGCGCGCATTCCAGTCCGTACTCGCGCTGACCGAGACGCGGACGTAACGCACCGAGCTCGCCGTAAACGTCGCGCTGACCGTGTTGCCGGTTTCGGGTGCGAGGGTGTATTGCGCGTTGGCGACCAGGGTCGAGAAGTTGGTGCCATCGTTGCTGCCTTCGATCGAGAAATTCTCGTAGCGCCAGAACCACTCGGGCGGCGTCGACAGGCGCACGCGGTTGACGCTGTGCGCGGCGCCGAGGTCGATCGTCAGCGCGGACGGATAGATGTTGTAGGCGCCCTGCCAGTAGCTCTCGGCATCGGCATCGACCGCGTTCGACGCCGGATGCGTGCCATCGGTCCCGGTCGCAGTGACGCTCTTGCCGTAGGCGAGATTGGACAGACCGATCGCGCTGATGCTGCCGCCGCTGACGTACACGGGGTTGCCGGTCAGGACGAGATGAACTTTGCCCGACGACGGCGTCAGCGTGCTGACGAAACCGAGGTCATCGGTCAGCGTGAGCGCCGAGCTGGTGGCGATATCGATCTCGGTCGCAAGACCGGTCGCCGACCACATCACACGCTTCAGCGGCGAACCCGCCTTGGTGAACTGCATCGAATACACGCCGCTCTGGATCGCGTCTTCGTTCGAGTAGGCGTAGCCGTCGAGTTGGCGCGTCAGCACCGCCTGCGCGACGAAACTCGGCTTCGGCGCGATCGCCGGATTGCTGCCCGGATTGCGCAGCAGACCCCAGCGGCCTTGCACGTTGTTGTCCGGCGTGTCGTCGAACAGGTCGTACCACTGGTAGCGATCGAGTCCCTGGGTCAGCGTGAGCACTTCGTCGCGAACGAGATACGCAGCCTGCAGGGTTTCGGAAATCCCCGGCGCCGTGGCATAGGTCGACCAGCTGGTCTCGGTCAGCCACAGCGGCTTGCCGGTGGCGCCCGCGTAGCCGCCCAGCAGCGACTTCAGCGAGACGACGATTGCTTCGTTGTCGCCCTCGGGCTTGTCGAACGCGAGGCCGCTCGGCGTCGTGATGGTCGGGTAATTGTGGAAATTGAACACATCGACGTCGTTGGCGCCGCCGAGATCGAGGAAGCCTTTCAGCCAGTTGTACGAAATGAAATCGTTGGCCGGCGTCTGCGTATCTCCGCCGAGCCAGTACTGGGTCACGCCGGCGATGCCGGTGAGCACGACGTTCGATCCCGGCGCCGCGCCGTGAATCGCGCCGCCGGCCGCCTGCACGAGCGAGGCGTAGCAACTCGGGCCGAGCCCGCAGGGACCGGTGGTCACACCGCTGTCGACGTTGTATTCGTTGTAGACCTCGTAGTCGGCCGCGGTGCCGTAGCGGCCGGCGATCGCCGCTGCGTAGTTGGCATAGCCGGTGATGCCGGCGACGGAATTCGGACGCGCGTTGCTGTCGTAGGCGGGATTGTTGTAGCCGAGCACGATCAGCGGCTTCACGCCCGCCGTGGTCAGCGAGCCGATCAGCGTGTCGAAGTTGATCGGGTTCGGCGTGGTCGGCGAAAAGGTGTAGGTGCCCGCACTCGGTTCGATCTGCTGCCAGCGCATGTCGAAGCGCAGATTGCCGAGTCCGGCCTTCTTCACCAGGCCCGCATAGTCCTGCGCCGGCAGCAGATCCGGATGCGCAGTCGTGCCGAGCTTCGCCGCGATCGTGCTCGGGAACGTGGAAAGATTGCTGATGATGCCGATGTTCGTGTCGATCGAACTCGAGAAGATCGCGCCGAGCTGCAGTTCGTAGTAGCCCGGACCGAGTGCGTTGAGATTGATCGTGCCGGTCGACCCGCCGGTGTTGGCGGTGCCGCTCGCGACCGTCGTGCCGTCGGGCGTCTTCACGACCCAGTTCACCGGAAACAGCCAGCCGACCGTGACGACGGCCGCGCCGGGCTCGAACAGCAAGCTCGGATTGTTGACCGTGATCGCGCTCGCCATCGAGGGCGCGATCAAGGGCAGCGCGAACAGCAGTGCCGCCTTCATCGCGGTGCGCTTCAGACGAATCGTTTTCTGCATGGCATGATCCCCGGTTGTCGGCAGGTTGTTCTCGCGGCGTTGCCGTTGGGCCGCTGCGTCGCGCGAATGCGCGAGGCTGGAGAGAGCACGGCGGCGTCCGCCGAGCAGGTGGCGACGCTACGCCGGGCCTGTTGCAGCAACCACGACGCAGTTGATGCGCAGCCGGTAGGGTTTTGACGCCGTCGCGTTCGGCTTTCGATGGCCGCAAAAGCACCGCGTCCGTGCCCTCGAGCGCGAGCGCGCGCCACACCTGCGCGCCGGCTCGAAGCGGCGCCGCGCCGCGAACTCGCGACGCGAGTTTGTATCGCCCGTCGGATAAATCATGCGTGGCCCGGCGATGGCGCGCGGCGCGAGGATGGCCGCAAAGACGCGAACCCGAAACGATGTCCGACGAGACGAAGAAAAAGCTGCGCAGCGCGGACTGGTTCGCCGATGCCGCGCATCCGGTCGATACCGCGTTGTATCTCGAGCGCTACATGAATTTCGGCCTCACGCGCGAAGAGCTGCAGTCCGGCCGGCCGATCATCGGCATCGCGCAATCGGGCAGCGATCTCTCCCCGTGCAACCGACATCATCTGCAGCTGGCCGAGCGCGTGCGCGAAGGCATCCGCGCCGCCGGCGGCATCGCGCTCGAATTTCCGCTGCATCCGATCCAGGAAACCGGGCGCCGCCCGACCGCCGCGCTCGATCGCAATCTGTGCACGCTCGGGTTGACCGAAATCCTGCACGGCTATCCGCTCGACGGCGTGGTGCTCACCACCGGCTGCGACAAGACCACGCCCGCGCAATTGATGGCGGTGGCGATGCTCGATCTGCCGGCGATCGTGCTCAGCGGTGGACCGATGCTCAACGGCTGGCAGGGCGAGCGTCGCATGGGCTCGGGCACGATCATCTGGGAAGCGCGCGATCGCCTGAATACCGGCGAGATCGACGTCGAGGAATTCATGACACAGGTCGCCGCCTCCGCGCCGAGCGCCGGTCACTGCAACACGATGGGCACCGCGCTCACGATGAACTGTCTCGCCGAAGCGCTCGGCATGTCGCTGCCCGGTTGCGCGGCGATTCCGGCGCCCTATCGCGAGCGCGCGCAGATGGCCTATCGCACCGGCCAGCGCGCGGTCGAACTCGTGCGCGAAGACCTGCGTCCCGGCGCGATCCTGTCGCGCGCGGCGTTCATCAATGCGATCAGGATCTGCAGTGCGATCGGCGGCTCGACGAATGCGCCGATCCATCTGCAGGCGATCGCGCAGTGCGCCGGCGTCGAGCTGTCGCTGCAGGATTGGCAGCGCTATGGATTCGAGATTCCCCTGCTCGTCAACTGCCAGCCCGCCGGTGAATTTCTCGGCGAGGATTTCCATCGCGCCGGCGGCTTGCCGGCGGTGTTCGGCGAACTGCTGCGCGGCGGACTGATGGAAGGCTCCGCGCGTTCGGTGAGCGGGCGCAGCATGGACGAGGAATACCGCGACCGCACCGCCTCGGACGCACGCGTGATCAAACCCGTGTCGGGGGCCGTGCGCGCCTGCGCAGGGTTTCAGGTGCTCGGCGGCAATCTGTTCCGCTCGGCATTGATCAAGACCTCGGTGATCGGCGACGACTTCCGCGCGCGCTATCTTTCCGATCCGGAACGGCCCGAGGTCTTCAGCGTGCGCGCCGTCGTCTTCGAGGGGCCGGAGGACTACCACGCACGCATCGACGATCCCGCGCTCGCGATCGACGAACTGTGCATCCTGGTGATGCGCAACTGCGGCCCGATCGCGTATCCGGGTTCGGCCGAAGTCATCAACATGGCGCCGCCGCGCGCGCTGATCGAAAAAGGCATCCACGTGCTTCCGTGCATGGGCGATGGGCGCCAGAGCGGAACCTCGGCCAGTCCCTCGATCCTGCATGTCTCGCCGGAAGCAGCGGCCGGCGGTGGTCTCGCGCTGCTGCGCGACGGCGATATCGTCGAGATCGATCTTCGGCACGGCACGGTGAATGTTCTGCTCGACGATGCGGAACTCGCCGCGCGCCGCGCAGGACTTCAGCCGCCTGCACTGGTGCATCAGACGCCGTGGCAGGAGATCTACCGCGAACGCGTGAGCGCACTCGACGAAGGCGCAACCCTCAAGACATCGAGAACCTACACGAACATCCTGCAACGCTTCGGCACACCGCGAAATTCGCATTGATGGCCGCGCAGCGAACCGCCTGGCGGGAAGCGCGCTGCGTGGCGCCGGTGCAGGCGATGCTCGGTGAAGGACCGCTCTGGATCGCCGACGAGGCCGCGCTCTACTGGGTCGACATCCTGCAGGCGAAGCTGTTCCGCTATTTCCCTGCGCAGGAGCGAAGCGAAACCTGCGCAACGCCGCACCCACTGACCTCGCTCGCACCGATGACGCGTGGACAGTTGCTGTGCACCGGATACCAGAACCTGCACCGGTTCGATACGCAATCCGGCGAATTCGCAACATTGAATCAGCCGAAGATCGAGCAGCCCGGCGTCCGCATCAACGACGGCTGCTGTCATCCGGACGGCGCCTTCTGGTTCGGCACGATGGATCTCGACGAGCGCGCAAGCATCGGAGATTTTCATCGGCTCGCGCCGGACGGACGTTGCGAGCGCATCGCGGCCGCGTTCGCGATCACCAATGGGCCCGCTTTCGCGGCGAGCGGCGATCACGGCTATTTCGTCGACACACTCGGGCGACGCATCCTGCATGCGGACATGCGCGACGGAAGGCTGTCCGGACCCTTGCAGCTTTTCGCACAGATTGCCGACGACGACGGCTACCCCGACGGCATCACGGTCGATGCCCAAGGCGGCGTCTGGTGCGCGCATTGGGGCGGCGCTCGCGTCACGCGCTTCGACGCCGCCGGTCGTGTCAGCGAGGTCATCCGCCTGCCGGTATCGAATGTCACAAAATGCGCATTCGGCGGCGAAGACCTGGATCGCTTGTTCATCACGACCGCGCGCAAGGGAATCGATCGCGAGGCGCTCGCTACGCAGCCGCTCGCCGGTGGATTGTTCGAAGTCGAGACCGGCTATCGCGGCGTCGCAGCAAGTTGTTATCGCGGAACACCGTTGGTTGAAACAGCTTCAAGCACTTGCGTTTTTGAATCGTCGTAGCAGATAGTCGATGCACAAGATCGGCAGCCGACTGACACCAGCGAGCTGACCGACTACCGGGAGGAGCAGCATGGAACCCAGATTCGAAACCGTGGAAGTCGACGCCGCAAGTTCATTCCGCAGCATGTGGTTCACCTGTGCGAATTTTGCGCAGGACCACACCTGGCACTACCACCCGGAGTTCGAACTGACCTGGGTGCTGCGCAGTCACGGCACGCGTTTCATCGGCGACAACATCGAGCCGTATCGCGCCGGCGATCTGGTCCTGATCGGCCCGGATCTGCCGCACTGCTATCACGACGAATCCAAGGGCGACGGCGATTCACCGGAAGCGGTCGTGGTGCAGTTCAGACCCGAAACCTTCGGACGCGACTTCCTCGACCTGCCGGAATTCGAACCGATCAAGCGCCTGTTTCGTGCCTCCAAATGCGGCCTGCATGTCGAGGGCGAGACCGCTGTGCGCGTGCAGGAGCAACTGCGTGCGCTGTTCGAAAAGAAGGGCATCGCGCGGCTGATCGGATTGCTCGACATCCTGCGTGTGCTGGCCGAGTCGGACAATGACCTGCGCTACCTCGCCAGCGCCGACTATCACATCACCAACGACATCACCGAGTTGAATCGCCAGCGCGTGGAAACCATCCATCGCCACGTGCGCCAGAATCTGTCCAGCGACATCAACCAGGCCGATGTCGCCCGGCTCGTCGGCCTCACGCCGCCCGCGTTCAGCCGTTTCTTCCGCCGCGCCACCGGCCAGACCTTCGTCGGCTTCGTCAATATCCTGCGCATCAACGAAGTCTGCCGCACGATGGCCGAGAGCAGCGAGTGCATCACCAGCATCGCGATGAACTGCGGCTACAACAACATCGCGAACTTCAACCGGCAGTTCCTCGCGTTGAAGGGCATGAACCCGAGTCAGTTCCGCGAACGCCATCTGCGCCTGAAGCACACGGCGATCCAGTTTTCCGCCGACACCGCTTCGCCCCGGCGCCTGCTCGAACTAGGCTGATTCGTACGGCCAGTTCGGAACCGTGAACACGCCGCCGTCGACGCCGAGCGTCTGCCCGGTGATGAAGGACGCCTGCTCGCTGCACAGAAACAGCACCGCGTTGGCGACATCGGCCGGTGTGCCGACGCGGCGCAGCGGCGTGATGCGCGACCACACATCAGCGTACTCGGGCGACTCCTGCCGCGTGCGCTCGACCTCGATCGCGCCCGGCGCCACGCAGTTCACGGTGATTCCATGCGGTCCCAGTTCCATCGCCGCGCTGCGCGTGAGCTGGTCGATGCCGGCCTTCGACGCCGAGTAGTCGACCAGGTTCGGAAACGGAATCTTGTTGCAGCCCGATCCGATATTGATGATCGCGCCGCGCTGCCCGACGGCAATCATCAGGCTCGCCGCTTTCTGCGTATTGAGAAAGCAGCCTTTCAGATTGGTGCGCATGACCGCGTCCCAGCGCGATTCGTCGAGCAGCATCAGCGAACTCCAGGTCTGCACGCCGGCATTGTTGACGAGCAGGCCCGGCGCGCTTTCGAAATGCGCCTGCGCACGATCGAAGAACGAATGCACCTGATCGCCCTGCCCCGCATCCGATTGCGCGAGCCAGGCGCGCGCTCCGAGTCGCTGCAGCTCACTCGCGGTTGCATCGGCGCGACCATCGTCGACCAGATAGCTGATGGCGAGATCCCAGCCGTGACGCGCGAGAGCAAATGCGATCTCCTTGCCGATGCCGGAAACGCCGCCGGTCACGACCGCCCACTTCGCGTTCGACCCGATGCCGGCGCTCACGATGCGTACCGACCGACGCGTTGGCGCTGCGAACCCAGGCCATCGATGGCGAGCTCGACCACGTCGCCCTCGCGCAACCATTGCGGCGGTTTCATCCCCATGCCGACGCCGTGCGGCGTGCCGGTGCTGATCACGTCGCCCGGCTGCAGACTCATGAACTGGCTGATGTAGTGCACCAGGAATGGCACGTCGAAAATCATCTCGCGCGTGTTGCCGTCCTGCACCGTGCGGCCGTTGACCTTGCAGGTGAGCCGCAGCGAGCGCAGGCACGCGATCTCGTCCGGCGTGACCAGATACGGCCCGAGCGGGCAAAACGTATCGCAACCCTTTCCCTTGTCCCACTGCCCACCGCGCTCGAGCTGATAGCTGCGTTCGGACACGTCGTTGATGATGCACAGGCCGGCCACGTGCGCCATCGCATCGTCGGCACGAACACGCCGCGCGGTCTTGCCGATGACGACACCGAGTTCGATTTCCCAATCGCCTTTCTGCGCATCCGGCGGCAGCATGATGTCGTCGTTCGGCCCGACGATCGACGATGTCGCCTTGAGAAACAAAATCGGTTCCGCCGGCGTCGCCTGACCCGTCTCGCGTGCATGATCGGCATAGTTCAAACCGACGCAGATGATCTTGCCGACGTCACGCAGCGGCGCGCCGATACGCACGCCCTCGTCGAGCTCGGGAAACGATTGCGCATCCACCTCGCGCAGGCGCGCTAGCGCTGTCGCGAGTCCCGGACCATCGATATCCGGCAGCAGCGACGACACATCGCGCAGCCGCCCCGATCGATCGACCAGCCCCGGACGCTCGTGTCCGCTCGCACCCCATCGCAGCAGCTTCATTGCAGGTTCTCGCGCAAGGCTGCCGACATCACAGCGACATTCCGCCGTCGATGATGATGTCGGCGCCGGTCATGAAGCGGCTTTCATCGGAGGCGAGCAGGATTGCCGCGGTGGCGATCTCGTTCGGCTGACCGAGCCGGCCCATCGGCTGGCGCGCAACCAGGTCGGCGCGCGCGCGCGCCGGATCGGCGAATGCGTTGATCCGCGTCGCCAGCGACGGCGAATCCACCGTGCCCGGACTGATCGAATTGCAGCGGATGCCGTCGGAAACGAAGTCGAGTGCGATCGAGCGCGTCATCGCGATCACCGCGCCCTTGGTGGCCGCATAGACGAAACGCCGGCGCGCGGCCATCGTCGTCGACACCACCGATGCGATGTTGATGATCGAACCGTCGCGGCGCTCGCGCATGCCCGACAACACGGCCTTGGTCATGATGTAGATCGACTCGACGTTGACGCGCAGGCTGCGCGCGAAATCGTCGGGCTCGCATTCGAAGATGTCGCCGACCGCCACGTAGCCGGCGCAATTGACCAGCACGTCGATGCGCGGATGCGCGTTCACGAGATCCTTCACCACATCGGCGTCGGTCACGTCGAGCTTCACCGCAACCGCCTCGCGCGGCAGATCGGCGAAGCGTTCCTCGCTGAGGTCGGCCGCGATCACGCGGGCGCCTTCGGCCACGAACTCCTCGACGACGGCGCGGCCGATGCCCTGCCCCGCGCCCGTCACCAAACATGTTTTTCCTGACAACCTGCCGGCCATGGGTTTCCTCCTGTTCGACTCGATGCTACGAACGCCGCGCACGCGCCGACAGCACTGAGTTGACGCGGCTGCGGTATCGGTTTGACTTCGCGCATGCAAAACGAAAGTCGCCCGCGGGGTAAAAAGCGTGTGGCAGCGCATCGCACCGGCGGTTTAATTTTCCTCGTCATGCCGCCATGGCACGCGGGATCGTGCGAAGCCTTTCGCAGGACCGATCGCTGCGTCCGTTCCGGCTCGTTGATGACCCTTTACAAGGAGTTGCTGGAATGCCGGTCACACGCAGAGCGTTCGGCCAATTGCAGGACGGTCGCAGCGTGGACATTGTTGTGCTGTCCGACCCGCACAGCAATTTCTCCGTGGAGGTACTCGAGTACGGCGCAACCATTCGCTCGATCCATGTTGCGGATCGGCAAGGGCGCTTGCGCAATACCGTGCTGTCGTATCCGACATTGAGCGACTACGAATGCGGCAACCTCTATCTCGGCGCGACGATCGGACGCTGCGCCGGTCGGACCATCGCGAACGAGGATTCGCCGCTTCGCCTCAGCCGCAACGGAAGCGCCATCCATCTGCACGGCGGAACGATCGGTTTCAGCCACTCGGTATGGCAGATCGTCGACCTCGGACCTGCAGACGCACCGAGCGTGCGCATGCGCCATCGCTCACCCGCCGGCGAGGACGGCTATCCCGGCGAGCTCGTCGTCGAGGCCGAATTCTCGCTCGGCGATTCGCTCGAATTGCGCGTCGTACTGGAAGCGCGCAGCGACGCCGACACGCCGTTGAATCTGACCCTGCATCCGTACTTCAACCTCGACGACGACAAGGCGGGCACGGTCGACGATCACGAACTGCGCATCGATGCGACCGCCATCCTGCAACTCGGCGCCGGACAGATCCCGACCGGTGAAATGATCTCGGTGGACGACACCCCGTTCGACTTCCGCCGGCGCAGACGGCTCGGGTCGCAGCTCCGCAATGGCCATGCGCAATTGCAGATTTCCGGTGGCTACGACCACTGCTACGTGCTCGATGGAGGCGAGATCGCGGCCGAGCTCTACAGCCCGGCATCGTCGCTCGGACTTCGCATCCGCACGAATCAGCAGGGACTGCAGTTCTACTCGGGCAATCAGCTCGACCAGGGCAGGCCCGTTTCATTTCCGGCGCGCAGCGGCCTCTGCCTGGAGCCGCAGGCGTTTCCGAATGCGATCAACGAACCGCGTTTCCCCGATATCACCCTGCGCGCCGGCGAGGTTTATCGGCACGAGACGTCGTACGTGTTCTATACGCAGCCTGCATAGCCGGACGGGCGGGTCTTGATTGGAATCGATCGAATCTGCGTGTTCGTGATCTGCGCGGTCGAGGCCAACGATCGCAAGTGACTGACTCGCGGTGCCTTCGTGTCGGTTGTCGACGTGCTGCCAACGATCGCGTCGCCACTCGAAACCACATGAAGAATCAACACTTGATCACAATGGAGGAAAACCGATAGGGAACTGGAACGACATCATCGCGACTCACCGCCACGCTCCTCGGCACACCTTCAGTCGAGGAACAATCCCATGCGCGCTCTCGTCGCCCCTCTCTTGATGATCCTTGCGGGCTCGGCCGCAGCCACCGACGTTGTCGAAACGTTCGACACCAATGCCAACCCGAGTGGCTGGTCGTGGTTGAGCGGATCGCCCAGCGCCATCAGCCAAAACGGCACGGTACAAGCCGAAGGCGGCAACCCCGGCGGATGGTTCGACAGCGGTCAGTATTTTTCCGATCACCCCAACATTTCTGCCTTTCCATCTCCCGGAACACCGCTGCGCCTGGCCCTGGACAGCGATGCGCTGACCTCGGCGAGCGTGGACTTCGAGCGGTTCGACAGTGCCCAATTTCCGAATTGCCGTCCGTTCTACTCGGCGCCGAGCTTCTTTTCGATCGCATTCGTCGACACGCACTCCGTCATCACCGATCCGCCAACCGACATCATCGCCTACATGAACGAAGAGATCGCACCACCCTCGCCTGCCGGCGCCTTTCCCTGGACCAACGTGACTTTCGCGATCCCCGCCGATTCGCAGGAAACGCCGAAAGGCTGGACGCTGCAGGCGCCGGACGGCTATACCTGGTCCGACATGCTGCACAACATCGACGCGATCTCGATGTATGTGGTCAATCTGGACGATCTGACTTTCGACGCCTGCTGGCGCGTGGGCGCGGACAACATCCGCGTGAGCTACGGCCCCAGCGACGAAACCGTATTTGCCGACGGGTTCGACGGGCCGGTTTGATCGGTAGACGCGGCTTCCCGCATTCCTCGCGCGCGGGCATTTCGGCAGGCGTGAAGTTCAAGCGCGCCTGCTGCGTCCGGAAGCATGCAGACCATCGACACGATCATGCGCCCATAACCCCGGCGCGCGGCACTGCTATGCTGGCTTCCAGACAGGCTGCCGCGCACGGGGACGATGGCCGAACGCGCCGACATCACCGAACTGCTGAACGCTGCGCACTCGGGCGACGAGACCGCGCAGGAAGCGGCGTATGCGCTGGTCTACGATGAACTGAAGCGCTGCGCGCAACGCCAGCGCGCACTGGCGCAAGGCTCTTCGCTGTCGCCGACCGCGCTCGTCAGCGAGCTGTTTCTGCGCCTGAGCGGACGTCATGTCAGCCGCGTCGTCAATCGTGCGCATTTTTTCGCGCTGGCGGCGCGCGCGATGCGCCAGATCACGATTGACCACGCACGACGCCGGACCAGCGCGAAGCGCGGCGGCGGTGTCGAACATCTGGACATGGACGAGTGCGACATCGGCGCGGTCAGCGCCGAGCAGGCACTGGAACTGGATGCGGCCCTGATACGTCTGGCTGCGCTGGACGCGGAACTCGCGCGCGTCGTCGAATGGCATTTCTTCGCCGGGCTCACGTTCCAGGAGATCGCCGACGAGCTGCACTGCCACGAACGCACGGTGCGTCACGATTGGGAACTGGCGCGCGCGTTCCTGCAAAAGGCGATGCACGCCGGCAACCCGCCATGAGCGCCGAAGTGCGCTGGCTGCGCATCAAGGATTTGTTCCGGCAGATCCAGGACATCGCCGACGACGAGCGCGACGACTGGCTCGACGCACACTGCGCCGCCGAGCCGGATCTGCGCGATGAGCTCAAGAGTCTGCTCGGTGCGCAGCGCACGCCGCCGGGCATTCTCGATGCGGATGCGAACCTGCTGCTCGGGCGCCTGATCGAGGACGGCGTCTCCGAAGATCACGCGGGCCAGCGCATCGGCCCCTACCGTCTCGTGCGCCTGATTGGCGAAGGCGGCATGGGCCGCGTGTTTCTGGCCGAGCGCGACGATTTTGCGCAGCGCGTCGCCCTCAAACTGATCCGCCTCGATTTCACCGGAACGCAAAACCGCGCGCGCTTTCTGCTCGAACGCGAAATCCTCGCGCGGCTCACGCACCCGCACATCGCGCACCTGCATGATGGCGGCGTCGCCGACGACGGCACGCCGTATTTCACGCTCGAATATGTCGAAGGCGAGCCGATCACGCACTACTGCGACGCGCATGCGCTGAGCATCCGCCAGCGCCTCGAGCTGCTGCTGCAGGTTGCGGCAGCGGTCGCCTACGCACATCGCAACCTGGTCGTGCATCGCGACCTCAAGCCGTCCAACATCCTGGTCACGGCACAGGGCGAAGCGAAACTGCTCGACTTCGGCATCGCCAAGCTGCTCGATGCCGAGCCTGCGAGTGGACTGACCCAGACGCAGGCACGCCTGATGACGCGCGAATACGCCGCGCCCGAGCAGGTGCTCGGCGAGCCGATCACCACCGTCACCGATGTGTATGCGCTCGGCGTGCTGCTGCACGAACTGCTGACCGGTCGCTCGCCGTATCCGGACGCCGAAGTCGGCCGCATGACATTTGCAAAGGCGATCGTCGAACAAGCGCCGGAGGCGCCGAGCCGAACCTTGCGGCGCCCAGCCGATCCCGAACGCGACGCCGGCAAATCCTTGCTCGCGCTGGCAGCACTGCGTTCGACCACGCCGGCGTCATTGCAACGCAGCTTGCGCGGCGATCTCGATCGCATCGTGCAACGCGCACTGGAAAAATCGCCCGAGGCACGCTACCCGAACATGGTCGCGTTGGCGGACGATCTTCGCGCACATCTGGACGGCCGCGCCCTGCGTGGCGGCACGCGCGCGTATCGATACGCGAGGTTCGCGCGCCGCCACTGGCTGGCGCTGGCGGCGACCGCGTCCATGTTGCTGGTGGTCCTGATCGGCAGCGCGATGATTGCGTGGGAGGCGCAGGAACGCGCGCGCGAAGCAGAGCGTGCGTTGCGCGAGACAGCGACCACGGCCGCGGTCAAGGATTTCCTGCTCGGCCTGTTCACCGCCGCCGATCCACGCGCGAATGCGGGCAAGCCGGTCGGCGTGCGCGATCTGCTCGACAAGGGCGCCGAGCACATCGACAAGGATCTCGGCGCCGAGCCGGCATTGCAGGCGGAGCTGAAAAGCGTGCTCGGCGGGATCTACTCGCGCCTGGGTCTGTATCCGCAGGCGATCAAGCTCGACGAGCAAGCCATCGCCGGTCTCGACGCTGCCGGCAATCGAGCGGTCCTCGCCGCGAACACGCTCGGCGAACTTGCGCGCGCGGTGCGCGCGAATGGCGATGCGAAACGTGCCGAAACCTTGCTCGACGAAACGATCGAACGCTTCACCGCGCTGCCGGACGCGCCGCCCGGCGATCTGCTGCATGCGCTCTATCTGCGAACGTTCGTCGCGACCGACGGGCATCGATTCGACGAGGCGCTGCGCTACGCGAACCGCGCGGAGACGATCGCCCGCGCACATCCGGATCAGCCGGCACTGCTCGGCAATGCGCTGCATGCGAAAGCGTCCGCACAATGGGGCCTGCATGCGTACAAGGATGCCGAAAGCGCCTTGCAGGAAGCGATCGCGTTGCATCGCGCAGACGGCGCGAGATCGCGCATGCCGGTTGGTGCGGACCGGCAGACGCTGGCGCTGATCTATTCCGAAACCGGTCGCTACGCCGATGCGCTCGCGCTCAACGAGCAGGTGCTGACGGACGCGCGCGAGGTGATGGGCGAGCGTCATCCGTATGTCGCGCAGGTCATGCAGGCGACGGGCGGCGGGCTCTACCATCTCGGCAATTACGCCGAGGCCGAGCGGCGTCTGCAGCAGGCGCTTGCGATACAACGCGAGCTGCTCGGAGCTGACAGCTACTATCTCGCCAACACGCTCGCCGCGCTGGGCAAGGTGTTCGCGGCGATGGGTCGATACGACGACGCGATACCGGTGTTCGGAGAAGCGCGCGACATCTGGACCCGGCTGCACGGCGCCGATTACTCCCATGTTCTCGATATGCGCAGCGAGCTTGCCTCGATCGCGCTCGAACAAGGCAAGATTGACCTCGCGCGCAGCGAGCTGCGGGAAATTGTCGCCGCGCGCGAGCGCACGCACGACACCGACGTCTCGATGGATGTCGCGCGGCTTGCCGAGGCCGAACGTCGCAACGGGAATGTCGAGGCCGCGATCGCGGACGCGCGCAAGTCATCGGAAAACGCGATAGCGATCCACGGCTCGCTGTCCTGGCAGACAGCGAGCGCGAAACGCGCGATCGCCCTCGCACTCGCCGACGCCAAACAGTTCGACGCGGCAGAGGCGAATCTTCACGACGCGATCGCCTATTACGATGCGCTCGTGCCGGGCGGCGATCATCCGCTCGCAGCGAGCGCACGCCTCGAACTCGCTTCGTTGCTGGTGCGCGATACGAAGCCGCATCCGGAGGCGCTCGAACTCGCCGCGACGTCGCTGCAACAGAATCTGCGTCTGTATGGCGAGGTCGATGCACACACCCGTGCCGCGCGCGATGCGCTCGCCAGCTTGCGAGCGCATCGTTGAGCGTGGCACCGCGCATCACACGATCAGTTGTTCCCGCCGAGATCCGTCGCCGCCTGCAGCGCCCCGCCGAACGCGGTGCCGCAGCCGCCGCTGAGGTTGTCGCGATACTTCATGTGCTGCTCCTGCAGCCAATAGCAATTCGAAAGGTTCTGCGCCTGATTCGCCAGCAGCAGATCGTCGACGCCGGACATCAAAAAACCATAGGCTGAATTGGCGGCGCCCGCGATCGTGTTCGCGGCGAAGTTGTTCGTCACGGTCGAGCCGCTCGTCCCCAGCGCGAAGGCGAATGCCGACTGCCCGCTCGCCGATGCCGTATTGAAGACGCGGTTGCCGCTGACCAGATTGCCGCTGCCTTCGACGCCGATCGCCGTCGCGTAATAGCCGCTCAAGGTCGACGGCGTCACCGTGTCGGTGACGAGGTTGTCGCGCACGACGCAGCCGTCGCAGACGATCGACAAGCCGTTGAAGAAACTGCGCTGCACCTCGAGCTTGGCGAGCAGACCGCCTTTTGCCGGCGTATCGCCATTCGAGCGCACATATACCGCCTGCGCGAAGCCGGCCAGGGTGCCGTTGACGATGTTGAAATATCTGTGGCCGACGACGCTGACGCCGATCGTCGCCGCATTTGCGCCCGCCTTGCTGCGCAGTGCGTGGCCGTCGAGATCGAGGGTGACCGAATCGGCGGCGATGGTGACCGCCGTCCCGCTGCTGCCGGCGAGTTGCAGATCATCGGCGAGGCAATAGACGCCGGGATCGGACAAGGTTGCAGGCAGCGTCGTGAGCACGCTGCAGTGATTGGATGCCGAGGCGAGCAAGGGCAGCGCGAGGCCGAGCATGCCGAGCCATGAGGGAATTCCAGGGTTCATGATTTTCTCCAGGTGGACGCACGTCAGCGTCGTGGGTTGCCTTGCAGTTCCATAAACGTCAAACCCGCGTGATACCGGGCGGGAGAAATCGTCGTGCAGGTGTGTGCGGCAGCGCTCACGCGCCACACAGGCGGGAGACGGCCATCGCGACAGCGGCCGGGACCGTTTGCCCAATCGAGCCGGGTCGCCGGGTAGAATGCGCAGATGAGCACCTATCCCCGCACCAGCGGCACCGCCGTGGCCAGCCTCGTCTTCGGCGTGTTGTCGTGGATCGTGTTGCCGTTCATCGGCGCGATTCTCGCCGTCGTTCTCGGTCACAGCGCACGCGCTGAAATCCGCCGCTCGCCGCCCGGCACGATCGATGGTGACGGCATGGCGCTGGCCGGGTTGATCCTCGGTTGGGCGCATCTGGTGATCGTCTTCGCGGTCGTGTTCGTCGTCTTCGTGTTCCTCGGCGGACTCGCATTCTTCGCGCACTTCGGTCACTGAGGCGATGCACGACGACGACGCGGCGAAGCCGCCGGCGCACGATCCGACCGAACGCTTCAGCGATCGTGTCGCCGATTACGTTCGCTATCGTCCGGGTTATCCGCCGCAACTGATTACGCATCTGCGCGAACAGGGCTGGCTGCCGGAATCCGCCGCGGTCGCCGACATCGGCGCCGGTACCGGCATTTCGAGCGCGCTGTTCCTCGACGCAGGTTGCACGGTCTATGCGGTCGAGCCGAATGCACCGATGCGCGCGGCGGCGAAAGAGGCACTCGCAGCGCGCACGAATTTCATCGCGATCGACGGACGCGCCGAGGCGACGACGCTTGCCGCCGCCAGTGTCGACCTGGTCGGTGCCGGCACCGCGTTCCACTGGTTCGATCCTGCACCGACACGGGCGGAGTTTGCGCGCATTCTGCGCCGCAACGGCCACGTCGCCTTGTTCTGGAACCTGCGTGATCGCGACTCGCGTTTCATGCGTGATTACGAAACCCTGCTGCTCGCGCATTGCCGCGGTTATGCGGAGGCCGATTCGAGCCGACGCGCGGACGAAGCCTCGGTGCGTTCGTTTTTCGCCGGCGGCCTGCTCGACAGCGCGACCTTCGCGAACGCGCAGCCGCTCGACTTCGACGGTCTGGTCGGACGCGTACAGTCCTCGTCCTACGCACCCAGGCGCGGCGATCCCGCCGAGGTGCCGATGCTCGCGGCGCTCCGCGAATTGTTCGATCGTTACGCCGTCGACGCGCACATCGAGCTGCGCTACGCCACGCGCCTGTACGTCGGCACGGTGAGTTGATCGATGTACACCCTTGCCCGCCCGTTCCTGTTCTGTCTCGACGCCGAACGCGCGCACGATCTTGCGCTCATCGCGATCGACGCGGCTAGCCGCAGCGGCCTCAATTCGTTGGTATCCGCGAAGCCGCGACCGTTGCCGGTCAGCGCATTCGGATTGCACTTCGACAATCCGGTGGGACTGGCAGCCGGGCTCGACAAGAACGCTGCGCATGTCGATGCACTGGCGGCGCTCGGCTTCGGTTTCATCGAAGTCGGCACGACGACACCGCGCGCGCAGGCAGGCAATCCGAAACCGCGCATGTTCCGCCTGCCCGAGCACGAGGGCGTGATCAACCGACTCGGTTTCAACAACGGCGGCGTCGATGCACTCGTGCGCAATGTCGAGCGCGCGAAGTATGCCGGCGTGCTAGGCATCAACATCGGCAAGAACAAGGACACGCCGAACGAGCGCGCGGTCGATGACTATCTGTTCTGTCTCGAACGCGTGCATGCGCGGGCGAGCTACGTCACCGTCAACATCTCCTCGCCGAACACGCAGGGGCTGCGCGACCTGCAGGAAGAAGAGACCTTGAAGCGTCTCGTCGGCACGCTGCGCGACGCGCAGGAGCGCCTCGCGCAGCGCGGTCGCAGAAAACCGATGCTGCTGAAGATCGCGCCGGATCTTTCCGAGGCCGAGCTCGACGGCGTCGCCAAGGTGCTGCTCGACGCGCAGGTTGATGGCGTGATCTGCACCAATACGACGATCGACCGTGGCGCGGTCGCAGGGCATCGCTACGCGGCTGAGAGCGGCGGCCTTTCCGGCCGGCCGGTGTTCGAAAAATCGACCGCGGTGCTGCGCGCGATGCGCCAGCGCCTCGGCACGCAGATTCCGCTGATCGGTGTCGGCGGCATCGTCGATGGCGCCGGCGCTGCCGCAAAAATCGAGGCCGGCGCCGCGCTGGTGCAGATCTACACCGGCATGGTCTATCGCGGTCCTGCGCTGATCGGCGATTGCGTCGAGGCGATTCGTGGGCGCTGAGTCCTCGCCGAGCGACTATCGCGTCGACACCGCGATCGCCGAAGGCGACGGCTACACGATAGTCGAGAACGCATCGCTGCTCGGCCGCAACACCTTCCACGTGGCGGCGCGCGCGAACCTGCTGATCGATGTGCGAAAGCCGGCGGCGCTGGGCGAATTGCTCGGCTATGCGATGCTGAAGACGCAACCGCTGCTCGTGCTCGGCGAAGGCAGCAACGTGCTCTTCACGCGCGACTGGCCCGGCGTCGTATTGTCGATTGCCGCGCGCGGAATCGCGATCGTCGCGGACGACATCGAATCGGCCCATGTCCGCGTCGAAGCCGGCGAGAACTGGAACGACTTCGTGCGCTGGTCGGTCGGGCATGGATTCTCGGGACTCGAAAACCTCGTGCTGATTCCCGGCACGGTCGGTGCGGCGCCGATCCAGAACATCGGCGCCTATGGCGTCGAGGCGAGCGAGTTCATCATTGCTGTCGAGGTCTGGGATCGCGCGGCGATGCGCCTCGAACACATCGAACGCGCGGACTGCGCATTCGGCTATCGCGATTCGCTGTTCAAGCGCGAGCTGCATCGCTACATCGTCACGGCGGTTGAATTCACCCTGCCGCGGCAGCGCGAACTGCGTCTGGACTATGCCGGCGTGCGCGAAGAACTGCAGGCACTCGGCGTGACTGCGCCGACGTCGGCCACCGTCGCCGAGGCGATTGCTCGCATCCGCACGCGCAAGCTGCCCAATCCGGCGCTGATCGGCAATGCCGGCAGTTTCTTCAAGAACCCGCTGGTGGCTGCGGATCAGGCCTTGCGTCTGCGCGCGGAAAATCCGGACTTGCCGGCATGGGCCGCTGTCGATGGTGAGGTCAAATTGTCGGCCGCCTGGATGATCGAGGCTGCCGGTTTCAAGGGCATTCGTGACGGTGACGCCGGCATTTCGGCGCAGCATGCCCTGGTCCTGGTCAATCACGGCCATGCCAGCGGGGCGCAGCTGTGGGCGCTGGCCGAGCGCGTGCGCGCTGGCGTGCACGCGCGTTTCGGCGTGCTGCTCGAAGCGGAACCCCTGATCATCTGAGCGGCAGCGGCGTGCCGTTTCGGGCGCGCGATCACAACCTGCCCGATGCAGACGTGAATAATCCGGGCTTGCTTGCCGCGACCGCGGGATCGTCAGCGCAGATGGCGCGCCGACAACCGCTCGCGGCGTGATTCGGGAGCACTCATGGCCGCCGCCACTACCGCCTTCGCCGCTTCGCGGCGACGCCTTTTCGCATCCTTGCTCGCCAGTGCCGGTGCAAGCTCGACCGATCCCGCGCTGTCGATGCGCCGGCCGGGCCGCAGCGGCATCCAGCCGGACGATATCCCGCTGAGCCCGGCATCCTCGACCTTTCCGCCCGATGCCGTGCGCTGGCTCACTCGCGCCACGTTCGGCTACACCAGCGACGCCCTCGCCGCCTTCGATGCGCTCGGCGCCGATGACGATGCGCGCTGGCAGGCATGGATCACGCGCCAGCTCGATCCGGGCGGCATCGCCGACAGTGCCTGCGATGCGCGCATCGCAAGCGCGAACTTCGTCACCCTGAACAAGACGGCCGCGCAGCTCTGGGCCGATCACCACAGCGACACCACCAACTACTACAACCGCATGCTTCCGATTTCGGAAGCCGAATGCATGACGATCATCCGCCAGACCTTCAGCGAGCGGCAGCTGGCCGAGGTGATGGCCGACTTCTGGCACGATCATTTCAGCGTGTTCGGCTGGGACTACGACGGCGGCCCGATGTTCGTCGCCTTCGATCGCGATGCGATCCGTCCGAACGTACTCGGCAATTTCCGCACGATGCTGCAGGCGGTCGGCGAATCCGCCTCGATGATGTACATGCTCGATCTGTATACCAGCTATGCCGGACATCCGAACGAGAACTACGCACGCGAGCTGCACGAACTGCACACGCTCGGCGCCGAGAACTACGCCGGCATCGTCGACGATCCGGACGACGATCCTTCACTGCCGACCTTCATCGCGTGGGACGGCAAGATCGAGCGCCTGCACTACGTCGACGACGATGTCTACGAGGCCGCGCGCGTGCTCACCGGCTGGACGATTTCGCAAAGTACCTACGACACACGGAACGATCCGAATCCGGGCACGTTCGAGTACGTCAACTCGCTGCACGATGCCGGCGTGAAGCGCGTCCTGCATCGCAATTTCTCCGCCGGCGGTGCGCAGGGCGACGGCATCACGCTGTACAACATGCTCGCGCAGCACCCGGGCACCGCGCATTTCGTCGCCGGCAAGCTGTGCCGGCGCTTCGTCGGCGACAACGCCAGCGCGGGCCTCGTGCAGAGCGCTGCCGACCTGTTCCAGTCCGCCTGGGATCCGGCACAACCGGCCAACGCCGACCAGATCGCCCAGGTTCTCGCGCTGATCCTGCAGTCCGACGAATTCAAGTCGAACTGGGGCACCAAGATGAAACGTCCCGCGTTGTCCGCGGTGAGTGCGCTGCGCGCGACCGCCGCCGACTTCACGCCGGTGCCGGACAATACGAGCACCTATACGCCGACCGAGGAATTCATGGGTCGCCTGCAAGGCGCCGGGCATCGCCTGTTCTACTGGCCGGCACCGAACGGCTATCCGGACAACCAGATTGCATGGTCGAGCACCGGTGCGCTTGGCATGACCCTGAAAATGCTGCCGCGCCTGCTCGAAATGCATCGGACCGAAAGCTACAACAATGCCTATCCGTTTCTCGCCGACATGCAGGGCCAGACGCTCGCCGCGTTCGCGGGCACGGCCGATCGCACGGCCGCGAACATCATCGGCTACTGGTGCGACCGCATCCTCGGTTACCGGCCCGAACCGAGCCACGGCGTCGCGGTCGATTTCTTCCGCCAGAACGCCGCCGCGACCGATCCGCTCGACATCGTCACCGATCATTCGACCGACGGCGTGCCGGACAAGACCGGCACCTGGAACCTCAACAACCTGTCGCAGCACTACACGATCGCGCGCCTGCGCACGGCGATCGGCTTGATCCTGTGCAGCCCCGAATTCCTGCGTCGCTGAGAGGACGCTGCCATGACCCGATTGGACCGCCGCGATTTCCTCAAGACCTGTTGCGTCAGTGCCGTTGCCGCCGGCAGCGGCAGCCGCGCCTATGCCTACTTCACGCCGCCGCCGCTGATTCCGACCACGGCGACCAACGACACCCTGGTCGTGGTGTTTCTGCGCGGCGCGATGGACGGGCTCAGCCTGTTGCCGCCGGGCGCAGGCAGCCCGTATCGGGCCGATTACGAAACCAATCGACCGAACGTGCAGGTTCCGCTCAGCGGCGCCGGTGCGGCGCTCGCATTGAGCAACACGCAATGGGCGCTGCATCCGCGCGCGACCGGCCTGCAAAGCCTGTACAACGCCGGCCATGCGGCCTTCGTGGTCGCTGCCGGACAGATGCAGCCGAATCCGGTGATTCGCAGTCACTTCGAGGCGCAGTCGAACCTCGAATTCGGCTTCGGCGGCGGCAGCGGCAGCGGTCTCGGCTGGTTGACGCGACATCTCGCCAGCGGCGGCCTGCCGTCGAACGTGGCGCTGCCGGCGACGTCGATGGGCAGCATCACCGCGAGCAGCCTGCTCGGCAGCACCGATGCGATCACGATGAACAGCGGCTCGGACTTCCGCCTCGACACCTTCCACTGGTCGTGGCAGAACGACGACCCGACGCATGGCCTGGTCGGCGCCGTCAGTCGCATGAACGCGTTGTGGAACGGCGGCACGACCCTGCTCGAACGCGCCGGCGCGGACACGCTGGCCTCGCTCGCGCTGCTGCGCGGGGTCGACTTCAGTCTCTACGATGCGAACAACCATCCGAACGGCTACCGGCCTTCCGGCAATGCCAATTATTCGATTCCGTACAACGGCGGCTTCGGCACCCAGCTGCAGAACGTCGCGCAGATGATCAAGTTGAATCTCGGCCTGCGCGCGGTGACGATCGATCTCGGCAACTGGGACACGCATGTCGACCAGGGCAATCCGAGCCAGAGCTACGACTGGTTCGGCAACCAGGTGCAGAGCCTCTCCGACGGACTCAGCGCGTTCTACACCGATCTTTCCAGCGACGCTTCCGGCAATCTGATGCAACGCGTCAGCGTGGTCGTGGTCAGCGAGTTCGGCCGCCGCGTGCTGGAGAATTCCGACCGCGGCACCGATCACGGCTACGGCAACGTGATCAGCGTGCTCGGCGGCGCGGTCAACGGCGGCACCGTGTACGGCACGTATCCGGGCCTCGCCAGCGACCAGTTGTTCGAAGGCAACGATGTCGGCGTGACGACCGACTATCGGCAGGTGATCTCCGAAGCCCTGATCCGGCGCATGGCCAATCCGAACATCTACTACGTGTTCCCGACCTATGTCGGCTACGCACCGCTCGGCATCTTCCAGGGCAGCGATATTCCGCCGAGCAACTTCGATTCGATTTTCAAGAATGGTTTCGAGGGGGCTTGAGGCGAACTTTCAGGCGCGGCGGAATGCACCAGCGACTTCGTCGAGCGAATCCTCCCCGCACGACTTCACGCATCGCCGCACTGGAAATACACCAGATCCGCGCGATCCATGCCGTGTGCCTGGCCGAGACTGATCGTGCCGGTGCGGCGCAGGTGCGACTCGTCGCGGTGCACGAGCAGCTCGTGATCCTCGCCGATTTTCAGCCATGAGCCGTTCGTCGATCGATCGGCCAGCATGAAATAGCCGCGTTTCCATTCGATCAGTGCGTGGTTGCGCGATACCCATTCGGTCTCGACGATCAGGCTGCTGGTCGGATCGCGGCCGATCGAGAACGAGGCGCCTTCGTCGATCTCGAATACCTGACTGCGATAGCGCAGCAGCAACTGCGCGCCGGCCGCCGCATCGCCGCTCTGCATGATCCGCTGCACGGTGGTGACGTTGGCGATATCTTCCTGCCACATCACGTCGACGATCTCGATCGGCGCCTGCTTGCCGAGCACGCGCGCGGTGCCGAGCGGGCGCGTTCGCAGGCCGGTCGCATTGGTGAGACCCGCCACCGTGCTCGCCGTGGTGACGATCTGATCGCGCCGCGCGAGACTCTTGTCGGCCATGCGCGCTGCGGTATTGACCGCGTCGCCGAACACGTCGTTGTCCTCGACCAGCGCATCGCCGTGGTGCAGGCCGATGCGGATCGCCAGGTTGTCGCGCGCGAACACTTCGTCCTTCTTGATGCGACGCTGCATGTCGGTCGCCGCGAGCAGGCCGTGCAACGGCCCCGGAAACGTGCACATGATCTCGTCGCCGATGGTCTTCACCACGCGGCCGCCATGATGTGCGGTGACCTCGGCGAGCGCGATCAGGATGCCGCCGACCATGCGTCGCGCGGCCTCGTCGCCGTGCATCTCGAACAGCCGCGTGCTGCCGGATACATCGGCGAACAGGATCGTGAGGGCGCGGCGCTCGGTCATCGCGCGCGATGATAGGCAAATCGGCGCTGCTTCACAAAAGCAGGTGGTAATGAAAGGTGCATACGCGCATTCCCGGTGAACTGTAGTGAACGCTTTTCAGCACGTAACACTGACATTCAGATGGGCTGTCCTAGGGTCGGGTCGCTTGCGACAGAACGTCAGCCGGAGGAATCCCATGAACACGCGCGCCGCCTCACACGAATCGGGTCTGCTCAAATTCCGCCTGGCCGGCGTGCTCATGATTGCCGGCATGGCGTTGACCGTCGGCGCTGGCGCGGCCGACGCACCCGCCGATGCAGGAAGCGCAAACCATGGGCTGCCGACCGTCACCAATCCGTATCTCGGAAAAGCCGACGCGATCGCCCAGGGCAAGGACTTGTTCGCCTCCAAGGCCTGCAGCGGCTGCCACGGCGCCGGCGGCGGCGGCGGGATGGGACCGCCGGTGATCAACTCGGTGTGGATCTACGGCTCCGACGAAACCGCACTGTTCAACCTGATCAAGCTCGGCAGTGTCGGTTTGCGCGCGAAAGGCTATACGCGCACCGGCACCGAGTCGGTGGTCGGCGACATGCCGGGGTTTGCCGGCAATGTCAGCGACGACGAGATCCTGAAGATGCTCGCCTTCATCCATTCCAACGCCGACGGCAACGCGCAGTGACGCGCGCGCCGCGCTATCAGACCGAACGCAGTTCCTCGGCGGCAGCGACGATGTCCTGCTCGCCGGGCAGAACCAGAAAGGCTGCTCCGGCCAGCGGCGTGTAGGTATCGACGCCGACCACGCGTCGTAGCGGTTTGGCCCCCTCGCCGGCTTCGACAATCGCCGTGATGACGCCTTCGCCGACGCCGGCCGAGTGGCGACCTTCGTCGACGACGATGATGCGCGTGGCCTCGCGCGCCTGCGCAGCGATGAACGCTTCGTTGAGCGGCACCAGCCAGCGCAGGTCGACCACGCGCGATTTCCAGCCCGTATTGCGCTCGATCTCGCGTGCCGCGCGCAGGCTCATCGGAACGCCGTTGCCGTAGGTGAAGATCACGAGGTCGTTGGCGTCGGCGTCGTACACGCGGCCTTCGCCCAGCGTCATCGCCTGGTCCGGCGGCGGGTAGGACGTCAGCCAGCCGCCATCGCCGGGCTCGTGCAGATCCTTCGTCATGTACAGGGCGATCGGTTCGAGGAAGATCGCCACGCGGCCGTCGACCTTCGCCAGCGCGGCGAGCGTGCGCAGCATCGTCGCGGCGTCGTCGCCGCGACTGGCGCAGCCGACGACGATGCCGGGAATATCGCGCAGGGCCGCGATCGAATTGTCATTGTGGAAATGTCCACCGAAGCCGCGCTGATAGCCGAGTCCGGCGATGCGCACCAGCATCGGGTTGCGGTACTGGTCGTTCGAGAAAAACTGCAGGCTCGCCGCCTCGCCGCGAATCTGATCGCAGGCGTTGTGGAAATAGGCGAGGTACTGGATCTCGGGAATCGGCAGCATCCCCATGTTCGAGTAACCCTGCGCAAGACCGAGAATGATCGTCTCGTCGAGCAGGGTATTGAACACGCGGGTGTTCTTGAACGCCTTGTGCAGGCCCTTGGTGACCGTGTAGACGCCGCCCTTTTGCGCGACATCCTCGCCGAACAGCAGGGCCTCGGGATATTTGCAGAAAAGGTCGTGCAGCGCGTTGTTGATCTGGATCGCCAGATGCCGCGGCGGCAGGGTTTCGGGCAGCTTGTCGGCGCCGAACACCGCGGCGCGCTTGATTTCGTAGTCGGCGCGGCGCGCCTCGGCATCGACCGCCTTCGGCGTGTACGGCGCGAGCGGCGCGATCACGTCGGCGAGGTCGGTCAACTTGGCGCGGCGATCCGCTTCCTCGGCGGCGGCGAAGCAGCGTTTGCGAATCGCCTCGTACTGCGCGAGCAGGCTGTCTTTCGTGTAGAGGCCGGATTCCAGCGCGATGGCGGCCGAGCGCAGCAGCGGATCGCCCGCCTCCAGCGCGACCAGCTCCTCGACGCTGCGCCACTCGATCTCGAAATCGGTGCCGGCGTGACCCATGATGCGCGTCGTGCGCAGGTGCAGGAAGGTCGGCCGTCGCGTGCTGCGGCAATGATGCACGGCGCGCGCGATGTCCTCGTAGCCCGCGGCGAGATCGAGTCCGTCCGCCTGGAAATAATCCAGACCATCGCGATGCCGAAATGCGTTGCCGATCCAGCCGCCGGGCGTCTTCACCGAGATGCCGATGCCGTTGTCCTCGCACACGAACAGCACCGGCGCGGGCAGCTTCTGGTAAGCGGTCCACTGCGCCGCATTGAACGCGGTCTGCGCGGTGGCATGGTTCGACGAGGCATCGCCGAACGAGCAGATCGTGATCGAGTCGTCCGGCACCGGCAGCGCATGCCCGATGCGCCTGGCCTGCTCGATCGCGACGGCGGTGCCGAACGCCTTCGGCAGATGCGAGGCGATCGTCGATGTCTGCGGCAGCACCCACAACGGCTTCGAACCCCACACCTTGTGCCGCCCACCCGAGGCCGGATCGTCCTTGCTCGCGGCGAAACTCAGCGCCGAATCCATCACCGGATCCATGCCGGGCAGCTTGCGAAAACGCTCGGCCATGAAGGCGCCGCTGCGGTAATGCAGGAACGCAGGATCGGTGTGGCGGGTCAGGCGCGCGACCATCGCATTGCCTTCATGACCGGACGAACCGATCGTGTAGAACACCTTGTTCTTCACGCGCAGCACGCGCGCCATCAGATCGAGATGGCGCGAGATCAGCTGCGATTCGAACAGCTCGAGGAAATCGCGCGCGTTGCAGAGGCTGCCCGGCAACACAGCGTCGCCGTCATGCGGTCGCGCGTGCGCACTGCCGGACCAGGCCTGCACGAATTCGCTGAAGTTCGCGTCGCACACTTCGGCGCGGTTGACGTTGCGATGACGGGCGGCAATCGGTTGGGGAACTACGGACATCGTGGGTGCTGCTCCTGAGCCATCGGCGTTTTAATCTGCGGGCTCTGTCGAAGAAAAATACTCAAGCGCGAACGGACTGTGCGATCAGCGCGGCATTCTCGGCGGCAATCGGCGGCATCGGCACGAAGCCCGGCTGCGCGCGCACGCGATCGAGCCAGTTGCGAATGGCGGGATACGCGGCCAGGTCGAAGCCGGCGTCGTCGGCGCAATGCGTGTAGCCGAACAAGGCGATGTCGGCGATGCCGTAGTGCTCGCCACTGAACCAGGGGGCGCGCTGCAGATGCTGTTCCATCACACCGAGCGCGTCGCGACCGCGTTCGCGCAGACGCGCGAGGTCGCCGCGCCGCGGACTGTCGATCGGGGTCCAGCCGCAGATGAAACGTGCGACCGCGATATACGGCTCGTGGCTGTATTGCTCGAAGAACATCCAGCTGAGCGTCTGCGCGCGCTGCCAGGCATCGCCTGCGAACCAGGACGTGCCTTCGGCGAGCCAGCACAGGATCGCGTTCGATTCGGCGAGCACGCGGCCGTCGTCGAGCTCGACGATCGGCACGCGCCCGTTCGCGTTCTTCGCGAGGTAGTCCGGCGTGCGCGTCGCGCCATGCGCGCTGTCGGTTTCGATCCAGCGAAAATCCTGATCGACACGACGCCCGAGATGGCCGAGCAGCATGCGCAGCTTGTGGCAGTTGCCCGAGGGCGAATAGCCGTAGATGGTGATCATGCAGCGATCTCCTTGCGACGCGCGAACCATTCCTCGCGCGACTGACCCCAGATGTCGATCACGCTGTCTTCATACGGTGCGGGCATTTTTCCACGCCGCAGATTGCGCGAGCCGAGTTTGATTGCGACGGCCTGCGATGCGGCGTTGTCCGGACCGATGCAATGGATGATCTCGCTCCAGCCGAGATTTTCGAAAGCCCAATCCGTTGCCGCGACCGCTGCTTCCACGGCGTATCCCCTGCCCCAGGCGGAACGTGCGATCGTCCAGCCGATTTCGGTTCCGGGCCAGCCTTCCGGCATCAGCGGGCCGACCCGGCCGATCCATCGTCCGCTGCTTTTCTCGATTACCGCGAACGCCGAGAATCCCTGAATCTGCCAGCCGCCGACCACGGTCAGAAAATTGCGCCAGGCGATCGAACGCGGCTGTGTGCCACCGAGAT